>FLNY01001764.1_pt1 | contig 18778 bp, 17 predicted proteins | sample 1140381 | NCBI WGS metagenome assembly FLNY01 (sample SAMEA3878172, study PRJEB12797) | bioreactor metagenome | biome: Moose rumen | place: Sweden | collected 2011-10
CTCATTTCCCGGAGGGCACCTTCCATACTTTCGCTTAGGCAACCTACCGCTAAAGCGGTACCTCCTAAGCTCGGCATGGTACCTGTCTCCGTTCCACTTCGGTCGGTGCTAAGCGAATGTCCACTGGACATTCAGCACCTCCTCGCGCTTGCCTAGGCAATGAGGAGTGGCTTATATAATATATATTGTCCTCACAAAAAAGCATGACTTCTTGCGCAAAATTTTTCAAAAAGCAAAAATGGTATCTCTTGGAAATAAATTTCCAGAGACACCATTTGTTTTATTCACTCTGCTTATGAATTAGGCTTAATTACTTAAGAGTAACCTTGGCGCCTACTTCCTCAAGAGAAGCCTTAATTGACTCAGCTGTAGCCTTGTCTGCTGCTTCCTTGATTACCTTTGGAGCGCCATCAACGAGCTCTTTTGCTTCCTTAAGACCAAGGCCAGTTGCCTCACGAACAACCTTGATAACCTTAACCTTCTCAGAACCTACTTCTGTAAGCTCTACATCGAACTCATCCTTCTCTTCGCCTGCTGCTGCACCGTCGCCAGCTGCTGCTGCAACTACAACGCCTGCTGCTGCAGAAACGCCGAACTCTTCCTCACATGCCTTTACAAGGTCATTTAACTCTAAAACACTAAGCTCTTTAATAGCTGCGATAAACTCTTCTGTTGTCATCTTTGCCATGATTATTTTCCTCCATTAAAATCTAATTAATAATATACTCTCATTCAAAAAATTCCATCATTATTATGATGCAAACATCAAAATACTCCTGAAATTAACCTGATCGTGAATGAGTCTACTCTGCTGGAGCCTCAGCTGGCTCTTCTGCCGGTGCCTCTGCCTCTGCTGCAGGTGCTTCCTCTGCTGGAGCCTCTGCTGCAGGTGCTTCTGTAGATGCACCACCCTGCTCTGCAATCTGGTTGAGAACACGAGCGAGATTTGTGATAGGTGACTGTAAGCTTCCAAGTAACTTTGAAAGAAGCTCCTCTCTGCTTGGAACAGCAGCTACTGCTGACATGCCCTTAGCATCGTAGAATGTACCTTCCACAACACCTGCCTTGATCTCGAGGTTAGATGCTGTCTTAGCAAACTTAGCAAGAACTCTTGCAGGTGCTGTAGCATCATCCTTAGAAACCGCAATAGCGCTAGGTCCCTCAAGAACTTCATCAAGAGCAGCAAAATCAGTACCTTCGAAAGCACGCTTCATAAGAGTGTTCTTATATACTTTGTAAGTAACACCAGCCTCGCGAAGCTGCTTACGTAACTGTGTGTCTTCTGCAACTGTAAGTCCACGAGCATCAACAACTACAACTGAAGCTGCATCTTTGACCTGTGCTGAGATCTCGTCAACTATAGGCTGCTTTAATTCAACTTTTGCCACGAATTTTTCCTCCTTATAATTTCTTGTGTTGCTTATATGAGGATTCTATATTCGATAAAAAACCTCTATGTCGCAAAGACATAGAGGTGATTAGTCGATAAATACTTAATCGTCCTCGGCTGGTAGAGATAATCTCTTTACGGCTCACGCCACCTGCTGTCTTCGGCAACAACTTTGTGCATTATATCATTATGTATATTGGATTGTCAACAATTAGTTTGAAACCTTTGCAACATTAAGCTTAACGCCAGGTCCCATTGTAGGAGCAAGTGAAATGCTCTTAATGTACTGACCCTTCAAGCTTGATGGCTTAGCCTTGTTGATTGCATCCATAAGAGTCTGGAAGTTGTCCGCTAACTGCTCCTCGGTAAAAGAAGCCTTTCCGATAGGTACATGGATAATGTTTGTCTTATCAAGTCTATACTCAATCTTACCGGCTTTGATCTCTTCAACTGCCTTGGCAACATCCATAGTAACTGTACCAGCCTTAGGGTTTGGCATAAGTCCTCTAGGTCCAAGTACACGACCAAGACGACCAACAACACCCATCATATCTGGTGTAGCAACTACTGAATCAAACTCAGCCCAACCTTCGTTCTGAATCTTTGGAATGAGCTCCTCGCCACCAACGAAATCAGCACCTGCAGCCTGTGCCTCGTCAAGCTTAGTACCTTTTGCGAATACTAATACTCTAACTGACTTTCCTGTACCGTGTGGAAGTACTACAGCACCACGAATCTGCTGCTCAGCGTGACGTCCATCACAACCGGTTCTGATATGAGCTTCAATAGTCTCATCAAATTTTGCAGTAGCATTCTTCTTAACCTGAGCGATTGCTTCTGCTGGATCGTATGCAGCTGATTTGTCATATGAGCTGACAGCTGCTACATATTTCTTTCCTCTTTTCATGTTTACCTCCTGTGGTTTATCGAGCTTATGCTCTCCCACTCAAAATCTAATTAGTAATTAGTAAAGAACGTTGTTTTCGCTAAGCTGTATATTAATCTACAACCTCAACGCCCATTGATCTACATGTTCCCTCGATCATGCTCATTGCAGCTTCGATTGTAGCTGCGTTAAGGTCTGGCATCTTTGTCTCTGCGATTTCCTTAACCTGAGCCTTTGTAATCTTTGCTACCTTAGTCTTATTAGGTGTGCCTGATGCCTTAGCAATCTTGCATGCCTTCTTGATAAGAACTGGAGCCGGTGGAGTCTTTGTAATAAAGCTGAAGCTTCTGTCTGCATAAACAGTGATGATAGTAGGAACGATTGTATCTCCCATATCTGCTGTCTTTGCGTTAAACTGCTTTGTAAACTCCACAATGTTTACACCATGCTGACCAAGTGCTGGACCAACTGGTGGGGCTGGTGTAGCCTTGCCTGCTGGAATCTGCAACTTGATATAGCCTTCAATTTTCTTTGCCATGATATTCCTCCTGCAACTTTCCGTTAATCCATTTTGCGTACGTCCGTGAAATCAATCTCAACCGGAGTCTCACGTCCGAACATCTCAACGCTGATTGTGACAGTCTGCTTCTTGGTATTGATAGACTTAACAACTCCGACGGTATCTTTCCAGGTACCATCCACAACGCTAAGAGTATCACCAATCTCGAAGTCCACTTCAACGCTGACTTTTTCGGTGCTGCCGCCTAGTAAGTATGCCTGAACCTCAGCTTCTGACAAAGGAACTGGTTTGCTTCCCGGTCCAACGAAGCCTGTCACACCTCTGGTGTTTCTGACAACGTACCATGTCTCATCATTCATAATCATCTCAATAAGAACGTAACCAGGGTACATCTTTTTTGAAACTTGTTTTTTAACGCCATCCTTGGTCTCGGTAACTTCAACCATAGGTACTCGTACATCAAGTATCTGCTCCTCGAGTTTTTGAGTCTCGATAGCTTTTTCAATGTTTGTCTTGACTTTGTTCTCATAGCCTGAGTAAGTATGAACTACATACCACTTTGCCTCTGCCATATGCTATGCCTCCATTATAAATTTACTAGGATATTAACACCTTTGTTGATTACTGCATCTAAAACGATGATAATCAACGCTACAACCACTGACACAGCAACAACTGCTGTAGTCTGTTTTGACACGTCCTTGGGGTCTGCCCAGACAATCTTGTTAAACTCTGCCTTAAGACCCGAAAAACGTCCTGACTTAGCTTTTTTCTCTTCTGCCATTTTGCACCTCCCGATGACTATTTAGTCTCTTTGTGCATTGTGTGAGTCTTGCAGAATCTGCAATACTTCTTTGTTTCCATTCTGTCAGGGTGTGTCTTCTTGTCTTTTGTCATGTTGTAATTACGCTGCTGGCATACTGTACATGCCAATGTTATCTTTGTGCGCACAACTTCCACCTCCGTTAAATTTCTACTTTGGTCTCACCTACGCTCACTCGACAAGCGAACAATTTGTCGAGGCGAAAAAAGAGCATAAAAAAAAGACCTGCTTTTCTTAGTCGCTAGCTAAATTTAGCACAGGACATAAGAACTGTCAAGTCTTTTTATTAATATGACGGACCAAAAAGCAGTCAGGGCCTGTCAGCCCTTGACGCCGCCCAAAGTCACTCCTCCTACTATGTGCTTCGAAAGAATCAGATACACTATTATAACAGGAAAAATCGAAAAAGCTATCATCATATATACCTGGCCCATATCAAATTTTAACCAGTCAGCACTTCTAAGCTGTGCTATCAATATGGGCAGAGTCTTTTTTGTGTCTGTGTGGAGAACAAGGGCTGGTGTGAAATAATTGTTCCAGCTGCCCACAAAACTAAATATCGCCTGTACAGCAATAGCCGGCTTCATAAGCGGCACAACTATCTGGTTAAATGTCCTGAATTCTCCGGAACCGTCGATTCTGGCCGCTTCTATCAGCGACAGAGGTAATGTGGAATCCATGTATTGTTTCATATAAAAGAATACTGCAGGAGATGCAATAGCCGGCACTATGAGAGGAATTGCAGAATCATCAAGATTCATTTTGCCAATCAACTGCAAAAAACCAAGCACCGTCACCTGTGTAGGTATCATCATGATCATAAGTATAAATGTAAAAATAAATTTTTTCGCCCTGAAGTCATAAGCATGAATAGCATAGGCAGTCATAGCCGAGAAATATGTAGCAAGGGTTGCCGTCAGCACCGCTATAACCAGCGAGTTAATCATGCCATTAAAAATCGGTAGAGTGCCGTTTTTAAGATTTGTCCAGTTATCCACAAAATGCGTGCTCGGAAATGGTGTGAATCCACTGCCAAGTTCCGAATTGCTCCTGGTTGCATTAATAAACAATACATAAAACCAAAACAAGCAGACAAACGAAATCAATATCAATACTATATATGCAACAATTCTTCTTACGTGCACCGAAGCTGTGCCATTATTATTTGAAGTCATATTACTCTCCTTTATTATCTCAGTCTTTTTCAGAGTTTGTAAATTTAAATACTAAAAGGCTTAGTATTCCAGTAATTATAAACATATATACAGATAACGCTCCTGCAAGACCAAAATTTTTACTGAACAGGTGCTTATTCAAATACATGATAAGAGTCATAGATGAGCGCATAGGCTCCCCTGTTCCGTTGGTTAAAATCTGTGGAACATCAAACATCTGCAAACCACCGATAAGCGATGTGATCATTACATATATCAGAATCGGTTTTAAAAGAGGTAATGTTATTTTATAGAAAATCTGAGTAGCCGTAGCTCCGTCCACCTGAGCCGCCTCAAACAGTGAAGGATCTATGCCCATCATTCCGGCCATCAGAAGAATTGTCGTGTTTCCAAACCACATCAGGCAGTTCATCAAGGCAACCAGGCCTCTGACAGAACCCGCGTGGCTCATGAATTTGTATGGGGCAGCTATAATCCCCATCTGCACCAATATAGAATTTATCGGACCGCTGTCAGCAAACAATGTAAAGAACAGCATTGCAAAAGCCGACGCCATGATTAGATTCGGCAAATATATAACCGTTTTAAAAAATGTCTGTGCTTTCAGCTTAAGAGACGGATCTGTAAACCAGGCTCCAAGCAAAAGAGAGATAAGTATCTGTGGAACAAACCCTAAAACCCACATTATCATCGTGTTTTTCAGGTATGTCGGCAAATCACCATTTAAGATTATCGTTACGTAATTTTGTATTCCTACGAAATTTGGTCCTATCTGATTAAGGCCGGAACGATAATTTTCAAAAAAGGAATTGTATATCGTTGAAACCAACGGTATCAATTGAAAAATCAAAAAGATAACCATAAATGGAATCAAAAATATATAGCCCCATTTATTGTAACTTACTACCTTGCTTTTTTTGTTCATAATTGCTCCCTTTGTTTCTTTTAAAAAGGGCGCATGGGGACTAACCCACACGCCCCGTCTTTTTAAAATGCAGACTTTGTTTATTCTACAGTAATATCAGGGTATTTCTCTGCAACAGCTTTTTTGAATACTTCGATAGCTTCATCCTTTGTGGCGTTACCTTCAAAATAATTCTTCATAGCATCCTGGAATTCTTCATTACATCCCTGATCATATGCAGAGAGATTTGAAAGGTCTATGCCCTCTGCTCCTTTTGCCAACTGCTCATATGGATTCTGTCCGCCCAGAAGATCCAGTTTACCTGAGTCATCCTGTGCAAGCTCTGCAAGGACTGTCTTATTATTTACGCAATCTGAATCCTGCTGAGCAATTTCCTTAAGAACACTTTGGTCTGTTGTCATAGTAAGAATAATATCTTTTACCAGATTAGCATTGTCGGTACCTGTGGCAGCGCAAATCCATGTACCGCCCCAATAATATGACTGAGGTCCTTCGCAGAATCCCCAACCGCCCTGGTTTGCGATTGTGCCTTCCTTGTCAGCATCAAGACAGAAATTGAAGAACCAAGCCGGTCCAAAGTAGCAGAATACCTTTGCCTCGGGAAGCTTGCCTTTTGCCCAATCATCTCCCCACAGCTTATCAGTATCTTCGGCACCTGCCTCTACAAGCTCCATGGAATCATCTACCCACTTGTCGATATTTGCATCAATTACCAGCTTGCCATCCTGAACCCATTTGCCCGATACGTTGTTTGAATAGGTGCGATATGTGTCGTTTACAGAACACATAGTGTATCCGGCATCGGCCAGCTTCTTGGCTGTATCACTATACTTATCCCAATCAGATACAAGCGCCTGTACTTCATCAGGATCATCCGTTCCCAATACTTCCTTTGCGGCTTCTCTGTTGTAAATAAGACCTGCTGAACATGCCTGCCAAGATGAACCTTTTAACTTTCCTGAACTATCAGTAACTATATCCTGTGTGTATTTGTACTGCTCAGACAAATCAGAGCTGGTAATTCCAAGATCCGATAATGGCATGGTGTAATCAGTATCTACATATTTGAGGGCATAATCTGCTTCTACAAGGAAGATGTCTACTTTGTCTTCGTCAGCCGTTGAATCCAGATTAAGTAATGTCTCGTCCAAATTATTCTGATAAGCATTATTGTCATTCGGAGTGATGTTCCATACCACGTCCACATCACCTATCTTGCCATGTGTAGAATCCACTTCCTCATAATCCGGATAGTGATCTGTCACGCGGCTCTTAAACTCTTCATTCCATACATAGATGTTCAGAGTTTTTCCCGTATCTTCAGGAAGCTCTACCGCCTCTGCCTGTGCGTCAATTTCCTCTGTTGTCGCAGGAGTTGTATCAGCCGAAGAGTCTGTAGACTCTGCGCCTCCACACCCTGCAAACATTGCTGCCGTCATTGTTGTCAATGCAAGCAAACTTACCAATCTTCTTCTCATTTTTTGTTCCTCCCAATTTTTATAAATTTTCCTTTTGTTCCCCGCATTTATATAAGTTGATTTCTCAACCTAATGCCTAATTTAGTTTTTTTAGTGTATCCCCTTCAAGCAAAGTGCCTTTTACAACAATCTGTTGAATTAAAGTAGTCTTAGGCCGCTCGATCAAATCGATAAGATTTTTTGCTGCCTGGGCTCCCAGCTCTTCAGTGTTTTGTCTGTAGGTGGCAAGTCTAGGTCTTATATGTCTGGCCACTTTGATTCCATCAAATCCGACTACTGAAATATCATCCGGTACCTTAAGCCCTCTCTCGTTTATTGCTCTTATCCCTCCGTAGCACGCATAATCATCAGGATAAAAAATACACGTCGGACGATTCTTTGTTTTTAAAAGTTCTAAAGTCTTTTCATATGCTCCATGGGTATCGCGATAAGGCGATTCTTTGATGTACTCATCCGGCACCTCTAAGCCGTATTCTTCCATTTTTTTGTTGAAAGTAACCAGCCTTGAGCGGGTGGTAACAGAATCAGCACCATGTATGTAGGCTATCTTCTTGTGTCCATTTTTTACCGCATAATCTAGAAGCTCTCCCATACCGCCCACGTTATCCGAAAGTATTGTGGTGGTTTCGTTGAAAATATAATCTATCGTAACCACCGGTATGTTGCTCTTTACAAGTTCCTCCACCTCCGGATCTTCGAAATGCACATTGGCAATTATGACTCCGTCAAATCGCCTGTATCTGGCGTGTTCCAGATAAGAGGTCCGTCCGGGGCGACTTCTGTTATTGGAAATAAATGTAATATCGTAGCCTTCTACCTCTATGGCCTTTTTGAAGCTTTCCAAAATGCTGGCAAAAAAATCATGAGTCAAACCACTGTTTGCATCATCCATAAACAAAACTCCTATATTGTGAGTCCTGTTAGTCTTCATGGACTTTGCAGCTGCGTTTGGTACATACCCCATCGCCTTGGCAGTTTCTATTATTCTGATTTTTGTGTCTGCCCCTATGTCGCTATGGCCATTCAAAGCCTTACTGACTGATGCAACAGAAACACCGCATTCCGATGCAATATCTTTCAATGAAACCATTTCTTTCTCCCGATTGTTTTGAAATCCCTTAAACGTTTTCGTAACTTAACTATATCCCCTCTTTAGCCCATTAACAAGCCTTTTTTCGATTTTTGACTATTCGTTATAGTTTCGTAATCTGTTTTAGGACATTTTATACAAAAATGAGTATGAGTCATTGTAATCCGCTGATTTTGTGTTATTCTTTTTTTGAATTAAATATATCTTTCACTTAATCGTTTACTTTAAAAAGCTTACTAATTAAATTCCTAAACGTTTCCTTATAACACTTGAAAATCGCAGTCTCAGGGAGGAATAGTATGAAATACGGATTTTTCGATGATCTTAATAAGGAATACGTCATCACCACCCCTACTACTCCGCTGCCTTGGATAAACTATCTGGGGAGTAAGGATTTCTTTTCACTGATTTCCAATACATGCGGAGGTTACACTTTTTACAAGGATGCCAAGCTCCTTCGTATGACAAGGTATCGTTATAACGACACCACTTTAGACACAAACGGAAAATACTTTTACATAAAAGATGGCGACTCCATCTGGAATCCTGGCTGGCAGCCTACCAAAACGCCTCTGGATACTTACCAGTGCCGTCATGGAATCGGATACAGCAAATTCAAAGGGGCAAAAAACAACATAGACGCTTCCCTTATATGCTTCGTGCCTACTGACGATCCCATTGAACTGACAAAGCTTACAATCACAAACAATGGCTCCGAAAAAAAAGATATCCAATTGTTTTCTTATGTAGAATGGTGCCTTTGGAATGCCGATGACGATATGAAAAACTATCAGAGAAATCTATCCATCGGCGAGGTAGAAGTAGAAGATTCTACCATATATCACAAGACAGAATATAGGGAGAGGCGTAACCATTACGCTATCTATTCCGTAAATACGGATATAGATGGGTTTGAGACAAGTAGAGATGAATTTAGAGGTGTCTACAACGGGCCAGATAAGCCAACAGCCGTACTGGAGGGCAAATTACACAACACCATTGCTTCCGGCTGGTACCCTATTGCCTCCCACCAGATAAATATAAGCCTGCAGCCCAATGAGTCGAAAACTTTTATTTTTTTACTGGGTTATGTGGAAAACTCAGATGACGACAAATGGGAAAGTCCGGGCGTCATCAATAAAGAAAAAGCACATAGACTTATATCAAAATATAAAACCGAAGAAGATTTTGACAAAGCTTTTGACAAGCTAAACAGCTATTGGAATGAACTGTTGAGTAAATTCCATGTGGAATCAAAAGATGAACATGTCAATCGCATGGTAAATATATGGAATCAATACCAGTGCATGGTCACGTTCAATATGTCCCGCTCGGCATCCTATTATGAGACCGGCATCGGACGAGGCATGGGCTTTAGGGATTCATGCCAGGATCTCCTCGGCTTTGTCCACCTGATACCTGACAGGGCAAGAGAGAGAATCATCGACATAGCTTCCACACAGTTTGTTGACGGAAGCGCCTACCATCAGTATCAGCCACTTACCAAAAAAGGAAATTCTGATATCGGTTCAGGATTTAACGACGACCCGCTATGGCTTATTGCAGGCACCAGCGCTTACATCCGTGAGACAGGAGATATTTCTATACTCCAAGAGATAGTACCATACGACAACGATATGTCAGTGGCCACTCCACTCATGGAACATCTCAAGCGTTCCTTTGATTATATAGTTAATCATAAAGGCCCTCACGACCTGCCATTGATAGGTCGTGCTGATTGGAACGACTGCCTCAACCTCAATTGCTTCTCTAAGCATCCCGGCGAAAGTTTTCAGTGCTTTGGACCTAGTGAGGGACCGGTCGCCGAATCTGTTTTTATTGCCGGCATGTTTGTAAAATATGGAAAAGAATATGCCGACCTGGCCAAATTAATCGGAGACGAAAAAGAGGCCGCAAGGGCACTTGAAGAAGTCGATAAAATGACTAGCGCCATAGAAAAGGACGGTTGGGACGGTGAGTGGTTCGTAAGAGCATACGACGCTTACAGTAACAAAGTCGGCTCCAGGGAATGTGAGGAAGGACAGATATACATCGAGCCTCAGGGAATGTGTGTCATGGCAGGGGTCGGTTTAGAAAACGGAGATGCGAAAAAAGCTCTTGATTCTGTAAAGGACCGCCTCGACACAAAGTATGGTGTAATGATTTTGCAACCAGCCTACACAAAATATCATCTGGAACTGGGCGAAATTACCTCGTACCCTCCGGGATATAAAGAAAACGCCGGTATATTCTGTCATAACAATCCATGGATTTCCATAGCAGAGACCTGCATAGGTAGAGGAAACAGAGCATTTGAAGTCTATAAAAAAACCTGTCCATCCTACATAGAAGATATTTCGGAAATTCACAGAACAGAGCCTTATGTCTATTCGCAGATGGTAGCCGGAAAAGATGCCCGTTTCCACGGGGAAGCCAAGAACAGTTGGTTGACAGGAACTGCTGCATGGACCTTTACAAATATATCACAGCATATACTGGGAATATGCCCTACCCTACAAGGGCTTGCTATCAATCCTTGTATTCCCGATACTTTCGGTGACTACAAAATAACCAGGGTATATCGTGGTGTGACTTACAATATCGAAATCAAAAACCCAAACAAATTGGAAAAGGGAATTATATCCCTTACTGTCGATGGTCAAAAAATAGATGGCAACATCATCCCCTACAACGACAGTAAAAAATCAGTTTCGGTTATCGCAGAAATGAGGTAACTTCATTTTCTTCATTTTTCAGATACTATTCTGAAAACATATTCTCCTTCTAAAAGAGCCGGTGTTTGACTGCCCGGCTCTTTTGCTGTTTAATAAAAACCATGAAGAGATCATTACACTATACAGTACAAAGAGAATACCACGGATATACTATAGAGCGTTTCTTAAAATCAAATGGCTATTCTTCTGCCAACATCACAGCCATCAAGAAAATGCCACGAAATGTGGTCATAAAAGGGGAATGGGTGCATATGAACAGAAGACTATCAGAAGGAGATACTCTTACTGTAAACATAAACGAGGACACTTCCTCCGAAAAAATCCCTCCGGTGCAGATGGCTCTTAATATAGTCTACGAGGACGAGGATATCTTAGTCATAAACAAACCTGCCGGGCTGCCTATCCACCCAAGTCTCAATCACTATGAAGATTCTTTGGCAAACGGTCTCGCTTACTATTATGAGGCGCAGGGCAAACCTTTTATTTTCAGATGTGCTAACCGGCTGGATAAAAATACCTCCGGACTGACAGTAATCGCAAAGCATCTGGTGAGTGCAAATATACTCTCTACAATGGTAAAAAACAGAGATTTTCACCGGGAATACTACGCCATCGTAAAAGGCCATATCAATCCTTCCTCAGGGACTATTGATGCACCTATAGGCAGAGTGGATGACTCCATCATAACAAGGCAGGTAGACTATGCGCATGGAGAAAAGGCTATCACCCATTATCAGGTAATAAAAGAAAAAAACGGGCACAGCCTCGTCTCAATACATCTCGAGACAGGCCGCACCCATCAAATACGTGTTCATTTTAAATATATCAATCACCCCCTCATCGGGGACCACTTATATAATCCGGATATGGAATATATAAATAGACAAGCCCTACACTCCCATAGAATATCATTCAATCATCCTATCACCGGGGAGGCTATGGATTTTACAGCTAAGCTGCCTGAGGATATGGCATTTATCAATTCATAGATGCCTTAAGATCCTCGTATTCTCTGTTAATCTCAGCCACAGTGGCATTGTCTCCGGACTCACCATCCGGATGATATATCTTGATCAAGTCCTTATAACGCTTCTTGAGAGCCTTCTGTGTAGATACACCGGAGAAGAACAATTCTCCGTGAACAATATTGTCCTGCTCGTAGTAAGGCTCTACAGAATTAGCCTGCACCTGATCATAAAACTTTTTCTTTAATTCAAATTGTCTTTTGTCGTCAGCAAGCTTCTGTGTCTCCTGGATAAGTAACTCCCATTTGAGACTAAACTGTCTCTCCTGCTGCTCTAACGCGTGAACTCTTGCGTCCACTTCTCTTTTTTCTTTCAGTAAATCGTTCCATGCTTTTTCTAACTCTTTATGTCGGTCCTCAAGTGCCTGCATGTCGATTTTATTCTGACATGTGAGATCCTTTGCCATAATATTTCTCCCGTTAACTTATTGCTCTTACGGTAACAGGCTGCGCCTATACCTTGCATTGATTATACCTTATGGACTGAAAAAAAGTAAATTAGAAGAATAGGCGATTATCTTTATATTCTTTTGTACACTATGCCCGAAAGTGGAGTGAGACTAATGTGCAGATTTCCACCTTCAACATTTATATCGGCAGGCATAATGGAATAACCAACCTCATTACACAAAATAAGCCGCTCCATCCTGCCATTTGACGGAACCCCTGCTATCCATGCTGGTACATCCACCTCAATAGGTGATTCGCTGGAATTAATTACAACAATAATCTGTTCATTTGCTGTAAAACGGGCATAAGAGATAAATCCCTGACCACAGTTCAAAAACCTAAAAGATCCCTCTTTTATGGCATGACTGGCCTTGTGTATCATGATAATATCACGGGTATAATCAATAAGATCATAGTTGGCATGGCCCCAAGGGTATGTCCTGCGACAATCGGGATCAGTAAATCCACAAACACCTGCCTCATCACCATAATACAGTGTAGGAGCTCCCGGCCAGGTAAACTGTATCATCTCTGCCAATTTCATGAGAGGTATGCTCACGCCCGTCTCAGCGGCTTTGCAGCCTTTTGTCTCTATACGACCCACAGTCTTGTTGGTACGTGTCAAAAATCTGGAATGATCATGGTTGGACAACTGATTCATGGAACAATACAAAGAAGGCGTCTTCAGTCTGGACATGAAATGCAGCATAGTATTTTTAAATCGGTCTCCATCACCTACTGCGGCTTGTTGGAACTCATCAGAGTGCTTATCCATGCCGGTCAAAAAGTATGTAAGCGGCTCCATAAATGCATCATAATTCATGACAGTATCCCACTGATCACCGGTCAACCAGGCCGTAGGATTACCATAATGTTCTGCCAATATAATTGCATTTGGATTGGCAGATTTCACTGCATCTCTGAAATCTCGCCAAAATTTGTGATTAAATTCCTCTGAATGGCCAAGATCAGCTGCCACATCAAGTCTCCATCCATCACAGTTATAGGGCTCGCTCACCCATTTTTTGCCGATATTCATGATGTACCGGTAGAGCTCAGGTGAATCCTCATAATTGAGCTTAGGCAACGTATCTACACCCCACCATCCATCATAACTCTTATTGTCCGGCCAGCTATCTTCAAAAAATTTGAAATAACTGTTATAAGGGCTGTCCTTTGCCTCATAGGCTCCGGGCGCATAGCCCTCCTCTTTTGAATATATCTTTTCTCTATTGAGCCACTTATTAAAAGAACCGCAGTGATTAAATACTCCGTCTATGATGACTCTTATTCCTTTCTCGTGTGCCTCTCTGACAAAATCAGCAAAAAATTGATTGCTGGCTTCTAAGTTTTCTTTGTTGGTAACCCTCTTTTTATATTTGCTGGCAAGGGAATTGTCGCTAACTCCTCCTGACAGGCATTCTCCACCATCATTTTTAATGACGGTAAAATGGGGGTCTATATAATCATAATCTGCTATGTCATACTTGTGATTTGACGGTGACACAAAAAGCGGGTTGAAATAAATAACCTCCACTCCCAGACTCTTGAGATAATGAAACTTTTGTCTAACGCCTTCTAAATCTCCACCATAAAATCTGCCGACGTCCAGATTTGCAGGCATGGCATCCCAATTTGGCACCATTTGTACAGGTGCACCTACATAGTGATATTCGTTGGTCTGTACATCGTTGGAGCTATCGCCATTATTGAATCTGTCTACCAATATCTGATACATAACGGCGCCCTTAGACCATGCAGGGGTAGAAAATCCGGGCATAATAGAAAACTCATAGTGTTCTCTGTAGTCTCGCCACAGTCCCACTCTGTCATAGTAATAATGGTCCAATCCCACTATCAGCTCAAAATAATATCTAAATTCACTCTCGCCTACACCAACAGTGCATGAATAATAATCAAACTCACCCCTGGTGCGATCTAACTGCATAGGTATATTGAGATTATTCTTTTTTGACATCAAAAAGACACTAACATCTTCCTGATGATAGACTCTGATACTAATTGTCACCCGTGAATTCGGTTCAGGCTCCATAGGGTACCTATATTCAGATGTTCCGTCGGAATATATTGCGTGAATATTCATTTGAACTCCCCTTCAAGTAATAACGCTTTGATTCGACATATTTTTAGATAGTAAATAGGAATTACAAAGTAATTTCCTATAAAGTAAAAAAGACAGCAACGATCGCTGTCTTTTTAGGAGAAGGTATTTTTACTATGGGGTTAGTAAAAATTATATAATGTATTGGGGGGTTTTTACGATGTTTATTATATGGCCATGCAACACTCAAGTGTGCACAAATATAACAAAACATTACACCATTTTTTGTGCATATTGCACTATTCCCCCAAAATATATCCCCTTCTACAGCGATGCCTATATGTTTTCCCCTTCAAATAGGCTCTCAAATTCATCTCTGCCAATCTTTTCTTCTTCTAATAATAGATTAGCACATTTATGCAAAATTGGTTCATGCTCTTTTAAAATTTTCACAGCTTTTTCATAACAATCGTCGATGATTTTTTTCACTTCTTCATCGATTGCCCTTGCTGTAACATCTGAAAATCCCTTGGTATGAGCCAGATCGCGCCCAATGAACACTTCCTCGTCATCATCCCCATAATGAATCATACCAATCTCTTTCGAAAATCCATATTTTGTAACCATATTTCTGGCCATTTGGGTAGCCTGCTTGATATCATTTGATGCACCTGTAGTGACATCATCAAAAATAAGCTCCTCAGCTACACGACCACCAAGGGAAACGATAATATCCTGTAACATCTTTCCTTTGGTATAAAACATGTCATCGCTTTCATTGATAGGCATAGTATAGCCTGCTGCACTGGCGCCCGTAGGAATGATCGATACAGAATACACCGGTCCCACGTCCGGCAGCACATGAAACAGTATGGCATGTCCCGACTCATGGTAGGCAGTAATCTTCTTTTCCTTGTCGGAAACGATACGACTCTTTTTCTCTTTTCCTATGCCCACTTTGACAAATGACTTCTTGATATCTTCATGAACTATATATTGTCTGTCATCGCCGGCCGCAAGTATGGCTGCTTCATTGAGAAGATTCTCCAAGTCTGCACCTGTAAATCCAACGGTAGTCTGAGCTATCTGATGCAAATCCACATCCTCCCCCAGTGCCTTGTTGGCAGCATGTACCTTGAGAATTTCTTCGCGTCCCTTTACATCAGGACGACCTACGTATACTTTTCTATCAAAACGTCCAGGACGCATAATCGCCTGGTCAAGTATATCTACGCGGTTGGTAGCTGCCATAACAATAATGCCTTCGTTGACACCAAAACCATCCATCTCAACAAGCAGCTGATTCAAAGTCTGCTCGCGCTCGTCATGTCCGCCGCCCATACCTGTACCGCGTCGTCTGGCAACAGCATCTATCTCATCGATAAACACTATACACGGCGCATTTTGTTTGGCCTCCTGAAACAAATCACGTACACGGGAAGCACCTACTCCAACGAACATCTCTACAAAATCAGAACCCGAAATAGAGAAAAACGGCACTCCCGCCTCGCCTGCAATGGCTTTTGCAAGAAGAGTCTTTCCGGTACCCGGAGGGCCCACCAGAATAACACCCTTAGGTATACGGGCTCCCAGCTTAGTATACTTTTTCGGATCCTTGAGGAAATCTACGAGTTCCTCCACCTCTTCCTTTTCTTCCTTCAGTCCTGCCACATTGTCAAAGGTGGTATTGATGTCTTCCTTTGTAGTCATGCGAGCCCGACTCTTGCCGAAATTCATCATCTTGGCATTGGCTCCGCCACCGCCTGTACCCTGGGCATTCATCATAATCATAAAAAGTATGAATACTGCCCCCAAAACTATGAGCATTGGAAGCAACTCCGATATCCAGCTATCATGTGGAATATCGCTAAGTGTATAGGTTATGCTGTTTTCATCAAGCATATCCTGCAAAGAATTGACATCTGATACGTATAAAGTCGCTGTATTTCCATCTGACAAAACTATTGTGGCAGTACCCGTAGGCACCTGCTCATTTTGAGAGATACTCACAGAAGTAACATCTCCCGATGTAATGGCACTCCTAAACTGGGCCATAGAATATGTGGTAGTCTTGCTGCCCATACTCGTATACAGTATTACCAAAACTACTGCCACAAACAGGGCATAAATAATCATTCCCGAAGCTCTATTCTTCTTCAAATTGTCCTCCTAATCTAGCTCAACCACACCGATGTATGGGAGGTTGCGATATTTTTGATCATAATCCAATCCGTATCCAACCACAAACTGGTCCGGAATAGTAAAACCTGTGTAATCTACATGCACGTCTACTTCTCGCCTGTCAGGCTTGTCAAGCATAGTAACCATACGTACTGACTTAGCACCTCTGTCCTTAAAAAGCTGTCCCAGATAATTGAGTGTATTACCACTGTCAATAATATCCTCAACTATAAGAACATTCTGTCCTGTAGGGTCCAAATCCAAGTCCTTTTTTATCCTGACGACACCTGATGAAACAGTCCCTCCATCATAGCTTGAAGTAGCCATAAAATCTATAATAACCGGTACAGTGATACGTTTTGCAAGCTCACATGCGAAGAAAGAAGCACCCTTGAGGATACATACCAAAAATACAGTCTCCCCTTCATAATCCTTGCTAATCTGTGCTCCCAGTTCAGCAATACGTGCAGCCAGTTCCTCCTCCGGCAGCAAAACTCTAATAGAATCACTCATTTTCTATTCCTCCATAAATTATCTCTAATACTCTGGTAGTATTATTAGTAATCTTGTAATGTTCGCTGATGCGATATCCCACTACCCACATAACATGACTGCCATCGCACACCAGAGGTATCTCATCCCTCAAGTGTCTTGGTATTTTCTGATCTATAAAATAATCCTGAAGCATTTTATGATTGCCCGCAGAATCAATACTAAGAAAATCGCCCTCAGCACGGGTCCTTATTACAATATTGTCTGTTATTCTATCACAATCAAACCATTTAGTATAGGCATCTAAAGGGTATCCCATGTCCGAAGTATAGTCGAACTCTCTAACAGTAAACTCCCCTGTATTTAAAGTTCCTTCTTTTGACTCCCGGTCGATAATATACAGCTCCTCGTAGGATATGATAAATACTTTTTTGTATGGCAAATCTACCTGCCGCTCACCATCTTCGTTAAGCAGTCCAAGAATAGCATCTACATGGGTGGCCGATACATCTTTTTGAAACGGCATGTATTTGCTTATATATTCTTTTAACGCCTGGCTGGCAATCACTCTCGGTGCAGTGGCTATGGCCCTTTTTCTCAGCTTGTCATCATCAAGTTTGGCTATCTCAAGCAGTCCTCTCGCCTCCAGTGATATATAATCTGCCACCTCCCTGAGCCTGTCCGTCATGTCAGTGATATGACACACGGCCCTTTGATTGATTTCTGTAAGCTCAGGCATGATATTATGCCTGATACGATTTCTGTCATAATCAACTTCGGCATTTGTAGCGTCTACACAATAGGGTATCTGATTTTCATTTAAAAAATCTAATATCTCCGCTTTTGAAACTGCAAGAAGCGGCCTGATAACCCTTTCTCTCACAGGCGCTATCCCGCACATTCCATCTAAGCCCGTACCTCTTGCCATATGAAACAGTACAGTCTCTGCGTTGTCATCAGCATTATGGGCAACAGCTATTTTTACTACAGTGCCGCTGTCCATAGAATCTGCCAGTCTTTCAAAAGCGTCGTACCTGGCAATGCGGGCCTCCTCCTCTGTAGAACGCCCTGACTCAGCGGCTAAGACAGGTATATCTATCCTCTCTACCTTAAGTGGTACCTCATAATCTATGCAAAGGCTTCTCACATATGCCTCGTCCTCATCGGCATCTTCACCTCTTATACAGTGGTTGACATGCAAAGCATGAACTTTGAGGCCCAGTTCTTCTTTAAGCGCAAGCAGCACAAAAAAAAGGCACACAGAGTCAGGACCTCCTGAAAGTCCCAAAACCACCGTGTCGCCTTTATTTAACATGTGAAATTTGTCAATGTACTCTCTAATTTTCTTTTTCTTTAAAAATGATCCAATTGTCATGTGTCAATCCAAGCTTCTGTGAAGCCTCATTTTCTATGTACTCGTCAGTACCGACGTATTGTTCGTATTCTTCTAATTGTTCTTGCTTTTCTTTTGCTGCATCCACTTCTGTCTGCAGTGCTTCTTCTTTTTTCTTGAGCTCTTCATTCTTGTCGTAGAGACGAACTATCTG
>FLNY01000502.1_pt1 | contig 18718 bp, 14 predicted proteins | sample 1140381 | NCBI WGS metagenome assembly FLNY01 (sample SAMEA3878172, study PRJEB12797) | bioreactor metagenome | biome: Moose rumen | place: Sweden | collected 2011-10
GGCCCGGGCGGGCATGTCGGCCGCAGGGCGCACCTGCAACTGAACGAACTGGGGGCGCATCAGGGTGTCGGCCCGATAGGTGATGTAGTTGGTCTGGAAAAAATAGTAGCCGTTGTCGCGGAAGAGGTTGCAGAGGCGGGTGCGCTCGGCATCGAGAGCAACCACGCTGAAGGGGTCGCCTTGGTGAAGAAGCGTCTTCGCCCCGGTGGCGCGAATCATGGAGTCGGCCTCGAGGGGAAAATGCTGATAGGCAATGCTGTCGAAGTGGAAGAGCTCACCAGGGTGGACCTCGTAGCTCACTTTGGCCTTCCGGGGATTCTTCTGAGGTTGGGTCTGATAGTCCACAGTTCCGTGGAAATAGCCGTAGTTGCGCAGGGTGTTTTGCGCCACCTGCGTCCTGACGCGGGGATTGACGGTGGTCAGGTAGACGGGAGTGGCGGCGAAATTGTTCATCATCCAACGGCTCCAGCGCGTGTCCCTGTAGACGTATTTGTTGTAAATCCACAAGCCGACGGGCAACGGGAAACGATAGTAGGACGAGCCCATCAGCGAGTTATTGGGAGCTCGTTTCAGTGCTCCCTCGACCTCCTCCTTTGCCGTGGCGTAGGCCTTGCGGTCCTGCAGGAAAGCCACCTTTATCGAATCTTTCTGCTGCTTCGTGAGTCCCTTCTGCTTCAGGGCCTCAGCCAGCGAGGCGTTGCCGGTGAGCAGTCCGCTCACGGTGTGGTAGGCGTTGGCCATCGAGGTGATGACTCCCTCGCGCTCGTCGTCTCCAGCCTGTACACGGCTCTTGAGATTGCGGTCGTAAGCCAGTTCCTTGATGCCCACGTAGAGCGTCTCGTCCTCTGCCAAGTTCTTGGTCTCGGAACAACTGATAAGGAATTGAGAAAATGAGAGAATGAGAAAATGAGAAAGCAGAATAGTCCACTTTCGACTCCATGTCTTTGTATAAATGTTCCTTTTCATTTGTTTAATCTCTCATTTTCTTAATTTCTCACTCCCTCATTTTCTCCTAAACAGGAACAACTCGCCCAGTCGCGTGCTCTTCTTGCGGAACACAATGCCTGCTCCCATCTCCATTATCTCGCCTTCCATCAGCGACTCGGTGTTGCGGTCGTAGTAGAGGCGAACGTAACGGGTGGCACTCTTGTCCAGACGATATTCCACCGAGACGTTGTCGATGATGCTCTGCCCCGTATTCTGGGCCTCGCTTCCGCTGCTCACCTTGCCTCCGATGACGATGCTGATGCGGTTGCCCCAGAAACGCTTGGCAAAACTGAAGCTGTAGTCCGTCTGACTGGCACCGGAGGCGGTGCTTGTATTGTCCACGCCGAAGTTCAGGTCGATGGTGCTCAGGGCCTTGCTGTTGATAGCCGATATCTGGGTCTGCAGGAAAGAATTCAGGGCATTCGCCCCACTGAATCCGTTCATCGAGCCCTCGTCGGTCAGATACATTCCCGTGGCCAGCATCGTCACGGCCACCTTGCCACGCTCCTCGGTGCTCATGGTGGCCAACTGGTTGCTGATGGTCAGGTCCTCGGGAGCTTCCAAAGTGAACTCCAGTCCCATATTGTCCAGCGTCTGAGTCACCGACATCCCCACGTCGAACGCCACACTGCGCGGCACGCTGTTGTCGTAGACGGTCGTCTTCACGCGCTCGCTGGCTCGCAGGTTGAGTCGAGGATTGGATATGTCGCCCGTGAACTCCACATAGCTTCCGTTCTCTATAGCACAGTCTTTCAGCGACATCACCATCAGCGAGTAGTTCATCTTTCCGCTTACCACCGTGTAGCGACCATAGAGTTTCAGGTCGTCGCGAGTGGTGTAAGTCATCAGCAGGTCTCCTCCACCCTCGATGTCCACATAGTTCGTTCCGTCCTCGCTCAACAGACAATGAACCTGAGCGGCCTGCTCAATGCTGATGTTCATCTGCATGTCGATGTTCTGAGGCGAAGGCGGCTCCACGGGTTCGACATGAACCGTATCGGTGAAATCGACGAAAGTGACGAGGTCGGCCAGTTCGTCCTCCACCGTCAGCGGAGAATCGGCCAGCACGTAGGTCACTTCTGTGTCGCCAAGCACCGTCAGTCCACCTCTTAGCTTCAAGTTGTTGAGCGTCCCTGTGAGCGTAGCCCCGAGGTTAACATACACCTTGCCATAGGCCAAGGCCTTGCGCGTCTTTGGCGCATTGACCAGCTCAAACCGCTTGGCATCCAACCTTAGGTTCATCCCAATGTTGTTCAGATTACGGCAGTCTATCGTCCCGTCCAGAATCACAGGATTCCGACCTGTGGAGTAGGCCTCAATGCGGTTGAGGTCTATCTGGCTGTCGCGTATCGTCAGCGTATCGTCGGGGAAACGAAGATTCACGCTATAGGGTTCGCTTGTGAGATACATGCTGTCGGTCTGCAAACTTCCGTTCAAAATGGGCGACGAGACGGAACCTTTGACGGAAAGCCCGCCCACGACGTAGCCCCTCAGTTCCATCAGGTGTTCGGGCAGGAAGCCGTTGACCAAAGCTAGGGGAAGACGCTGCAGAGAAGCCTCGGCATCGATGCTTCCACCTCCCTCGGGATTATAGGTTCCCGAAAGCAGCATCACCTCGTTATCGTTTTGTAATACGATTCCGTCGACGTAATGGGTCCCGTCGCTATTGGGCAAATACATGGCGTTCAGCCCGACCTTGCCCATATCTATTCCTTCGTAGACCAGGTCGCTTACAGCAGCGTCGACGGAGACGCTCATCTGACTTTCGTCCTGCACCAGATGGAAGTCACCAGCCAAAAGTCCTCTCACGTCGGGCATATAGGGAACCACAGAACTCAGTTCGCCCAAGTTGAAGTCGTGGATACTCAGCGTGATGTCCTGCAACGCCTCCGCATTAGGCGTGCTATAGAGTTTGAATCCCGTGCCGTCGTCGGCAAGCAAGTCGACATCTGCTTCCAGATGGCGGTCGTTGCGTAGATAGATGAAGTTGTCGTGGTTCAGCGTAAAGCCCCGATAGGCAATCACGGGATTCAACGGATGCAGACGCAGGCGCATGCCCTCGTCTTCGATATCGAGTATGGCACCAAGGTCAACGCCTTTCACCTTCTTGGCATCGTAGAACGCTATCGAGGCACCGGCTCCGGTCGGTGTGAGGTTTGCAAGCACATCGGCACTAAACACCACCTGCTTATTCTTAGACCCGTTCTCAACGTGAGCTCCCATGTTCACCACTCCTGTGCAATCTTGATACAAATGCCAGCTGATGGTGTCCAGTTGTACAGCTCCCGTATTCAATCCGTGCAATCGTCCGTTGCCGTTCAGTCCGTCTCGCGGATTGCTGTCGAGGTTGAAGTCTATCGTGTGATAGCTGTAGCCTATGGCCGACGAAAGCATGTTGCATATCGGGTTGCTGGAACCGCTACGCAGGCGAATGGTGGCCGTGGGCAGCATACTCTTGAGCAACGGCTGGTCCAACTGGTGGGCGGTATATTGTCGCTGAGCCTCATCGGCAAAGCGTGTGCACTTGGCCAGCAAAGTGTCCAGACCCTCGCGCGAATGCAACTGGACCTCTAAGTCGCCGGCATCGATGGCTGCATACAGAGAGTCCGATGTCAAATGAGCCTCGAAATCCAAGTCCAGCGGATGAACCACCGTATCCCTAAGTACAAACTCTATGGCCTGCATACTGCCTTTCACCTGATGGACATCCTTGAGGTTGCTATTCCCGTCGACGTGCATCAGCATCGAGGCCACAAAGGGCTTGTCCACGAGCCCCAAGGCATAGAGGTCGATACGATTGAGGTCCATACTGAAGTTGGCCAGCGAAATGGTACGGTCCATCTCCGCCTCGATGCAAGCCTGCGCGCTGAGCAGTCCGTTGTCGATATAGAGGTCCACCAACCCTTGTCCCTGCGAGAGTTTCAACCGTGCCTGGGTGTTATCGATATTATAGTGTCCGTAACGCAAGTGGTCCACATCCACCGAACCCCTCAACCGAGTCTGTCGGGAAAGGAAGTCCAGCCCCCGGCCTTGTACGTCGGCCCGGGCCGTGAGCGCATAGAGCGAGTCTTTGGGCAGAAAATTGTGGAGTTGCAGGTTGCGAGCGTTCAGTTTGGCATGATAGGCCTCCGTCTGCCAATCATAATCACCCTTCAGCGTGGCACGCCCACTTCCCTGCCGCATAGCCAGGTCGGCAGTCACCTTGCTCCCGTGCAACGAGGTGGGACCTGTTACCTGCATCTGAGGCAGGCGCACTCTGTTGTCCAGTCCCGTCAAACGACTGACGGTGCTCATGTCGTACGTCTTTACATCCCAGTTGAGGTCGGCACCCAAATGGTCGGTCTCCAGCACATTGGTCACCACCCCGCTTGTCCGAGCATCAATCATAGGTTCTATCAGTAGTCGGCAGGAATCGATACGAAGCGTGTCCACATTGCCATCGGCTTTAGCCGTCAACTCTATGGAAGATTCTGGCAAGTAACCTGCGTACTGAGGTACAAGTATCTCGACATCGCTCTTTCCCACAGCCATTCGCAGATTGGTAGCCAAAAGGCCACCACCGTGAGGCGTGAGTGCTCGCCAATCGAGGCTAACGCTGCCAGCAGCAGTGCTGGATGCAGTAGCCAACTGCAGGTCAGGCATACGAATGCCATCGTTGTCGAGCCAAACATGCGATTGTGTGTGACATAACTGCAGTCCACATTTCTCCGTGCCCTGACACTCCGTTACATAGACACCCAACCCTTCGTCGCTATACGAGAAGTCCTGTACACAGGCTTCTACGTCACGCAAGGCGAGATGGTTATAGTCGAATCCTCGGAGACGAGGTTCGTAAGTTGCATCATAAGAGAGAGAGTCGGCTTGCAAATCGGCCTGTCCTATACGATAGATACCCTTCCCGAGATTAAGGTCTCCTTCTTTAACGTGCATACTTCGTACTCCGCCACGTACCATAAGCGTATCACCAGCCGTACGGAAGGTTACACGCGTATTCTCTACCCCAATGTCGCCCAACCGCAACGTCCACATCAAAGGTTCCGACTCCGTAGTATCTACCACCGTCGTATCTCGCATTGCAATGTCCACGTCGCTTCCGCTGAGCATCGCAGAAGACAGTTCGGCCACATGGCTTTTGAGATTAATGTCATCGGCACGCAGATGGAAATCACCCACGTGTCCTTTCACTCTAAGCGTGGCTATCATCCCTTGTGTGTCCACCGTCCCGTCTACGATGTCCAGAGCCTCCACTCCCAGTCGCCCCTGCAGGATATGACCAAAGTAGAGGTCCACCACCACATGACTAACGTCCAGCACGTCGCCTTTCTGTCGCTGCGTTGCCGTGAGACCTTGCAAATCCAAATCGAGGAGAAATTTCAAGCGGATACGATTGAGACGAATATCCATCCCTGTCTGCTTGCTGGCATAGACACATGCCTTATCCACCGCCCATTTCTGTACAGGAGGCAGATACAATAAGGCAGCCAGCACGACGAACAGCACCACGGGGCTCGTCACTATACCCGCCACAGCATAGCCTATTTTCCGCTTACGGCTCATAACGTATCTGCAAAGATACAACATTTTTCCTCCCTTTCCTCCATGTATTCCAATTATTTTCCTTATCTTTGTTTCTAATTCGTATTATTAAAATAATAAAGCATGAGAAAACAACTGCTTCTCATAAGCCTCGCAGCCATACTCGCAGCCTGTGGAGGCAGCAAACAGAAAGGAACACAGGTCCTGATCGAGACCTCGGCAGGAGATATCACCGTACGTCTGTTTGACGACACACCGCTGCACCGCGACAACTTTGTGCGACTTGCCGAAGCGGGAGTGTACGACAGTATCGTGTGGCATCGCATTGTGCCAGAACTTATGATACAGACGGGCGACCCCACCCTAAGACCAGGACATGCCGTCTGCACCGCCGACACAACTGCGCTGCATTACACAATACCGCAGGAGATTCGTTTCCCACGCTACTTCCACAAGAAAGGAATGCTGGCCGCAGCACGACAACCTGACGACCAGAACCCCAAGAAAGCGAGCAGTGCCTCACAGTGGTACATTGTGACAGGTGAAGTGTACACGCCCACTACGCTGGCTGACTTCTACCAGACACTTTATCAAGAGGCCGTGAACATGCACTGGCGTAAATTACAAGACAAGTATGCCCAACGTCTCGAACGCTTGGAGAAGACCGACGAGGAAGCCTACGACCTGCTACAGGACAGCATACTGACAGTGGCAGAGACCGAAGTAGCCAACCGACCGCCTACTCCATTCAACGAGGCTCAGAAAAAAGCCTACACCTCTGTGGGAGGCTGTCCTCATTTGGACGGAGAGTACACCATTTTCGGCGAGGTGGTAAGCGGAATGAACGTAGTGGAAAAGATTGCCCGCACACCGACAGACGAATACGAGCGGCCCAAGAGAGAGGTCTTCGTGCGCAAGGTGACCATACTTCACTAAAGTGGATTTTTCACTTTCCCCACACAGTTTTTCGCTTCCATTTTCGTTTTCCTACGCAGTTTTTCGTATCTTTGCAGCCGTAAGAAACCATACCTATTTTATAACTAAAGTAAAGACTATGTCTATCACATTCTTCAAGACACCCCAAAAGACCATCATCGCTACCCAGCGCGACCACCATTTGAGCGCAGAAGAAAGCCAGAAACTTTGCTGGCTCTATGGTGGAGCCAGACTGGCAGAGGAGAAGGAACTGAAGGGCTTCTTCATAGGTCCACGCCGCGAGATGATAACCCCATGGAGCACGAATGCCGTTGAGATAACCCAAAACATGAATCTCACCGGCATTCTGCGTATAGAGGAGTTCTTCCCCGTCAGCGGAGAGAATGCCGACCACGACCCCATGCTGCAACGTCTCTACAAGGGACTCAGCCAAGAGGTCTTCGACGTGGACATCAATCCTGCTCCCATACAGCAGGTTGAAGACCTGGAGACGTATAACGAACAGGAAGGTCTGGCACTGAGTCCAGAAGAGATAGACTACTTGCATGACGTGGAGCGGCAACTGGGACGCCACCTGACGGACTCAGAGGTATTCGGTTTCGCACAGATAAACTCAGAGCACTGCCGCCACAAGATATTCGGCGGAACGTTCATCATCGATGGCGAGGAGAAGCCCTCCAGCCTGTTCCAGATGATAAAACAGACCACACGGGAGAATCCCCACAAGATTGTCTCTGCCTACAAAGACAACGTGGCCTTTGCCGAGGGCCCAGTTGTAGAACAATTCGCACCTCGCGACCACTCGACAAGCGACTATTTCGTAATAAAAGACATTGAGAGCGTCATCAGTCTGAAAGCCGAGACCCACAACTTCCCTACCACCGTGGAACCCTTCAACGGAGCATCCACTGGCACGGGAGGCGAGATACGCGACCGCATGGGAGGCGGCACAGGCTCTTGGCCCATCGCAGGAACAGCCGTGTACATGACCAGCTACCCACGGACAGCTGAGGAACACGAATGGGAACGCCTGCTTCCTGTCCGCAAATGGCTGTATCAGACACCTGAGCAAATACTGATAAAAGCCTCCAATGGAGCCAGCGACTTTGGTAACAAGTTCGGACAGCCCCTCATCTGCGGCTCTGTGCTGACTTTCGAACATCAAGAACAAGGCGAGGAAACGCAGTACGGCTACGACAAAGTCATCATGCTGGCCGGAGGCGTAGGTTACGGTACTCGACGCGACTGCCTGAAAGGCGAACCACGAAAAGGGAACAAGATAGTGGTTGTGGGTGGTGACAACTACCGCATCGGATTGGGAGGAGGAAGCGTGAGCAGTGTGGACACAGGCCGATATAGTAGTGGCATTGAGCTAAACGCCATACAACGCGCCAACCCAGAAATGCAGAAACGAGCAAACAACCTGGTGCGTGCCCTGACCGAAGAGGAAGTGAATCCCATCGTCAGCATCCACGACCACGGAAGCGCAGGCCATGTGAACTGCCTATCGGAACTGGTGGAAGAGTGCGGCGGACTCATCGACATGAAGGAACTGCCTATCGGAGACCCTACCCTCTCAGCCAAAGAAATCATAGCCAACGAAAGTCAGGAACGTATGGGGCTGCTCATCGATGAGGAACACATCGACCACGTACGCAAAATTGCTGAGCGCGAGCGCGCTCCCATGTACGTTGTGGGCGAAACAACGGGTGATGCACACTTTGCCTTCCAACAGACCAATGGTGTACGCCCCTTCGACCTGGATGTGGCTCAGATGTTTGGACATTCACCCAAAACCGTGATGACTGACGAAACGGTAGAACACACATACGACAATGTTGACTATGACCCCGCCAACCTGAAGAACTATATTGAGCAAACTCTGCAATTGGAAGCAGTAGCCTCGAAGGATTGGCTGACAAACAAGGTGGACCGGAGCGTGACGGGCAAAGTGGCCCGACAACAGTGTCAGGGTGAAGTGCAACTTCCCCTATCGGATTGTGGCGTAGTAGCCTTGGACTATCGCGGACGCAAGGGCATAGCCACCGCACTGGGCCATGCTCCCCAAGCCGGACTGGCCAATGCCGCAGCAGGTTCAGTGCTTTCGGTTGCCGAGAGTCTGACGAACATTGTGTGGGCTCCGCTCAGCAAAGGACTGGACAGCGTGAGTCTGTCCGCTAACTGGATGTGGCCCTGTCGCTCACAAAAGGGAGAAGATGCCCGACTTTACCAAGCTGTAGAAGCCCTGTCGCAGTTCTGCTGTGGGTTAGGCATAAACGTCCCCACGGGCAAGGACAGCCTGTCGATGACACAGAAATATCCCGACGGCAGCAAAGTCATCAGTCCGGGTACAGTAATTGTCTCCAGCGGAGGCGAGGTAAGCGACATACGCAAGGTGGTGAGTCCCGTGCTGGCAGATGAGCCCAAGAGCGCACTTTATCACATAGATTTCTCGTTCGACGAACTTCGGCTGGGCGGAAGTGCCTTCGCACAAAGCAGAGGAAAAGTGGGCAGCGATGTACCCCAAGTGACAAACGTGGAGTATTTCCGCGATACCTTTGAGGCTATACAGGAATGCGTACGCAGAGGGCTCTTGCTCTCTGGTCACGACATATCGGCAGGTGGCCTCATCACCACCCTGTTGGAAATGTGTTTCGCACGCACTCAAGGCGGACTGAAGGTGAACCTCAACAATTTCGTCAGCGACGACATCGTGAAGATTCTTTTTGCCGAAAATCCCGGTGCGGTGGTACAAGTAAGCACACAACACGAAAAAGAATTTAAGAAAGTGCTGGACAATGCAGGTGTGGGATACATCTACATTGGCGTGCCCAGTAGAGGACGAAGCCTACAACTGCGAAGGGGGGACTTCGAAGAGTCGCTTGACATTGATGCCTTGCGCGACGTATGGATGAGACCTTCGTTCTTGCTCGATTGCCGTCAGAGTCTGAACGGACAGGCTGAAGCACGCTTCCAGAACTACAAGAGTCAACCCTTGAAGATGGCTTTTGGGAAAAACTTCATAGGCAAACTGGCACAATACCACATCAGCCCCGACCGCAGAAAGCCTACAGGCCTGCGGGCAGCCATCATCCGTGAAAAGGGAACCAACGGCGAGCGCGAAATGGCCTATTGCCTCTATCTGGCAGGTTTCGATGTGAAGGATGTGATGATGACAGACCTGGTGAGCGGACGTGAGACATTAGAGGACGTGAACATGATTGTCTTCTGCGGAGGATTCTCGAACAGCGACGTGCTGGGATCAGCCAAAGGATGGGCTGGTGCATTCCTTTTCAACCCCAAGGCCAAAGAGGCATTGGACAAGTTCTATGCCCGTGAGGACACGCTCTCGCTGGGTATCTGTAACGGTTGCCAGTTGATGGTGGAACTTGGACTGACAGGCAACCAGGATGTAAAGATGCTGCACAACGACAGTCGAAAATTCGAGAGCGCATTTGTGGGCCTCACCATACCTGAGAATAATAGCGTGATGTTTGGTTCGCTGAGCGGTTCAAAACTGGGCATTTGGGTAGCTCACGGAGAAGGAAAGTTCCACTTACCTGGGATGGAAAGCGACTACAACATCATCGCAAAGTACTCTTATGCCAACTATCCGGGCAACCCCAACGGAAGCGACTATGCCGTTGCCGGCATCTGTTCTGCCGACGGCCGACATCTGGCCATGATGCCACATCTGGAGCGTGCCATATTCCCTTGGCAAAATGCTTGGTATCCAGCCGACCGTTTGCAGGATGAGGTGACACCATGGATTGAAGCATTCGTAAATGCCCGCAAATGGGTGGAGAAAAAAGTTAGAGATTAGAGATTAGAGCATAGAGCATTAGGGCAATAGAGTTTGGACATTAGACTATCATGTATTTCGAGCTACTGAGCACATTCTTTAAGATTGGTCTGTTCACCATTGGCGGAGGCTATGCTGCCATTCCACTCATCCAACAGAAAGTGGTAGAGGAGAAGCAGTGGGTAAGCGACGAGGAACTTACCGACCTGATGGCTGTGGCGCAGTCGTGCCCGGGAATCTTTGCAATAAACATCAGCATCTTCATCGGTTATAAGCAAGGCGGTGTGAAGGGAGCTATCTTCAGCACATTGGGTACAGCCCTACCCTCTTTCATTATCATTCTGCTCATTGCCCTTGTGTTCCAACAGTTTAGAGACAACGTCGTTGTGGAAAAGATGTTCCGGGGAATACGTCCTGCCGTTGTCGCTCTGATTGCTGCTCCTGTGTTCAAGATGGCAAAGACGGCCAAAATTACGCTACATAACATTTGGATTCCCGTCGTAGCCGCCTTGCTCATTTGGCTAATGGAAGTGAACCCCATATACATCATCATCATGGCTGGAGTAGGAGGCTACATCTACGGACAAATAAAAGAGGAGGAAGCGTCATGATAGTTCTGCTCTTACAATTGTTCTGGACTTTCTTTCAGATAGGGCTCTTCGGCTTTGGCGGTGGGTATGCCATGATTTCCCTGATACAGGGCAAGGTGGTCACTCAATTCCACTGGATGACTATGGGACAGTTTACCGACATCGTAGCCATTTCGCAGATGACACCAGGCCCCATCGGTATCAACTCAGCCACCTATGTGGGCTATACCAGCATGACCAATGCCGGATACAGCCAAGCAGCAGGTGTTTTAGGCTCATTTACCGCCACATTCGCCGTAATACTGCCCAGCCTCATCCTCATGCTACTAATCAGTAAGTTCCTGATGAAATACAAGAGTCATCCTGCTATTGATAACGTATTCAAGGGACTACGTCCTGCCGTTGTAGGACTATTAGCCGCAGCCGCCCTGTGCCTGATGACAAAAGAAAACTTCAGCTCGGCCAAGGAGTGTCCTTGGCAGTTCTACCTGAGCATAGCCGTCTTCCTGTTTGCCTTCACGGCACAGAAGGTGTACAAGATGAATCCAATACTCATCATCGTGCTCTGCGCGCTGGCAGGAATCGTCCTGTTCTAAGAATGGATAGTTACAAATAAAGGACAAGGGGACTCTATTGATAGAGTCCCCTTGTTATCTCCTTTATCGAAAGGGATTTATACACCATGTTGTATTCCGTAGGACCCTCCTCATAGAAGAAGCCTACACGGCCGTTTTTCTGAAGAATCATTGTGCTGTAGGCACTGTATTGCTTGCTCACCAGAAGCCCAACCTCCCAGTTTTGGGCAAAAGTCTCGGACGTGTAGTGCTTTTTAGGGTCTATTACCTTATAATATATAGTTACGTCACGTCGTTCATTACCCGTAGGCAGACTCTGCAACATAAGTTTGCATTTCTTCCTCGTCTCTGTATTGCGGGCATCAATCAGCAATATCTCACCGTTGCAGGCATTACTGCCTACAGCAATACCTCCTGTCACGCAATTACTCTCGACAGGTGTATCCCAACTTCCAGTGGCAGAGCGAGTATCACTATAGGTGAAGATGTTAAAATAACGACCATAGTGTTTGCGACTACTCAGTACCACACTCCCGTCTGGCAATTCCTCACACTTGGGCTCGTCGCCTCCTGGTGCCGGGCTCACGTCGATGGAGCCCAAGACGTGCCAGGTTTCACCAAAGTCGTCGCTGTATATCACCCGGTTACCATTGGGCTTGGCACATAGCGCAGCATAGAGTCGATAGTACTTGCCCACTTTGACAAGCCTACTTTGCATGATACGACCACTACCGAAGAACAGACTCTCGACAGGCCCGAGCGCACTCTTGTCGAACAGACGGTAGATTTCCTCCGTTATTTCTTCATACGACGACCACGTTCTCCCACCGTCCTCACTGCGGAATCTGGCCACACGGTTGGGATTGTTGCGCTTTGCGGACCAATAGGGCGTGTTACCGCAGACGCTAATGAGCAGCATGCGACCCGTCGTACGGTCAGCGACAAGTGCAGGGTCTCCAAAGCCACAGTCAACGGCTCCTGGAACTCCAGTTCCGTCGGCAACAACAACTGGTGAACTCCACGTCCACCCGTAGTTGCTACTGCGTCTGCTCATCAGGTCCACCTCTCCATAACCGATATCGCTACCGCATGGGCGATAGTCACACACCACCACCAGGTCTCCGTTCTTGGCAGAGGTGATTGCGGGAATACGGTAAGGAGGCTCAGTTTTGACACTGGTGAACAACTGCTGTGTTTGTGCCACACTTGTCAGCGCAGCAAAAGAGAGCACAACGGCGGAGACAATGCCTTTCAGACGCATTACTTTCGGTCTTCTACGTTGTCTCCCTGTGTCTCCTGCAGTTCCTCGTCGAAGTCCGTGATGCCGTTCTCGATGAGAATGTTGTACCACTGAGCCAATTTCTTCATGTCGCCAGGATAGACACGGTCGCGGTCGAAATCAGGAAGGGCCTTGGACATGAACTCCATCAGTTCCTCTTTGCTTGCTTTCTTGTAGTCCAACGAAGTCTTCTTTCCTCCCTCTTGTTCATAGATGTTTTTGAACACCTGGCGCAAGGGAACCTCTTCCGTATCGGTATACATGGCTATATCGGCCAAGGAGATAATCTTGTCCGTTCCAAAAGCAGGAGTGCGCTTGTGAACTTCATCCATACTTTCCACAATCAGACTGCGGTTGCCACGGGATACTAACTTGTACAAACCTGGCTTACCTGAAATAGCTAAAATCGTCTTCAACATAGTTTTATTCTTTTTAGTTGTTTTAGTATTGTCTCTTTCGTTGCGTCCTTTCCATTCTTGATAATCCACGAGGCTTTCTCTCGGGCCAGTTCGGTATCCTGACGAGCCATTCGTGCATGGATTGCTTTTCTTGGACATCCGTCACGCTCCATCGCTCGAGCTATACGCGTTTCTATGGGAGCAGCCACAAACAGGACCTCATCCACCTCCGCGTCAAATCCACTCTCATAGAGTATAGCACTTTCCATTGCCACAATACTGGTCCGCTGTGCGGTGCACCACTGACGGAAGTCTTCCCGCACCTGTGGATGGACGATGGACTCCACTGCTTTTGTATGCTCTTCCGAGGCAAAGAGATAGGATGTCAACCTCTCTCGGTTCAATCCGCCTCGACCATCAAACACATCCTCACCTACCAACGCAGCCAACTGGACACGAATGGTTTCGTTCTCCGCTGTCAGACGCTTTGACTCCGCATCACAATCATACACAGGAACTCCAAGTTCGTTTCTCAAAATTGAACTCACAAAGCTTTTCCCACTTCCTATGCCTCCCGTAATGCCTATCCGTCTCATTCCGTCTCCCCTGTTGTTTCCACAAGATAGTCCACCTCCTGAGGTTCTATGCGCACATTGGTCACCTCCTCTGGCTTGCTTCTCAAACTCAGGGGGATCTTGCTTCTTCCTTCCTTTTGATAACCCAGTATCTGTTCGTATGTCAGCAAGATGAGGAAATCTTCAGGATTTATCTTCTTGTTCTGCGAATAGCCTATCGTGTACGTAACCTGCACGTTAGCGGGAAACGTCCTTAACGACTTCTCTGCCGGGAAATTGGAGGCAAGGACAGGTATCTCCAGCGTGTTTTCAACATACACGTCCACCAAAGCATTGACTTTTACCTTCTCTAAATCGTACTTCACGCCCTTGATTGTCCGCAGGCCGACCTCTTTGCTGGTGTTACCGGTCAGTCCTTCCATGCTTACAAGCATCGTCTGGACACAGGAAAGCGTATCCAAAATGCCCGCAGAGGCATAGACAACAACCTCGGCCGGAGAGGTCGTTACATCCTGCAAGTAGTATTCGGGCGAAACATCAATGTTGCCAACCACCTTTACTGGAACCGACCTGTGCATTCCATGATTGAAATAGAACTCCAGGGTGTCGGGAGATAGCGTCTGTATCTTACTGGTGCTGAGCAACCGCTCCTGAACCATCTTCTGGACATCGGCATTGGGTAACCGCACCCGTCCATTCGACATGCTGTTCTCGTAGACCGGAAAAGAGATACGAATAGGGCTGATGTCGTAGCGCAAATAATGAATGAGGGAAGTCCCCTTGTCACGAACCCTCACCTTTACCTTTTCCGGCAAGGGGGTGATGATGACAACATCCTGTGGCACATCCGTCAACTCTATCGGAATAGACACCTCTTTCTCCAGGGTCTCGTCCAACGTCTGAAGAATCCAGAACACCGCCGACAAGGCCAAGAAGAAGAGGAAAACCAGCAATTCCTTGCTTTTGGGGCTGGCAAGGTTTTTCCAGGTCTTCTTCAGTGTGGTCTGTATCCGATATCTGTCCATTGCTGATGAGCTATCGGTCAGTAGCAGGAATACGGAGAATTGCTAACCGCGCTACTTTACGTCGTTATTGGGAGCTGTGGCATAGACCGAGTTCCTATCCACCTTTATCTTCACGTCGTGAGCAATCTCGACAATGAGGGTATTGTCCTCGTCAACTATTTGCTTCACAGTACCGAAGATGCCGCCTGCGGTAACCACAGGAGTGCCCACGACTATCGCATTTCGGAAATTCTGGATTTCCTTCTGTTTCTTTTGCTGTGGACGAATCATAAAGAACCACATGATGGCAAAAATAATCACCATCATGAAGATAAACGACATCCCACCACCTGCGGGTTGGGCCTGCAATAGAATCATCATTGTTGTCATATCCTTTATTTTCTTGTATTATGATTTAGGCTTCACTTACCCTTCCTTCACCACCACATGTTCCTCCACCAGACGCTTACAGAGCGCATCCAGGATGCCATTGACATACGAGCCACTGCGTGGCGTACTGTATTGCTTGGCAATCTCGACGTATTCGTTCATCGTCACGCTGATGGGGATGGTCGGGAAGCAAACGAGCTCTGCCAAAGCTATCTGAAGCACAATCAAATCCATGCGAGCAAAACGCTGGAGGTCCCAATGCTGAGTCTGCCCCGAAATGAGGTCACGATAGTAGGCTTCATTCTCCAAGGCGTTGCGGAAAAGTGTGCTGGCAAACTTCTTGTCCTCCTCTGAGTTGAACTCGGGCAGCAGTTCCTGCTTACTCCCCTTTGTCTCGTCAAAACGCTTAATCGTCTTCAGCACAAATGTGTCAACGATGGACTTGTCGTCATTCCAGTAAAGGCTCATTTCCTCCAGTATCTCGTCCAGTTCCTCGTTGTTACACAAGAGGTGGCGGTAGATTTTTCGCCACAGCTCGCGGTCTTCTTCGTAGGAACTCTCCTTGCTCGCCATGTAGTCAATGTAGAAATCCTGCTCTTGTATCTTTCCGTACATCTTGCGCAGGAAGTCTTCGTTGTCGAGCCACGAGAACATTTGGTTGTCACGGAAATCACGAAGTTCCTCGTTTGACTCCAGTTGGGCTATGAACCTGTTTTTAATGAATTTGGTAGAAATGATGGCGTAGTCGTTCAGTCGGTTCGACCTTGCCTGCTGGGTCTCCACGCTGCGTGTAGCTATCGTATTGAGAGCCGGCATCAGGAGAAGAAGCTGCCTATACATGTCGTAGGCTTTCGACAGGCTGAAGAAGAGTTCCTTCTCTGCCGTATCGATGGTTTTCCCCTCGTTCTCATAATAGGCATATATGATTTGGACTATCTTCAGTCGGATTATCTCGCGGTTTATCATACTTGTTGGTCTGTCTGCTAAATTGAGGTACAAATTTAGTCATTTTATGCCAAAGAAACACATTTTGTTGCCTATTTTTTTGGTAGTCTCGCAAAATAACTGCAATTTTGAAGTCGGATTAGATTAAGAATCACTATGGAAGAGACTACGAGACACAACGAGAAACTGGCCAAGGAGATTATTTTTTCTCGCGCCATCAAAGCCGGCAAACGCATCTATTACATTGATGTGAAGCGCAGTAAAAACGAGGAGCTATACCTTTCCATCACGGAAAGCAAAAAGATTGTTTCCGGGGAAGGCGACGAGAGCCAGATAAACTTCGAGAAACATAAGATTTTCCTATATAAGGAGGACTTCGAGAAGTTCAAGAGCGGTATCGACGAGGCTGTCTCCTTCATCGAGGAGCGCCAGGGAAAAGCCGAGGGAAGACCAGAAAATGAAGGCTCGGAGATAAAAATAGACATGGATTTTTGATATTCTCAAATAATTATCGTAACTTTGCGCCCGCTTTCGGAGCACATCCGTGTGATGGCGAATTAAGCAAATGAACTTAATTTAGAGTAACACAAAACAAAAAAAGAAATGAAGAGTATTGACATTAAAGGCACCGCACGCGTTGCCAATGGCAAGAAAGGTGCCAAGCTGATCCGCAAGAGCGGTTCCGTACCTTGTAACCTGTATGGTGAGGCAAAAGACGAGAAAGGTCTGCCCGTAGCAAAGAGCTTTGCTGTCGAGGAGAGCGACCTGCGCAACTTGGTCTACACGCCCCACATCTACAGCGTGAACCTGAACATCGACGGCGAGGAGCACAAGGCCATCATGAAGGAACTGCAGTTCCACCCCGTGACAGACAAGCTGTTGCACATCGACTTCTATGAGATTAGCGAGACGAAGCCCATCATCATGGAGGTTCCCATCAAGCTGAATGGTCTGGCCGAAGGCGTGAGAGCCGGTGGTAAGCTGGCTGCCAACGTCCGCAAACTGAAGGTTCGTGCCCTGTACACCCAGATTCCTGAGCACCTGGACATCGACGTTACCAAGTTAGGTCTTGGCAAGACCATCAAGGCTGGCGAGCTCAGTTTCGAGGGTCTGGAGCTGATTACCAGTCCCAGCGTCGTTGTTTGCCAGGTTAAGATGACGCGTAGTGCCATCAGCGCTGCTGCTAAGGCAGAGTAATCTCATCACACATGACACCATGACAAGGCAGCAAGTCGCTCAGGCGATTTGTTGCCTTGTCCTTTCCCATCTATGAACATCCTCTCATTTTTCAAGCGTAAAAGAGAAGAGCCCAACGACATGAAGTTCCTGATAGTAGGTCTTGGCAACATCGGAGACGAGTACGAAGGCACCCGGCACAACATCGGGTTCCGTGTGGTAGACGCATTGGCCAAGTCGGCCGGCGCAAGGTTCGAGGACAAGCGGTACGGCTTCGTGGCAAAGACCCGGGTGAAGAACGCGGAGCTTGTCTTGCTGAAACCTTCCACCTACATGAACCTCTCGGGCAATGCCGTACGCTATTGGATGCAGCAGGAGAAGATTCTGCCGCAGAACCTGCTCGTGGTCGCGGACGACCTCAGCCTTCCCGTCGGCACCCTGCGCATGAAGCCTGGCGGCTCTGCGGCTGGCCACAACGGGCTGAAACACATCGCCCAGATTCTGGGCACGGAGAATTACAACCGCCTGAAGTTCGGCATCGGCAACGACTTCCCCCGCGGAGGGCAGGTGGATTTCGTGCTGGGGCGGTTCTGTCCCGAAGACAACGAGGCTGTAAACCAGAAGTTAGAGACGGCTTGCGAGGCCGTCAAGGCCTTTGCCCTGAGCGGGATACAGTTTGCCATGAACCATTATAACGGAAAATAGAAAAAACAACAGAAAAGCCATGGAATTAGTCGACAGATTTTTGAAGTATGTCTCCTTCGACACCCAGTCGAGCGAAGAGAACGAGGCACAATGCCCGAGCACGGAAAAACAATTCAACCTGGCCCGCTACCTGAGGGACGAGCTCCACGCCATCGGGTTGGAGGAAGTGGAGATGGACGACCACGGATACGTCTATGCCACCCTGCCCGCCAACACCGACAAGAAGGTACCTGTCGTCGGTTTCATTGCCCACATGGACACCAGCCCTGACTGCAGCGGAGCTGGCGTAAAGCCTCGCATCATACAGAACTACGACGGCAGCGACATCGTTCTGGACGCACAAGAGAATATCGTAACCACCGTGTCCCAGTTCCCCGAACTGAGGCAGCACATCGGCGAGGACCTCATCGTAACCGACGGCCACACACTGCTTGGGGCCGACGACAAGGCAGGCATCGCAGAAATAGTCACCGCCATGACCTACCTGATGAGCCACCCCGAGATAGTGCACGGAAAGATACGCATCGCCTTCAATCCCGACGAGGAGATAGGCAACGGTGCCCACCTCTTCGACGTAGAGAAGTTCGGCTGCCAGTGGGCTTACACCATGGACGGCGGCGAAGTGGGCGAACTGGAGTACGAGAACTTCAACGCCGCCAGCGCAAAGATAACGGTCAAGGGGCGCAACGTCCACCCGGGCTACGCCAAGGAGAAGATGATAAACGCCTGCCTCGTTGCAGGCGAGTTTGCCTTCCTGCTTCCCGTAAGCGAACGCCCCGAACACACCGAAGGCTACGAAGGCTTCTTCCACCTCTGCGCA
>FLNY01003293.1_pt1 | contig 18715 bp, 16 predicted proteins | sample 1140381 | NCBI WGS metagenome assembly FLNY01 (sample SAMEA3878172, study PRJEB12797) | bioreactor metagenome | biome: Moose rumen | place: Sweden | collected 2011-10
TCCCCAGCTTCGGCACGTTTGAAGTGAAGAAGCGTATGGAGCGTATCGTTGTGAATCCTACCACCCGCCAGCGAATGCTCGTGCCGCCAAAACTCGTCTTGGGCTTTCGTCCTGTGGCCTCTGTCAGGCGAGTTCTGAAGGAAGGCGGTCATGAAACATTCGACGGGGGAAAGATGAGAGGGTTGGCAGGATCGCCCATTATTGCCTATCTGATGCAGAAACACGGCATCAAGCAGAATGAAGCAGGCACCTTTGTGGGCGAGTTCATCACAATCATCAATGAAAGTCTGCGCGACGAAAAGCAGGTGAAGATCAAAGGGCTTGGTACCTTCAAGGTCGTTGATGTGAAAGACCGCCAGAGCGTTGACGTGAACACAGGCGAGCGCATCGTGATTGAGGGCAGAAGCAAAATATCCTTCACACCAGACAGCGTGATCAAGGAGTTGGTCAACAAGCCGTTCTCGCAGTTCGAAACCGTCGTCTTGAATCCAGGAGTGTCGTTCGACGACATTGATGAAGCCAACAACGAAGAAGAAGCAGAAACTATCTTGGCAGACGAAGAACACGTTGCCGAAGAACCAGCAGACGAAGAACACGTTGCCGAAGAGCCAGCGGTAGAAGAGCCAGCGGAAACGCCTATTGCGCCTGTCGTTTCGGCTACGCCGATTGAAGAAGATATCATAGAAGTGGTAGATGAACCTGATATGCCCCAGCAAGAATCAGAGAATTCTATCATCGTGAATGAAGAGCCCGTAGATGAAGAGAATCCTATCTCCATCATAGAAATAGAAGAGCCCATAACCGATGAACAACCTGTGAGGTACGAGGTGGTCGGCAAGATTGGCGAACAAGAAAAGCAGGAACAACAAGAAGAGGAAGAAACAGACGATATGGAAAAGAATAAGAAATCGACACCCTGGTGTCTTCACCTGACCATCGGTATCCTGTCGATGCTCATCGGGTTTGGCGCAGGATGGTTCGTACGCGATCAGATATACAAGACTGCAAAGCAAACGCAGCCAACAGAACCCGTCGTTGAGCAGACCAGCGTGGATGACAGCCTTGAAACTGAAAGGATGATGGCAGAAATGTTGCGAAAAGACTCGTTGGAGCAGGTGCGCAAAGACTCGCTCGAACAAGTTTGGCGCGACAGCATCGAGAAAGCACGACGCGATTCGTTGGAGAAAGTGCAGAAAGACTTGGAACGCGTGAAGAAGGAACTCGAAGCCCAGAAGGAAGCAGAAGAAAAGGCAGCCCGTGAAGCCAAGCAGAAAGAACAGCAAGCCGCTACGGCCAATCAGAATCCTTCGCTGGCTTCGGCTCGACGTCAGGTGGAACTCGGAGCCTATAGCATCGTGGGGACTCAAGAAACAATTACCGTGAAAGAAGGGCAGAGCATTTCGCGTATCTCGAAATTCTATTTCGGTGATGGAATGGAGTGCTATCTGCAAGTTCATAATGGCGTAGCTGAGGTGAAACCTGGCATGAAACTGAAGATTCCGAAACTTCAATCGAAGAAAAAGAAGTAAAGCAAATAAAAAGTTTCTTAAAAGTAAGTTTTGAGAAACTTTTTTAATATTATTTAGTCACTTTGTTTGCCGTCATAATCCACGAAAGTATTACTTTTGCACGAAATTTTGTAACAAAAGATATTTAGAAGATTATGGCAGAAGCTATAGACATTCGCGAATTGAACCTGCGTATCGAACAGCAGAGCGCATTCGTTACCAACCTCACGCACGGCATGAATCAAGTGATTGTCGGGCAGAAACACTTAGTCGACTCACTCCTCATTGGGCTGTTGAGCGATGGTCACATCCTCCTGGAGGGTGTTCCCGGATTGGCCAAGACACTGGCTATCAAGACACTCGCACAACTCATTGATGCCGACTATAGCCGTATACAGTTTACACCTGACCTGCTCCCAGCCGATGTCATCGGTACGATGATCTATTCGCAGAAGGATGAGAACTTCCAAGTGAAGAAGGGACCCGTGTTTGCCAACTTTGTGCTGGCTGATGAAATCAACCGTGCTCCTGCAAAGGTGCAGAGCGCATTGCTCGAAGCGATGCAAGAGCAGCAGGTGACAATCGGCAGCGATACCTTCCATCTGCCCAAACCGTTCCTCGTGATGGCTACGCAGAACCCCATCGAGCAAGAGGGTACCTATCCGCTACCCGAAGCACAGGTAGACCGTTTCATGCTGAAGGTGGTAATCGACTATCCCACGCTGGAAGAGGAAAAGCTCATCATTCGCGAGAACATCATGGGGGGACTGCCTGAAGTGCGCCCCGTGACTACTTCTCAGGAAATCCTGAATGCGCGTGATGTGGTTCGACAGGTTTACATCGACGAGAAGATTGAGCAGTATATTGCCGACATCGTATTTGCCACACGCTATCCCGACCGTTACGGACTGAAGGAACTGAAGGACCTGATCACCTTTGGCGGAAGTCCTCGTGCTTCCATCAATCTGGCCAAAGCCTCAAGGGCCTACGCCTTCATCAAGCGTCGCGGCTATGTGGTGCCCGAAGATGTGCGTGCTGTGGTTCATGATGTGCTCCGCCATCGTATCGGCCTGAGCTACGAAGCCGAGGCCACGAATCTGACGAGCGAGGAAATCGTCAGCAAGATTATCAATAAGATTGAGGTGCCTTGATGAATTGTTGAAATCATCGTAATCGTGGAAACATCAGAGATACTAAAGAAAGTCAGGAAGATTGAGATCAAGACACGGGGATTGAGCTCAAACATCTTTGCAGGGCAATACCATTCTGCCTTTAAGGGCAGGGGTATGGCCTTCAGCGAGGTGCGCGAGTATCAATACGGCGATGATGTAAGAGACATCGACTGGAACGTTACAGCTCGCTTCCATCGCCCCTACGTCAAGGTGTTCGAAGAAGAACGCGAACTGACGGTGATGCTCCTCATTGATGTCAGCGGCTCTTTGGATTTCGGAACACAGGGGCAGATGAAAAGAGATATGGTCACAGAGATTGCGGCCACGCTCGCTTTCAGCGCTATCCAGAACAATGATAAGATTGGCGTGATCTTCTTCTCTGACAAGATTGAAAAGTATATCCCACCCAAGAAAGGACGCAAGCATATCCTCTATATCATTCGTGAACTCATCGACTTCCAACCCGAAAGCAAGCGTACCGATGTAGGAATGGCTGTAGAATTCCTGACAAGTGCCATCAAAAGGCACTGTACTGCATTTCTGCTGAGCGACTTCTATCAGCGCAAGGACTTCCAGCAACCCCTCACCATTTGCAACCGGAAACACGATGTGGTGGCTATTCAGGTCTACGACCAACGAGCAAAGACGCTTCCCGACGTAGGACTCATCAAGGTATGCGATGCTGAAACGGGTCACGAAATGATCATCGACACAAGTAGCAAGAAGCTCCGCCGAGCACACACCCAGTATTGGATGAACCGCCAGAAAGTGCTCACCGAGACACTCAACAAGAGCAACGTAGACCACGTGAGCATTGCTACCGACGAGGATTATGTGAAGTCGCTGATGTCGTTGTTCCAGATGAGGGGTTGAGCCGTATGAAAGTGTATGTAAAAGAAAGAATCAAACTCGTGAAAAGTTTAACCATACAACGAACACTTCTGTGCATGTTGTTGATAACTTGCGTGTTATCAACCAATTCTCAAGTGACTGTTGAGTCTAAAATCAATCCGATGGAAATCATGATTGGCGAACAGGCAGACTTGACTTTAAGCGTCACCATGAAGCGGGGGCAGCTCGTAGAGATGCCCATCTTTCAGCCAGCGCAATACATAACGCCTGGGGTGGAAGTGGTGGAGGCGATGCCTGCTGATACGCTGAAAGCCAACGATGGATTGATAGAGGTGAAGAAAGTGTACAAGCTGACCTCGTTTGATGAAAAGCTGTATTACATTCCTGCCATCAAAGTCAGGGTGGATGCTAAAGAATATGAAACCAAGAACCTGGCGCTGAAGGTGCTCGATATCCCCGTTGATACGCTTCATCCAGAGAACTTCTACCCTCCGAAAGACGTTCAAGACAATCCGTTCCAATGGAGCGAGTGGAGTGGGGTGTTCTGGTGCAGCATCCTGTTGATACTTTTATTGTGTGTGGTATTCTATCTTCGTGTCTGCATGCGCGAGAATAAACCCGTAATGGCTCGTGTGAGAATCGTCAAACGGCTGTTGCCTCATCAGAAAGCTATGCGTGAAATCGAGCAAATCAAGGCCGACGGAATGCAGACATCTGGCAATCAGAAAGAGTATTACACCCGCCTGACGGATACACTTCGTAAGTACATTGAGGAGCGTTTCGGATTCAATGCAATGGAGATGACCTCGAGCGAGATCATCACCCACTTGCAGCAGGCTGAAGACAAGACGATGATTGACGAGCTGCGCGAACTTTTCACGACTGCCGACCTGGTGAAGTTTGCCAAGTATTCTACGCTCATCAACGAGAATGATGCCAACCTGGTGAACGCTATCCAGTTTATCAACTCCACCAAACAGGAAAACCAGCCTACTACGGAGCGCATAGAACCCAAACTGACGGAGCAGGAGAAGAAGTCCATACAGTCCAGAAAGACGCTGCGATGGGGCATCATCGTGCTCAGCGTTGCGGGTGTACTGATGTTGGCGTATATAGTATTTCAGATTTATCTGTTGATGTAAGAAGAGATGGAATTTATCAATAAAGAATATTTCCTGTTGCTGCTCTTGCTGATACCTTATTTAATATGGTATCTGCTTTATCGGAAGAAGAGCGAACCCACCATGCGGATGAGCGATACGTATGCTTATCAGTATGCGCCGAAGAGTCTGCGCCAGCGTCTGGCTTGGCTGCCCGCATTGCTCCGGATGGTTACGTTTGTGCTCGTGGTTTGCGTACTGGCCAGACCTCAGACGCATAATAGCTGGGGAAAGAGAACCTCTGAAGGAATAGACATCATGCTCGCGATGGACGTTTCTACGAGTATGCTCGCTCAGGATCTGCACCCCAACCGCATCGAAGCCGCTAAAGATGTGGCAGCGGAATTTATATCAGGTCGACCCGATGATAATATCGGTCTGACCATCTTCGCTGGCGAAGCCTTCACGCAATGCCCGATGACCACCGATCATGCAGCCCTGCTCAACATGTTGGGCAATGTACGAACGGATATTGCTGAGCGTCGGCTGATTGAAGATGGAACAGCCGTCGGTATGGGGCTGGCTAATGCCGTTTCCCGACTGAAAGACAGCAAGACCAAGAGCAAGGTGGTGATTCTGCTCACCGATGGCAGCAACAATATGGGCGACATCTCTCCGCTGACGGCTGCGCAGATAGCCAAGAGTCTGGGCATCAGAGTCTATACGATCGCCGTAGGGTCGAACAAGGTGGCTCCTTATCCTATGCAAGTGGGGGGAACAACGCAATATGTCAACATTCGTGCCGACGTAGACACCAAGACGTTGAGCCAGATAGCTGCTACAGCCGAAGGCCATTTCTATCGCGCAACCAATACGAAAGAACTGAAACAGATTTACCGCGACATCGACAAACTGGAGAAAAGCCGTATGGAAGTGAAGCGCTTCTCGCGCCACTACGAGGCCTATCAGCCTTTTGCACTTGCCGCCGTACTCTGTCTGCTGCTGGAAATTTTGCTCCGCATCACCGTGTTCCGCAGAATCCCTTAGTATCCGGCTGCATGTTCTTTCTATGAAATAGTTAATCATGAATTCGTAAATAGTCAATAAAGAAGTGTTTAGATTTGAAAGTCCCATATATCTGTATCTGTTGGCGCTAATCCCTCTGTTAGTGCTGATCCGCTTTGTGGCTATGCACCGACGCAAGAAGATGCTCCAGCGCTTTGGCAATATGACTTTGCTGCGCCAGCTGATGCCCGATGTGTCGCGCGTGCGTCCTGTGCTCAAGTTCTGTCTGATGCTGACGGCTTTGGCTCTCCTGATCATCATGCTGGCTCGTCCGCAAATGGGAACAAAGATTAGTCAGGAGAAGCGAAACGGCATTGAAACCATGATTGCGCTCGACATCAGTAACTCGATGATGGCCAAGGATGTGGCACCGTCGCGTTTGGATAAGAGCAAAATGCTGGTGGAGAACCTGGTGGACCACTTCAACAACGACCAGTTGGGCTTGATCGTGTTTGCCGGTAACGCATTTATCCAGCTTCCTATCACCAGCGATTATGTATCGGCAAAGATGTTCCTACAGAACATCGAGCCCGCGCTGATTGCTACTCAAGGCACGAATATTGCTGAAGCCATCCGCATCGCCATTAACGGATTCTCGCAGCAGGAGGATGTAGGGCGCGCCATCATCGTGATTACCGATGGTGAAGACCATGAAGGCGGTGCGGTGGAGATGGCTCGTGAAGCCCGGAAAAAGGGTATGAATGTATTCGTCCTGGGCGTAGGATCGCCTAATGGTTCACCCATTCCCACAGCTGATGGCGGTTATATGACAGACAATACGGGGTCTACCGTGATGTCGGCTCTCAACGAAACAATGTGTAAGCAGATTGCTGAAGCTGGCGGAGGTGCCTATATCCATGTTGACAACACCAATGTGGCCCAGGAAAAACTGAACACTGAACTGGCACGCCTGCAGAAGGGCGAGATACAGTCTACACTCTATAGCGAGTACGACGAACAGTTCCAGGCGTTTGGCATCTTGGCACTGTTGATTCTCGTCATCGAGATATGCATCCTGGAAAGCAAGAATCCGCTGCTGAAGAACATCAAACTATTCAGAAAGAAATGAGAAAGTCGATAATATTCATCATGCTCTTGGGCTGCACGGCTCTTTCGGCACAAACCGATCGACAGCAGATTCGCGAGGGAAACCGCCTCTTCCGCATGAAAGACTATGCGAAGGCTGAAGTGGCTTATCGGAAGGCTTTGGCGCAAAACGCGCAGAATTCGCAAGCTAACTACAATCTTGGATGTGCCTTGATGCTGCAGCAGAAAGACTCGGCAGCGGTCGCTCAGTTTGAAAAGGCTGCCCAGATTGAAACCAACAAGATACGCAAGTCGAAGGCGTTCCACAACATTGGTGTCGTCTGCCAGAATCATCAGATGTATGGAGATGCCATCAAGGCCTACGAACAGTCGCTGCGACTCAATCCTACCGATCATGAGACGCGCTACAATCTGTCGCTCTGCAAGAAACTGAATAAGAATCAAAACAACCAGAACAACCAGCAACAGCAGAAAGACAAGCAAAACAACGAGCAAAATAAAGATAAGCAAGACCAGAAGAAAGATCAGAACAACGACCAGCAAAAGCAACAGCAGCCACAGGAGCAGATGAGCAAGGAGAATGCCGAACGACTGCTCGATGCTGCCGTGCAAAACGAAAAGGCCACTCAGCAGCGCATACAAAAGGCTATGCAGCAACCTCGTAAACAAACGCTGGAGAAGAACTGGTAAGGCTTAATAAATGACAACGAATCGTATGAAGAGATATATTCTTATCTGTCAGTTGATGTTGGTCGCCATCACGTTGGCGGCTCAAACGCTCACAGTGAACGCTCCGTCGCAAGTGCAGAACGGAGAAAACTTCCGTCTGACCTATACGCTGAACACACAGAATGGTTCGGACTTCCGTGTGGGCGATATGCCTGAAGGACTGGAACTGATAACTGGTCCCTACACCTCCAAGCAGTCGAGCTACACGATGGTCAACGGTCACACCAGCAGTTCGTCGTCGATTACCTATACATTCATCATCTGTGCTGTCAAAAATGGTACTTACACCATTCCTGCCGCACATGTACAGGTGCAGGGCAAGAGCATCTCTTCAAACTCTGCAAAGATAACCGTCAGCGGTCATGCGACCAACAACAACTCGGCTCCAAAGATGCACAACGATGACGACGATGGTCATCAGATGCGACAGGCAGGCTCTGCCATCAGCGGAAGCGATCTCTTCATCAAAGTGAGTGCCAACAAACGGCGCGTTCATGAGCAGGAACCCATCTTGCTGACTTATAAGGTTTACACCCTCGTAGACCTTACCCAGCTGGAAGGAAAGATGCCCGACCTGACGGGATTCCACTCGCAAGAGGTGAAGCTGCCTCAGCAGAAATCATTCCATATCGAGAACGTGAATGGCCGGAACTATCGTTGTGTGACGTGGAGCCAGTATGTGATGTATCCGCAAATGACGGGTAAACTGGAGATTCCAAGCATTACGTTCAACGGAACAGTGGTACAACAGAACCGTAATGTAGACCCCTTTGAGGCCTTCTTCAATGGTGGGAGCGGATATATCGAGGTGAAGCGAAGCATCAAAGCCCCGAGTCTCACCATTCAGGTAGATCCCTTACCAACCAAGCCCGATAACTTCTCGGGTGGTGTTGGACACTTCAACATATCCGGTCAGCTCGACCACAGCACGATTAAAGCCAACGAACCCATCACGATTCGCATCGTCGTAGGCGGAACGGGCAACCTGAAACTAATCAAACAGCCAGTTGTAGACTTCCCCAAAGACTTCGACAAATACGATCCGAAGGTGACCGACAAAACACAACTGACTGCCAACGGGGTGGAGGGTAACATGGTTTACGATTTCCTCGCTGTGCCTCGCAATCAGGGTAAATACACGATACCAGCCGTAGAGTTCGTCTATTACGACACTGACGCCAACGCCTATAAGACCATCAAGACGCTGCCTTTCGAACTGAACGTAGAGAAAGGCGACGGTAGCAGTAGTGCCACCTTCAACTATGCTGAGGAGCAGCATCAGGACATCCGACCGCTGAAAACAGGAAAGTGGGGACACCAAGACCTGACCCACCTCTTCTTCGGAAGCACATCTTACTGGATTTTGCTGACGATACTCTTTGCTTTGTTCGTTGCGCTACTCATTATTTTCCGTCGTCGAGCCATCGAGAATGCTGACATCGTGAAGCGTAAGGGCAAGCGGGCCAACAAAGTGGCGACAAAACGGTTGAAGACAGCCAACCGACTGATGCAACAGAATAAGCAGAGCCAGTTCTATGATGAGGTGCTACGTGCTTTGTGGGGCTATGTGGGCGACAAGCTGAACATCCCCGTCACAGAGCTTTCTCACGACAATATAGCAGAGCGACTGGCTGAACAGCAGGTGAGCCGGGAAACAATCGACAAGTTTATTCAGGCTCTCGACGAGTGTGAGTATGAGCGCTATGCGCCAGGCGACCCTGCTGGCAATATGAACAAGACTTTCGATTATGCTATGACTGCTATAGAAAAGATAGAAGAAGCGATGAAGGGCTTGAAGAGCCGTCGTCGGAATGTAGCGGCTACGGGCTTGTTGGCTTTGCTCATCTTTGTTCCGCAGTTGGCAACGGGGGCTCCCGCTGATTCTGCAACAAGCAGCAAGACGGCTGCTCCTGCCGACTTACATCGAACGGCAACCTTGAAACAAGAGGCTGATTCGGCGTATGCGAAGGGTGATTATCAGCAGGCTATTCAACACTACGAAGAGCTGCTGCGCCAGGGAGAGAGTGCCGAAATCTATTATAATCTGGGCAATGCCTACTATCGCACAGACGATATCACGCATGCTGTGCTCAATTATGAGCGCGCTCAACTGCTCAGTCCTTCGGATGCCGATATTCGCTTTAATCTGCAAATGGCACGTTCAAAGGTCATCGATAAGATTACCCCCGTGAGCGAAATGTTCTTCGTCACTTGGTATCGCTCGCTGGTCAACCTCAACGACATCGACGGTTGGGCTCGTATTGCTGTGTTCAGCATCGTTTTGGCTTTGATTCTTGTGCTTGTCTATCTCTTTGCATCCTCCATCACATTGCGTAAGATAGGCTTTATCGGAGCCATCGTCTTGATCGTGCTCTTCGTCTTGAGCAATCTCTTTGCCTTCCAGCAGAAGCACATCTTAAGCAATCGAACGGGTGCCATCATTATGGCTCCTTCGGTTACGGTGAAGAAGACGCCCGCAGCTTCGGCTTCCGACCAGTGTGTCCTGCATGAAGGCACTCGCGTAGATATCATCGATGATACGATGACCGATTGGAAAGGCATCCGCATTGCCGACGGCAACGAAGGTTGGGTAGAGAGCAAGCTGATAGAGAAGATTTAGAAGACGTAACCGATATTCTCAGATGAAGAGTATGGACATCGATATCCTGAAATGGTTTCAGACAGCCCAACCATCTCCGTTGGATGATGTTATGCTCGTGCTGACCAACAGTCTCACATGGATTCCTCTATACCTTATTATATTTTATATACTGCTCAGACGCTGTCCTTCGCGAAGTCAATTGTTGTTGGCCGTAGGGATCGGCGTGCTTTGTGTGGCATTTGTTGCCAGCTTCAACAATCTGCTGATGAAGCCTCTCGTTGGGCGTCTCCGCCCCTGTGCCGATCCTGCTTTGGCGGGATTGGTGCGAATCGTCGGCGATTCCTGCGCCAGCAACTTCAGCTTTTGCTCGTCGCATGCTGCTAACACCAGTTCCATCGCCGTATTCTTCTCGCTTGTCGTCCGCCATCGCTGGTTTACGGTCAGCATGCTTCTCTGGTGTTTGCTCAATTGCTACACGCGGCTTTATCTGGCTCAGCATTTCCCCTCCGACATTCTTTGTGGACTGGCCTTCGGCTCATTGATGGCTTTGCTCTTCTATCGAATATACTGTATATGTATCGCGAAATATACTCAAAACGAAATCAAACGAAATGAATACAAAAGAAATCAAGATTAGCGATTATAATTATCCATTGCCCGACGAGCGTATCGCCAAATTTCCACTTCAGCAACGCGACCAAAGCAAGCTGCTGCTCTATCGCAACGGTGAGGTGAGCGAGGATGTTTTCTGCCATCTTCCCAACTATCTGCCCAAAGGCGCATTGATGGTGTTCAACAATACGAGGGTGATTCAGGCTCGCATCCATTTCCGCAAAACAACGGGGGCTCTCATCGAAGTGTTTCTGCTGGAGCCCGCAGAACCCTCCGACTATGAGCTGATGTTCCAGACCAATAGTCGTTGTGTTTGGCGTTGTCTTATCGGAAACGCCAAGAAGTGGAAAGAAGGCAAACTCAGCAGATCCTTCAGTGTGAAGGGATTGCCCGTTACGCTCTGTGTAGAACAGGAAGAGGGCAACGCTGTTTCTCTCACCTCGCAAACTGAAGACAAAAGTGGCAGCTACCTCATCAGCTTCACCTGGGACAACCCTTCCATCTCGTTCGCTGATATTCTGGATGTAGCGGGAGAACTGCCCATTCCGCCTTATCTCAATCGCGCCACTCAAGAGAGCGACAAGACTACCTATCAGACTGTCTACAGCAAGATCAAGGGAAGTGTGGCCGCACCTACTGCCGGACTGCATTTCACCAACGAGGTGTTGCAGGCTTTGGATGAACACGGCATAGAGCGCGAAGAACTAACCTTGCATGTGGGAGCGGGTACATTCCGTCCGGTGAAGAGCGAGCGGATAGAAGGTCATGATATGCATACCGAGTATATCTGCGTCCGACGTCATACGCTCGAACGACTCATAGCCCACAATGCTCAGGCCATCGCTGTCGGAACTACGTCTGTGCGCACCTTAGAGAGCCTCTATTATATGGGGTGCCGACTGGCAGAGCATCCTGATGCAACAGAAAAAGACCTGCACATTCTGCAATGGGAGCCCTACGACACGCATCCCACATTGAAACCGGTGGAGGCGCTGCAGCATATTCTCGACTGGCTCGACAGGAATGGGAAAACCACGCTGCATAGCACCACGCAGATTATCATAGCTCCCGGCTATGAATACAAAATCGTGAAGATGCTCGTCACCAATTTCCACCAACCACAGTCAACATTGCTGCTGCTCGTGAGTGCTTTCGTTCATGGTGACTGGCGCACCATTTACGACTATGCTCTCAGTCACGGCTTCCGCTTCCTGAGCTATGGTGATAGTTCCCTGCTGATGTAGTGTGGAGGGAACTATAAAGCGAAGGCTGCATTGATGATGAGCGAATGAGAAGAAACATGGTATTTGCCATAAGCCGCATTCAGTTTGAAACGCTCCAGCTGAACACCGCCTCCGAACGAAAGGCCTGCGCCGTGGGATGAACCTTTCTCTTCGCCTGTAGCTACAATCTTCATTTCGTCGGCACGTCGGAAGCAATAGCCGGCTGCCAGATAGATTTGCGGAGAGAGTATGACGTCGGCACCTACCACAAGGTGATTCAAGAACTTGTAACTCGTATGGTTCAGGTCTACCAACGTGGCCGATAGGCGCAACGGCGACCCAACAAGTCGCTTTGAGATGCCTAATTGCAGGTCGATGGGCAGCTTCGTGTATTCTTGGTCGAAGGCATCCAGCTCGCCTCCCAGGTTCTTCACCACCGCCGAAATAGACCATTCGTGTTCCGGATCGTAGTAGTTGACGCCCAAGTCTACAGCCATAGCCAATGAACTATAGTCGCCGATATATGAATTAATGAATCGAGCCGTGATTCCACCTACAATGTTACGCCCCAACTGATACGACAAAGCTCCTGCTACGGAAATATCCTTGGCGGAGAACTCGCCCGTAATCACGTTGTTCTCGTCTACCTCTTTCATCTTTCCATAGTTCATAAACTGCGCCATAATGCCTATTGTTGCCTTGCTGCCCATCACCTTTGCAAACGAAGCACTGGCAGTATTGGCTCCTTGCATGTAGTTCATGTAGTTCAGGTTGATGGTCTTGTCGCTGACGCTTCCCAAAAGAGCTGGGTTGTGGAACATCAGCGAGGCATCGTCTTCAATGATGGTGATGTTGTCACCACCTAATGCAGCAGCATGAGCGCTGACAGGAAGGCGCAGAAAATTATAGCCTGTTTGCGACTCTTGGGCGCTAATATGGGCGGTAAAACCCACCAAGAATGCTAAAAATATCAATTTTTTCATTTAATTCATATTATTTTTGGGCATTGATAGCCGTTATTTCAAATATCTGTCTTAACTTTGCACAGCGATTGGGCATGATGGCCCATCGAGAGATGGAGATGATAAAATCACTCACCACCTATTTTATATATAACGGAAAAAAATCGATTTTAGTATATTGGAAGCAAAGAAAACTTTTCAAGCCGACTTGGAGCATAGTCGTTGGAAGCGATTGCTCATAGGACTTGTCGCCTCAACAGCGGCTTTCTTTGTTGTCCTGCAATACGACATCACACCTTCGATGGACGACATCGATGAGTCTCTGCTCGACGAAGTGGCTCAGGATATGGAGATGCTGCCTGCCCTGCAGCAGCACGATATGGTGGCCTTGCCCCAAGAGGAAGAGTTGCAACCCACCACGCCCAAGCTCAATATCGTGGAAAAGACGGTGGCTAATGAAGTGCAAGAGCGGCTTGTGCAGCAGCTTCAGATGGCCATCAATGCCGAGAGTGTCATCTCGCCGGAAGAGAAACTGAAGCCCCCGGTGCCCGTAGCGATGAATCTAAACGATGAGGTGCTGAGTTTCCGAGAGGTAGAGCGCCTTCCTGAGTATCCGGGTGGTATGGTGCAGTTTATGAAGTGGCTCACCAAGAACCTGAAATATCCCGCCGATGCGAAGAATGCGAAGATTCAGGGAAAGGTGGTCGTGTCGTTCATCATCAACAAAGACGGAACAACAACCGATCACCGCATCGTGAAGTCGCATTATTCCTCGATGGATTGCGAGGTGCTTCGCGTCCTCAAACTGATGCCTAAGTGGAAACCTGGCGAGGATAAGGGGCAACCCTGTCGCACCATGTTTGTCATACCGGTGATTTTCATGATGTAATCACAAAGTGTCTATCGTGACTATAACCCCTCAAAATAGCAAAGAAAATGAAATCTTCAACCGAAATCCTGAACCTGTTCAACGACTATCTCAGCCATCTGCCCTACGACCGTAAGCCCCAATCGCTCTATGCACCTATCCAGTATGAGCTTTCGTTGGGCGGAAAGCGAATCCGACCCAGCCTGATGATGATGGCGTATAATCTCTACGCAGACGATGTGGAAAGCATTCTGCCGCAGGCCTGCGCTCTGGAAACCTATCACAATCACACCTTGCTGCACGACGATCTGATGGATCGGGCAAGCGTCAGGCGAGGAAAGCCCACCGTTCATGTGAAGTGGGACGACAACACGGCCATCCTCTCAGGCGATGCAATGTTGCTCGTAGCCTGCCAGCGTATGCTCCAATGCAATAAGGAGTTGATGCCCGAAGTGCAGAATCTGTTTGTGGAAACAGCCATAGAGATTTGCGAAGGACAGCAATACGATATGGATTTTGAGACCCGTCAAGACGTGAAAGAAGAGGAATACATCGAGATGATTCGTCTGAAAACGAGCGTTTTGTTGGCGTGTGCTACCAAGATGGGAGCCATCTTGGCAGGTGCTCCTGCAGCTGATGCTGACAATCTGTATAAGTTTGGCGAGCAGATGGGGCTTGCCTTCCAGCTTCAGGACGACTATCTCGATGTCTACGGCGACCCGAAGGTGTTCGGCAAGGCTATTGGCGGCGACATCCTCTGCAACAAGAAGACGTATATGCTGATCAATGCCTTCAATCTGGCCAACGATAACCAACGCCAGGAACTCAACCGATGGGTGAATGCAACAAATCCGGATGCACAGGAGAAAATCCAGGCTGTCACTCAGATCTACAACGAGATTGGCATTGCCAAACTGGCTCAAGAGAAAATAGAATACTACTTCAAGCAGAGCCGTATCTATCTTGATAGGGTAGGGGTGAGCCAAGAAAAGAAGCAAGAGCTCATCAACTACACCAACCGCATGATGCAGCGGCAGTACTAACCTCTCACCTTTCATCCTTCATCCCAAATATGATAGACACTCATGCCCATTTAGATGGCGAAGAATATGCCGAAGATCGTGCTGAAATGATGCAGCGAGCACAGGAGGCTGGAGTGACTAAAGTGTTCATTCCTGCCATCGACTTGCCTTCTGTGCAGACAGTCCGGGATACGTGTAGCCAATATCCCGGCTATGCGTACCCCATGATTGGCTTGCATCCCGAAGAAGTGAAGGCCGACTACCGCGACGTGCTTGCCCAGATGAAGCAAATTCTCCTCACGCCCTCATCACCCAACACCCATCACCCAACACCCATCACCCATCACCCAACACCCAACACCCATCACCCATCACCCTTCATCGCCATCGGCGAGGTGGGACTCGACTACTATTGGAGTCGGGAGTTTGAGAAAGAGCAGTTGGAAGCCTTCGAGGAACAGGTTCGTTGGAGTATCGAGACAGGTCTGCCGCTGATGATTCATTGTAGGAAGGCACAAAACGAGATGGTGACCTTGCTGAAAAAATACAAGGATAACCTGCCGGGTGGCGTGTTCCATTGCTTCACAGGCAACGAGACAGAGGCAGCAGAGCTGTTGCAGTTTCCGAACTTCGTATTGGGGATAGGCGGTGTCCTGACGTTCAAGAAGAGCCATCTGCCCGAAGTCCTTCCTGCTGTCGTACCCTTGGAGCGTATCGTATTAGAGACCGACAGCCCCTATATGGCTCCTGTTCCTATGCGCGGAAAGCGCAACGAGAGTGCTTTTGTCAGGTATGTGCAGCAGCGTTTGGCAGCATGCTACCATACCACCGAAGAGCGTATCTCTCAGGTGACCGATGCCAACGTCTATCGCATCTTTCATCGGTAGCAGATAGTGGCTTTTCGTAAAAAAATTGATTCAGTTTTCCTTGCAGGCAATTACTTGTGTCAGAGAGCGATCCATATAGAAGGTCATGCGGATGGTATCGCTCTCGTTGAAGAACTTCACGCGTTGGAAGAGTAGGGGGGCACCCTTCACATGCTGGCCGAAACGGATGTTTTTCTTCATTTTCGGCAGGTTCTTCGATTGCTCCTGCATGTTGATGATAATGCTGTCCGACAGGCGAAAAGTGGAGTCAAGCCGGTCGAACGTGCGGTTCATGTCCGCCAGCGACGTGTTCTCTTCAACGAAAGAGACAATCAAGGACTTAGCCTTGTGCTTCTGACCGCAGCCAGAAAGCACAAGTGCTAAGACCAAAACTATGAAACAGTTACTTAAGCCTCTCATTTTTTTACGTGGCGGGAATGTTCTTCAAGATTTCCATCAGATGATCCCATACCATCTGTACGGTGGGGATGTGCAGACGCTCGTCGGGTGAGTGGACACCGCGCAGCGTAGGACCAAACGACACCATATCCAGGTTGGGATACTTCTCTGAGAACAGTCCGCATTCCAGACCGGCATGAATACCCAGCACCTTCGGTTCTTTGCCGAAGAGTTTGCGGTAGGTCTCAACCGTAATCTTGGTGAGCTGGCTGTTGGCATTCATCTTCCAGGCGGGATAACCATCGCCCTGAACCACTTCGGCACCTGCCAACTGGAACACAGCCTTGATGGTGGCTGCCTGGTTGTCGAGGGCGCTCATCACGTTACTGCGCTGAGAAGCAATCACAATCATCTCGTTCTCCTTCGTCTCGCAGCTGGCCACGTTGTTAGATGTCTCTACGAGCCAAGCTATCTCCTCGTCCTGACACATCGCAAACACTCCGTTGTCGGCAGCCTGCAGAGCCTGGATGATGCGTGTGCTGGTCTCTAACGGCAGCACCTTGGCGGCTTCGGCACTCTCCATGTTGAACTGCATCGACTTCTCCGTTACGTGGTATTCCTCTTCTACTTCTGAAGCAAACACGTTCCAGTCGGCGCGAACATTCTCCTTGACGTCGGCAGCAACGGCGAAGTGGGCCACACCATCGCGGGGGATAGCGTTGTGAAGCTTACCGGCATTGTAGCTTACCAGGCGCAGGCCATACTTCTCCTGCACCTTGTAGAGGAAGCGAGCCAGAATCTTCAGCGCGTTGCCACGCTTCTTATTGATGTCATCGCCAGAGTGTCCACCAACAAGTCCCTTTAGGGAAACCTTCATGAAGAACATGCCAGCAGGCGCTTCTTCGCGCTCAAACTTGAATGTGGCTGTGGTGTTGCGGCCACCTGCGCACGATACGAAAATCTGGCCTTCGTCCTCAGAGTCGAGGTTGATGAGCATGTCGCCAGTCATAAATCCGGGCTGCATGCCTTCTGCTCCGGTCAAACCTGTCTCTTCGTCCCGTGTGAAGACGCACTCAATCGGACCATGTTCCAGGTCGTTGGAGTCGAGAATGGCCATCTCGATGGCACAACCGATACCGTCGTCAGCGCCTAATGTGGTTCCCTTGGCGGTGAGCCACTCTCCGTCAACGTATGTCTGGATGGCATCATTGTCGAAATCGAAGTCGATGTCAACGAGCTTCTCGCATACCATATCCATGTGGCTCTGAAGAATCACCGTCTGACGATTCTCATAGCCTTTTGTAGCGGGTTTGCGGATCATCACGTTGCCTGTTTCGTCGACCAAAGTCTCAAGGCCGCGGCTCTCTCCGAAGTTTTTCAGATACTCGATCATCTTCTCCTCGCGCTTGCTGGGACGAGGAATCTGGTTAATCTTTGCAAACATGTCAAAGACGCAAGCTGGTTTTAATTCGATGTTGTTCATTGATGGTATTGTTTTGTGGACCATTTCAGCAGAAGCACTTTCTGCCTTCACGGACCGATTACTACATATTTTTTTGCAAAGTTAGTACATTTTTCTTTCTTGACAAAATATATCCCGACTTTTTTACAAGTAATTTGATGCCGGGAACATATATTCTTGCACGTTTTCTTCTTTTTTGTCTTAAAATGTTGCGCAGAAGAAATATTTTTGCTAATTTTGCGCCCGAATTTCCAGTTTGAACCCTCTATATATTAAATAAGGTATGATGGCGACCCTACTCCTGAGCATCGGCCTGTTGGCCATAGGCATGGTGATGATGCTGGTGAAGCTGCTGTTGAAACGGAACGGCAGGTTCTCTTCGCAACATGTCCACGACAATCCCGCTCTGAGGAAGATGGGCATCCATTGTGTGATCGACCAAGACAGGGAAGCAAGGGAAAACAAAAAGTCGAAAAATAAAGACAAAGAAACAACAAATATTACAAAGAAAGAAATGAAAAAAACAGTTTTCATGGCCTTGGCTGCTGTCCTCGCCTTGGCATCGTGCAACAATCAGGCACCGAAGATGGACGAAAAGACCCAGAACGACTCTGTCAAGAACGAGATGAAGATCGCCTACGTGGAGGTAGACAGCATCATGTCGCAGTACAAATTCTGTAAGTACATGGAACCCATTCTTGAGAAGAAGGCACTCAACTCGCGCAATACGCTGGCCCAGAAGCAGCAGTCGCTGCAGGCTGCTGCCGCCAAGTTCCAGCAGGACTTGCAGGCTAACAAGTACACGCAGCAACAGGCCGAGCAGGTCAACGCTGGGTTGCAGAAGCAGAACAACGACTTGCAGGCTCTTGCTCAGCGCTTAGACAACGAGCTGGCCAACGAGCAGCAGAACTATCTGCAGGCTGTCAACGATTCTATCCAGCACTTCCTCGATCAGTATAACAAGAATAAGAAGTATGCCTTCATCGTAACGAAGAACGGACTGCTCTATGCCGACAAGGCTTACGACATCACCAGCGACGTAATCAACGGGCTGAACAAAGCATACAAGGGCAATACTGGCAAGGAAAAACCCTCAGAAGAGAAGAAAGACAAGAAATAATTGCCGATAATGGCAATTTTCTTGAAAGAAAAGTTGGAGGTTCGCAAAAAAAAGCGTACCTTTGCACCCGCTATCACGAGATGATGGCATGAAATTCAAATTAATA
>FLNY01004279.1_pt1 | contig 18691 bp, 11 predicted proteins | sample 1140381 | NCBI WGS metagenome assembly FLNY01 (sample SAMEA3878172, study PRJEB12797) | bioreactor metagenome | biome: Moose rumen | place: Sweden | collected 2011-10
TCATCCTTATTCTTTTATCCGTCCTGCCCCTGCTGGTTCTTGCCAAAGGGAAACAGGACAGCCGCCTGATTGTCATCACCATCGACGGCCTGCGATGGCAGGAAATCTTTCAGGGAGCCGAGGAGAACATCATGACCGACTCCAAGCAAGTGCGCGACGTGAAACGGTGCCGAGAGACCTATTGGCGGGCCACTCCGGAAGAAAGACGCGAGACGCTGATGCCCTTCACCTGGGGCACCATCGCCAAGAAAGGCCTCCTCATCGGCAACAGAAACGTCAACAGCATCATGCAGCTTGCCAACAAGACCAACATCTCCTATCCCGGCTACTCGGAAATGATGACGGGTATGGTCGACGATGCTATCCGTAGCAACGACCCCGTCAACAATCCCCACCGGAATGTTCTGGAGGCAGCAGGCGAGGACCCTCGATACAAGGGCAGCGTCGTCATGTACGGCTCTTGGAAATCAACGCGTTTCGCCATCCACAACGAACAGGCAGGCATCCCCGCCAGCGTGTCGTACGAGGCACCCGTCGCAAAGAAGCAGACGCCCCAGCTGAAACTCGTGGAGCGAATGATGGAGGGAATGCCCCGCTACTGGCAAAGCGAACACTTCGACGCCTTCACCTTCGCTTACGCCCTTGAGACATTGAAGAACGACCATCCGAAGGTGATGTGGATTTCCTTCGGCGATTGCGACGAGTGGGCACACGCCCGCAAGTACGACCTCTACCTCGACGCAGCCCGCGGGACCGATGCTTTCATCCGCGACATCTACGAGACGCTCGAGGCCGACCGTTTCTACAAAGGCAAGACGACCTACCTTGTCACCTGCGACCACGGCCGCGGATTCGGCAACGAATGGAGCAATCATGGCAGCAGCACGAAAGGTTCCGAGGCAACGTGGCTCATGCTCCTGGGCAAAGGCATCGACGCCAAGGGCGAGACAAAGGAGTGTGGACCCTTCTACACCAAGCAGATAGCCGCCACCATTGCCTCCATCCTCGGCATCGACTTCACCCCCGACGACGGTGCCCGCCTCCTGCCCATCGCCCAATAGTTGTGCAGTCGTACTGCCAGTACTTACACAAGAAAACTCCAGTACCCTCACGTGAGTACTGGAGTTTTCTCTGGAGAGTACTGGCTCCATCTCATTAGAACTTCTCAATAATGAGGTCAGTAGAAAATAAATTATCATTGCTGTCCGGGGAAATTAATTCTTTATCACATTCTCCCTCGATTACATCGGCATTCTATATAAAAGCTGTCGTCAGGGGCTTGGTAGGCGGTTCAATAGATGGAAAGCCTGAAAGGCTTTACTATGAGTAACCGAGGGCGAAGCCCCCGGAATAGACATGGAGATTACCTCCCCGCCCCTGCCTGGAAGGCAGTACCACCGGCATCTCATAGTACTGCCTTACAGGCAGCGAGGAGAAGTTTATCTGCACTTTCCGAGGGCTTCGCCCCCGGTTCTTCCCTACGGTCAGGCGGCAAAGCCGGAGTCCTCAAAGTGAAGCCTTCCAGGCTTAAGATTCATTCCTGACTTTACTTAGCATAAAGTAGTCAGGTCGTTTTTTAGCGGACACCGATATTTTCAAATAAAAACTAAAACATAAAACAATGAAACGAATCATCCTTATTCTTTTATCCGTCCTGCCCCTGCTGGTTCTTGCCAAAGGGAAACAGGACAGCCGCCTGATTGTCATCACCATCGACGGCCTGCGATGGCAGGAAATCTTTCAGGGAGCCGAGGAGAACATCATGACCGACTCCAAGCAAGTGCGCGACGTGAAACGGTGCCGAGAGACCTATTGGCGGGCCACTCCGGAAGAAAGACGCGAGACGCTGATGCCCTTCACCTGGGGCACCATCGCCAAGAAAGGCCTCCTCATCGGCAACAGAAACGTCAACAGCATCATGCAGCTTGCCAACAAGACCAACATCTCCTATCCCGGCTATTCGGAAATGATGACGGGTATGGTCGATGATGCTATCCGTAGCAACGACCCCGTCAACAATCCCCACCGGAATGTTCTGGAGGCAGCAGGCGAGGACCCTCGATACAAGGGCAGAGTCGTCATGTACGGCTCTTGGAAATCAACGCGCTTCGCCATCCACAACGAACAGGCAGACATCCCCGCCAGCGTGTCGTACGAGGCACCCGTCGCAAAGAAGCAGACGCCCCAGCTGAAACTCGTGGAGCGAATGATGGAGGGAATGCCCCGCTACTGGCAAAGCGAACACTTCGACGCCTTCACCTTCGCTTATGCCCTTGAGACATTGAAGAACGACCATCCGAAGGTGATGTGGATTTCTTTCGGCGATTGCGACGAGTGGGCACACGCCCGCAAGTACGACCTCTACCTCGACGCAGCCCGCGGGACCGATGCTTTCATCCGCGACATCTACGAGACGCTCGAGGCCGACCGTTTCTACAAAGGCAAGACGACCTACCTTGTCACCTGCGACCACGGCCGCGGATTCGGCAACGAATGGAGCAATCATGGCAGCAGCACGAAAGGTTCCGAGGCAACGTGGCTCATGCTCCTGGGCAAAGGCATCGACGCCAAGGGCGAGACAAAGGAGTGTGGACCCTTCTACACCAAGCAGATAGCCGCCACCATTGCCTCCATCCTCGGCATCGACTTCACCCCCGACGACGGCACAAAGCTGCAGCCAATAGAGTAGTCTTTTCTATGAGAGCAACACCATTTGTGCCTGTATAATTGTTTTTCTGAGCAAAATACTTGGAGATTGTTTACTAATTAGTTATCTTTGCAGGCGAAATCATCCAAGATGGCCAAAAGGGAATACATAAGAACGGTCGTTGCCTATGGGGAATACTTCAAGGACTTCAAAAGGACAGTCTCGCAGCAGGTAATCGATAAGTTCTATGAGATTTTCCTATACATTATGATATTGGAAGTTATTCCGAGTGTCTATTTCCGTTCTGTTGAGGGCGTGAAGGGGCTGTTTGAGATTCGTGTTGAAGAAGGTGGAAACATATACAGGGTGTTTTGTTGCTTAGACGAGGGTAATCTGGTAATTCTGTTCAATGCCTTTCATAAGAAAACACAGAAGACACCAAAGGGTGAGATAGAGAAGGCAAAACGAATAATGAAAGCGTATTTTGAAGAAAAGAAAGGAATATGAGTATGTCAAGCGAGGAAATGAAAAAGCTGCGCCTCACGCCTATCACGGACTATATCAAGGAGGATTATGGCGAAGAAGGAACACCATCAAGAACAGAGTTTGATGCGAGAGTGGATGCCTTTATCTTAGGTGAACGGCTCAAAGAAGAGCGTATTAAGGCTGGTTTTACTCAGGAACAGTTGGCAGAGCGCATTGGCACAAGGAAGAGCTACATTTCGCGAGTCGAGAATGGCCACGCAGATATTCAAGTTTCCACCCTGTTCAAGATATTCAATGGGCTTGGCCGTCGGTTGAGTTTGACGGTGCTATAGCTTTTCACTTTAGTGACAGAATCGAAGCAAATACTACTATCTACAACCAATATGAACCGCCTATGGCATAAATAAAGGAACTAAGACATAATAGACAAAAAGCGTTAGCTTTGATTCTTGCTTTCTCCGAATTCGCCAAATTAAAAGAAAGCGCCAAGAGTAAAAGACTAATGCTCACGTCATTTCGACGTGGGCTTTTACTCGTATATGGTGCAATGGTGTTTGGCGATACCAGGAGAAAGCGTAGACGAATGAAGTCCACGTTTTCTTTGTATAGATACCCGAACCTACAAAAATAAACTTTACAAAATAACCGTATTATGAATGCTTTTAGATTATTATTTCTTGCACTTGCACTGACGAGTGCTAGTGTATTGAGTGCGCAGTCGTTGTACATGGTCAAGGAATACATCAAGGACGGAAAATATCAGTTGGCGGCGGGGCAACTGAAGCCTTTGGCAGACGGCGGCAATGCCGAGGCACAATATCTGGCTGCAAAGTTGTTCTTCGACGGACACCTCAACACCGCCAAGGCCGAGGAGCAAGGCGTGAGGTACGCTCGTATGGCTGCTGACCAAGGCAAGGAAGAAGCCATCGTCCTGCTGGTTGAACACTATTATGGAACGGGAGAGCCAGCATCGGCTTTCAAGGTTCTAAGGCACTATGCGGACAGCAACCCGACCTTGCGTAATGGGGACATAGGCATGAGACTTGCCTACTGCTACTTGGAGGGGCGCGGAACGGAGAAGGATGAGGCACTGGCTTGGCAGCTGATGGAGAACAACGAGAAGTTCTCCGGACTGATGAAGGACAAGCGGATGGCAAACCAATACTGGATGTTCCAAGCAAAGCAGGTAGGCAAAAGCAATCTTCTGGACTATGCCGACTATCTCTATGCCATCAGAGAGACCACGCGCTTCAAGGAGCTATGCAACCACATCACCTCTATACAGAACAACGCCGAGAGTTACTTCAGGACTGAGGCTGATAAGGGCAATGCCTTTGCCTGCGCCATGCTTGCAGACATTCTCTATGAGAAAGGTGATACAGAGAGGGCGTGGGTGTTACATGCGAAGAGTGTGAATAGAGGTTCTGCTTACGGTCGCTCACAGCAGGACAAGATGAATTTCATACCCGTGACGTACAACATAAATGTAAGGTTTGACAACAGAACAAGGTTCGTGGGGGTTGAGCATCGCTACGAGAAGACCATCCTACATGGCATGTTCAAGGGACAGCACAGCGACTCGTGGACGCAATTCTATCAGGAAGACTATCTTTTGTGTAACGGCAAAAGATACAGAATGACCAGCAAGTCGAAACGGATATACGGACAGCAGGGTGGGGCGGAAGTGCCTTTCAAACTGGAGTTCGAACCTGTTCCCCAGGATTGGGATGTTTTGGATCTATCCTACAATGGAAGATCATATATGAAAGTGACGCGCCAAGATGTAAGGTAGTCTATCGGTAAGGTTGCGTCAAAAAAAGGTGTCATTTTAACAACAGATAAGTTATGAACCGTTTTAGTTTTTTTATTGCTATGCTTGCACTGATACAGGCAGGCACAATGAGTGCGCAGTCGTTGAGCACTGCGAAGATGTATATTGAACAAGGGCAGTACGTCAATGCAGCCAAGCAGCTACAGCCTTTGGCTGATGGCGGTAATGCTGAGGCACAGTACCTGGCTGCAGAATTGTTCTTCGACGGACACCTCAAAACCGCCAAGGCCGAAGAGCAGGGCGTGAAGTATGCCACCATGTCGGCCGACCAAGGCTATGAGAAAGCGGTCTGCCTGTTGGCACTCCATTATTTTCAGAAGGATGATAAGAAACTTTACTCGATACTGATGTCATACATCGACAAGTTCCCCGAAATGAAGAAGGGCGAGCCGGGTAAAATGCTGGCCCGGTGCTATATGGCGGGCATAGGTTGCATGGGGAGTGCCGACTTGGCGTGGCAGACGATTGAAGGGAACAAGTACGAGAAGGACTTCATTGAAATGTACGAGGAGGAGTACGAGGCATACAAGAAGCAACATCCGGAGAGGTTCAAGGACAAGGAAGAAGATGACAGAATATATGATCTGGTGGAAGAGAACGCGCAGTTCCCCGGCGGTGATACAGGATGTTATGATTGGTTAAGAAACCACCTTCAGTACCCTGTCGGTTGCAAAAAGGAAGGTGTTCAGGGAAGAGTCCTTGTCAGCTTTGTAGTAAATACGGATGGAAGTATCGTAGATGAAAAAATAGTGCGTTCGCCTGACAACAGATTGTCTCAGGAAGCTCTGCGTGTGGTGCGACTTATGCCCAAGTGGAAACCTGCCCGCCAGGGCGACAAGGTGGTGCGCTCACGTTTCGCCTTGCCGATAATGTTCAGACTATAAGGTAAAATCCAAACGAATACAACTATGTGTAAACAAATGAAACGATTTGGCCTAATGGCCATGACAGCTCTCGCACTAGTGGGCTGCAAGGAGAGTGGTAGTGGTGACAACTCGCTTGACTATCTGTTCGTGCAGATGTCGAAGGGCGACAACTGGAGCATCATCGACAAGAATGGTAAAGTCGTGGTCGAAGATGAGTATCCTTCTGATGCCCAGTTTTCAAGCATCAACGACGGCGTGTTCTGGGTGAAACAGGACGACGTGTGGCAGCTATTCAGTATCGACCACCCCAAGCAGCCTATCATTGACGAAGAGTTCAAATGGGCGACGAACTTTCGTTGTGGACGTGCAGTCGTGTCAAATCCAAACGAACCCATACGAATTATTGACACCAAGGGCAAGACCGTAGTACAGCTGGGCAAAGAGGTGCGGATTTGTTATCCCTTCAATTCTGCAGGCTATGCCAAGTTCATGACGCAAGGTAATAAATACGGTATCATCGACCGAAGCGGGAGGACTGTGCTGAAAGCGGTGTATGACGAAGTGGAAGAGATGAACGACAATTATGTTATTGTGAGGAAGGGGAAAGATGATAAAAAGCTTCAGATTATCGATTTCAAAGGCAAACAATTAGGTGAAATTGACACAGAGAAATATACTGTCCCTTGTGCCTCTCCAGGCGGGAAGATATTGGTTAATGATCACGATGGCATAGTTGTCGTCTTAGACAAAACAGGCAAAAGGCTTTTCAATATAAAGAAATCATCATGGAATTTTTCGGATAGATATGTGGATGGCTATTTTGTCTTTAAAAATAGCGACAATAAGTATGGCGTCGCGGATGAGGAGGGTGAAATCGTTATTCGGACGAAATATGTTGTCATATGGAACATGGGACATGGTGAGTTCTTAGTAAAAAAAGGTGACAAGTGGGGTGTCGTGGATGCCCAAGATGAAACTATTTTGGACTTTGACTATACAGATTTCTCCCCTTATAAGGTAGGCAGCTATTATCTTGTCCAGGATGGCGGCAGTACCTGGTTGCTTGTTGGGCGCAACGGGAAGTCGGTATCGGAATTTGATGATTATAGATATGGTTCGGCTAATGAATTTGCCTTATTTGTTGATGTTGATGCATTGGCAACTGCATTGGTGGAGCGAATAGGTGCCTTTGAGAAACCTATGGCAGTGGCTGAACTTGCGGGAATGGCCAATTTGTCATTAGATGAGTTTCATTATAGCAGTACCGTTAGCTTCGACCAGAATATCAATGACGGGGCATTGGATGGAAGCATAATGTTGACTTACGATGGCGTATTGGCAGAAGAAAAGACACATACAGAGACTGTCGATGACGGGTGGTTCACGACGGAACAGGTTATCAGCGACGGTTATGGGTGGTCCTCTGCCATGCCTAAAAGCGCGTACGGAACCCTGACGCTGAACAGCAACCTCGGTGTGGACATGTCCACGCTTTGGAAGGCTGTCACCTCCCAAATGGCACAGGGACGGACGATGGAGGCCGACGGCGTTTACAGCAAGACTGTGAAATTCGGGAAGCAGGCCATGAAGTGCAGAACAGAACTTGGTTGGAATGACTTTGACTTCACCATAGACATCACTTTTAGCAGCAACTAATTATTAACAGACGAAACAACGGTTAGAGGGTACGCAGGCTGAGTTCTGTGTGCCCTTTTGCTTCTATGCGAAAGTATTTCCACTTGGAAAGAGAAAAACTTTCAACTCTAAACTTTGAACTTTGAACTATTTGTCGTACCTTTGCACCCGCTTTAGAAGAAAAGACACTAACTAATCACAAATATAGACAATGAAGATTTCATTTGAGAACGTCGACAAGGTGAGCGCCCTGCTCACCCTGAACATCGAGAAGGCTGACTACGAAGAAAAAGTAAAAAAAGCACTGAAGGACTTCAGCCACAGGGCAAGTCTGCCCGGTTTCCGCCCGGGAAAAGTGCCCGCATCACTCATCCAGAAGCGCTTCGGCGCCGAAATAAAGGCAGAGGAAATCAACAAGCTCCTCGGCGAGGAAATCAACAAGTACATCCGCGAGAACAAAGTCAACATGCTTGCAGAGCCCATGCCCAACGAGGAGAAAACTCCCGCCATGGACTTCGAGACGCAGGACGACTTCACCTTCGCCTTCGACATCGCGCTCGCTCCCGACTTCGACGCTAAGCTCTCCAAGAAAGACAAACTGACGTACTACGACATCAAGGTGGACGACGCCCTCGTCGACCAGCAGGTGCAGAGCTACTGCCAGCGTGGCGGTCAGCAAGTCAAGGCAGAGGAGTACGCTGCAGGCGACATGGTGAAGGGCACGCTCACTCAGCTCAACACAAAGAACAACACCCTCAAGGACGGACTGGTCGTCGAGGATGCCATGATGCTCCCCGAGTACATGAAGGACAAGAAGGAGAAGGCAAAGTTCGAAGGCGCCAAGCTGGGCGACGTCATCACCTTCAACCCTGCTAAGGCCTTCGGCGACAACGCCACCGAACTCGCCAGCCTGCTCCACATCACTAAGGAAGAGGCTGAGGGCATGAAGTCCAACTTCAGCTTCCAGATAAGCGAGATACTTCGCTACGAGCCCGCCAAGGTCACACAGGAACTCTTCGACCAGGTGCTCGGCAAAGACGTCGTCAAGAGCGAAGAGGAGTTCCGCAAGTTCATCGCCGACGACATCAAGAGGAACTTCAACGGCGAGGCTGAGTATCAGTTCACACAAGACCTGCGCGAGTATGTCCTGGGCCGTGTCGGCAAGGTAGACTTCCCCGAAGCACTCCTGAAGCGCTTCATGAAGCTTCGCAACCAGGACAAGGGCGAGCAGTACGTCGACGACAACTTCGAGAAGAGCCTGCCCGAACTCCTCTGGCACCTTGCCAAGGAACAAATCTGCGACCAGCTCGAGGTGAAGGTTCAGCACGAGGACGTCCTCGAGACAGCCAAGCGCTACACACGCCTGCAGTTCGCCCAGTACGGCATGGTGAACATCCCCGACGAGTCCATCACCAAGTACGCTGCTGAGATGCTCAAGAACGAGCAGCAGGCACAAGGTCTCGTGGAGCGCACCGTCGAGAACCTCATGGCTGAAAAGGCAAAGCAGGCCGTCACTCTGAAGACGAAGGAAGTGACGATGGAAGAGTTCCGCAAGCTCACAGAGAAGAAGTAAGACAAGAGAAGAAGGTTGTGCGTGCGACCGCGTATGCGTGCGCGCGCATTACTATTTATAATGTATATATAAGGCAAACACAACAATATGGAAAACGAATTTCGCAAGTTCGCAACCCGTCATCTGGGAATGAACAGCATGGTGCTCGACGACGTCATCAGCATGCAAAACCAGTACCTCAATCCCTACATCCTTGAGGAGCGCCAACTGAATGTCACGCAGATGGACGTCTTCAGCCGACTCATGATGGACCGCATCATCTTCCTCGGCACACAAATCGACGACTACACTGCCAACACGTTGCAGGCACAGCTTCTCTTCCTCGACAGCAGCGACCCTGGCAAGGACATCAGCATCTACGTCAATAGCCCCGGTGGAAGTGTGCATGCAGGCCTCGGTATCTATGATACGATGCAGTTCATCTCAAGTGACGTCGCCACCATCTGCACAGGTATGGCTGCCAGCATGGCTGCCGTCTTGCTCGTGGCAGGCAAGGAAGGAAAGCGCAGCGCACTCAAGCACAGCCGCGTCATGATACACCAGCCGATGGGCGGCGCACAGGGTCAGGCCAGCGACATCGAGATAACAGCCCGCGAGATTCAGAAGCTCAAGAAGGAACTCTACACCATCATCGCCGAGCACTCCCATACCGACTTCGACAAAGTCTGGGCAGACAGCGACCGCGACTACTGGATGACAGCGGAAGAGGCCAAGGAGTATGGCATGATAGACCGTGTGATGACACGGAAGGTGGATTAGAGACCAGGGATAAGAGATGACAGGCAAACGTAAGAACCGATGCTCCTTCTGCGGACGCAGCGAGGACGAGGTGGCAATGCTCCTGACGGGGCTGAACGGCTTCATCTGCGACGAGTGTGCCCGCCAGGCTGAACATATCGTTCGCGAGAACCTTGGCAGCGTGGTCAATCCTAAGAAAGGCAATGACATGACGCTCGACATGAACAGCATTCCCAAGCCTCGAGACATCAAGGCATTCCTCGACCAGTACGTCATCGGTCAGGACAGCGCCAAGCGTTACCTCTCTGTGGCCGTCTACAATCACTACAAGCGTCTTTCGCAGAAAGTGGACGACGACGGCGTCGAGATAGAGAAAAGCAACATCATCATGGTCGGCTCTACGGGCACGGGCAAGACGCTCCTTGCGCGTACCATCGCCCGGCTGCTCAAGGTTCCGTTCACCATCGTGGACGCTACCATCTTCACCGAGGCGGGCTATGTGGGCGAGGACGTGGAGAGCATACTGACACGCCTGCTCCAGGTGGCCGACTACGACGTGGCTGCCACCGAACGCGGCATCGTCTTCATCGACGAGATAGACAAGATTGCGCGCAAGCAGGACAACCCCAGCATCACGCGCGACGTCAGCGGCGAAGGCGTGCAGCAAGGACTGCTCAAACTCCTCGAGGGCTCCATCGTCAACGTGCCGCCCAAAGGTGGCCGTAAGCACCCGGACCAGGACTATATCCATGTGGACACGCGCAACATCCTGTTCATCTGTGGCGGTGCCTTCGACGGCATCGAGCGCAAGATAGCACAGCGACTGAACACTCACGTCGTGGGCTACGACAGCGTACAGAACCAGCAGCGCATCGACACGAAGGACCTCATGAAGTATATCGTGCCGCAGGACCTGAAGAGCTTCGGGCTTATCCCGGAAATCATCGGCAGGCTGCCGGTGCTCACCTACCTCAATCCGCTCGACCGCGACGCGCTCCGACGCATTCTCACCGAGCCGAAGAACTCGCTCGTCCGTCAGCAAGAGAAGCTATTCCTGATGGATGGCATCCGGCTCACCTTTGACGACGAGGCGTTGGACTACATCGTGGACAAGGCCATCGAGTACAAGCTCGGCGCGCGAGGCCTGCGGAGCATCATGGAAAGCATCATGACGGAGGCGCAGTTCGACGCCCCTTCGGAGAAACGCGACACGCTCTGCATCACGCGACAGTACGCCGCGGAGCAGGTAGAGAAGCAGAAAGAGAAACTCGAGGCATCGGCTGATTAGCGCCGATGCCTTTTTTTATTCCCCAATCCCTATTCCCTAATCCAAAAATCCCTAATCCAAAAAGTTTGACCCATGCGCATGGGTCCATCGTTCCATGCGCATGGGTCGATGGTTCCATGCGCATGGGTCAAACTACGCCGCCTGCCATTCCCACTCGCGGAGGCTGCCAAGAAGGCCGATTCCGTCCGCCGGACGAGCCGGAAGGACGTGCCGAAGGACTTCGGACAGACGGGAATGAAGGAATTTTTGAAGTTTTCCGCCAAAACATTTGGCGGTTTCAGCAAAAAGACGTATCTTTGTCTTTAGCTTTGTTTCTAATGCCACCCAAATGACAGAGATTAACCTGACTGACCAACTAAAGCATTACTTTGGCTTCGACACCTTTAAGGGCGACCAGGAAGCCATCATCCGTAACCTTCTCGACGGCAAGGACACCTTTGTGCTGATGCCTACCGGCGGCGGCAAATCCCTGTGCTATCAGTTGCCGGCACTTATCAGTGAGGGCACTGCCATCGTGGTCTCTCCGCTCATCGCTCTCATGAAGAACCAGGTGGACGCCATACGTCAGGTGACCGACGACGACGGCATCGCACACTATCTCAACTCCTCCCTCAGCAAAGTCCAGATAGATGCTGTGAAGGAAGACGTCATCGCTGGACGTACGAAACTGCTCTACGTGGCACCCGAGTCGCTGACCAAGGAGGAGAACATACGCTTCCTCTCCGCAACGAAGATATCGTTCTATGCCGTCGATGAGGCACATTGCATCTCGGAGTGGGGCCACGACTTCCGTCCCGAGTATCGCAACATCCGACCCCTCGTGGAGCAGATAGGCAAGGCACCCATCATTGCCCTGACAGCCACAGCCACAGACAAGGTGCGCACCGACATCAAGAAAAACCTCGGCATACCCGATGCCACTGAGTTCAAAAGCTCGTTCAACCGCCCCAACCTCTACTACGAGATACGTCCCAAGACGAAGGACGTCGACAAGGACATCACGCGCTTTGTGCTCCAGAACAAAGGCAAGAGCGGTATCATCTACTGTCTGAGCCGCCGACGCGTGGAAGAACTGGCTGAGATGCTGCAGGCCAACAACATCAAGGCTCGCGCCTACCATGCCGGAATGGAGTCGGCAGACAGAGCAGAGACGCAGGACGACTTCCTCATGGAACGCATCGACGTCATCGTCGCCACCATAGCCTTCGGCATGGGCATCGACAAGCCCGACGTCAGATACGTCATCCACTACGACATACCCAAGAGCCTCGAAGGCTATTACCAGGAGACAGGACGTGCCGGACGAGACGGCGGAGAAGGACTCTGCATCACATTCTTCTCGCCCCACGACCTGCGCAAGCTCGAGAAATTCATGCAGGGCAAACCCGTGGCAGAGCAGGACATCGGACGGCAACTCCTCCAGGAGACCGCAGCATACGCCGAGACATCCGTCTGCCGACGCAAGTTCCTACTGCACTACTTCGGCGAGGAATATGAACCCGACAACTGCGGCAAGTGCGACAACTGCCTCCACCCACACGAACGCATCCGAGCCGTCAGCGAACTGCTCCAAGTGCTCAAGGTCATCAATGCCGTCAAGGAAAGCTTCAAGACGCAGCACGTCATCGATATCCTCGTGGGCAACGAGACGGACGACGTCATAGCACATCGCCACGAACTCCTCAACTGCTTCGGCTGCGGCGACGACCACGAAGCATCCTTCTGGAACGCCGTCATACGTCAGGCCATGATATCAGGCTACATACAGAAAGGCATCGAAAACTACGGCCTCCTCAGCATCACACCAGAGGGACGCAACTACATGAAAGAACCCGAAGAGTTCTACATCACCGAAGACCGCGAATTCGACGACTTCAACGACGCAGCAGGCGAAGGCACGTCCGTACTCGACGAGACACTCTTCGCCATGCTCAAGGACCTCCGACGCGACGTCGCACGACGCAAGAACCTCCCGCCCTACGTCATCTTCCAGGACCCATCCCTCGAGGACATGGCCACATCCTATCCCACAACCGTCGAGGAACTCAAGAACATCAAGGGAGTCGGCGCAGGAAAAGCCACCAGATATGGAGCCGAGTTCTGCCAACTCATAGCACGCTACTGCGAAGAAAACGAGATAGACCGCTTCGAAGACTTCCGCATCCGCACCCCGGCCAACAAGAGTGCCGACAAAATCAGCATCATCACATCCATCGACCGCCAGGTTGACCTCGACGAGATAGCCCGCACCAAAGGACTCACCCTCTCCGAGCTGCTCGACGAAATCTACACCATCGTCGACAGCGGAACACGGCTCAACCTCGACTACTACATCCGCGAGGTCATGGACGACGACCACATGCAGGACATCTACGACTACTTCCGCGAAGCAGAAGACCCCGATATCGACGACGCCCTCGACGAGTTCGCCGACGACGAAGACGAATACACCGAGGAGGAAATAAAGCTCGTCCGCATCAAGTTCCTCTCCGAAAACGCCAACTAGAGAAGGAAGAGTGCTCCGCGACTACAATCGCGCCGTGGTGCTAAAGCATCCATGTTCCGCGACTACAATCGCGCCGTGGTGCTAAAGCATCCACGAAGGAGCGAGGGGCAAGAGGATTGCAGAAGCGCCCTGAAAGGGGCAAAAAGATATCAGCCCAGGGCATCGCCCTGGGTAGGGAAGGCAATTGCAAAATGCGCCCTAAAGGGGCAAAAGACTAAGACATAACGCTTTTGCCCCTTTGGGGCGTTTTCTCATTATCTGCATAATACCCAGGGCGATGCCCTGGGCTGACAGCTCTTCAGCCCTACAGGCTGTTTTCCCCGGACACCAATAATACTAATTCTTTGGGCAAGGCATGCTAATACTTTGAAAGAGGTATACCTCTTCACCTAAAGAGGAACAGGCAATAACAAGGGGCTTATTAACAACAACAACGGATTACACGGATTTTACGGATTATCATGCTAAATCATGGCTTCCCTTTCGCAAGTTTATTATTACCATTATTCCAATTCGTTTCCTAATAATAAGATACCTGTTGACCATTCGCTGAATAGTTACCAATTGCCGTAAGTTTTTCAATAAATCTTAAGATAGTACACCACTCAGGCCGTACTTTGCCTCATTTTGCCCCCAATTTGTGCCAAATTCATCATATTTAACAAGAATTAACAAATGGGGGGGGTAGTGTATTAAATAATGTTTACCTTTGCACCGAAATGTACACGTGCTTACGCGCGCGTATAAATATAATAAGGTAAAAAGGAATAATAAGGTAAAAAGGAAATCACAACAAAATTATTAACTTAACAAATATCATTATGAAAAAAGGATTACTATTCCTTATGCTGTCCGTGCTGACCTTAGGCGCATGGGCAGACGACACATCTACGGCATTAAGCCCAACAAGAATCTCCGACATCAGAACTTATACAGGCACAGATAAGTTTGTCTATAGTCTTGCTGACGGCAAAGAGTATGCTTACAATAACTGTTCTCGTTATGAAGAGTATGGTGTATATGAAAATGTTAAGCTAACATCACCCGATTATGTAGAGGTGGATTACATAGAGACCAAAGATGGCAATCAAACCTATTTGAATACAGGTTATATAATAAAGAGCAACTCGCGAATTGTTTTGGATTGCAATATCAGTCATCGTGAGACGAAGTATGTCGCTTTGTTTGGAGGTCGTAAAGATTGGAACAACAATTCTCTTGCGGTTTTCGAGAGGTTTGATAATAATGATGCTGGTTGCTATTCCATATCCAATGGATCAGAAACAGTAGAACAAAGAGGGTCGGGGACTTTTCCAACTGGTTCAAGAGTTAAGGTATACACAAATAGCCAAGATTGTAATATATACAAAGATGGAGGGGCAGATCCTTCATACGCCATTACCAATTCTATTGCCCCGGTAAATGGTCTGTATTCCCTATATGTATTTACCGTTAATCAACAGGACTCCCCAACTAACGATTACTCATATCTCAAATTGTATGGGCTCAGAATATATGAAGGTGATGAGTTGGTACGAGACTATGTGCCTGTTGTTAATTCGGCAGGCAAGGGTGGCTTGCGCGACAAACTTACAGGAAACATCATCCTCTCTGCGACAGACACAGATTTCAATAAGAGCAGCACTTATGCGACCGAGACGGCTTCAGCCAACAAAGGTGTTTCTACTTATGTAGGTAAGTTAGTTGTTAACTCTGATGACAACCTTGAGTATATGTGGAACGGAACTCAGTGGGAAGTTCAAGGATGCGATATCACTGCCAGTGCCATTGGTTCTTATGAAGGTTCAGAAGATTTTGTGTACTCTTCTGCAGATGGGAAAATGTATGCTCGCAACAACCTTGGTCAGTATGAAGAGTATGGAGTCTTTGGAAAAACACACACCTTAAAACTTGCGGGAGACGGTCAGGTGGATTACCTCCGCACTACTGGTAGCACATACTTCAATACAGGATATGTTCCAAAGTATAACACAAAAGTAAGGGCAACAGCAATTGTTGATCCAGGCACAGGAGAATGGCAGGCTCTCTACGGGTGTGGTTTTGAAGATACCGGAAACGGTGGTTGGCAGAAACGTTATGCATTTTTCTCAAAAGCAGATGGGCGAGGACGTGCAGCAATACAGTTGACAAGTCAAAAGGATGTTAGGTGTGGAGCCATATTTGGTCGTAAGGCGATATATGAATTAGATGGTACAACTGGAGTTGGAACAATCTATGCCGAGGATGGTACAACTACTCTGGAAACAGTTACAGGCAAACCCCAAACCAATAATGAGGATGAAAACTGTAAAACGCCCATGTACATCTTTGCAGACAACAATACATTGCCAAATGCAAGTGAACCCAATCCTCGCAGTTATAGTAATAATACCTCTATTTTCCGAGTGCAGATTTTCGAAGGTGGGACATTAGTACACGACTACATTCCTTATGTTTATAATGGAACTGCGGGATTCTATGATAACAAGGACAATGATATGAACTCCAGTTTCCAAAGTTCCAAGTTTTTATCTCCTACAGGTAGTAATGTTACTGCTGGAACTGTTACTGCTTATGAAGGTAAGATAGTTCGTTACACATCAGACAATCATGCATACAAGTATACAGCAGGAGAATGGGTGGATCAAGGTGCGATGACACTCTCAGAAATCAACAATACTAACTATAAAAACATGAATAACTGGTCTGCAAATGATGGCCATCAAAGCATATTTACGAACCATATAGATTATTCGAACGATGTAAATACAATTAGCTATAAAGGAACAGGAGGCTGGGAACCATTAGTTGGAAGTATTACTGTTGAAAGCGGTGAAGAATATAACTTCTCATTTAAATACCAGAATTCAGGAGAGAACGATGCAGAAGGATGGGAAGGTGGCCGTTTGCGTGCCTCTGTAAGGACAGAAGAGAATAAAAGCCTTGAAAATTATCTGCATGGCGACGATCCTAATCATTTGCTAACCTATAAACATGGCATAGAAGTTCCTGTCTCGATGGACTTTACAGCATCACAGTCAAATTTGTATTTATATGTACAATTTGGCGCAGTTAAGGATGACATTGATTATGAATTCAAGTTCAGCAACCTGAAAGTGGCTAAATATGTTTATCCTGTTGCCTATAATGAAAATGCATTTGCACGAGCAACAATTTATCCAGAGTATGTTTATGCGGAGGAAGGCGATTATTATTTGTATAATGTAGGTAGCGGACTTTGGTTGCAAGACAACAATAGGAATCCTTCTGAATGGACTACTCGTGCCGAACTTGGTGACCGCGGTATGAATGTGGGAGTATCTACCATAAGCGGAGGATACAAGCTCAACCCATACTTTGGGCATAATCAAAGCCTCAATGGTGGCGCAGGCCTGCTGTATATGGATACCACTCAGCCCGAAACGGCATGGACAATATCTTCTGTACCTGGTACTGACTATGTGACCATCAAGTCAGGCGACAACTTCCTCGGATCGGATGGTTCTGCCAATAAATACCTTACGGTAAGCAGTAGCCTTTCGGGCGAGAATGCATATTGGAAGATGTACACAGCTGATGAGTATTACAATGTTCGCAAGACAGAAATGCTCACTGCTACACAAGCTTCTCCGAAGGATGCAACCTGGATGATAAAAGACCCGAAATTTGGCTATAATGACGAAAGAGAGAAAGATTGGATTATAGATAAATCAAACGATGGAAACGTTCAATTGCGAGGAGATACTCCTGAAAGTGGGGGTGTGAAGTGTAATCGTGTATGGGAAGCATGGAATACTGAGAGATTTTCAATGAAACAGGAACTCATGAATCTTCCAGAAGGTGTTTACAGGATGTCAGTACAGGGCTTATATAATTGTAATAGTAATAGTAAACTGCCGTATTACTTTGTACAGAATACTACGAGCGGAGAAGTGAATAATTATTTCATGCCTGCTTCAGAAGGAGAACATGAAAGTACAGGTGGCTGTGCAACATCCGCAGTATTAGGAGGAGGAGATGGTCAGTTCTGGGCTTCAAAGTGTATCTACGAAGGACACTATCAAAATCCTTGGATTTATTTCATTGTAGGTTCTGACAATGAGGAGACTATCATCGGTGTGAAGAAAGAAAGTAAGGACGGTACAGACTGGTTGGTATTTGACAACTTCAAGTTGGAATACCTTGGCACGGACTATGAGATATCATTCAATGAGAACAACTCTTCCATAGAAGAAATGGACAGACTTGCAACCCGTGTCACAATGACACGTTCTCTGCAGAACGACCGATGGAACACTTTCTGCGTTCCCTTCGCCATGACAGAAAATCAGATAACAGATCAGTTTGGTTCTGGTACGCAAGTTAAGGAACTGACTGGTGCTGTGCAGAACGGCGAGAACTACACCATGACGTTTACTAATGCCGATGCTATCGAGGCCGGCAAGCCCTATATGGTTAAGCCTGCTAACAACGTAAGCTCTATCGAACTGACTGATGCCAATGGCATAGCTGTGAACACCACAGGCACACCTTCCGTCACAAAGGACGGCGTTACCTTCACTGGTGTCTATACCAATGGCTTGGCTCCAAGAGAGAGTTTCATTATCAGCAATAACGTGTTCTATCTCGTGGACAGCGACGTGAACCTGAAGGCTTTCCGCGGCTACATCACAGTTGCAAGCGGCGGCAACGTCAAGGCTCTTGAATTTACCTTCGACGACGACGCAACTGGAATAAAGACCCTCTCTGACTCTCCCTTAAAGGGCGAGAATATTTACAATCTCGCAGGCCAGCGCATCAGCAAGATGCAAAAGGGCGTTAACATCGTGAACGGTAAAAAGATACTCTTTAAATGAAGAATTAAGAGTGAAGAATTAAGAATTTGCTACCGCCCGAATTGAGGGCCAAAGCAATTGTCTTTTAACTCCTTTAACTTCCTTAACTCCAATAATAAGAAAAGAACAATGAAAAAGACATATATTTCCCCCGCAGCGCTGACCGTACAGCTCGGCAGTCGCGATGCAATGCTTCAGTCCATCAGTAGTACTGGTTCTCTTTCTGGCACAACCTCCTCACGCGGGGGCACCCAAAGTGCCGGCATCGAGGAAGCTGACGTAAAGG
>FLNY01002473.1_pt1 | contig 18593 bp, 18 predicted proteins | sample 1140381 | NCBI WGS metagenome assembly FLNY01 (sample SAMEA3878172, study PRJEB12797) | bioreactor metagenome | biome: Moose rumen | place: Sweden | collected 2011-10
AAATAATTTGCAGAATCCAAAAATAACCTTACCTTTGCAGTATCGACTGGGAGCCGGAGGCATCTCCGGCAGGTGGGTAAACCCGATTAAGTTCGTGAGAAGGGGCCACTACGGTGTGCTCCTTCATTTTGTTTACCTGTCCCACAGCCTCATAAAGCGTTCAATGAATCTCGGTCCTCTTATCATCTGGGTGTTTGCATGAATCTCCTTGCTGCCCTTAAACAACATGACATCGACCACGTCCGGGTTCTTTAAGAGAAAATCCTGGACACATTTGGCAAGTTTACGGGACGACCCTGCGTAGAGGATATCCAGCATAATCCTGTCGCTCTGCAAGGAGGCCTCCAGCATGCGTTGATACATTTTGGTGATATCGTGAAGCGTCTTGAGCTCATAGGCGGCATATTTCCCGTTCCTCACCAGAATAAAATCAGGCTTTTTGCCGCCATTGGGATTGGGAAGCATATACACGTCGTAGCCGTTGGCCACGCATTTCTTGGCGGCAGACAGATTGTCCGTAAATTCACAAGAGTTATTGCTGTTTTCGACAAAATAGATTTTCCCTCTGGAGTTAAACAGCTTCAATTCCTTGAAATCCAGATTCTCCGTCAGGTGCTTCAGCATCAGGTATAAGTCGTGACTTGTCATCCCCAATTCGCGGTACCGGGAAATCTTCAGGATTTCCAGAAGATCCTCTGTTTTTCCGGGCTGAGGCATCCCCTCATAAAGCATGTTTCCAAGCCGGGCCTCTTCCTCCCGTCTCAGATAGTCCAGCCACAGCCCTATGCGAAAAACACCAATCATAACAATGCAAATTTATATCATATATCTCTGTTTTCAAACCCGAATTCCAACACAAGACATCTGATGTCACCTGAACGCCGCTAAATACAAGTCTACGCCCCAGGCCCCGCCACGCTTGTGTTTTCCGGCCGTGTTGACAGCCAGACAGCCTTCCGGGGCGGTTTTGGATGCCAACGTGGAAACGATTTTGCCGAAAAAGGCCGGTTTCCTTGCCGCGTTGGCCGCGAAATCGGCCTTATACACATTTTACGTGTCAACGCGGCCATCCTTGCGAAAATTCTCCTGCCACGCCATTGCAGGGCAAAATTTTTGCAGTACCTTTGTGACGACTAAAGACGTGGACCATGATTGAGGCTTTGTTCAGATACTATCTGGATAATCAGGACTCTCTGGTCAAGGAATACGACGGCAAGTATATCATCATCACCAAAGATGGTGTTTTGGGTGCTTATGATACCGTTAAAGACGGATATGATACAGCCCTTAGCCGTTTCGGCAGGGGGAACTTCATGCTCCAGCTTTGCACCCCCGGAGATGGCGCCTACAGCCAGCGGTATTTCACCTCCCGCGTCGCATTCTGATATGGAACCGGTCGCTTTTACCCTTCGGCACGACCATCTGACATCGGATCTCATGACCCCGGTGCGGATTCATGATGCCCATGCCTCGACGGAGCAATCTCCCAGTGCATGACTTATCATGCTCAGGGCAGGAGCCTCGTCAATGTTTACATGGTGGATATGATTCTGCCCAACAAGATTCTGGTCCGTGACATTCAAGTTACGGAAGGACATCTTAACGGGTTTGGAATGCTGATTGGCATGGATATCATCAATCTGGGCGATTTTGCCTTGACTCACAAGAATTCCGGCACGGTATTTTCCTTTCAGATTCCGTCCACACATGAATACGATTTCGTCAAGCAGATAGAGCAAGGGGTAGGGCAGAAAAAATCAAAGAAATAACAGTAGTGGGCACACATCGGTCGAAGGCCCCACACCGCGCCCGGAGCCCTAGGCCCCTCCAGCCGCGTTGACAGCCAGAGGGCCTTCTGGGGCGGCTTTGGATGCCAACGCGGCCCTCCCACCCCATCGTTCCCGTCCCCAACCGGAAATCTCCTCTTGTTTTTGCAAAATAATTTGCCGAATCCAAAAATAACCTTACCTTTGCAACAGGATTCGTCGAAGGGGAATTCGTTTGAAGGGATGACAACCCTCCCAAGTAACTTGGTCCGAGCCCCATTTTAAAAGCCGTTACCTGACGGCTTTATTTTTTTGACCGCCGCTGATATAGTACTGCACATACTCGCCGGAACTTTTGCGCTGACCCTTTCTGGGACACTGAAAAAGTTCCGGGTATGATTAGCCATATATTTTACAGACACGATACATGAAGAACGGGAGGTCGGACACTCCTCTGAGGACATATGCATAGAAATTAAATCTATGCAAATATACCTCGGCTGCTCAGTTCTGACAAATATTTATACCCGGAAGTTTGCTGGTGTGCCTTATCGGGACACTGAAAAAGTTCCGGGTATGATTAGCCATATATTTTACAAACGCGATACATGAAGAACGGGAGGTCGGACACTCCTCTGACCTGTCTTATAGCTTATAGGTAATTGGCGTGCTTTACTTCAATCTCCGGATTCAGTTCCAGGAGGTGGGTGACTATCTGATCGGCCTTTTCCTTGCTGGTATGGATGTCCACGGAAGTCCCTGATTCCACCATTGTTTCGGACGATTCAAAATCATATACGAACTTCAAGTCACTTGTACGGAGCCCCAGGCCCCGCCACGCTTTTACGTGTCAACGCGGCAAACATTGAAATTCCATCAGATATTCCTCCGAGCTTGGCCTAGTTTGCTTTTTTTTCTGTAGATTTGTGCTTACTATGGAGAATACAATCAACGAAGACGGAAAGTGGACGGTGCTGTCCTCGGAGTACCTCATCAGGCGGCCGTGGCTTACGGCACGGAGGGATGTGGCCCGCCTGCCGGACGGACGCATCAACCATGAGTATTATGTCCTGGAGTATCCGGACTGGGTGAATATCATCGCCATTACAGAGGATGGTGAAGTGATTCTGGAAAGGCAGTACAGGCATGGACTGGGCAACACCTGTTACGAGCTTCCATGCGGAGTGATTGAAGCGGGAGAAACGCCGTTGCAGGCCGCTCAGCGGGAGCTTCTGGAAGAGACCGGCTTTGCTGGAGGGGAGTGGCAGCACCTGATGGACCTTTCGCCCAATCCGGCTACATCCAACAACATGGCGCACAGTTTCGTGGCCACCGGGGTGCGCCGTGTAGCTCCGCAAAGTCTGGATTCTACGGAGGACATCAGCGTACATCTGGTGAGCCAGGACTTCGTGAAGGAGCTCCTCCTTAATAACCAGATCCTGCAGGCCCTTATGGCCGCCCCGCTTTTCCGCTATTTCTTCATTTCATCGGCATTGCCACCAGCTTCTGACAAGGAAACTGTTGGCAAAGCCAAAAATACTGTGGAGCCTAACTGACCATCATTCAGCATTTTAACTGGTGTCCCCGTGCACGTTTTCATGCACGGGGATACTAGTTATTTGCCCTATAATCAATCATTTAGCCTCCACACCGGACATCTACTACTGGCCGATGGAGAGAGTGGAAGGTGCGATAAGAACACCAATTTAAAGTCTTTTATCCTTCTCATTTTGAGGATTCAAAAAAGTTTTGTACATTTGCGCGCTTAAAAAGCCGAAAAGGTTTTTTGGTGCAATGGGGTGCTTGAAACAGAGCACTGAGTAACACATTTTTACAACAACAAGTATCATGAAGCATTTTACGCTTAAAGGCGAGATTCGCCAGAAGGGCAACAAGGCCGTCCTGAAGGCCTTCCGCCGTCAGGGGCTGGTTCCCTGCAACCTGTATGGACAGGGTATGGAGAACATCCTCTTCACTGTTTCCGAGAAAGAACTCAAAGGTCTCACCCACACTCCCGCATCCTACATTGTGGATCTGGAGCTGGACGGCAAGGTGTACACCGCCGTGGCCCACGAGTATCAGTGGCATCCGGTCGATGACAACTGCCTCCACGCAGATTTCCTCTCCGTGGACGAGAAGAAGCCCATCGTCATCAGCGTCCCGCTGAACATCACCGGACACCCGGTGGGTGTGCAGGCCGGCGGCAAGTTCACCCAGAGCGCCCGTTCCCTGAAGGTGTGCGCCCTCATGAAGGACCTCCCGGACCAGCTGGACGTGGATGTTACCCCGCTGGAGCTGGACAAGCGGATGGTGGCCGGTGACCTCAAGTTCGACGGTCTCCAGATTGTCTCCGACAAGAACACCATCATCTGCAGCGTGAAGACTACCCGTGCCATGCAGCAGGCCGCTGCCGAAGCCGCCAAGGCCGCCAAGTAATCTTCCGCGCAATGAACTACCTTGTTGCGGGACTCGGGAACATAGGCGCCGAATACGCCTCCACCCGGCACAACATGGGATTTATGGTATTGGATGCCTGGGCCCGGGCATCCAATGCCTTTTTTGTGACCGAGCGCTACGGAGACGTGGCCGAAGTCGCTTTCAAGGGCCGGCACTTCACCCTCCTGAAGCCCTCCACCTACATGAACCTGAGCGGCAACGCCGTCCGCTACTGGCTGCAGAAGCTGAACCTGCCCCTGGAGAACTTGGTGGTGGTGTGCGACGACCTGAACCTGCCTTTCGGCACCCTGCGCATGCGCACCGGCGGTTCGGCCGGCGGGCACAACGGCCTGGAGAACATTGCCGCCGTGCTGGAAAGCGGGCAGTGGACGCGCATCCGGGTGGGCATCGGCAACGGTTTTTCCCGGGGAGACCAGGTGAATTACGTCCTGGGCAGCTTCTCGGAGGAGGAAAAAGACCAGGTGCCGGAGCTGGCCCGGCGGGTAATCCAAGGCATCAAGGACTATGCTACCGTGGGGCCGCAGCGTGCCATGAACAGCATCAACACCCGGCCCCCAAAAGCGGCAGACAGCCTCTGAAACGGCTCTTTTACAGGCAGAAACGAAGATTTTCGAAAAAATCTTTGTTTTTTGAATTTATTTTGATTACCTTGCACAAAACTTTGTGGATTAAACATTAACGAACCAAAATAAACTAATTGTAACATGAAAGAGCTTGTTGAAAAAATCAATGCCGAATTCGCCGAGTTCGCAAAGAACGCCGATGCTCAGGTAGTCAAAGGCAACAAGGCCGCCGGTGCCCGCGCCCGCAAGGCCGCCCTCAACCTCATGAAGGACCTGAAGGATTTCCGTAAAGTTTCCGTCGACGCCGCCAAGTAAGCGAAAGCCGGGAATTTTTACAAAACGTTGCAGAAAATTCTTTTTTTCTGCAACGTTTTGTTTTTTATTGCATCTTTATAATAGGTTTAGGTTTTAGTACACGTCAAAAAACCGGTTCTTAAGTTTCTTTTAAGGCCGGTTTTTTTGTTGCCCTGGGGTGGTGCTCCAGCACGTTTTCGTGCCAGGTGGACGTGTCTATGTGGGTGTACAGCTCCGTGGTCAGGATGCTTTCGTGCCCCAGCATTTCCTGCACAATGCGAAGGTCGGCCCCGTTCTCTATAAGATGGGTGGCAAAGGAGTGGCGGAAGGTGTGGGGCGATATCTCCTTCTGCACGCCGGCCGCCATGGCCTGCCGCTTCACCATCTTGAAAATGGAAATGCGGCTGAGCGGCTCTCCGAAGCGGTTCAGAAACAGCACGTCCTCTGCGGCCCGGGCGGCCGGGAGGGGGCGCACCTGAAGGTAGGCCCGGATGGCATCGGCGGCCGGTTCCCCCAGCGGGACCAGGCGCTGCTTGTCGCCCTTGCCCACCACGTCCACGAAACCCTCGTCCAGGTGCACGTGCGAAATCCGGAGCCCGGAGGCCTCGCTCACGCGCAGGCCGCAGCCGTACAGCACCTCCAGGATGGCCCGGTCCCGCCGGCCGGAGGCGCTTTTGGGGTCTACGGAAAGGAGGATGGCCTCCACTTCCTGCAGGCTCAGGACAGCGGGCAGGTATTTCCCCAGCTTGGGGGCGTCCACGCGGTCGCAGGGATTCTCCCGCACCTCGCCCTCCTGCACGCACCAGTCGAAGAAAGAGCGCAGGGAACTGGTCAGACGGGCCGTGCTGCGCTTGGAAAGCCCTTCGGCCGCCACCCGCCCCAGATAGGCCTCGATTTCTTCCGTGCCGATCTCCGAAGGCGCCTTGCCGCTCCAGGAAAGCAGCCCCGCCACGTCGTGGCAGTAAGAGGCCACCGTGTTGGGCGACAGGCTGCGCTCCAGCCGGAGGTAGTTCCGGTAGTCCTGCAGGATCATGGGCGGGCTACAGCGTAGCGTATTTTTTGCCGTACAGGAGCATCTGGCCCAGGTAGTCGTCGGTATAGACGGGTTGGTAGCCGACGGTTTTGCCGTCCTGCACCACGGGAACGATCTCCGGGTTCACGAAGCCGCCGTAGGGTTTCAGGTCCAGGGCCTTGTAGCGCTCCAGCACCTCCCGGTGCAGCTCCGGGTCGATGTGCACGGCGTAGGTCTCGATGAGGGCCTTTCCGGCCTCGTAGTCCCCCTCGCTCTTGATGCGCTGGACCTCGGCCAGGAGCCGGGCGAAGAGTTCCCGCAGCTTGGCGTAGTCGTTCACCACGAAATAGGTTTTCCCGCCGCGGACCTTCTTCTGGATGACCTTGTCCGGGGCGCCCTGCTCATAGCACCACTGGGCGATGAGCTTGCGGTTCTGCATGTGCGCCTCCGTGTTGGGCCGGCCGGGCTCCACGCGGGTGAACTGCACCATGAGGCCGTTGCGGATGTAATTGTCGTATTCGGCCTTGTAGGCTTCCGGGTCCGGCATGATGCCCAGTTCCACCATCTTGGGGTCGGCCGTGTAGTAGAGGCCGAACAGGTCGGCGCGGGCCTCCTCCAGGGCCGAGGCATACTCGCCCATGGCGGTGGAGCTTACCCCGGGCAGCAGCTGGCCGCTGCCGTGGCCCAGGCATTCGTGCAGGTCCGTATGGATTTCGTCGGCCACGGTGCCCCACTTCCTGGCGCGATCGATTTCCTTCTGGCTGAAGGCGAATTCCGCCAGGGTGCTGGTGGGCATCTCCTGCGCGGCATAGTCGTAGGTATGCGTGATGTTGGCAATGGTCACGCTCTTGGATCCGTGCTCTTTCCGGATCCAGTCGGCATTGGGCAGGTTGATGCCGATGGGCGTAGAGGGGTAGCTGTCTCCCGCCAGGCACACGGCGTTGATGACCTTGGCCGAGACGCCCTTCACCGTAGCTTTCCGGAAACGCGGGTCCACGGGAGAGTTGTCCTCGAACCACTGGGCGTTGGCGCTGAGGATTTCCGTGCGCTGCGAGGCTTCGAAGTCCTTGATGTTCACGTAGCCCTCCCAGGAGGCCTTGCGGCCCAGCGGGTCGTTGTAGTCCTCGATGAACCCGTTGATGAAGTCCACCGTCCCCAGCGTATCTTTCACCCACTCGATGTTGAAGCGGTCCCAGGTGCGCAGGTCGCCCGTGTGGTAATAGTCTATGAGGAGGCCGATCGCCCGCTTCTGGATGTCGTTCTCGGCCACCTCGCGGGCCTTCTCCAGCTCTTCGCAAATCTTCTCCAGGGCGGGGGAGTACAGGCCGCCCACCTTCCAGGGAAGCTCCTGCACCCGGCCGTCGGCCCCCTTCACCACCTTGGTGTTGAGCCCGTAGGAAACGGGTTCGGGGTCTTCCGGATTGGCCAGGCGGGCATAGTAGTCCTCTACCTCCTCCCGCGTGACGCCCTCGTAGAAATTGACGGCCGACAGCTTCACCAGGTCTCCGGCGGTCTCTGTAGAGCGCCGCTGGGGCCAGATGTCCGGGTTGTAGATAATCTCCAGCAGGCCCTCGTCCTGTACGCCCGCCTTTTCCAGCAGGAGGGCGAAGTAGTCCCGCGGGCAGGCGGGGAAGAATTTGTCCTCGGCATAATGGTGGTGGATGCCGTTGGAGAAGAACAGGCGCTTGGCATACACCAGGAAGTCCTGGTATTCGGCCGGGCCGCCCTCCGTGCCCTCCGTTTCCAGGATGGCCTCCACGGCATGGCGTACGCGGAGGTTGTCCCGGCAGTTCTGGTCCCACAGGATGTCGCGCCCGAACTTGGCCGCTTCGGCCAGGTGGTAGGCATATTCCTGCTGCTGCAGGCTCAGGTTTTCCCAGCCGGGGATCTGGTAGCGCATCACTTTCAGGTCGGCAAAACTGTCGATGGTATAGCGGAAGGCCCCGTCTCCGGCCTTCTGGGCGGAATCTCCGCAGGCGGCCAGCAGGGCGGCCGTTCCCAGGGTGGTAATCATGGCATAAATCCGGTTCATAGTACATCTATTTGGTGCAAATTTATAAATAAATCATTAACTTTGCAGAATAAAGGCTGTTTTTATGCGGTCAAGAGCCCTTCATACCGTCGCCCTGCTGGCGCTGCTTTCGGCGGCCGCCTGTTCCAAGGACCCGCGCTTCGACTTCTCCGCCTCCGGGGAAGGCTCGGGCTCCGTTCAGGTGCAGCCCCGGGAACCCGTTTCCCCGGACCAGCGCAGCGTGCTGCTGTATATTGCCGCCGGCTTCAACTCCCTGTCCGGCTATCTGGCCAACGACATAGAGGACCTCTCGGCCGGTGTGCTGCCTGGCCGGAGTTCTTCCAAAGACCCGGTGCTGCTGGTGTTGTCCCGCCTGCCCCGGGACCTTTCCTATCCGGACTACACGGACCCCACTTCCCCCGTCCTGTACCGCCTGTGGGCCGGCAGCGACGGCGTCCCCGTGCGGGACACCCTCCGCATCTGGAGCGAGGACACCCCCCTCTGCCGGGCGGAAACCCTCTCGGAAGCCTTCGAGGAGGTGAACAAGGCCTTCCCCGGCAACCGTTACGGGGCCATCTTTTCTTCCCACGCCTCGGGCTGGCTTCCGCCCCGCTACTACGACAACCCCACCTCCTATGAGGAATCGGGCAGCGCGGGAAAGGGCCTCCGCTCCGCCGGACGTACTGCCGCCGGGCCGTTTCCGCCCCTGGAACAGGGGGAGTGGCCCGCCGTCAAAAGCATCGGCATGGATTCCGGGGACAACGTCTGGGAAATGGACCTGGACAGCTTTGCCGAGGCCATTCCCTTCTGCCTGGACTACCTGCTCTTCGACGCCTGCCTCATGGGTTGCGTAGAGGTGGCCTACCAGCTTCGCGGCAAGGCCTCCCTGGTGGGCTTCTCGCAGGCCGAGGTCCTGGCCGAAGGCTTCGTGTATTCCCGCCTGTCGCAGCAGCTGCTCACCCAAAACCCCAGTCCCCAGGCGGTCTGCCAGGACTATTTCAACTATTACGACGCCCAGGATGGCATGATGCGTTCGGCCACCATCTCCCTGGTGGACACCCGGGAAATGGAGCCCCTCTCGCAGGTCTGCGCCGCCCTGTTCCAGAAATACCGGGCCCAGCTGGCCACCCTCTCCGGTTCCCGGGTGCAGGGCTATTTCCGCTACAACCGCCACTTCTTCTACGACCTCCAGGACATCCTGGTGCAGGCCGGCATCACCCCGGAAGAGCAGGCGCAGCTGCAGGAGGCCCTGGACCGCTGCCTGGTCTATAAGGCCGCCACCCCGTCCTTCCTGAGCTTCAGCATAGATACTTTTTCCGGCCTGTCCATGTACCTCCCGTCCATGGGAAGCAGTATCCTGGACACGTACTACCGGAACCATATGGCCTGGAACCAGGCCACCGGACTGGTCAATTAATTTTTTCCCGATATGAAGCAATTTTTCAAGACCGTATTGGCTGTTATATGCGGTTTCCTTATCCTGCAGCTGGTGGGTTTCTTTCTCCTGATGGCCCTCATCGGGGGCCTGTCGGCCGGCAGCGGAAAAGTGGCCCTGCCCAGAAACGGCATCCTGGACATCTCCCTGGCCAGCTACGTGCTCACGGAGCAGTCCCGGGAAACCCCCGCGCCCAACCTGGCTGCCCTGAACCTGGACATGACCGGTTCGGTGGGCCTTTGGGACGCCGTGCAGGCCATCGAGGCTGCCGCGGCCGACCCTTCCATCCGCTGCATCTTCCTGCGTCCGGACGGCAGCACGGCCGGCATGGCCGCCCTGGAAGAGCTGCGGACGGCCCTGCTGGAGTTCCGCCGCAGCGGGAAGGCCGTGGTGGCCTACTTGGAGGCGCCCGGCAACGGATCCTATTACCTGGCCACGGCTGCCGACAAAATCTATCTGAGCAGCTGCCACGGGGCCACCTACCAGCTCTTCGGCCTCTCCACCCAGCAAATTTTCCTGAAGGATGTCCTGGAAAAACTGGGCGTGAACGTGCAGCTCATCCGCCACGGAAAGTACAAGAGCGCCGGAGAAATGTTTGTGCGCTCCTCCTCCTCGGCCGAGAACCGGGAACAGTACCAGGCCATGATAGACGCTTCCTGGAAAAGCTTCTCCGGTGCCATCGCCCAGGCCCGGGAAATCCCCGAGGAGCAGTTCAACGCCCTTATCGACAACCTGGAGCTGGTGCTTCCGGAAGACTTCCTTGCGAACGGCCTGGTGGACGCCCTGATGGACCGCGAGACCCTGGTGGACAAGCTGTGCACCCTTTCCCAGGTGAGCCGGCGGGAAGACCTTCACCTGGTGGCGCTGCCGGACTACATCCAGGCGCGCGTCTCCAACCTGCCCGGCCGCACCAACGTGGCCGTGCTCTTTGCCGACGGGGAAATCGTGGACGGGAAGGGCGCAACCCTGGCCGCCGACAGCTTCGTGCAGACGGTGGACGCCCTCCGCAAGGACGCGTCCGTGAAGGCCGTGGTGCTGCGCGTGAACTCGCCGGGCGGCAGCGTCACCGCGTCGGAGAAAATCCGCGGCGCCCTGGACCTGCTGGGGAAGGAAAAGCCCCTGGTGGCCTCCTACGGGGATTATGCGGCTTCCGGCGGCTACTGGATTTCCAGCGGCTGCAGCACCATCTTCTCCGACGCCACCACCCTCACCGGCTCCATCGGCGTGTTCTCCATGATTCCGGAGTTCTCCCGGGTGGCCGGAAAGCTGGGCGTGAACGTAGAGAGCGTCTCGTCCAACAAGCACGGGGATGTGCTGTCCCTCATGCGGCCCTTCGACGCCCAGGAGCTGGCCTACATGCAGGCCTCGGTAGAGGACATTTACGAACGCTTCGTAAGCCTGGTGGCCGACAGCCGCGGCCTGGAAGCTTCCGCCGTGGACGGGATGGCCCAGGGCCGCGTCTGGGTGGGAACGGAAGCCCTGGAGCAGGGCCTGGTAGACCGGATCGGCACGCTCCGCGACGCCGTGAACTATGCCGCCTCGCAGGCCGGCCTCATCAGCCGCGAAGACTACAAGGTGGTTTCCTACCCGGCCGTCCCCGGCAAGCTGGACCAGCTGCTGTCCCTGCTGGGAGAGCAGCGGGAAGAACCCTCGGTGTTGGCCGGGACGCCCTTTGAGCCCATGGCCCGTTCCCTGCGGGGACTCCTGCAGAAAAACCAGCCGTCGGCCGTCTATGCCCGCCTGCCCTACTATATGGAAATCAGATAAGGAATGGAAGAAAAGACACTGCCGCCCCTGCGTTTCCTGCCGGATGGGCGGGAATTCCCCTGGGGCCGTTCGGAATACCGCCTGGCCGACCTGGGCTTTGTAGATTCCATGGCCGCCGAGGGATGGCTGGGGGGCAATACCCTCAGCGACATCCTGCAGACCTACCTGGAGCGCCTGGTGGGGGAAACCGCCTTCGACTGGTACGGGACGCAGTTCCCGGTGCTGGTGAAGTGGCTGGAGGTGCGGGGCCGGACGTCCCTGCACGTGAATCCCGCCGACGATCCCGCCCAGCAGCGCTACGACGCCTTCGGCAAGACGGCTCTGTGGTATGTGGCGTCCTGCGGCCCGGACGCCCGGCTGTTTCTGGGCTGGAAGCGGGACGTCAGCGCCGCGGAGTGCTACCGCGCCTGCCTGGACGGCTCCGTGGAAACGCTGCTTCACAGCACGGTTCCGCAGCCCGGAGAGAGCTATCTCATCCTGCCGGGCCAGGTGCATGCGGCCCAGGACGTGCAGCTGCTGGAAATTGCCGAGGCCTCGGAGCTGAGTTTCCGCCTGTACGACTGGGGCGCCCGGGACCGGGAAATCCACCTGGAAGAGGCCATCGACCTCATAGATTTCAAGGCCTGGCCTCAGGAGGGGGTGCCCGGGAAGGCGCTGCCGGCCGTTACGCCGCAGTTCTCCGTGCGGCAGATGCGGCTCCTGGAGCCGATCCGGAACCAATCCCGGGGGGAAGACTCCTTCCTGGTGTATGTCTGCACCGCCGGCAGTGCCGTCCTGCAGGCCGGGAAAGCCTATCCCCTGAACACCGGCGATGTCCTGCTGGTCCCCTCGGAGCTCACGGATTTCCAGCTCCTGCCCGTCGGAGGCGTGGCGGAGCTGTTGGAAGTGCGCCTGGACCCGCGTCCGGACGACGACCTGGTATCGGACCCCATAGAAGAAGCTTGAGCCATGGAAGAACAGACACGCATCGACAAATACCTGTGGGCCATCCGCGCCTTCAAGACGCGCAGTGAGGCTACCGAGGCCTGCAAGGGCGGCAAGGTGAAAGTCTCCGGCGCTCCGGTCAAGCCTTCCCGCTGCGTCCAGCCCGGGGAAACCATCCAGGTCCGGAAGGGGGTGGTCACTTACACCTACAAGGTTCTGCAGCCCCTGGAAAAGCGGGTGGGGGCCAAACTGGTTCCGGAATATGCCCAGGACCTGACGCCTCAGGCCGAGCTGGAAAAGCTGCAGCTGGCCCGGGAAAGTTTTTTCGTGACGCGGGAGCGCGGATCCGGCCGGCCCACCAAGAAGGATCGCCGGGACATCCAGGAATTCATCGACCGCAAATCATTTTGAAGCTGCACCACTGGCAGCTGCGTCCGTCCTCTGTCCGCTGGAAGGGGACGGCGGGATCTACCATACAGTCCAGGGTTTCCCGGAGGCGTTCCGTGACCAGGGCGCTGAAGGCCGGGCTTTCGGGCTGGTCTTTCAGCGGCTGGGTGTACAGGCGCGCCGTGCTGTAGATGCTGTTCACCACGGTCATGCCCCGGAAGGCCGGGTCCTGGTGGGCGAAAAAGTCGTACAGGAACAGCTGCAGGGCAATTTTGGGACGGTCCCCGCCGGGCGGGGCAAAGAGCTTGTCGGCCACCTGGAGGGCATTTTCGTCCGTGATGGCCAGTTCCTCCTCCTTCACCTTCCCGGTCTTGTAGTCCACGATGCGCAGCTCCCCGTCCCTGTAGCTGTCCATCCGGTCTACGAAGCCCTTGAAGCGGAACCCGTGGAAAGTGGCCTTGCGCCGGCTTTCCAGGCCCAGGATGCGGAACCCTTCGGCCCCCCCGGCCGCGAGCAGCTGCCGGTCCTGGTCCAGGGTGCCCAGCACATAGTCCAGCAGCACCTGCTCCAGCACCAGGTTGCGCCCGCTCACCTCCACGGTCTTCATCTCTTCCATTACCCGGGCGCGGATGCGCCGCCGGAGCCCCTCTCTGTCCTTCTGCATCCGGACCAGCCGGTCCAGGGGCAGGAGCTTTCCCAGGTAGGGGCTGTAGAGCTCCTGCATCACCTTGTGGAACACGTTGCCCAGCATGCCGGCATCCAGCGATTCGGCCACTTCCTCCGGGGCCGACAGCCCTTCCACCTCCTGGTAATAGAACTTGGCGGGGCAGGACAGGTAGGCCTGCAGGGCGGTGGCCGACAGCTCCTTCTCCCGGATGCGGCGGATGTGCTCCTCCGTCTTGGGAATCTCCGGGGCGGGCGGCAGGGGGCTCAGCTGCGCCGCGGCGGCATAGTGCTGCAGGGGCAGCCGGAAATGGTACTCCAGCTGCTTGATGTATCGGCTCTCCTCCCCGCTTTTCACGCCCTCGGTGCGGCTGTCGTACACCAGCCACACGTTCTGCGCCCGCTGGATCATGCGATAGAAATAGTAGGCCCACACGGCGTCCTGGTACTCGTGGGTGGGCAGGCCGAAACCCCGGCGCAGCTCCGGCGGAATGAAGGAGGCCTGGTAGCTTTTCCGGGGGAAGGTGCTTTCGTTGGCGCTCAGGACAATCAGGTTCCGGAAGTCCAGGGCGCGGGTTTCCAGCGGTCCCATGATCTGCAGCCCCTGCAGCGGTTCGCCCCGGAAGGGGACGGCCTGTCCCTGCAGCATGCCGTCCAGCACCCGCAGGTGCGTGGCGGGCAGCAGCTCCAGGTCCACATCGGCCATCATGGTTAGCACCGTGTGGCAGCGCTTGGCAAAGTCCAGCTCCAGCATCCGTTCTCCCTCCGGCCCCATGCCGCGTCCCAGGTATTCCACAATCTCCCGCAGGTAATCTTCCAGCGCATGGTTCTGGGAGGCCGATGCCGCCTGGGGGTCCCGGACCACCGGGCGGAAGATTAGCTCCAGCAGCGGCCCGCCCCGGAGGTCTTCCTGGGGGATGTAGTATTTGGCGGCCTGCCGGACGGCGGCGACGCGGCTGCTCTCTTCCGGCCCCAGGGCTTCCCGCAGCAGGCTGGCCGAGAGTACCGCCTCTACGCTGCGGTGGTAGAAATACCAGCCTTCCTCCCGCCTGCGCAGGTGCAGCTGGAGCTTCCCCAGCGCATCCAGCAGGGTATAAATGCCGCTGTCCCGCATGGGGTAGCCCATGGTTACATTGATGCTGTCCTGTGAGGGGGGAAGGGCGTTCAGCAGCGGCAGCAGCAGGGTTTCGTCGGGCAGGACGAAGGCGGTTTCCACCGGGTCTCCCTGCACCTGGGAGAGAATGAGCGGGGCCAGCTTGGCCTGCCCCACGGCCGAGGGGACGCTCACAACGCGGATCTCCGGCTTGCCCAGGCCCTCCGGGTCCGGGGTGAAGGCGGGCGGGAAATCCCGGAGGTTCTGGGACAGGAAGAGGGAGGCCTTGTTCTGCGGGTCCCGGATTTCCTCTCCCGTGAAGTCCCACACGAACTGGGCCATCCGGGCGTCCCGCATTTTCTGCAGGAGCAGCTTCTCGCACAGGTTCAGGGCGTTCAGCCCCACGAACACATAGGTTTCCGTCTCCGGGAAAACCGGGCCCAGGATATCCCGGGCGGGGATGTCGCTTTGCAGCCGCCTGGCCAGGGACCGGTACACCTTTCCCTCGTAGGCCATACCTTTCCGGTCCAGGGCCTGGTTGAAGCTGGTGTACAGCGGGTACAGGATGTTCCAGAGGCTCAGGAAGCGCGCTTTCACCGGCCCCGTATTCCGGCCCTGGAAATGGGAGAGGAAGTGGCCGATGGCTTCCCGCTGCGTTTCCGACAAATAGGAATAATTGTCCTGGAGGGACTTCAGGTCGGCTACGTTCTGCAGCAGGGCCCGCGGGTCCACCAGGTATTTGTCCAGGTCCGAGAAGTCGTTCAGGAGCATGTCTCCCCAGAAGATGAATTCGTCCAGGGGTTCGGCCTGCGGGTACAGCTCCCGGTAGCACCCGTACAGGACCGGGAGCAGGCGCACCCGGTCCGTCACCTCGGCCCCGTGCACCCGGCAGAAGAAGTCGTGGATGGTGTACAGCGCCGGTACGGGGAGGGGGGTGCCCGCCCGCCGGACCTCCTCTCCCAGCCACTTGCGGAAGAACACGGCCGAGCGGCGGTTGGGCAGCACGAAGCAGGTGGCCGCCAGTTTTCCCTGGCGGAAATAATATTGGGCCACTTGCCTTAGGAACGGTTCCATACGACTTTTCGAAGAATCTTTGGCTAAAATAGCGATTATTTGCGAATAATTCTTATTTTTGTAGAGAACAGTGAACGAAATTTTTTTCCGCATCACTGCAAAATGGAATTGTTCCAAACAACAACTATTAAAAGGTAACAGTATGAAAAAGAAATTCAGATGCCTGGTATGCGGCTACGTGTACGAGGGGGAAAATCCGCCGGCAGAGTGCCCGGTGTGCCATGCAAAGGCCGAAAAATTTGTAGAACTGAAACAGGAGGAAGGCAAGCCCCAGTGGGCCTGCGAGCACGTTCTGGGCGTTGCCAAGGGCTGTGACCCGGAGGTCTGGGCCGGATTGCAGGACCACTTCACCGGAGAATGTTCGGAGGTGGGCATGTATCTGGCCATGAGCCGGCAGGCCGAAAGGGAAGGCTATCCGGAAGTGGCCGATGCCTTCAAGCGCTACGCCTTCGAGGAGGCCGACCACGCCGCCCGCATCGCAGAACTGCTGGGAGAAGTGGTCTGGGACACCAAGACCAACCTCAAGAAGCGTTACGAGGCAGAGGCCGGCGCCTGCGAGGGTAAACTGGCCATCGCCAAGCGGGCCAAGGAACTGGGTTACGACGCCATCCACGACACCATCCATGAAATGGCCAGGGACGAAGCCCGCCACGGCGCCGGTTTCCTGGGCCTGTACAACCGCTTCTTCAAGAAGTAACAGCTAAAGCACTACCGGCGTTTCACGTTCCGGCAGGCCAGCAGCAGGTTTTCCAGGATATAGAGGGTGAAGACGGCCAGGACGGCCAGGCTGAAGTGCTGCCCGGTAAGGGCGACGGCCAGGATGGCGGCCAGGGACAGGGCCAGGAACACCACGCGTTTCCCGTCCAGCAGCCGGTGGCCGGGTTTCACCTTCATGCCGAACATGGGAATCTCACAGACCAGCAGCAGCCCCAGGGCCACGGACACCAGCGGCAGGAACCACACGGTGCCGGCCCAGCGGGCTGCCAGGCTGCCGGGGCTGACGGCCACATAGACGGCCAGGCTGGCGCACACCAGGGCGCAGGTGGGCGTGGGAACGCCCAGGAAGTCCGTTCCCTGCCGCTCGTCCACGTTGAATTTGGCCAGCCGGATGGCGCTCATCACGGCAATGAACAGGGCCACGCAGCTTGGCGCGGCGGGAACCCCGTGCGCCTGCATGCAGGCCATTAGCAGCAGGGCTGGCAGCAGGCCGAAGCTTACCATGTCGGCCAGGGAGTCCAGCTCCTTGCCGATGGGCGAATAGGCCTTGAGCAGCCGGGCGGCGAGGCCGTCGCAGAAGTCGAACAGCGCCGCCGCCAGCATGAAGGCCAGGGCCTGCTCCGGCATTCCCTTCACCGCGGAAACCACGCCCAGGGCTCCGGAGACCAGGTTCAGGGACGTGATGGCGTTGGGGATGTGCCTGTGAAGCCCCATTTACTTGAGGTTCAGTTTCTTGAGAATGTCCTTGGGCACGGCGTTCCGGTTCACCAGGATGTCCAGGGTCTTGCCCTTCACGAAATTCTCCGACATGTACCAGATGCCCTTGTAGGTGCCGGTTTCTCCCCAGGAATTCTTGATGAGGTAGTACTTGGTGCCGTTCTGGTCCTTGGCCGTGCCGTAGAGGTGCATGCCGTGGTCGTCCGTAGAGGTCTTTTCGTCGAACCACTGCTGGCGGTTCTGCTGGTTCACCTCCATTTCCTTAACGGCCTCCCTGGGAGGGGCGGGCTTGTCCTCGGCCTTTCCCACCCAGCGCTCCTGGTCCGATCCGGCGGAATGGACCGACTCCATGTCCACCAGGATGGCCAGGCCGCCGCGGGTGAAGCCGGGCTCCGACACGTCACCGCCCCAGGCCACGGTGTAGCCCTTGTCGATGGCGTTGTCTATGATGGCCATGAATTCGTCCAGCGGAACGTTCCAGGAAGGGGTGCAGCGCCAGTTGTCTTCCACCTCCATGGCAAAGGAGGTGTAGAACGGATGGTGGGTGAAGGAGGTGAAGCTGATGTAGTCGTCCAGGTTGATGCCCAGGGCGTCACGGTAGCTCTCCGGGGTGTAGGAGACGCCGTCCACCTGGAATTGCTCCGGGATTTCTCCCATGTAGGCGTCCAGGATGCCGTCCACGCCTTTGGGCCACACGGAGGTGAGCTTGCGGTTGGGGTTCTTGACCACCGCGCTCACATAGCCCAGCAGCACCGCGTCCAGCTCGGCCTGGACCGGGAGGTCGTAGCCGTACTGCAGGCCGGAATAGGCGCTCTGGGGGATGAGGCCGTAGGTTTTGGCCACGTCCAGCACGTCACCGGCGTCCGACCCGGCGCCATACTGGAGTTTGCCGTTCATGCGTACAAACTTGATGGAACGGTCGTAATAGGCCTTGCGCACGACGAACATCTCCGACAGGTCCGGATACAGCTGAGGATCCTTGATGCCCTTGGCCCTGATGGCCTCGCTCTCCAGGAAAGACAGGGTGCTGAAGCACCAGCAGGTGCCGCTGCGGTTCTGGTTTTTGATGGAGGTGATGGGGTTTTCTTTCACCACGGTGAACTGGTAGTCGTCCGGGCTTACCACCGGGGGGGCCGGATTCTGGGCCGAAGCCGCTGCGCCTCCCAGGAGGGCGGCCAGAAGGATGTAAAATTTTTTCATATTGACATTTGCTTGCAAAGTTCCGGATACAGCTTCCGCAAAAGTAAAGTTTTTTCTTTATTTTTGCAAAAGAATGGCCAACGTCCTGTACATACACGGCATGGGAGGCGGCGGCGACAGCCGCATTCCCCAGCTGCTGCAGACCCAGTTCCGGGGGTCGGACATCCGGGTGGTGGTGCGCACCTACAGCTTCGACCCGGAGCTGGGCGCGGCCCAGATTGCCCTCTGGGTCCGGGAGCTGCAGCCGCAACTGGTGATAGGGGAGTCCCTGGGCGCCATCCAGGCCCTCCGGGTGGGCGGGGTGCCCCACCTGTTCGTCTCTCCCTCGCTGGGGGCGCCGGCGCTGCTGTACAAGCTGCGGGGCGTGAGCTGTTTCGCCCTGGGCCGGTGGTACCTGCACCGCCGCTTTCCCGTCAAGGAGGGAGACCGGCAGCCCCTGCTGTTCACCCCTTCCGTCCTCCGGAAATACAAGGCCCACTGGGCCGCCGCCCGGCGGCAGGCCCGCGCCGACCA
>FLNY01001979.1_pt1 | contig 18559 bp, 17 predicted proteins | sample 1140381 | NCBI WGS metagenome assembly FLNY01 (sample SAMEA3878172, study PRJEB12797) | bioreactor metagenome | biome: Moose rumen | place: Sweden | collected 2011-10
CCGAACCTTTTTGTTTAAAAAAACGTCCACCTACAACAACCGCATGGTTGTCCTCCTTCTCTCCTAATCTCCGTAGATTAAAAAAACTGGAATTATTCTAGAAACCACATCTGTTCGTCCTAATGACCGATTTGGGTTAAATACAGCCTGCTTGTTAACTATCCAAAGTGTTTTTAGTTTGCGATACTCCTTCAATTATACTTACATAATTCTCAATAACATATTCCACATCCTCGTCTGTCAACCTAGTATGTAGAGGCAGAGTCACTTCATTGTGAAACATGTCGAAGGCATTAGGATAATCTTTTATGGCGAATCCCATGGATTTATAAGCCGTCATCATCGGAAGGGGTTTGTAGTGCACGTTGCAAGCAATACCTCTCTCTGCCATTTTCACAATCACCTCGTTTCGCTCTTCAGCCGTTTTATTCAAGAGGCGTGTCAGATATAAATGCCCGCTCGAAGTATGCCGTTCGTTGTAATGGTCGAGCACCTGTACTGGCAGGTCTTTCAATGACTCATTATAATAAGCAATCATCTCCTTTCTTCGATCCAGCATACTCTGGTAGCGCCTCAGTTGAGCCAGCCCGATTCCAGCCATCACGTCAGTCATGTTGCATTTGTAGTAAGGAGCCACTATGTCGTATTCCCATGCACCCAGCTGAGTTTTTGCCAAGGCATCCTTGTTCTGACCGTGAAGGCTCAGCAACTGAAAATGCTTGTAAATCTTTTCATCATCTATTCCCTCTCTCGACACCCATGTCAGTGCACCTCCCTCTGCAGTAGTGAGGTTCTTCACAGCGTGGAAGGAAAACGAAGTGAAGTCAGCCACTTCACCAACCATATTCTCGCCGTATTTCGCACCAAATGCATGAGCCGCATCACAAAGAACGATAACTCGTCCGTATGCTTTCTGTATGTCGTTCTTCGGACGGAATAATGCTTTCTTGCTCTCCACGGCAGCAAAAATCTTTTCATAGTCGCATGGCACACCACCCAAGTCAACAGGTATTATCACCTTTGTCCGTTCGGTGATGGCATCAGCCAAACGGTCGTAATCCATCTCAAACGAACCAGCCTTCGTGTCCACCAGCACTGGTGTGGCACCCACATGACAAATCACGCTGCACGAAGCAGTATAGGTATAAGCCGAGGTAATCACTTCGTCGCCAGGACCAACACCCAGTACTCTCAGTATCGATTCCATACAAGCCGTGGCAGAGTTCAGGCATACCGCTTTATTAGTATTAGTATAGGCAGCTATCTGCCGTTCAAACTCCTTAGTCTTAGGTCCGGTGGTTATCCATCCTGAACGCAGAGCATCAGCCACTTCCAGTATTTCCTCTTCCGACATGTCAGGAGGAGAAAATGGAATATTTCTAATTTTCATTATTTACTGTGTTAATATCAATATTATGAGATTTTGTATGTTTTTTTTAGGCAAAAATATTTTGAGGAAACCAAAATAATATATATATTTGTACACTATTCGTATGAAAAATGTGAAAAATCACACACTATTCGTATGAAAAATGTGAAAAATCACACACTATTCGTATGAAAAATGTGAAAAATCACACGCTAACAACAATTCACTATCACGTACAACATGAAAATAAAAAGAGACATATTTGAAAGTCTGGAAAAATGGAAAAACAAAAAAAATAGGAAACCATTAATCCTCAACGGTGCTCGTCAAACTGGCAAGACTTGGACATTACGCCATTTTGGCAACCATTCATTTGGAACCTCATTTTATATAAATATGGATGAGGAACGCTCACTCGGAGAGATATTCCAAACGACAAAAGATCCCCATCGAATTATAGAAAATCTGCAATACTATGCAGGATTGAAGTTTAATCCTGAACAAACTTTAATTATTATTGATGAAATTCAGGAATGTCCCTCAGCTATTGAGTCTTTGAAATATTTTTGTGAGAAAGCACCGGAGTATCCTATTGCCACCGCTGGCTCTTTGTTAGGAATTTCATATGGTCATAAGGGCTCTTCATTCCCTGTTGGGAAAACTGACAGATTAGAACTATATCCAATCACTTTTTCTGAATTTTTAGGAGCAAAAGATTCGTCTTTATACCACTATTACCATTCAATCCGTAATATAGAACCAATTCCACAAATATTTTTTGACAAACTCAATGAAAATTTTAATATCTATAGGATTTGTGGAGGTATGCCTGAAGCAGTGACAACCATATTAGAAGATGGAATTGAAGCATCAGAACATATCATCAAAATGATTTTAGACGGCTATAGCCTCGATTTTGTCAAGCATTCCTCTCCAGTAGTTGCCAATCGTACGAGGTATGTGTGGAATTCTCTACCTTCACAGCTGGCAAAAGAAAACAGGAAATTCATTTATGGTCATATAAAATCTGGAGCACGTGCCCGAGAGTATGAGGACTCCATTATGTGGCTCAGAAAAGCCGGGTTGATTTATCAGGTTTTTAATTGTTCTACTCCTAAGCTCCCACTCAAAGCCTATGAGCAACTGAATGCATTCAAAATCTATGTCAACGACATTGGAATCCTCAGATGCTTGTCTGAATTAGACGCTTCTGTGTTTCATTCAGAACACACACAATTCAAAGAATTCAAAGGAGCGCTGAATGAGAATTACATACTACAAAGCCTTGTTTCACAATTTGGCAGTAATCTGCATTATTGGACCTCCGAGAACACTGCCGAGATTGATTTTATACTACAATTTGAGAACCATATAATACCTATAGAAGTGAAATCGGGGGAATCTACAAAAGCCAAAAGTCTGGCACTCTATAATGCCATATATAATCCTGTGTTACGCATACGTTATTCAATGAAAAACCTAAGCTATACCGACAACTTGCTCAACATTCCATTATTCCTAGCCGACAGGACAACCGATTTTATAGCATACATTTTAAAACAGAAAGAGCCATAAGGCACTTATCGTCTTCTAGATTACTCGCTATTCGTCCAGTCTTTATGACTATTCTTTTATTACCGATTTGATCACATCGATGTATTTTTGTGTGCCCACCTCCTTTGTTAAGTTTTCCAGGATAAACTGTCGTGCGTTGATTCCCATCTCGATGCATCTATCACGGTCTTCAGACATTTTTTTGATCGCCTCGCAGAACTCATTCACATTGCCAGCATGGGTAAACACCCCGCAATCGTTCTTCTCGATGATTTCCTTCAGTTCACCTTCGTCGAAACTTGCCAGCACCGGCCGTCCGCACGACATGATGCTCCATGTCTTGCTAGGCATGGCGCTCCCGCCCAGTCCAGCCTTGCACATCACAATGTCCACATCTCCAAGACTATACACCTCGCTCACACGCTCGTATGGCTGAAGCGGCAAAAGCCGTATGTTCTTTAATCCGTCTGTTTCAATTCGTTTCCTTATATCATCCTCCAATCCTCCAGAGCCAAACACGATAAACTGTATATCATTCCGTTCCTTCAATTTAGATGCCGCATCAAGTATGATATCTAAATTCTGAGCATTACCGAGGTTTCCGGCATAAACTATAGTGAATTCCTCTCTGTCTATCCCGAATTCCTCATAAAGAGTGTTCTCATCTTTCTCCACAGGATACACAGCATCGGAATCCACCCAGTTGTATATCACCTCTATCTTCTCTTCAGGCACACCCTTAGCCATTATGTTCCTCTTGAAATCCTCAGAGATAACGATTATCTTATCAGCTTTTCTGTAGGTGAAGTTCTCTATCATACGCCCAATCTTCCATAGCAATCCGCCCTTCTTTGCCAGCCCAGTCCCCACGAGGGAATCGGGGAAAATATCTTGCACATCATATACGATAGGGATATGGCGTATCTTCTTAACCAGCGCAGCCATAGCTCCATGTATGGGTGGCGTGGAAGACAATTTGATCACATCGCACTTGCGGGCATCTTTAGCAAACACCGCCCTGTTAAACAGCTCAATCTCTTGCAAAAAGTATCTTAATGCCCGTAACAATGGATTCTTTTTCTCCTGAAAGAGTGAGAAACGATGGACGATTAAGTGTCCGTCATACCATTCCTCGTTTTTTTTGACCGTACTGTATTCTTTGCGGGTATTGTTATCAATGCCACGAGTAGGGACAGGTGTGTATAGCACAATGTCCATACCGGCATTGATGATAGCCTCACGCACATTGTGGCCAAGATAGGAACTGGCCACGTCCTCAGGGTAAAAATAAGAATTCAGATATAGTACCTTCATACTTTGAGTTGATGTTTATTTCTCAAACACCTCATCAAGCACTCTGTCAGTCAAATTGCCAAACAATGGTCCGTTATTAAACTGGTTGAGATTTATCATCCCTTTTCGCATATTGGCCTCAATTAGCACGGGCATTCCTGATTTATCAATAGCAATATCCCAAGACACCAATCTGAAATGAGGTATCATCGGAGCGGAGTTCTTAACAAGTTCCACTGCCATTTGATATGATGGTATTTCGAAACCTTCAAATAAAAGCCCTTGAGGATGACGTTCTAACCTGTCACCAGAATATGCATATGACGCATATTTTTTCAATCTGCCATCGACATTAATTCCGCAACTTATACCTCCGGCTGAAACATTATCAATTCGGCTATCGTCGACCCCCATCCTAAGATTGGATGATAAGATATAGACGCCCTCAGGCATCAATAGCGAAACAATGCGCAGTGTATTGACCGAACCCTTATGGACCTTGTCGAGATCAGGGTGCTGAATGATTGTTTTCTGTATTATGTAATCCTTGTTTTCTTTGTCATTAAGGAAGCCTTCTATCTGCATTCTCTCCGATTCCGTTTCCCAGAACATCACGCCTCTGCCGCTGCCGGTCTCCAGGGAAGGCTTGCAAACGGCTTCCTTCTCTTTGCAGATGATCTCCAAAGCCTGCTCTTTGGTAATCAGTTGGTAGTTTTCATCCAACAGAATTCCACCAATAATTCTAACGAGCGTTTCTGGTTGCCTCACACCGGCAAAAATCCTTGAATAGTAGTTTTTGTCATTGAATCCCCAGCCCAGTTTCCTGTTGTTGAAATGCTGGTCTATCTTTGTGTAATACAAGTCATTCGGAATATACCGAGGGTCTTCAATGCCATTTTTCGAGGCATACCACCAAGCCCATTTTGGAGAAACTTTCTTATATTTCTTCCAATATGTAACTACCTGATTATTAAACGAATGGGGGGGGTAGAAGTCAGATACTTCCGCATAGTGCGGCGTTCCATAAAGTTGGAAATCACGTTATGACACTTTGTTTCCAACCCGTCCCAAAAGCCATCATAGATGGCACGAAGTTTCCTGTTTGTCGCCATAATTATCCGTTAGTTTGTATAAACATTATCGTGCTTAAGCACGGTGACTATCGTTTTGAAGAAAATCTTTACATCAAGCCAAAAACTCACATTGTTTGCATACCACGCATCCTTCAGTCTTTTCTCTCTAACTCCGATGCTATTACGAAAATAAGCTTGTGTATATCCAGTTATGCCTGGTCTTACCTTCATCTTATCCATTTCATCTGGCTTGTAATTCTCTAGGGCTGTCCAACCGCTGGCACGAGGACCTATCAGACTCATTTCGCCCCTAAGTATATTCAGCAATTGAGCTGTTTCATCGAGGCTTGTCTCACGCAGAAATTTACCTACCTTGGTAACTCGAGGATCATCTTTTGCATTGTATGTACTTCCATCTGGATTTGTTATATTCTCTGCATTAACCTTCATTGAGCGGAATTTAAACATATATAGTTTCTTGCTACCTTTTCCAATGCGCTCTGCCATATAAAACACTGGTCCGCCGTCTTCAATTTTAATTGCAATTGCAACTATAATCCACAAAATGCAGAAAAAAGGGAAGGCTATCAAAGCTATTACCCAATCTATAATAGGTTTAACAATGTTTTTATACATTTTTAATTATAATATAATTTTTCAACAACTCCCAGGCTTCATTACTATGTTGAAGAGCATCTTCTGGTGTTTCTCCATGAGTTAATACCCAGCCGCAAATATCCGATTTTGTCTGGTACGGAGACAAAAAGTCACCTACTTTTTTCCTCATAATTATATCAATGATTTGGTTCTTCCCAATGAGGTTTTTGAATGGTTTAATATCAATAATCTCTCCAGGTTCATAGATTAACAGTCTGGACGAAATGAAAACCTTCTTTTGTGGTTGTGCGACAACGCTTCTCCCTAAATACAGATTGATGCTGTTGTTCAACTCATCCACGCCCCTTGAATAAGGAACTATATGAGACGCAATCAAGTTTTGTCCATTTCGAATCCCGGCATCAATGATGTATGGTTTCCCTTCTTCTTCGGAGATGATCAGGTCAAAATTCACAGGCCCCAAAGATACACCAAGTGCCTTGACTGCCTTCCGTATTTCATCCTCGATATCAGACTCCATTTCTGATGATATGCCAAGGTAAGTGGTCTGTGTGTATTCCGGGAAAACACCTTTCCAAGCGAAATTGGTCTTTACAATGGAATAGATATACACTTCTCCATCACAAACGAATGCCTCAACACTGAACTCCTCTCCTTTGACAAACGGCTCGACGTAAATCTCCTGATTACGTGCCCCTTCAAAAGCATACTGTAGAGCATCTTCTATTTCAGCCTCGTCCATCACAATTCTCACCCCTTTGCTTCCCGATCCATCGCATGGCTTCACCACAAATGGTACACGATATTCGTGGTTAGGCACATCGTCTTTACCCAAGACGGCAAACACATCTCCGCCTATATTCAGCCCCCACTCTGTCAACTTTTTCCGAATTAAGTATTTGTTTGTCGCTATACGAGCCGTATCCAACGGCAAGGCGGGAAGAGACAATTCAGAGGCCACATAGCTGGCTGTTTCAAGCGTCAATGTAGCACCCCAAGTCAAAACACCGTCAATATCTATTTCCTGTGCATACTTCAGACACTCTTCCTTATCTCTAACGTCTACGATGCGATAGCCATCAGCAAAAGAAAATCCAGGCTGTCCTTCCTTGTAATCTACACAGTATGCCTCATGTCCCAACTCTTTAATTCTTTGTATGGCCGGAACTTGATATGCGGCAGCGCCAATAACTAGCAATTTGCTCATGTTTCTCTTATTATATTTTGATCTATAATATCTTTGGCTTTCTCTGCTTTCATAATAGCGTCAGCTTCGTTAACCCCATTTGCCACAACATACCCACATCCATCAAGATTCGTATGATATTCATTTATTATATCTCCTACGTGTAGATGGTGTTCAATAAGCACATCATATTGTGTAGCTATAGTTCTAAAGTCTGGTAACGAAGAAACTTTACCAGGCTTTAGCGCAAGTATTTTTGTTGCCACAGGCATAGGCACCCATTTCCTCTTGAAATCAGTGGGGTCGCCTACAGCGGCACGAATCATATTATCCATATACTCAATGCCAGTCCCTCTGGGAATAATATGAGAACCAATAAGGTTTCCACCCATTCTGGCACCAACATCTATAATATGCACATCGCCACTATTTGTGATTAGTAAATCCATATTTACAGAACCATGATTCACTCCAAGTACAAATATTGCTTTATTTACATACGCTTTAACCCTATCCTCCATATCCTTAGAGAGACCAGATGGCATAGCATGACCTAGTTCTGCATAATATGGTGGTTCTGTCATTTCTTTTTGCATTATACCTAGAACGTGAATGTCATAGTTATTAACAAATGTCTCTACACCATATTCTCTTCCTTCAATGAATGGCTCGGCAACTGCTCGATGTGAGATACTGTTTTCCATAGCATATTTACATGCCTTTGGAAAATCTTCACTCTTTTCAACTTTTAATGCCCCACGACTGCCAGATCCGTCACAAGGCTTCACCATAATAGGGAATTTAATTTGGGGTAATATCTTTGTTATCTGTTCAATGGAATCAATCTGGAAAGAAATGCCTGTGTCATCAGCATGATTTTCAAAAAGACATCTTCGAACAGCTGCTTTGTTTTTTATCAATTTCACCGACTTGTAGTTTATGCCTGGCAGATGCATTTCTTCTGCAATCCGGCTCATTGTAAGTGTGCTGAAATCTGTAGCCGCAGTTAAAACACCGTCTATTTGATTCTTTTGAGCATATCTCAAACAAGCGTCCTCGTCAACAATGTTTATAACGTCATATTCGTCTGCCAACATAAATCCCATTGCTTCAGGATTAGCATCCAGAACAAGAACACGATAACCAAGTTCCTTGGCTCTACGGATAACATAACATTGGAGGAAACCGCCTCCAAGCATAAGTAGTTTCTTCATGTTATATTTTAATAAAAGTTAGGGCATTATTATGAAAATGTTATACATCCTTTTTCTTGAACTGATAATAGTAACTGTGTACCATTCCCGTCGAATCAGGATTCTTATCATCCTCAATCTGGTCCAGATCTTTCCTTACTACCACTTTACCTTTCATTTTAGTTCCAAGTCGTCTTTTGGCTGATTCCAGCATCATCCAGCGGTGACGGTCCAATTCTCGCAGTTGTTTGGCCAGCACAGGATTCAACTCCAATTCCTTGAACCCAGTACACCAGCACATCTTGCTTTCAATAAACGGAGCATTCCACACTGCAATTTTCCCTACCGACATCGAAATCAACTTGCTCTCAAGCGAATTCAGCAAGGAATCATTTGCAACGCGATCCTCATTCTGTATCCTGTCCAGCGTCTTTTCAAAAACGACGCTGGTTTGCTTGTTCATTTCCTTTTGGAAAGACTTCTTTCTGATCCGAAGCATCCCGTCACGCCTCATTTCATACCCGACAAAACCTATCCACTCAGCAGCATCTTTCTGTCCCATTGCCCACAAATAGGCATCCTTGCTTTTGCCTTCCCAGAAACTTTTCTTGCCAAACTCGAATTCCTTAGGCTTGTGCGGAACAAGCATCAGCTTACTTGCCCCCTTGGAATAGATGGAAAAAAGCTTCTTACAACGGGCTTTGTTGGTCGAAATGATAATCATATCATCGCAATACCGCAAATACAAATCACTCCCCTTCATCCGCCTTTTCACCTGCCAATCGACGGTATTCAGCACCATATTGGCAATCAACCCAGACAGGGCTCCGCCCTGCGGGACACCTATATTCATCTGCATCAATCCACGATGACTCTTTGCCACCTTATGTGCCAACAGTTCTTTTTCCACCCACTTGAAGCATCGTTGTTCCTCTTCCACCAGATTCTTCTCCCAAAACTCCTTGTCATCCTTCTTGCGGAGGACATTTCTCGGAAAGCTATAACAGTTCAGATAGGCTTCAAAGACACGATTGATTTCAGAAAAAGACAAACCAGGGTTCTGCTTACTGGCCTTTTTCAGTAAATCATAATAGCATTTCCGTACCACCCGATGGCTCACCGTATCGTAGAACTTCTGCAAATCACATTCGCTCACGTACAACCGCTTGCCCTCCCATCTGCTTCTGTATTCCTTCATCCTTACAATGGCGTGGTGATGAGAAGTGATACACTCTTCTCCGTGATATATTCGCCTGCACCGGAAAGCCAAAGACTCATCGTAGAACAAGCCGTCGAACAGTTCTGTCAGATACTTGTTAGCCAGAATCAAGATGACAGCATCTTCAAGCTGCTCAAATTTACAGAGGGGACGGCAACTGTGCTCATCCTTTATTTCGGGAAACAGCCCCGGCTCGGCAAATGCAAATGTCCCAGCACTTACCCGTGCCTGAACTTTGTCAACAAAAACTTTCAAGTTCTCCAAATAAGGGAGAGCCACTTTTTTAGATTTGTCACGATGTATCGTCCATTTGATTGCCTGCCAGTTGCAACGTGCTGCAGCCACTCGCTGCCGGTGGCCCTCGCCGACTTCCCTGAAACGAGTCTTCGTTGAAAGACTCACCCAACTCCGCCTTGGAGGCATCAGCGACAAGAGCAACTGCTCCGAGTCCTTCAATTTCCCCGGATCCATTTTGGGTGACAGCTGATGAAGTTGATGCTTCTTGTGCAGCTTGTCGGCAAGTTGAACGCGCTTGCTGATAAGCACATCCGTAATTGCCCAGAACGAAATATATTCCCCGAATGTTTTCATATAAAAGAAAAGGCAGTCCCCGTTGTCTTAAACTCCGAACAAAATACAATCTTAAATCATTGTAATCCTATCTGTTGGTGAGAGGCGATGCTCACGAGCATCGTAGGTACCTGCTGATCTCACCCGTACTCGGGCCTCAACGGATGATGCATCATCCGAATCGGTGTCCCTCTTAGGTACTGCCTTTTTGTGTCATTTTATATCCCTTCCGCTGGGCAAAGTAAATCAACGTGCCCAGTGTTATATCGAAATTACTGTGTTCATAGCAGTAGCGAAGCATCGCGATGCTGGCAACCTCATCGTGCTTGGGCCCGTCCAGTCGGCACAGACGCAGGTAATACTTCTCCCCCACATCGTAATTGAATGCCGTCACAATCGCCATTGCCACACTGAACCACTCATCATAGCTGCCAGTAATGGATAGCCTGTTTTTTTCAAGGTATTTGATTATCGACCCTACAATCTTCCTGCTCTTCACCGTGTTTCTCCCGGGTTCGTTCCTTCTGTAATTTGTCCCCGCATAATTCTGGAATGCCCTCCTATGCTTTATCGCCGTCCGTTTCGCCGCCATGACCTCTTCGATGGCTTGCACAGAAAAGGATTCTGCGTCATCCTTGACCATCAACTCCGGATCGTAACTCACAAAACAAAGCCTTGGAATATCACTGCAATGCTTGTCAAGTTCGATCTCATATCGTTCCTGAAAATATTGCGACAATTGCTTGAATGCGACTTTGTGCCAATAAGCCGGGTCATTCAGCACTACTTCTCCGTAATCCAGACTGATAATGCCTTTGAACCCCTTCCCTGATGGTGAAAGCCAGAAAGCATATACGAAAGGATCTTCACTCAACACCTTCCGCACTCTTACTATTTCTTCCTCGCTAAGCTTGTCAATATCAAGCGTCATCAGCCTGTTATAATCTACAAGATTTACCAAGCCGTGACCGCCCTTGAAAGTGCCGGAAAAGATATGGGCCGGAAGTGTGCCCTTGATGGCATTATATCTGTCGTGGTCGGTCTCTACGAAGTCTCGCATCCGCAATACCTTGTCTTTCACCACGCCCGTTTGGATGGCTACCAATGCCTCTTGAAGGCTTTGGCTCACAACCACCTTCGACTTGGTGGATTCAACATAGGATACTCGCAGATCGTTCATTGTCAGTCTAATTCAGCCAGAGCAACCGCAGTCTTATACAAGTCCACGAAAAGCATATCTAGCAAAATCAAAATGTAAAACCGAATGAAATAGTTCTCGTATATTGCGTTTGTGCCGGACAACACCTCAAATTTGGGAAGGTTCTTCTGGTAGGATGTCGAATTGTGTGCGCATCTGTTGCGATGGTAATAAAGTGCATTGAAAGCAGACGACAATCGTCCTTTGAACAAATCAGTACACTTCCGCTTATCAGTGCTCCAGACAACCAGTTCCTGAGGATTGAATGTAGCCGTCACCTCCTCAAAATCTTTGTAGTCAGCAGCATACCAGTCTTTCATCACCGAGTTTCCGCAGATAGCCTCAATACAGGCCTTCGCTCCATCCAAGAGCTTTTGACGTTCTATATCAGTGATGGGGTTAAAATCCTGGTCATTTCTTACGATATACGATAGCAACTCACCACACACCTTGTTTTTCTCATCATAGCACGACATCTCGCCCATCTTATTTGAGTATCGCTGGTAACGCTGATCCAGATCCAGCGAACCCAAGTCCCAATAGATGCACTTGAGTTTCTGCTCCTGCGCTCCTGTCATCCGCAGGAATACTGTCGGCATCACCCAGTCGGCCACCTGATACCCCCTCATTCCGTCCTCAACCGCTCCCATAGCATCTATGGCTTCGGAGAGCAGGCCTGACAGCGGTGAAAGGATAAACTCTTCCGTCGTACTACAAAACATACTCGTTGTAGATATTGATAGATGATTCCATTCTTGCCTGGAGATATTTCAGGCTGGCCGGGCTGCGGCCGTGTTTCGGGTCGTGCTTGAATGTGTCAGCCTGTGTCCGTAGCTTCTCTTTCAGCTCGTCCTTTCGGGCAGTGTCAATCTGCTTCTGTTCAAACAACACTAAATATATCACTCCCATAAAGAACATATCAATGAAGATAATAGACTCGTAATGGCCATACAATCCCAATTCTTCTATCTGCTTCTTCAGATAGGCCATAACAGGGGCAAATTTCTTATCTGCAAACAGGTCGGTAAACTTGCCGAATAAATTCTCATTGTCCCCGTTCACTACAGACTGGATATAGTTCTCGTAATAGACTTCCAGTCGCCGTCCGAACCCGCGGCCTGGCTGCCGATAGTCTTTATGGTTGTGATAAAGAGAGGTCAGCAGAGCCAATGCGCGGGTGAAGTCCATTATCACATTTCCTTTCACCTTCTTGTTTTCTACCGTGATGCGTTCGCAAAAATCGGGGGCGAAGTATTGCTCATAGTGGCTGTCAAGGTAATAGAGTGCCTTGCGGCTTTCTTGTGGAAGGAGGTTCACGCCCGAATAGTTCACGCTGCGGAAAACGGAAGAGAAGTACTTCTGCATCTCCACCGGGCTCAGCGAAGAAGGTACAAGATAGTTGAAGCCCAGGAAGTGGTTCTTAAGGTCTTCTGTATTCAATGTCGGCCCAAAGTTGTCGTAATGCCCGTTATGCTGTGCTCTCGACTTGATAGCTTCATAACTGTTATCGTCGTCCAACAGCTCCAGAACGTTCCATTTGATCACCATTGGCTCTTCATCGCCGTTATCCTCACGTTCTATGCCTTCGTCTTCGGATGCCAACACATTTTCACTGCGTGTATAGTGTTCCTTGTCTGGGTATAGTCCCAGCCAGGCAAGTAGAATACTTGTGAGCCGTTGTTGTCCGTCGATGATGAAGTTCTGAAGTTTGCCATTCTCCCTGAAAGCTCCTATCGTTACCGGTGGGATAAAAAGGTCTTCTTTAATGGAGAGGACCAGCTTGTCCACGCGCTCTTTTTCCCAAACGAAGTGACGCTGGTATTTGGGAAGAACTATATCACCGCTGCGAAGCAGTTTCATCCAATGCTCCAAAGAGTAGGAGCCGAAATATACTCGGTTGCGCATAAGGGGTTATTATTTGTTTAGTAAGACTCGTTTTAGCGAGAAATCCGTTCTATCGCTTCAATATCTATTTCATCTCTCTGAAATATGGAAAGATTCTCTTTCAACTCCTTGTCAGCCAAATCCCACCATTTGATTTCAAGTAGTTTTTGGATAACATCCTCTGTAAAACGATACTTAATAAGTTTTGCGGGAACTCCACCAACGATAGCATAAGGAGGAACATCCTTTGTTACCACAGCTCCAGCACCAATAACAGCTCCATCCCCTATGACTACATCACCGAGTATTAAAGCATGTGAGCCAATAAGGACATCGTTTCCTACAAATACCATCTTTTTAGGCACATCGTTTGTGTTTTTTTCAACCCATTGAAACTTAGTTCCATTCCTAACTTGAGTAAAAAGAGGTGAGGTAGATAGTTGATGAGTATTATGTCCACCCATTCCGATACGGCAATGATCACTAATAGAACAGAAATTTCCAATCTCAGCATTTTCCACATCCGAATTAGCGCCGATGTATGTATATTTACCCACTTTACTCCCTTTGATTTTAGCTCCTCTGTAAATTGTTGCTTTTGAATCTATCTGATTATTAGATGACACTAAGGCAAGACATGAAATATGAGGGTTGAAAAGACTCTTAATGAATCCAAAGATGAAATTACATTTTGACATAAGTGCTTATTCTCCTATAGCCTTTTTTGAGATGTTTGAATATAAGAACAAGGAAGATGCTTGAACCGCCAACTGTGTAACACTTTGTAGCATTTCTTTTTGCGTTAGTTCTTTGAGCATTTCAGATAATTCGGTCACGTCTTCTCCATTTATAAACCTACAATTTCCATTGATATTAACGTGATCCATCCCATCCCAATGCTTGCAAATAATAGGCAAGCCTACGCCTACTGTTTGTTCCCAAAGAGTCGAATGAGTGCCTGGAAAACATGCGATATCGGAAGCAACCATACAATTCATGACCCGTTCCGCATCACACCAACCAAGATAATGAATTTGATGATTTCCATTAATCAATTCTTTAAGATAATCCATCTCATCCGTTAGGATACCGCAGATGACTAAATGTAGGTGTTCGTCGTTTAGTTTAACTAATGATTCAATTAAAACATGTGTATTCTTCAAACGGTCTATCTTTCCTCCAGTAAATACTAAGATGTCTTCTTCTCGCACACCTAACTCTTTGCGAATAGTATCGTATACTCGTTTTCTATCAATAGGAATTGACTCGTCATCAACTCCCATTGGAAGAAATCCGATGAGATTGGGATTGATATGATACATTTCTTTAAGAAAACGGCATCGAAGAGGAGTTACTCCCCAACATTTTTTCATGAAAGGTTCAAGCTGCTTTGCATAATAACGCCACACTAAAGGATGTAGAATGTATTTTGAAAGCCAATTCTTAGCACTATTCACATAGTCGGTGTGATTATCTGCATAAAATACAACATTTGGATGCTGGTATAAATAATGTTTAACAATTGTAGCATCTCCAAAGGAAACACAATGTGAAAAAATGAGATCGGGAGATATTCTCTCTAACGCTTCATCCAATCCAATATAGTGGCGAAACAAGCGATTCCAACGTATCGGTTTCTTGTATGCCAATCTCATTACTTTAAAGCCATTCTTGTCTTGGTACTCGGCTGGTTGGGAAAGGAAAACACCACGACCGCTTGTGTTAAAAGTAAAAAGAGAAGCAATAACTGTTACATCATGACCTTGCTTTGCATGATATTTAGCCAGAATGTTTTCCTGATATGAATAATTATCAATAAAAAAAGCACTTAGGCATAAATGAAGTATCTTCATACTTGTAAATGAAGTTATGCTGATTTAAACTATCTATAAATTCAAATATGCTCTTCCATTCCCCTGAAATGTACATTCAGCTCGTGAAGGTGTTCCAGCAATGTTCCGAGAGGCGTGCCTTCAGTCATCTTGGCGAAAGCGTTGACATCCTTGGGAAAGCACTTGCCACCATAGCCAAACTTGCCATCAGGTCCTGGCACATAGGTGTGGGTGTCGTTGATGTAGCCGGAGAGGAGCACACCGGTATGCACCTTGCGCCAATCGGCTCCCATCTGCTCGCAGTATTCGCGGCAGGCATTGAAGTAGGTCACCTTGTAGGCACCGAATACGTTGTGCATGTACTTGGTAAGCTCAGCCTCCAACGGAGTCATCACGGTGAACTTCTTACCCACGAAAATTTTGGTAAGAAGCTCGTGGGCACCAGTGAACACCATCGTCTGTTTACGGAAGTCCTCTATGAAGGTACGCTCGGTGAGAAACTCGGGCATATAGTACACCTGATGACCAGTCTCACGCGAGAGCATCTCGCTGGTGCCTGGCAGAATGGTGGTACGCACGAACACAGGTACATCAGGTAGATTAGCGATGAGCTCTTTCATCAGAGTGAGGTCCTGTGTACCATCGTTCTCAGTAGGCACATGGATTTGCAAGAATGCAATGTCAATATTACTTAGGTTATCATTATAGCCCTTAGGAGGATCGCTGATAAACAATTTGCACTCTGAGTTGTTATTGTCCAGCCAATCTTTCAAGGCTCCGCCAACGAAGCCACATCCGATAATTCCAACGTTAATCATGTTTATTTCTTTTTAAACTATTGTTCAATCATTCAATGTTTATTTATCAATTCAACAATTCTTTCTGTTTGCCGGACATTGTTCTTATTCGTCAAAATCCATTGTTTGGCTATTGAACCTTTGTCTCGGAGTTCATCCTTAGGTCTAGTCAAAACACGTCGTATGGTGTCTGCATAGCCATCTGTAGTCTCATCGTCGAATAGAAAGACGTAGGGATAATACTCTTCTGGCATTCCTGGCAACTTTGTGGTCAGGAGCGGTGTTCCGCTTACCATATATTCCAAATTCTTAGAAGGGAAGGAATACTTTGTGAACTCCTCGTGAGTGGGGCGTGGATTGACAAGCAATGTGGCCTTCAGCTCCGCCTCAATCACTTCATCATTCGGCTTAATTCCCATATATATAATACGGAAATCTCGCTGATGGTATTCAGGAATCTCATCTGTAAACGACCCGTTGCCGTAAAGCCAAAGTTCGGAATCCTCCACATTGGCTTTCATAAACCCTTCCACCAACAGCCGCAATCCATACCGTTCGTGTAATCCTCCGGCATAGATGACGACCCTTTTATCATTTTTCTCATTGTGGTTATCCACCTTGATGTCCCCATCCACCAGCCCTTCCATAACTATATACGGTCGATTGTGCGGGTTCAGCACTTCATTCATCGCTTCCGTAAGAAACACATAGTGCGTGAAATGGTCGAGGAATCCCTTATTCATCCTTGTGTTGAAAGAATCCCTTTGTTTGTTGTCCTCGGGTTTTTCTTTCTTTCCCCGACTCACTCGCATTCCCGGCATATCTGTCACAATCCCAACTCTTTTGAGATTAACAATTCTTGCTGCAGCCATTGCACCCATGCAGGCACTGATATTGAGTATGTCGGCCATAAATATTTTATTTTTTTTCCAAAACAGCCCCCAAAAGAACACATAGACAAAACAATATACCGTCAGCCAAAGATGGCGAATCAAGCCTATGTTAAGTGTCGTTATATAACGATATCTAACCCCATCTTCTGTTTCGCTCTTGCGATGATAAGAGTGCCCGACCTTGGGAAGATAAAATGAAGACAAGGACAATACGGAATGCCCGTTTCTAGCAAGACCTTCTGCCACAAGACGATTGAATTTTTGTGCGGCATAACCGCTAAACTGGGAATAGCGCTGTCTGGCATCGTCAATTGCTGCTTTTGATGCCAATCCTGACAAATAAAGAATCTTCATGCTGACAAGACAACTATATTATTGAACATTATTAATAATAATATTGTAAATCTTCTTCGATATTTCGTAGAAATCATTGTGTTCTCGAAGCTCCCTCATTTTTTCCGATGCTTTCTCCGACAAATGTCCACATAATTCATCTGATTCAAAAAGCCTAATTATTTGCTGTGCCAAAACTTCATAATCTTCATAACGATACAGAAGGCAGTTCTCCTCGTGACTTGCGTACTCGGGCACACCGCCCACGTATGATGAAACACAGGGCATGCCCACAGTCATCGCTTCTTTCAGTGTGCTCGAATGGTTCTCGATGGTGGAGCTCATCACAAAAACGTGACTTTCCGACATCTTTTTAGCCATTTCTGAGGCTGTCAAACGTCCAATATAATGAACGTTTTCCATAAGGTTAAGCGATTTTATCTGATTTCGAATAAACTTATCATATCCGTTTTGCTTCAATTGTTCCTTGAAAGTTATTTTATTCTTTAGTGCTGTTCCTGGTATTGAAAGATTTACGTCAGGGTATTTTCTCTTAACTATGGATAAGGCTTTCAGTAGTATGTGCACTCCCTTGATAGGATAATTTGCCGCAGGGCACATTATAGTATGATGCTTCATCTTGTCCAACGACCAAGAAACTTTACAAAAATCATTCGAGATGCTCAAAGGACACCAATGAACATTTACATCAGGACAGTTCTTTTTATAGTATGCCTCAGCCCATCTATTTTCTATTATTATATTATTGCACCGTGATACAATTTCTGTTTCTAATTTAGAGCGTTGCAGATACTTATTCTGAAGTTGGATGATTGTTGAGCGAGTAAGAATGTCACGAAAACTACGTGCTTTCTTTATTTCAGTCATAGTCATACCAGCTGTATAGTACTTTCCAATACTTTCCAAAATTCCTTGTACATAAACAACAGAGGGAATATTTTCAGCAACTCTAAGAGCAGGAATTCCAAATGGCATTTCAGTTCCCCATAACTCTATTAGATCTGGAGTCTCTTTATCCAGTACTTTTTCCCAATATTCAAGTGCTTTTACTGACTTATAATTATAATGTTCATTACTTTTTCCTGGGATTGTATAATAACGAACGTTATTTATGATTATACATCTTATATTTTTTATTGGTTCAATGTTGACAACAACCAAATCTACATCAGGGTCAATGATTATTCTATCAATCATAGCCTCCATCCATTGACCGCCTGTTGCCTTTTTCTTAAAAAGATGCTCATGCAACCCTCCTATGGGTTTATTTACTATCCAAAGAATTTTCATATTAATTTAACGTGAGTTCGACGAATTTAAGATGCATTTAATTGTTTGATTATTTGGTAAATAGCGGAATTTTTAGTAACTTTGTATATGACAAAAAACAATGTTAAACTAAAAAAACCGCTATAATCACCGAGAGCAAAGTTACTGAAATTTTTGTAATGGCAGATGAATTCTGCAAGTTTTTTGATCAAATGATGGAAAAATATTCCATACCAGATAAGAATAAACGTAAATAC
>FLNY01000051.1_pt1 | contig 18539 bp, 11 predicted proteins | sample 1140381 | NCBI WGS metagenome assembly FLNY01 (sample SAMEA3878172, study PRJEB12797) | bioreactor metagenome | biome: Moose rumen | place: Sweden | collected 2011-10
GGTGGCACTCTGCATTGCGGTTAATTCCCAAACAGCCCGAAGATGTCATCAGCAAGTCTAATGACTCCTTCGGGCGGCAATAATCGCTTGCACAACCATTCTCTTGGCTATGAAAGAGCCTGCAGAAGTTAAAAAGCACTACATAAAATCGTTTTATTGGTATAAGTGTCTTTTAATTGAAATAATTTTTGTACCTTTGTAGCCGCAAATGAGGTCGATAGAGAGCTATCAGAGTCCTAAGCAAATCGTGGAGAATTTCGGACTTCTGTATGTAACTAATTCGTAACCTCTCCTATATGCTGGCTTGAAAGGTGACTGATAGTCAGTGGGTTATAAAAAACCTATAGATTTGCACATTAAATACATAGATAAACGAATATGAAGAAACTTTACATACTACCTTTTTTACTTGCCGTATGCACCATGATGTACGCTGCCAAGGCTGCATATATATCAAGGATGATAACGTTGCAAGATGGTCGCACAGTCATCGTTCACATGCAAGGTGACGAGAATCTGCACTTCCTTTATAGCGATGACGGCGAACTGATAATACAGGATTCGCTGGGTTACCACGTGGCTACGGATGCAGAGAAAGACAGTCTCGACAGGCGCATAGAGCAATACTCGCGCGAGAGCGAAGTAGCGCAAGCTAAGGCATTGGCAGGCCTGCGTGCCAACACAGGCGAAAGCATCGAAGGGTACCAGCTGTTCCCACACGTCGGCAAGCAGAAGGTTCTGGTGCTTATGGCTGAGTTCTCCGATGTAAAGTTTACATTTTCAAAGAACGACGTTTCAAACTTACTCAACAGCAGTTCTATTACTAACAAATTCACTAACAAGTCAGCAAGTTACACCTCTGGACAAGCAGACACCATAAGGCGTAACTATCCATACTACAGTTACAGTTCCGTAAAGGAATACTTCAAAGCCAGCAGCGACGGGCAGTTTGAGCCATCGTTTGATGTGTTAGGTCCCTATACGTTATCAAAGTCTGCTAAATATTATGGAAATGGTAATGATGAAAGAATAAATGAGTTCCTACGTGAACTATGTGATTCTGCTAACACTGACGTAGATTTCTCTGAATACGACCAAGATGGCGATGGCTATGCAGACCTCGTATATGTGATATTTGCTGGTTATGGAGCCAACACATCAGCCGACGATAACTTAATATGGTCTAAATGCGGCGGAGCAAATGTTGGGACTTACGACGGTGTAAAGGTCTATAGATACGGTGTCAATAACGAACTACTGGGTTATGAAGGCTGGGCCAGCAAGCCTTACATCACAGGCATAGGAGTAATCTGCCATGAATTTAGCCATGCTCTCGGACTGCCTGATTTCTATCCCACGGTAGATTGGTTTACAAAAGTTAAAATAGATGGTGTAGTAAAAAGTATAAGAGATTGTACTTTGTATGATAATCAGTCAATGGAAGACTGGGATTTGATGGACAACGGTCTTAATGTGAAAGGCACTTGCTGGCCTCCTCTCTACTCGGCATACGAGCGTGAACTGATGGGGTGGACTAAAATCGACACTCTCAATGCGCCGTCTGACATTACCATGAAACCACTGCTTCACGGTGGCAAGGCCTATAAAATAATGAATGACAATGATGCCACTGGCAATGAGTATTGGATTTTAGAAGTATTCTCTGCTGACTCTCTATCAGAGAAATGGCACCAATATATGCCTGGCTACGGATTGCTCGTAACCCACGTCAACTACAACGCTGACGCGTTCATCTCTTTTCATCAGGGTGAAACAAAAAACTACGTAAACAATACTCAAGGTTCGCCACGCATGACGATAATACCAGCCGATGGTTATCTTCCTACGTCATACAGGCAGAATACTACCAATCCCTTATGGAAAATGGAGTATGACACATTTGAAATCCAATTAGCTGGCGACACTTATCCTGGTACTCTGGGCATCACTGAGTTCAACAACTACAAGGCTTATACTGGCATTGTTGACAAGCCGATAACAGAAATCACGCAATATAACGATTTCTCTGTGTCATTCAAGTTTATGGGTGGTGCGCCGACCTTGTTGGGTGACGTAAACAATGACACCTATATTACCATGGCTGATGCAAACGCCGTAGTGAATTATTACCTTGCTGAAGATAAAGACAACATTACCAATTTCAATATTGAAGCAGCAGATGTAAACAAAGACGAAAAAATCTCCATGGCTGATGCCAATGCAATAGTCAACATCTACCTGAGTAACGATACAGAAAACAACGAATCTAATGAATAAAGGTGGATTCTATTCATTAGCTTTGTCAACCCACATTTTAAGTTTAATATTACGGTGGTAATTCATAGAACCCACCTAAAGCAAGTGGGAAGTTCCTCAAAACAGGAACTTCCCACTTTTTTCGTTATTTATTCTTATTACATTTTCCTCTCCGATGGCATAGACACATCTGAAGTCATCCATGCGATGCGAGGTCTTACTGGTGCTGTTCGCGCAGCAGGTCGTTGACGGTCTTCACTGGGTTAAAGGTGCCGAGCGGTACCTCAACGAATACCGTTGACCAGTCGCTCATGGCTCCGTTCCACAAGCCCGGTAGTTCCAAAGCCTGCAGTTCCTTGCCGTTCTTTGACTTCTGAGAGATGAAACCCGTGGATGGGTCAACGTATTTCGGCAGGTCAAACGCATCGCCCTTGTAGTCGCGCACTGCGCAAACAAGATCTACAGGGTTAAAGTGTGTTCCCTCGGTAAACATCTTCATGTACTCCGTGTTAGACTTGTCTATCTGGCTACTCTCAAGTATCTGCAGACTAACGGTGCCGTCCTGATTATAGGTAAGGAACGGACCTCCGCCAGGCTCACCTACGTTTTTCACGACACCACACACGCGCATAGGGCGGTTGAGCTTCTGCTTCAGATAGATTACGAGTTCGGCATCTTCCAATTCCTTAATATCTTGCTTGCGACAGCAGAGTTGTTGCTGCACGAAGCGGATAATCTCCTCCAGTTTAGCGTGGTCATAGAGACCGCTCTCAAGCACGCGCATATACTCAAATGCCTGCTTTTGCAGCGTGACCAATACGCCTGCTATAATCTGTTTCCACTCCACTGTCTCGGGTTTCAGACGGTCAGGCACCACGTTGTCTATGTTCTTTATGAATACGATGTCTGCCTGTATGTCATTAAGGTTCTCTATGAGTGCGCCGTGACCGCCTGGGCGGAAGAGCAGCGAACCGTCCTGATTGCGGAACGGAGTGCCGTCGGGATTTGCTGCTATGGTATCTGTTGACGGCTTCTGCTCAGAGAAACTGACATCATATTTTATGCCAAACCTATCTGCATACTGCTGCATGGTGTCAGCAACGCGTTTCTTGAAGTAGTCGAGATGCTCATGGCTTACGGTGAAATGCACCTTCGCCTTGCCGTTTGATGCCGCATACATAGCTCCCTCTACAAGATGCTCCTCCATTGGCGTGCGTGCTCCCTCGGCATATTTATGGAACAGGAGCATACCTTTTGGCAACTGACCATAGTTCAGTCCCTCTGCCTTCAGCATATTGGCAGCCACTGCCTTGTAGTTGCCCTCGCCGATAAGCGTATCAATGTCCTTTCCCTCATTTTTCTTGCACACGGCATTCAACTCGTCATAGAAAGCGAATGCCTTGATGTGGGCAAAGTATATCTTCTCAAAGTCAGTGGTGGGCACGTCATAGTCTGCATCCACGAAGGCAAACACATCCTTGAACATACGGCTTGCAGCACCGCTTGCCGGCACAAACTTCACTACTTCCTTGCCACTCGCCTTATAGTCTTCCCATGCCTTCACGTAAGCCTTCTGCTCCTCTGCCGTAGGCGCAATAATGCCCTTGCCCACTGCTGCCGCTGCCTCAAGGCGAAGAAACGGGAATCCTGTCTTGAACTGATTAAGTTGTTTTTCGATTTGCTGCTCGCTGATACCCTTTGCCGCGAGCTGTTTAAGGTCTTTTTCTTCTAACATAGTATTGTATTTGTAGGTAGTTGATACGATTATCATCCCTGCTCTCTCCATGCAAAGTTACGAAATTGTTTTGTAATCAGCAAATTTTTTCATCGAAATTATTCCAAAAGGATAAAATCACCCCCTGCAATCCAATCGCTGTCTGATTACAATGTAATAGCTATCTGATTATACTGTAATCGCTATCTGATTACAATGCAATCGCTATCTGATTACCAGGTAATCAGATAGCGATTGGAGTTAGACGTAATTCACTCGTTACACGGTCGTCACACAAGGCGCTCTGCAGTCTTTTCATACTGAAAAATTTGCACGATTTAAAAAAAGTATGTAACTTTGTCTGTAATTAAAAAACCGCCATGGAAATAGCCCTTCATGGCATAATAATATATTAAGGTAAAATGAGTTATTTATTTACGAAAAGGAAACCATCGGCTCTGCTTGCTGCTGTTTCCTTACTGCTATTCTTTAATTGTTCTATCCTTCAGACCCAGGCTCTCAATTACGAGAGCGTGGCGGGCGACCCGATGCAGACGCGCATCTACACGCTGAAGAATGGACTGAAGGTCTATCTCTCAGTAAACAAGGAGAAACCACGCGTAACGGCCCACATTGCCGTCAACACTGGCTCGCGCAACGATCCCGCCGAGACCACCGGACTGGCACACTATCTGGAGCACCTTATGTTTAAGGGTACAAAGCAGTTTGGCACTACCAACTACGAGGCAGAAGCACCGCTGCTCAAGAAAATCAGTGACCTTTACGAAGAATACCGCACACTGACCTGCCCCACGGCACGCAAGGCCAAGTATCACGAAATTGACAGTGTGTCGCAGCTTGCGGCACAGTACAACATACCCAATGAGTACGACAAGATGATGTCAATCATCGGTTCGCAGGGGACTAACGCCTTTACATCGTACGACGTGACGTGCTACGTGGAGGACATTCCTGCCAACGAGATTGAGCGTTGGGCCATGTTGCAGGCTGACCGCTTTCAGAATATGGTGATGCGAGGTTTCCATACTGAGCTTGAAGCCGTATATGAGGAGAAGAACATTTCCATGACTAAGGACAGCCGAAAGGCCGTGGAGGCTCTGCTGCGCAAGCTCTTCCCTACCCACTCCTACGGTATGCAGACCACCATAGGTACGCAGGAGCATCTGAAAAATCCTTCGCAGGTCAACATTCGGGCCTACTACGATAAGTATTACCGTCCGAACAACGTGGCTATCTGCATGGCGGGAGACCTTGACCCCGATAAGACCATAGAGATATTGGAGAAGCATTTCGGTTCATGGAAGCCTGGTAACGATGTCACTCCGCGGCAGTTTCCTGAGCAACCCGCAATAGAAGCTCCGCAGGACACTACCGTGCTCGGTCTGGAAACGGAGAATATCATGCTGGGATGGAGACTGAAAGGAGCCTCATCGCTGCAAAACGACACGATAACGATGATTGACATGCTGCTCAGCAATGGCGACGTAGGCCTCATCGATGTTGACATCAACCAAAAGATGAAGTGCCTTGGCGCCGGCAGCGGTGTGTGGGAATTGAAGGACTATAGCATTTTTCTGTTTCAAGGCACGCCTAACGAGGGACAGACGCTCGACGAAGTACGCGAGCTTATGCTTGGCGAACTGGAGAAGATTAAGCACGGACTGTGGGACGAGCATCTCATAAAGAGCATCGTAGAGAATGAGCGCATGAGCCTGCTCAACAACCTTGACAACAACCGCAGCCGCGTAGAGCAGATGGTTGATTGCTACATCTATGGCACTCCGTGGAGCCAGCAGGTAGAGAAACTCAACCGCATGGAGCGACTAACCAAGGCCGACCTCATGACGTGGGCACAGCGTAATCTGTCAAATGGCTACGTGTGCGTTTACAAGAAGAAAGGCGAAGACAGCTCCATAGTGAAGATTGACAAGCCTGAGATTACTGCCATACCGAGCAATCGCGACCTGCGCAGCCACTTTATTGAGCAGTTTGAAAAGATACAGGTAGAGCCTATTCATCCCGTATTCGTTGACTTCTCACGCGATATGCAGCAAGCAACGACAAAGAAAGGGCTACCCATACTATACAAGAAAAACGAGCAGGACGAGCGTTTCACCCTGCAGTATCGCTATGAGTTTGGCAGCGATGCCGACAATCGCTACGACGTAGCAGAGGATTACATGGAACTTATCGGCACGAAGAAGCTGTCGCTGGAGCAGATTAAGCGCAATTTCTTCGACATTGCCTGCTCTTACAGTTTCTCTGTTGACGACAAGACTATGTCGTTTACATTGTCTGGACTGCAGAAGCACATGCCCAAGGCTATGCAAATGCTCGATGAAATCACTGCTACGCTACAGCCCGACAATGAGGTTTACAGCCAGTACATTGACCAAGTACAAAAGTATCGTGCGGAGATGCGCACCAATCAGTCTAATTGCTACGCCGCACTCGTACAGTATGGCTTGTATGGCAAGCAGTCGCCAACGCTCGATGTAATGTCAATAAGCGAGATGCGCAATACTGACCCACATGAGTTTACGGATTTAATCAAAGGGCTGTCTTCGCTGAAGCATACCGTGCTTTACTGGGGCCCTGCTGACATATCTGACGTGACAATGCTCATAGACAGGAACCATAAGACGCCAAAGCACCTTGCCGACGTGCCGGCAAACAAGATGCGCACGCGCCTTACCACTCCAAGCAATGAGATATTCATCGCTCCTTATGACGCTAAGAATATCAATATGCGTATGATCAGCAATGAAAATCGCCCACTGTCTCTCGACAATGAACCTCTCGTCAGTCTTTTTAACGAGTACTTCGGCGGTTCCATGAATGCTATCGTATTCCAAGAACTGCGCGAGGCTCGCGGGCTGGCTTATAACGCCTGGGCATCATACGTTACGCCTGATCGTAAGGATGACACTGAGTATTACCAGCAGCATATCATATCGCAGAACGATAAGTTGACCGACTGCATACGCGTATTCCGTGAAATCACCGACTCACTGCCGGAGTCTTCCAATCTGTTCAACACCGCACGACAGGGTCTGATGAAGTCCATTGCGGCCCACCGCACTACAAAGATGGGGGTACTTAACAAATACCTCAGTGCCAAGAAACTGGGCATAGACTACGACATCAACCGTACGCTCTTTGAGCGCATACCCCAACTCCAGCTCTCTGACCTCATCAACTTCGAGCAGCAGTACATCAAGGGCAAGCCTCTGCGCTACCTTATCCTTGGCAATGAGACGGAACTCGACATTCCTACACTTGAGAAGATAGCGCCCGTCAAGCGTCTGTCGCTTGATGATATCTTCCCCAACTGATTTCGATGATATAGCAGACTGCACGCTGCAACATCGCTGCTGACATTGCTGGTCTGTCAAGACATAAAAAAAAACACTGTGTATGAACACAGTGTTTTTTTTTCGTAATCTGTTATTATTCCTTATTTTGCATACAGTGCTACGATTGTCTCGTAGAGTTCCTGCTTGCCTGAGGTCTGCTTTGGCTCGCCTACCTTCTTGCCGTATTCGTAAACCTGCTCCAGTGTGAGCTTGCCATCCTCGAAGTCCTTACCTATGCCGCTATCGAATGAAGCATAGCGCTCCTTCAGCATCTGCGGTATTGGCGATTTCTCCATTATCTCTACTGCATTGAGCAGTGCACGTGCGCATGCGTCCATACCTGAGATATGAGCGAGGATGATATCCTCAAGGTCGGTAGAGTTACGACGTGTCTTAGCGTCGAAGTTCGTACCACCGGTGCCGAGACCGCCGTTGCGTACAATCTGCATCCAGGCCTGTGTCAGCTCGAAGTTGTCAATTGGGAACTGGTCGGTATCCCATCCGTTCTGAGCGTCGCCACGGTTTGCATCGATAGAGCCGAGCATACCGTTGTCAACAGCTACTGCCAGTTCGTGCTCGAAGGTGTGGCCAGCCAGTGTAGCATGGTTAACCTCGATGTTAACCTTGAAGTCCTTATCAAGACCGTGGCTCTTCAGGAAACCGATGACGGTCTCTGTATCTACATCATACTGATGCTTTGATGGCTCCATTGGCTTTGGTTCAATGAGGAATGTACCCTTGAAGCCCTTTGAGCGAGCGTAGTCACGCGCCATGCCGAGCATGGTAGCCATATGCTCTTTCTCACGCTTCTGGTCTGTGTTGAGAAGGCTCATGTAACCCTCACGGCCACCCCAGAATACGTAGTTTTCTGCACCGAGCTTGATGCCTGCGTCGATGGCGTTCTTTATCTGAACGATAGCGCGTGCTACTACGTCGAAGTCTGGGTTTGTAGAAGCGCCGTTCATATAGCGAGCGTTGCCGAATACATTGGCTGTTGACCACAGCAGCTTGATGCCTGTCTCCTTCATCTTCTCCTGAAGGTAGTCGGTGATAGCCTTGAGGTTTGCCTCATACTCCTCTACGCTGTTGCCCTCTGAAACGAGATCTACATCGTGGAAGCAGAAGTATGGTATGCCGAGCTTCTGCATGATTTCAAATCCTGCATCGGCCTTGTTCTTTGCTATCTCAACAGCGTTAGCACCCTGATTCCAAGGGAATGTCTTTGTGCCGCCACCAAACTGGTCAGCGCCCTCTGCACACAGTGTGTGCCACCATGCCATTGCGAAACGCATCCAGTCTTTCATTTTCTTGCCAGCCACTACGCGCTCTGCGTCATAGTAGTGGAATGCCATTGGGTTCTTTGACTCTGGACCCTCGAATGGAATCTTACCAATCTCTGGAAAATACTCTTTTGCCATTTTTCAAAAAAAGTTTTTTTGAAGTGAAAAAATGAAAGAGTGAAAAGTGAAAGAGTGAATTACCATATCTTCACTCACAGTTTCAATCGTTCACTTCGTGGTTATTAATTTTTAAATGAATTATTTTTAGCTGTTTTAAGTATTGCTATCAACATCATGACAATCTCATTTACATCATTGTAAATAGATTCGTATGTTCTGTCGTCTATATAATTTGTTTTATGTAATAAAGTAATCCAATTGCGAGATTCGTTCGCTTCTTTGAGTGCAATTTGCATTTTGCAGATGAAATCAGCATGACTTATTGCATATTGGGCTTCAGAGATATTTGCCTGAATAGAAGTACCGCTTCTGTATAGTTGATCTGAAATTCTATGTTCATTCTTACTCTTTACAAGGTACTTATGGGCGTTTGTCACTCTAACTGCAAAGTTAAGTGCTTTATCTAATACTCTGTTTTTGTCCATCATTGCATACTACAAGCCAGTTTACGCTGCAGAAAAAGCGTAATCCACTTTTTCACTTTTCATTTTATCACCCTATCACTTCTTTACAGTCTCGCCTTCCAACGCAGGTATGCCTCCTGGTATTCTGCGGCATTGGTTGTGTCTGGCTCTATCGTCGCTATACGCTTTAGGGTTGAGAAAGCCTCTACATTGTCCTTGTATATGCCTGCACCTATTCCCGCACCCTTTGCTGCACCTACAGAACCGTCGGTCTCAAGAAGTTCGATGGTTGCTCCTGATGTTGATGCCAGTGTATCACGGAATATCGGTGAAAGGAACATATTTGCTTTGCCTGCGTGTATCTTCTTTATGTCCATTCCCATGCTGCGCATTATCTCCATACCGTAACAGAAAGAGAATACTATGCCTTCCTGTGCTGCACGCACGATATGCGAACGGTTGTGCTTATTGAAGTTAACGCCTTTTATCTGGCATCCTACTTCCTTATTCTCCAACACTCGCTCTGCGCCATTGCCAAATGGTGTTATGATAACGCCGTCGGCACCTATCGGTGCTTGCGCAGCGAGGTCGTTCATCTCTGGATATGACAAATCCGGTGTTATGTTACGGTGTACCCATGCGTTGAGTATGCCTGTGCCGTTGATGCAGAGCAATACGCCAAGGCGGTCAAGCTCTGTGGTGTAGTTCACGTGAGCGAAGGTGTTGACACGGCTCTTCGGGTCATAGTTCACCTCGCCTAATACTCCATACACTACGCCGGAGGTTCCTGCTGTCGAGGCTATCTCACCTGGGTTGAATACATTCAGTGACAGAGCATTGTTTGGCTGGTCACCGGCACGGTAACTTATCGGTGTTCCCTCTGCCAGACCTGTCTCCTCTGCAGCTGCCTTGCTCACCTCACTCTGCACGGCAAACGTTGGAACTATGTCAGCTATCATATCATCATGGAAGCCGTAGTAGTCGAAAAGGAACTTGGCTGGCTTCTTCTCCTTGAAGTCCCACATCATGCCTTCTGACAATCCGCTGATGGTAGTGTTTATCTCACCACTGAGTTTCATCGCGATATAGTCACCAGGAAGCATCACTTTGTATATACGGCTGAACAGCTCTGGTTCGTTTTCCTTTACCCACGCTAACTTGGCTGCCGTGAAATTACCTGGTGAATTAAGCAAGTGGGTAAGACATTGTTCACTTCCAAGGGCTCCGAAGGCCTTGTCGCCGTATGGCACGGCACGCGAGTCACACCAGATGATAGAATCGCGCAACACCTCGCCTTGCTTATCTACACATACCAGGCCATGCATCTGATATGATATGCCTATGGCCTTGATGTCGCTGCCACTCACTCCGGCATCTGACATTATCTTCTTCAAAGCCAACTTGGCATTCTGCCACCACATATCTGGTGCCTGCTCTGCCCAACCGGCTTTCAGTGCCTTGATGGGTGCTTCGCTCTCCGGATAAAATGCCGTGGCTGCCATCTGCCCTGTTTCTACATCTACAAGTGATGCCTTTACGCTTGATGAGCCGACATCAAAACCCAGTAAATATTGTTTTGTCATTGTTTTGGTTATTTGTACTAAATTATCTATCGATTGACTTAATCTTTCGCAAAGTTAACAAATTTTCTTGTTCCTTACAAAGAAGTATAGGTGAAAAATGTTTAAATGAAACATTTTTCACCTATAGAATGAATATTTCTCCATCTCTGTTACCACTGCATCAGGCACTATCTTTGACAAATCGTCTCCTTTTCGTATCATCTGACGCACCTCTGTACTCGATACGGGGAACAGCGGAAGATTATACATTATCACTTTCTTTGCATCTTTTGGCGGTTTTCTAACCTCCTCACCACTTCGAGGATATACCGCTATTTCATACTCGCGCAGTATTTCCTCGTGGTGTGCCCAACGGTCGAAGCGTTCCCAGTTATCGCCTCCTATGATAAGCACGAAATCATTATCAGGATAGTCATGTCGCAGGTGTTGAAGGGTGTTCCATGTGTATGATGGTCTCGGCAAGTGAAACTCATAGTCACACGCCTTCAGTTGCGGTTCTCTTTCCAGTGCTGCCTGCGTTAAGCGCAGGCGGACATCCTCTGGAGCAAGTTCCGTCGATTGTGCCTTCAATGGATTTTGTGGCGATACCATGTACCACACTTCATCGAGTTGTGCATTACGCAACATGGCTCGCCCCAAATTCACATGTCCGTTATGTATGGGGTTAAACGACCCCCCGAATATTCCTATCCGCATATATTCTCCTCTGCTGCTATTTGTCTGCTGTCGTTTATCCTAATGACCGATTTGGGTTTATTGTTATCCAACATTCACATTCATTGTATTTTACATGAAAATGCGGTGGTTGATGGTCACTGTATTTCTGGCATATTATTCACTTTTCATTTTTCACTTTTCACTTTTCATTTTACACTCTGAGCGAAGCACTCATTCCACACATACCGGCCTTATTGAGCAACCGCTATTGCGTGTGCGACTGTAAGACGTTATATTGTTTGACAAGAAACGCAACGTCCACGCCTGCTTTGGTTTCGCTTCATTTATTTGTGCAGTCCAGTAATAGCCGTTGACGCTCTGCGAATATATTCCTGTGTTATTGCGGTAGCCTGCCGCTGGCATGAAGATATGAACGTCTTCATAAGTATAATACACATCGTAACCGGGATTAGCGGTATTGTTCTGTCCCTTATGAGCATCCGACTTCGTCTTATATACAGCATAGCCTGCCACTCCAGTACCATTATAGTCGGTAGTCCACTGCCAGTAGCATTCATTTTTCAGTTCTGCCATTTCTTCATACGTAGGCATGCGCCAAGCCCCGCCCCACGATGCTGTTGCCGCATCATCATTTGGACTTACCACCTTTATATCATCCACTTCTCCTGCCGTCGATAGCGTACAATATTTAGTAAGCATACCGCTTTCTTCATCCATCCAATGGTAGTTTGCCATGCTGTAGTCTTCCTTCGGAGTAATCTCGGCCCAGGCATAGTAATCGCCGTTGTCTGTTGGTGCGGCAGCACCTACGTTACATGATGCCCACTTCACCGACAAGCCAAGGTCAACGCCTTGCCTCGTATCTGCATTCATACGTCTTACCTTACCATAGTGTACCGCACCGTCTATTACTACAAAAGCCCTGTAATACCATGTTCCCATAGTAATGTTAGACAGGGTTACTTGATACGTTTGTGTTTCACTGTCAACCTCGTCTGTTATAACTACGTGGTCTTCTATCGTAGGGTTCTCTCCAAACCCGTAGCACACGCCAGGAACGAGTTTAGTATACGGTCCTCCTGATATGTTCAGTGTTCCTGCAGCCTTCTTGGTTGCTTCATCTATTTCTTCCGTGGTAACTACGTCGTCTTCTTTTGTCGTAAACACACCTAATGCTCCATAGTTCACATATCCGTCAACCACTGCATACGGACGGTAGTAATATGTCGTCTTTCCCTTCAACCCCGTAAGCATCACGCTATACATTCCATCGGAATCACGATCTGCAGCCAGGGCTACGCTATCGTTAACCGTAGTATCCTGTTCTGTTGCAAAACATACTCCATAACTCAGCGTCTTATAATTGGTCTGTTCTTCAATAATCATCTTTGATGCTATTTTTGCGCTGAAGCACGTCACCGAACCTGCATCGTAGGTTTCAAAGCTTACGCCCTGTCCTAACGTAGTAAACGTCTTCACTGCACCATACCACCAGATGCCGTTCTCCTTGTAACACGCACGATACCTATAAGTAGTCATCGGCACAAGGTCTGCCAAGTTTACTACGTAATCTCCGTCTTCGTTTGCATCTGCCAGCGTCACGTCTACTCGCTTGCTGTTTGCCTGATATGGTATGCTGTCAGTTGTATACAGTATGCCTATACTTCGCTCATCGTCATTTTGCGCGTCCAGTCCTTCAACTCTTCCTGCCACGTTTGCTGTATAGCAGGTAATTTCTGTAGCATCACCAGTCGTTACGCCGCTCTCCGGGTCAACATACAGCGTGTCTATGGCAACACCAGAGCCTTCTTCGCTTACGATGAAGTCAATGCTGTCCAGCTTAGCAAGGTCATAACATATAGTCGAGCCAGACTGCAGATGCAGACGTATGAGTCGCGTCTGAGCCGTCATCGACAGTGTAATAACTGCGAATATGAATAATATTAGGTTTCGTACTTTCATGGTAATTATATCGTTTGTAATTATTGTGTTTTTCCTTATGTCTCCAGTACAAAGTTAATATTTTTTTTCCATTTCGCAAATTATTACCGCAAAAAACGTCTTATTTTTCCAAACGTTCTGCTTTTTTAAACCGCTAAACCGAAAAAATAATCCACCCTATTCGATATAGCCACGTTATTTTAAGAAAAAAAAGCAGGGGCTATGTCTTTCTGTACACAACCCCTGCACTATCTTCATTTGTCACTCTACACTACATGTAATCAGTGACTGTATCAGTTTCTTTTACTCATCCAGATTAAACCAGTTACCTGACTTTGCGCCTACATCTTCTTCATCGTCAAAGGTATCATCTTCTGAGTATTTAGGTACAGAGGCAAGCTGCATCAAGTATTCTGCACACTTCAATGCCTCAAGCGTAGGTACGATATATAATTTCTTCTTCATATCTTTAGTCTCCTATTATTTAAGTTACTTTACACGTGCGCCTGCTGCATTATATGAACCCTTTGCAGTCTCTATCACAAAGCGACCGTTCTTTACATACTTCTTTACAGCCTCTACAGATGTCTCTGATGCCTCTACTGCATCAACTGCTGTAGCTTCCTCTTCTTCTTCTACGAGGAAGAAAGGTATAGCCTTTGCAGCCATAGATTCATCTGGAACGAGGTATGCACGACATGCTGGGAAGTACGTACCTGCATACTCCTTGAACGTAGCCGTTGACTTCTGCATAGCGAATATTGTTTCGCCACCAGCAAGTTCTGTAGTCTGAGTACGGTTTACGGTACCCTTCAGCACATTGCCACTAACGTCAGCTGTAGCCTCATCGGCAACATAAGCAATACCGAATGTTGCACTAGGCACACCTGCCACGATAACGCCTGTACCTGCTGGTATCACGCCTTTCAATTCTGTCAGCTTCATCTCTGTCTCACCGTTCTTCTCTACCAAAGCAGCCTTGTAAGCTGTAGCGTTAGAAATAGTGAAGTTACGTGGAGCGCTGAGTGTAGCAAAGCCATACTCAAAGTCACTTACGTTACCGAGAGTACCCGTGCCAGTCACTTTATATGATACGGTCAGTTTCAATCTTGCCTGATTAGGAGTAGTCTCCTTTCCTGACTGTGGAGCAAAAGCAAAATCTATTGTGTTATTAGCCTCAAAGTCTGATACAGAAACCGTCTTTGTCAGACTCTCATCCGAATTTGGAATATCTACAGAAGTTGAAAGTATATTATCTTCACTTCCATCAACATATACACCTGTGCACTGTATGTAGCCACCAGCATCTGTAGAAGCATAGTTGTTCTGCATCTCTGCTGAAATCGATGTAATGGTATAGCCAGGATTTACATTTACGCGGAAACCTGTATGCGTTCCTGCAGACTGGCTCACACGAACCTTAATATAGTTGCTTAAATTTCCACCTGCATTGCCTGCAATATAATTACCCTTAAGTGTAAATGCGCCACCATTATAGTCGGTATTGTTTACATATCCTCCATCATTAGGTGTTACAAATGTTCCTCCGACTGGAGCTGCCGGTATGGTGAACGTAAGATTCTCTGACTGACGACAATTTTCCTGAGAAGCATAAGCAACTACCTCTGTTGCAGGAGCCAAAGTCAAGGCATCAGAATATACAGCTACCGAACCTCCATTGATTGTATAATTCAATGTTCCTGACTCAGTAGCCATAGTCACTGTATAAACATTCTTATCCAAATCGTATGCTCCAAGCGTGTATGTCGGAGTGGTCAGCTGTGGCATATCTGGTGTTGTGAGCGTCTGATACTGAGAATCGCCATAGTCAGAGCCAGTAACTTTTGCCTTAATAGTTGTATTAGGAGCAACATTTACCACAGTACCAGAAGCTACGCCCGTAACCTCAGCTGCACTACCAATCTGATATGTTATCGTTCCACTTTCACCATTCTGTACGGTAAGAGTGACAGGCCATGTAGCAGTTGCCTGACTATAAGATCCCTGTGTCAAAACAGGCTTTGAATAATTGGTCTTGACATCCATTGCCACAGAACCAGTCAGATAGAGTTGAGGAATAGCAAAGTATTTCGAATCTCTGTTTGTTGAGAACCAGTAATACACCTTTACATACGACGTTCCTGTCAAAACATAAGTGTCACCTGAGGTAACATTCAAAGATGTATTCTGTGGATTTCCAGAACCTGTTGTTTGATACATCACATCTCCATCATTGTTCGTAACAACAACATGATAGTTCCAATTATAAGCGTTACCAGCCATGTCAATTTCCAACTTTGACACACTAAGCTTGTAACCAGTCGGGACTACCACCTTAGCACCTGTCCATACGGCTGTATTTTCGGCTGAAGTTACGGCACTACCATACTTACTTCTCTCACAGGTTCCGAGGAATTTGTAAGAAGTTTGATTCCAATAAACATCTGTTTTACCAGAACCAGTAGCCTGACTACCACGCGCAATTTCTATTGACACGTCATTGGCAGTATTATCGTCACCATCGTTATATGCCTCCAAATGAGGAGCTGACACTTCTGTGCCGCTTATATCACTGGTAAAACCGAACTTTATATCTGCAGCATGTATTACAGCAGCGGATAATGTCCCGAGCGATAAAAGTAATAGTTTTTTTTTCATAATATTGTAATTTTAGTTAATTATTTATTATACTGACTAATGATATATTAGTTGATTGAGAAACTATCGTCTTCTTCACAGTTTTCAAGGGCAAATTTAAACATTTTTATTTTATTACGCAAATATTTTTATATTTTTTTTCTAGAAAAAAGAAAAATAAATCCTTTTTTAATATTGTGGGCGTACACAACCTGACTTAAACAAATAAACTTGACACGTTTTAAGGTCTAAAAAAGAAAGACATTGAAAAAGTCACAAGGTTATATTAGGATTTTCTTTTGTGGTTTCAGAAAAGTTTTTGTTTTTCACGGATAATTAAAAAATTATTCGTAACTTTGCAGTCAGAAAAACGTAAATCAAAAAACATTATGGCAAACGTAGAATTTAAGTATGCGCCAATGTTTCAGCTTGGCGAGGATAAAACCGAGTATCGCCTTATATCAAAAGAAGGCGTCAGCGTGGGGGATTTCGAGGGTACCCCTATATTAAAGGTGAAGCCAGAGGCTCTTGAACTGCTTACCACACAGGCTTTTCACGACGTGAACTTCATGTTACGCCGTGAGCACAATGAGAAGGTGGCTTCCATTCTTAATAGTCCAGAGGCTTCCGACAACGACAAGTACGTTGCCCTCACCATGTTGCGCAACGCTGAGGTTGCTTGCAAGGGGCAGTTGCCTTTCTGTCAGGATACCGGCACTGCTATAATTCATGCAGAGAAGGGACAGCAGGTATGGACAGGCTTTTGTGATGAGGAACCACTGGCAAAGGGCGTATATAACACTTATACCGAGGATAACCTGCGCTATTCACAGAATGCTCCGCTCGACATGTATAACGAGGTTAACACTCGTTGCAACCTGCCTGCGCAAATTGATATTGAAGCCACTCACGGCATGGAATACCGTTTCCTCTGCGTGGTAAAGGGTGGCGGTTCTGCAAACAAGACTTACCTTTATCAGGAGACGAAGGCAAGAATTCAGAACCCAGGTACGCTGGTTCCGTTCCTTGTAGAGAAGATGAAGAGCCTCGGCACAGCGGCTTGTCCTCCATATCATATTGCTTTCGTAATCGGCGGCACATCGGCTGAAAAGAACCTCCTGACCGTGAAACTCGCCTCTACCAAGTATTATGACTCACTACCCACGACAGGTGACGAAACTGGTCGCGCCTTCCGCGATGTGGAACTGGAGAAGCAGTTGCTCGAAGAGGCAAAGAAGATAGGTTTCGGCGCACAGTTCGGCGGAACAGCCTTTGCCCATGACGTGCGCGTAGTGCGTCTGCCACGCCATGGAGCATCCTGTCCTATCGGATTGGGAGTATCATGCTCTGCCGACCGTAATATTAAGGCTAAAATCAATAAAGATGGCATCTGGATTGAGAAGATGGACGACAAACCATACGAACTCATCCCCGAGGCACTGCGTCAGGCTGGTGAGGGCGATGCCGTACAGATAAACCTTGACCAGCCAATGGCGGAAGTATGCAAGCAGTTATCTAAATATCCCGTGTCAACGCGTGTAAGCCTTAACGGCACTATCATCGTGGCACGTGACATAGCCCATGCAAAAATCAAGGCTCGCCTTGACGCAGGCGAAGGCATGCCTCAATATTTCAAAGACCACCCAGTACTCTATGCTGGTCCGGCAAAGACACCACAGGGGATGCCTTGCGGCTCAATGGGTCCGACTACTGCCAACCGTATGGATCCGTACACCGACGAGTTCCAGGACAACGGAGGTTCACTCATCATGATAGCCAAGGGCAACCGCACGCAGGTGGTAACTGATGCCTGCAAGAAGCATGGAGGTTTCTATCTTGGTTCGATAGGTGGTCCGGCAGCGTTCCTTTCTTCAAGCAACATCAAGAGTATCGAGTGTGTGGAATACCCAGAACTCGGCATGGAAGCCGTATGGAAGATACGTGTAGAGAACTTCCCTGCCTTCATCCTCGTTGATGACAAGGGCAACGACTTCTTCACGCAATTCAAATAATTCATTGGTGCTTAGGAGCGACTTGGCTACACGAAGTTTCACGCAATTCAAAAAGATAAGGCAGGGGCTGTGCAGTGATTGGCACAGCCCCTGTTGTTGTTTAGTCGTTAATACTGTTTTAATGGTTTAGGGCGCTAACGATCTAAAAATCCACGATAATAACGACATCCACGATAATTACATTATTAACGATAATAACGTCAGTAACGACAATAACAATACAACAATCAACGTCATTAACGATAAGTACGACTTTAACAAACCAAAGCTCTCAACAGCCATCAACGGCAATAACGGCATCAACGGTAATCGTGATTTAGAAGATTTTTCTGGAACACAAAAAAAACTCTGGAGTAACATTGTTGTTATCCAGAGTTTTCTTTCCTTTCGGATTGTTTTAAAAAGAAGGCGGTGTCCTACTCTCCCACATTGCATTGCAGTACCATCGGCGCAGGCGGGCTTAACTTCTCTGTTCGG
>FLNY01005035.1_pt1 | contig 18515 bp, 13 predicted proteins | sample 1140381 | NCBI WGS metagenome assembly FLNY01 (sample SAMEA3878172, study PRJEB12797) | bioreactor metagenome | biome: Moose rumen | place: Sweden | collected 2011-10
GTGGTGTGGGAAGGCCGTCCCGAGACGATGATAGGGGCGCACTGCAAGGGCTACAACCACGAGTCGATAGGGGTGTGCTGGATGGGCGGTCTCCGTGGGGCCGACATCACTCCGGCTCAGGTGAAGGCGATGACGGAGCTGCTGACGTGGCTGCACCGCCGTTTCCCGGATGCCCTCCTCTACGGCCATCGCGACTTGGCCAAGACGGAGTGCCCGATGCTGGAGGTGAGGGAGATGTGGGGCTGCGTCCTAAAGGACGGTCTAAGGTCTAAGGTCTAAGGTCAAAGGCCAGAAGAGGGCGGTCTAAGGTCTAAGGTCACTACGTCCTGAAGGACGGTCTAAGGTCTAAGGTCACTACGTCCTGAAGGACGGTCTAAGGTCTAAGGTCAAAGGTCAAAGGCTACTGCGAACTGTAAGTTCGTGTCAAAAGTCTAAGGTCAAAGGTCAAAGGCCAGAAGAGGGCGGTCTAAGGTCTAAGGTCTAAGGCTCAGCCTACCCCCAGCCCCTCACAGCCTACCCCCAGCCCCTCCCTGAAGGGAAGGGGGGAGGAAAGCCGACCGAGCGGATGAATGGTTTCAGGGTTAAGGGTTCAGGGTGAATGGTTTCAGGTTTCAAGTTTCAGGTTTCAGGTTTCAGGTTTCAAGTTTCAAGTTTCAGGTTTCAAGTTTCAGGTTTCAGGTTTCAAGTTTCAGGGTTATCCGTGGGACAAAGTTATGTTATGAGCCCCTTGCAGGGGCAATTCATACGACGACGGTCATTCACACAGGGACAAGTCCCTGTGCTGGGTTATTTGCCCCTTGCAGGGGCAGGTGAATCGGGAACGTATAGACACAGGTGCAAGCCCCTGTGCTGGGATATACAGCCCTTGCAGGGCTTCCAGCCTAACCCACAGCCTACCCCCAACCCCTCCCTAAAGGGAAGGGAGAAGGAAAGCCGACGGAGCGGAAGTTTTTTTCTACGCATTACAAATGCTTATATTCGGTGCGGTCGGATTGCAAATCCGACCGAGCGGGAAGGGGGCAGGAAAGCCGACCTTTTTTTCTGCGCATTACAAATGCTTATATTCGTTGCGGTCGGATTGCAAATCCGACCGAGCGGAGACCGAGCGTGCAAATCCGACCGAGCGGAGACCGAGCGTGCAAATCCGACCGAGCGGAGGTGCAAACTGTTTTCGGTTAAAACCAACTGTGAACGATGATATGGATGGTCAGGGAGGGGGGCGATTATTTTGTTCGGAAGAATTGTTGGATGGGTTTTACGAAGGGAGAAAGCTCGCGGGTACGTGCCATGATGCTGTGTCCGCGTGGCGTGTCACCTTCCCACACCCAACGTTTTCCGTACATAAGGACAAGATGTCGTTTGGCTCGGGAGAGAGCGACGTAGAGTTTGCGCGCATCTTCCTCGCGCTGACGGTCGTTGGTGTTGGCAAAGAAGGGATATTTCCCATCGACGACATCCCATACGATGACGGTGTCGAACTCGAGCCCTTTGGCTTTGTGGACAGTGAGGACATAGACGCGGTCGTCGATAACGTCACTGTCGCAGAGGTCGGCTTCGGTGAAGGTGCGTATGTCGTTAATCCAACGTTCGGTCTGCTGGGAGAGATGGGTGAGTTCGGGCGACTGGCCTGCGGTGCGGTCGATGAATCGCAGGATATATTCCAGGCGGGGAATGGGATGTATCATGCCGTTGGCCGCCATAGCCTCGCCCACAGCCTGCATTTCGGCGGACAAAGCCGAGCGGGAGCCGTCGGGAGAGACGCTGTCGAGAGCTTGGAGGGTGTGATGCCAAACGGGAGCGTAAGCACCGACGAAACGGTCGGTAACGGCTCGGTAGCGGTCGTCGGCCAGAAAGGCCCGTTGCACATCGAGGAAGTCGTTGGCTCGCTGTCGGCACCAGTTGACGAGAGAGAGTGTGGCCACGATGTCGTCGTTGGCGAGGTGGGAATTCTCGCCTTCGAGATTGAGCCTGCGGAGGAGCACGCGCAGTTTATAGACCTTGAGTCGCGGTTCGAGGAGGCGGATGAGCCGGAGGGAGTCCCACACCTTGGAGAGCGGGAGCCGCGTGTCGAGATTGACAGCGGGGAGGTCGCGTGACAGATTGTGTCGCAGGATCTCACGGTCGTAGCCTACGTTGTGACCCAAGGCGGGGAGGTCGCCCATCCAGTCGAGGAAGGTGCGAAGCCCTTCGGCACGGGACATTTTCTCGCGGGAAGCATATTCCGCAACCAAAGGATTGACGATGTCGCCCAACATGGGCGGAATGGGGCGGTCGGTGTGGAGCATGAGGTCGAGTTTGGCGACGATGACACCGTTGCGGACTTTCAAGGCTGCTATCTGGACGATGTCGTCGTTCCATACGTCGAGGCCGGTGGTTTCGGTATCGAAGATGACGAAGCCTCGCGGGTCGTCGTACATACGCACAAAATCGAGGATGCAGGACGAGGAGGGGCGGTCGATGAAATCGGCCGGCGAGAGAGCAAGGTTCTGCAAGCGGCGCACGAAGGAACGGGCATCGGCAAACGACGGAACGGCACGGGAGGCAAAGAACAGACGGGCCCAGTCGAGGCGGGAGGTCTCGCGCCGGGTGACAACGAAATGGGCCAAGAGGGTCTTGAAATCGTCGCTGCGGAACACGTCTTTGCCGGAAATGCGGAAGTGGGGAATGTTGTCGGCGGTGAGACTTTCGGAAATCTCGTCTGCCTCGTTGTTGGTGCTCACCACTACAGCCAGCGTTTGGCGTGCGGCGGGATCCAACGAGAGATAGTGACGGATGGCCTTGGGGAGTTGGCGGATGGCAGCTGTGCGACCCTGAGCCTCGGGTATGGGATTGCCCTGAGTGGTGCAGTCGGAGTAGAAATCGTAGTTGCGCAGCACAAGGTCGGCGGACTGCTGCGGCGTGTTGTCGCCGGCATCGGGCAGATAGCGGGGATTGATGTGGAGCTGACTGACGGCAAACGTATTGCAGACGTCGAGCAGATAGCGGGGACTGCGATGGTTCTTGCGGAGCCGGACAATGTGTCCTTCGCATCGCTGCATGAGGCGGTCGAGATTGGAGAGTTTGGCCCCCATAAAGGAAAAGATGGCCTGCTGTTCGTCGCCGAGATAAACCACAGTGGCATCGGGTGCCGTGATGCGGTCGATGATGGCCAACTGGAGCGGGTTGAGGTCCTGGACTTCGTCAACCTGAATCCAGGGATAGGAGGCGAACTTGTATTTCTCCCGGGCGCCGGGTTCGGAGAGAGCATCGCAGGCCAGGATGAGGATGTCGTCGAAATCGACCATGCGATTGTCCGTCTTGTAGTCGGCATAGAGCATGGCATTGACAAGGGCGAGGGAGAAGAGCCGATAACAGGGCGTGTGGTACTCGAAGGGGGCGGTTTCAATCCATCGGAGCAGCGCAGGTTTGGCATCCTCCCAACCTGCGGCTCCCGTCTTGTGCAGCATGGTGTCGAGACATTCGGCCAGTCGGTCGGGCCGGTAGCCGATGCCGAACATCCCGAAATAGAGACCGAAGATGCGTCCCATGTCGTGGAGCAGGATGTCGGTCCCGTGGCCGTGGAGGACCTGCATGACATAATGGTGGATGCGGTCAATCTGAACATAAACGGAAGACTGGACATCGAGGGGATTGGGGTCATTGCGTGTCAGCCGGCATTCGGAGGCTTCCTTGCGTGCCCCGAAGCTGTCGAGAATATCGCGGATGTCGTTGTCGTCGAGGATGGAGGTGTCGGGATGAATCACGTTGTTGTTCTCGTCGAGCAAGAAACGCGAGCAGAAACGGTGGATATTGCCCACGAAGAGGGCATCGAGCGTATCGTCGGGGGAGGCGGATTCAACCGGCAGGGTCTGAGCCTGACGGCGAATGCGGTCGCGCATGCCGCGAGAGGCACGGTTGGTGAAGGTGAGGCAGACCATGTGGTCGTAGCCCAATCCCTGCTGCCGGGCGTGGAAGATGCGTTCGGCAAGGGTCTGGGTTTTGCCGCAGCCGGGAGGGGCCAATACGAGCCAATGGCCACCGGTGGCCTCGATGACCTGCTGTTGTTCGGGATCGAATGTCATGGCGTTTTATTTCGTTATTTCGATATTTCGATATTTTGAGATTTCGAAATTTCGGGAATTCGGGAATTCTTTTTATTCTCCCTCGGCGAAGGGGTCGGTCTTGAGCCATACTTTCATCTTGGCGGGGCCGCGATGGTTCCAGATGTAGTAGGGGATGAGCCGGAGGTCGCAGGGAGCGAGGGTGAATGTGCCGTCCTTCTGCTGGGCGTAGCTTTGTGCGCGGACGAGGAGTCCGGTATAGTCATAGTCACGTCCGGCGACGGTGATGCTGCCGGGTGCCTCGGTGGGTTGCTGGGGAGCCACCGTGAGGCGGAAGATGTCGAGGCCGGGATTGTCGGGGCTTTCGGCACAATAGACGAGGGGTCCGCGTTCGAAGGCGATGCATCCGCGGTCGGCCTTGACGCGTTGGGCAGCGACGACCATGCGGGGCTGCATGTCGAAATGAATCTCGACACGGTCGCCTTTCTTCCAGGCGCGTGAGAGCGTCATGTAGCCGTCGGGGGTGAGGAACTCGGGGCTCTGGGGTTCGCCGTTGACGCTGACGTTCCACAAGAGGCGTGCGTTGTCGGCGTAGCTGTAGAGGTCGGAGGGAACCACCCGGTTGCGCACCCATCCGGGGATGCGGACCTTGAGGGCGAAGGTGCCGGCGCTGTTGCGGTCGATGAGGATGCGGATGTCGCCGTCCCAAGGATAGGAGGTCTCCTGACGGAGACGCACGGACTTGCCGTCGAGAGAGATGTCGGCGCTGTTGTTCAGGAAGAGGTTGACATATAGGCTGCGTTCACGGACTGCATAGACATAACCCGGCACGGAAGGAATGAAACGCGAGAGGTTGGAGGGACAGCAGGCACATCCGAACCAGGGCTGACGGGTGAGCGTATTGTCGGAATTGAACGGATAGACGGCATCGCTGGCGAGCGGGTTGGGATAGAAGAAAGCACCGCCGTCGAGGCTCATTCCGTCGATGACGGCGTTGTAGAGCGTTCGTTCGAGGCAGTCGATGTATTTCGACTCGCCCTCGAAGAGGAACATACGCTGGTTGAGATATACTTGAGCGATGGCGGCACAGGTCTCGTTGTAGGCCGTGAGGTTGGGGAGTTCGTCGTTCTTGCCGAAAGCTTCGCCTTCATGACGTGCACCGACACCGCCGGTGAGGTAGTACTTGTGGGAGACGATGTTGTCCCAGATGCGGTGGATGGCATCGACGTATGCCTGTTCGCCGGTGAGGGCAGCGACATCGGCCATGCCGGCGTACATATAACCAGCCCGAACAGCGTGTCCGACGGCTTCGTCCTGGGCCGTGACGGGCTTGTGGCTCTGGCTATAGGCATCGTGACGTGCTGTCTTGCCGCGGTCGTCGAGGAGATACTTGGCAAAATCGAGGTATTCGCGTTTGCCGGTGAGAGTGTAGAGACGGGCGAGGGCCATCTCGGCTATCTGGTGTCCGGGCACGACGTGGGCCTGACCTTCTTCGCGTCCCACCTCACGGATACAGCACTGGGCATAACGCTCGGCGATGTCGAGGAACTTGCGGCTTCCGGTGGCCTGGAAATGGGCGCATGCGGCATCGACCATGTGTCCGAGGTTGTAGAGTTCGTGGCTCAGGACTTCCTCCTTCTCCCAACGTTTCTTTCCGGCCCATGCATGAGGTTTGTCGGGATTGATGGTTCGGGCGGTGTAGAGATATCCGTCGGGTTCCTGGGCAGCGGCGACGATGTCGAGCACGGAGTCGATGTAGGCACGGAGCTTTTTGTCGGGCCAGGTCTGGAGAATGTAGGAAGCGCCTTCGATGGTCTTATAGACATCGGTGTCGTCGAACGAGAAACCCATGAAGGAAGAGACATCGTAGTCGGGTGACGGATGGGCGGCCTTGTCGAAGTTGGCATAGCGGCCTTCGCTCTCACACTTGGAGAAAGCAAGGGGGATGGTGACTTGGCGTGCTGCCCGGATGCGCTGTCCCCAGAATCCTTCGCCCACCTTGACGGAGGTGAAGGGAACGGGGGAGTAGGGATAGCCGCTGACGGCATTCTGGGCTCCGGCGTGTATGCAAGCTGCCGAAGCGATGAAGAGGATAAGGGACAAGGGTTTGATTCTCATATCGTCAAAAGTTTATAAACGCAAAATAGGATTTTGAGCGTTGCAAAGATAGGGAATATTTGTGAGAAATCCAAATAATCGTGCAAAAAAAGAAGAAATCAGGGGGATGGAGAAAAAAAATGTACCGTTTTTCAGAACGGTACACCATTGTAATATTCAAGAATCTTCATGCCCAAATCTCTCTGAAAAGGTAGGTCAGCATGATGTCGAAAATATCAGGGGATGCGGACGGGGCGTTCAGATGGTCTCAACGTCACCGTTGAGGTTGTCGGCAACGGAGGGCTGGCTGTAGAATCCGGAGAGGATGAGATAGACTACGATGAGTGAGAAATGGGCAATGACCTCGGTGAAGTAGATGCCGATGCAGCAGAGCAGGAGACCGGCCATGACAATGAAGAAGCAGACAATGCCGAGTCCGATGAGATTGAGGGCGTGTCCGTCGGTGCTCTCCCAGCCGCGGCGGATGGCTTCACCGAACCCTATTTCGGGGTTGTCAAGGAAATAGAACTGCACAGTAGCGAGACGGGCACCAATCCAAAGCCCCGGAACAATGCAGAGGCAGAGTCCGATGCAGACAATGATGCCGTAGAGAATCTCCCATGCAATGTACTTGACGTAGGCCATGACGGGCATCTTGACAGGCTCGATGCTAATATCCGATGTCGTTCCCTTGGCAAGCGAAAGCATGATGGCCCTGACGGCACAGTTGAGCACAAGGGTCAAGAGGCTGCCCATCAATATGTACGGGCTAAAGGCTACATTTTGGAGCATGGAACTGTAGGCGCTGATGAATGCATTCGGATCGTTGGTATCCAAATTCTCGACGAGAGCGTTAATCTGAGTGGGGTCCACCCAGTTGGTGAATGCGCTTTCGACGAGGCTGATGACAAAGATAATGAGAGCCAGAAGAAGGCCGTGCTTTTTGGTGAGTGCCCAAGCTTGGTCGAGCACCTCGGAGATTGAGAAGTTGTACATAGCTTTTAAATTGTTTTTGGAGTATTAAATAATTTTTCTTTGAAGTGGACGTTGACTAAGTCAATCATTGTTACATTATATATAGAACGCTGAAAATGCCGAAATGTTGCATTTCATGTCGGATTTTTTTCGCCGGAGGCGTCTTTTTTTACATTCAGGGCAGACAGGCGGCTGTTTATGATGTTCTGAAGGGCATTGGCCACCTCTTTGGGCTTGACACCGAGGAGCATCATCTCGTCGGCCAGCTTGGGCAGGGCCTCATCGAGGAGACGCTGGCGTCGGAAGTCCTCAATGCGGGAGAAAGCATCTTGGGTGAGGTAGTTGCCGCGACCGCGCTGGGTGACGACAATGTCCTGCTGGATAAGGCGCTCCACGGCGCGCTGCACCGTGTTGGGGTTCACCTCTAACTGCACGGCCACCTCGCGCACCGAGGGCAGCTGCTGTCCGAGTTGTATCTCGCCCTTCAGCACCTTGTCGCAGAGCCAGTCGGCTATCTGGAGGAAGATGGGTTTATTGTTTTGAAATTCCATTGTCTTTCTTCTTTTCTTGGTTGAACACAAACTGGGAGTAAAGCTCCAGGACGGCACCGGCCAGCGTGAGGGGCAGCCAGTAGCGACCCTCGCCCCGGAAGACGAAGCAGGAGGCGATGATGAAGCAGATGCCGCAGAGGGCGCGTATTCGGCTCATGCGTCGGAGCCTCAGGTTCTCACCCCGGTAGGCCTGTGTCAGGTGGTCGATGGCCACCAGTGCCGCGCCGAGGGCGAAAACCCAAGGACCGGCCACAGGCAACAGGAGCATCAGCAGCACACCCATTACGAGCAGGGTGTAGCCCGTGGAATCAAGATATTTCATTTGGCTTGTTTTTTAGCAATTTGACGGTAGAACAACCATTGGAGGAAAAGAGCCAGCGGAATCTGGAACCAAAGGAAGACCTTGATGGCTATGCTTCCGAGATGACCATAGTACTGGAGCGTTTCGACATCGTGGTCGATGGTTGCGAAGAATCCTACAAAGAAGAACATCAGTCCGATGAGGAGTACGACGTAGGCCAGAATGAAAAGGCCGATAGTCTTGAGGATGCCGTTGTGGCTGAAGAGCATATTCACGTTGGTCCAAAGCCCGAAGAAGACGAGGTTGATGAACGGCGAAATCCAAAAGAACAGCTGCATGGTGTTCGTGTGAAAAAGGTCGGGAGCCGAATCCGTGCTGTGCGATTGGGTGAAGTCGAAAATCCGATCGGCCAAGTCGTAGCCTCCGTAGGGATTCAACCACCAGGAAATCTCAGGATATGTGAGCTGGCACACGAGCATCGACAGTGCCCAGACGGCCAGGTATAGCACCTCCATGCCGACGAAGACGATGGCGTAGTCGGCCAGCATGACAATGTATTTCTCGAGGCGTGAGCCGGGCAGCGCCAGATACTGGACGGAGGTCTGCGGATTGGTGAACTTGCGGTGGAGTATCACGGTGGCGAGTATAAGCACGACCATGGTGGCGTACTGGAAATAGTTCATCACGCTCACGGTGGCGAAAGTGGCAAGGTTAGCGCCGCCTTCGGGCGAGTAGGTGTCAGCGTCTCCCAACCGGGTCTGATTCCAATAGGCCATGAGGAAGAAGGCCGTATAGAGACCGAGGATGATGACGAGTGTATTGGTGATTTTGCTCTTGTCGATGGCCCAGTCGTAACGAAGGAGGTTTCTGATGCGGGTCCATTCTACGGAACAGTTCTGTTGCATATAGTGTGATTTTACAGATGAAACGATGGGGTGGAGAGAGATTAGGCCTTGTCGGAGAAGAGGCTGCGGATACGGCTCTTGTGGCTGATAACGGCGTTGAAGAGCATCTTCATGTTGACGGATGTCTCGGGTTCGTCCGGGCGGCGCACTACGACGCTCCAGGGGCCTATGGGAGAACTTTCGGTGAGGAGCACCTCGTCATCCTTCTCAGCTCGGCGGAATGCAAGACGCGCGGCCACCTCGTCGAGCGAGGCGTTGAGGAGCACACCTTCGTTCTCCAGAATCACGACACCGTCGATGAGCGAGTCGATGTCATCGACCTGATGGGTGGAGATGAGCACGGTCTTGCTGCCGTCGCAGATGCTGGCCACCAGGCGGCGGAAGATGCTTTTCGACGGAATGTCCATGCCGTTGGTGGGCTCGTCCATCAACAAATAAGGAGTATTGCAGGCCAGGGAAAGCGAGATGAGCGCTTTCTTCTGCTGACCGAGCGACAGAGTGGTAAGCTGGTTGTTGCGGGGCACTTGGAACTCGGTGAGTGCGCTTTCGAAGATTTCCCCGTCCCATGTGGGGTAAAAGGGAGCCGTCACCTGAGCCAGACTCTCAATCGTGACGGGGAGAATCCTCTCGGTCTCGGGCACGAGACGCAGCCTCTCGAGCATTTGCGGATTCTGTCGGCGGGGGTCGAATCCATCGAGGGTATATTCACCTTCGCCTGTCAGCGAGCCGCAGAGAATCTTGAGAAGGGTGGATTTACCTACCCCGTTCTTGCCCAAGAGACCATAGACGTGGCCTTCGGGCAGGCGAAGCGACAGACCCCGAAGAACGGGCTGGTGCTTGTAATAGCCGTAATGCAAATCTTTCAGTTCAATCATATCATTTTTAAGTGTATTAGTGAATTAGTACACCGCAAATATAGGACACTAAGACGATATGACAAAATATTCTTTCCAAAAAACGAAAAAAAAGAATGTTTTTTTTACTCTGGAGCGGCAAAATGGCAGCTTGACATGTCAAAAACACCGGCGGACGGTCCTCGTTCGAAGCCGTCCGCCGCATGTGGGCTACAGGTGGGGTTGCTCACAGTTTTTCGAGCTTGGCAAACTTGAGCAGGAGGGTTTTGAGTCCCATCACCGAGAACTGCACTTTGAGTCTGGTATTGTCACCTTGGCCCTCGATGGCGGTGATGACACCCTCGCCGAACACATTGTGTCGGATGCGGTCTCCCACAGAGAAGCTTGTGCCGTCGCGGGTGACTGAGGACGACGAGGAGAGGCCGGAAGTTCCGAAGGGTCCGGATATTCTGGAGAGTCCGGATTTCCCGGATTTCCCGGAGAGTCCGGAGCCCCCGGATTGAGGTGCTCCTGCGCGGAATACACCTCTGAAAGAGCCGGACGAAGCGGCTGAATAGTCGGTTGTGGCAGAGATATCGTTGGTCTGGCGGATATAGCGGCGGTCGATGTCCTTGATGAAGCGGGAGGGAGCATTTGCCTCGTTGCGTCCGTTGCGGAAACGGGATTTGGCATAGCTGAGGAAACAGTTCACCTCGGCCCGAGTGATGGCTACATAGAAGAGACGGCGCTCCTCCTCGATGCCACCCAACTCGTTGAAACTCATGTCGTTGGGGAAAAGTCCCTCTTCCAATCCTACAATAAAGACGTTGGGGAACTCCAGACCTTTGGCCGAATGGATGGTCATGAGCGAGACGCAATCGCGTTCGGCATCTTCCTGTTCGGTGGGTTCGATGTCGCCCGAGAGTGAAACATCCTGGAGAAAATCCATGAGATGCGTTTCGTTCTGCCGTCCCTCCTCAATGGAGGATTGAACAAAGATGTCGATGGCAGAAAGCAATTCCTGCACGTTCTCCTGTCGCGATTTTCCTTCGACCGAATTGTCGGCACCGAGGTCGGCTTTGATGCCCGATTGGGTGATGATTTCGACGGCTGTTTCGTAGGCATTGAGGTTGTCGGCGGTGGCACGGAAGTTGTCGATGAGCGATGTGAAGGCATGCAGCCGTTCGGCTGTGGGACGATTGACTTTCACGCCGTGGGCAATGGGATCCTGACAAATCTCGTAGAACGATTTTCCCAATTGGGTAGCCGCTTCGGAGATGCGTGTCACAGTGGTGTCGCCGATGCCGCGGGCCGGATAGTTGACCACGCGCTTGAAGGCTTCTTCGTCGGCGGGATTGACGGTGAGTCTCATATAGGCCAACACATCCTTGATTTCCTTGCGCTGGTAGAAGGAGAGACCGCCGTAGATGCGGTAGTCGATGCCGTTCTTGCGGAGGTTCTCTTCGAGGCTGCGGCTTTGGGCATTGGTACGGTAGAGGATGGCGCAGTCGGCATAGCGGAAATGCTGGCGGTCGTGGAGCTCGGCAATCTGTTGGGTCACACGATAGGCTTCCTCCAGGTCGGAGTAATTGCCTGTGAGCCGGAGCAGGGAGCCGCGTTCCTTTTCGGAGAATATGGTCTTGGGAATCTGTTGCCGGTTCTTGGCAATGAGGCTGTTGGCTGCCTCGACGATATTCTGGGTGGAACGGTAGTTCTGTTCGAGTTTGAAAATCACGGTGCCTGGAATCGACTTTGTCATGTCGAGGATATTGTGGATGTTGGCCCCTCGGAAGGAATAAATCGACTGGGCATCGTCGCCCACGGCAGTGAGGTGGTGATGATGGCTCACGAGCTGTTCGACAATGAGATGTTGGGCGCGGTTGGTGTCTTGGTACTCATCGACCAGAACGTAGCGGAACCATTTCTGCCAGAAATCCAACACCTCGGGGAAATCCCGGAACAGGATATTGGTGTAGAGCAGCAGGTCATCGAAATCCATGGCTCCCGCCTGACGACATCGGTTCCAATATCTCTGATAAATCTCTGCAGTGTGGCTTCGGCCTGTCTTGCGGTCGTAGTCCATGATTTGTGGGTTGGCACGATACATGGAGGGAGTGACGAGGTTGTTTTTCATGTTGGAAATATAGGCCTGCACGCTGGCGGGCTTGTATTTCTTGTCATCGAGCTGCATCTCCTTGATGATGGTCTTGAAGAGGGAACGCGAGTCGGTCTGGTCGTAGATGGTGAAGTCGCGCTTGTAGCCGATGCGTTCGGCCTCCTTTCTCAATATACGTGCGAAGACGGAATGGAAGGTCCCCATCCAGAGCCTGCGAGAGAGAGCCGGTCCGACGAGGGTGTTGACACGGTTTTTCATCTCGGTAGCGGCTTTCTTGGTGAAGGTGAGTGCCAGAATCTCGTTGCTGTGGTAACCGTTTCGGAGGAGGTAGGCTATCTTGTAGGTGAGCACACGCGTTTTGCCCGAACCGGCACCTGCTATAACCAATTGAGGGCCGTCACAGTAGGTGACGGCCTCTCGTTGGGAGCTATTGAGCTGGGAGAGAAAATCGGCTTCCATCAGAACTTGAAACCGACAGTAACGTCCCACGACATAATGTTCGATGTCATGTCGATGTGGTTGGCAGTTACGGCACCATCCTGATTCTTGGCACTCAAGACGGCGTTGCCGTCGTTGTCAAAGTACATGAGGGCATCGGTGGTGGGGAATGCGGCAATCTTGTCTTTTCGCAACTGATCTGCGAAAGCGAGGTCAATGAACCATCCGCGCCCCTTCCATCCACACCCGATGCAGAAATAGTGCTGGTCGTCAGTGATGGAGTAGTTGGGCTTGGTCGTTGACGAGAAGAGGGTCTCGTTGTCATCGCCCCAGGTTCCTCGTCCGTCATACACAGTCCAGGAGCGTCCCTCCCACTCGTCCATCACCTCCTTTTTGAAGGGCGAAGTGCGGTACTGGTAGCCAGCACGGATGGAGAAGCGCGGCGTGGCACGCAGTTCTCCGCCCACCTTGAAGATGTGCTGCGGCTGCATGTAGTCCTTAATCACATCGTTGGTGACATCGAGCAGGTACTGGTCGTTGGATTTGTCCTCCTTGTAGGAGGCCGACGAGAAGTCCTTCATGTCGTACTCGAAGCTGATGAGTCCACGGGTACCAAGTATGTAGGCCGTGGAGAACTGGAGTTCCCAGGGCGTGTTGAACCGATACTTGTATTCATACACATCGGTTCTGCTGTGTCCGTCGGGGGCATTGGAGTACATGGATCCGTCGTAGATGTCCTTCATAAAGAGCCATGTTGGGGTGTGAAAAGCCAGACCGAAACGCCACGCATCGACGGGTTTGAAGAGCAGACCCATCTTGACGTTGACGCCGGAGCCCTTCGTTTCAAGATTATTGTAGTAATCGGTGTAGCCCGATGACTTGGAATAGTCCTCCTGATATTCGCTTTCGACGGTTGAGTTGAAATCGACGATGCTGAGGGTGATGCCTCCGTAGAACATATTGCTCCAGTTGGCGGCTGCCGAGATGTTGTATTCGTCCATGCGTGTTTTCTCCTTCACATAGAGGGACTGAGAGTTGGAGAGTCCTTCCTTCTGGTCGTAGCTGCACACGCCGCAGATATTGCCGTCGGCATCGTAGGCATCGTCGATGACATAACTGTCATAGGCCATCTCGACAAGGTTGCCAGGATTGTTTGACTCGAGTACTCCGGGGTTGTCGTATTGACTGGTGTTGACCAAATAATTATTGGCCTGATTGGCGATGTAGGCTCCGAAAGAAGAATGCGGATTGGCGAGGTATGAACGGTACTTGCGGTTCACGCCCTCGGAGTGGTTGAATCCCACGCCGATGTTGAAGTTGACGAGGCTGGAACTGTTCTCGGTATTGAAAGAAACAATGTAGGAGAGATTGCTCATCGAAAAATCGGTCTCGCGGGTGTCTTTCTCGGAGGAACCTTTGGTCGTTGTGTTGTAGGTCGTGACCTGAGGCGTGAACGACACCTCGCTGGTGCCGCGATAGATACCCAGGCCGGCAGGATTGTCGTTCATGGCCGTAGCGTCGCCGCCCACAGCACCGAAGGCACCGCCCATGGAGCGGTAGCGTGCCGTGCCGGAGAGCGAGGTTTCGGAGAAACGTGATGCATCGACCACATTCTGGGCTGAAGCAGCCGTAGCCATAAGGGCTGCCGAAAGGATTATCGTGAGATGTTTCATTGCATTTCGGAATAAAGATTGAAAAAACATACAAAAAGAGAATTATCACCTGCGACCGCCACCGGAACGGCCTCCTCCGCCGCTGCTGCCGCCAGATCGACCGCCGAAGCTACCGCTGCCGCCACCGGAACGTCCGCCAAAGCTGCCGCTGCTGCCACCGGAACGTCCGCCGAAGCTGCCGCCGGAATAGCCGGAGCTGGAAGAGGACGAAGAGGGGGTGTAGCTGCGCGTTGTGGTCGAGCTGTTGCTGTTGTTGCTGTTGGAGTTGTTGTAGCTGTTGGAAGAGCTTGACGAACGGTTGTAACTGCCGGACGAACGCGACGTTGTGCTGCGGTTGAAAGAGTTGCTGCTCGAGGCTGCTCGCTGGGTCGAACGGTAGGTCACGCCGCTGGAGTTCTGGCGTACGCCGTTGGCTTGACGCCGGGCATTGCTGTTGTTGACACTTCTGGCAGAAGAGCCTGTCATCGACCGGGTCGAAGAAGCCGAGGAGGACGACGTACCGCGATTGCCGCGCACGGTGGTACCGCCCGAGGTGAGGTTGCGACCTTCGGAACGTGTGTTGGAGGAGCGCGAAATCTGGTCGCCGGGGAGCTTCATGTTGCTGTTGCGTGTGGCACGGGCTGTTGTGGCGCCGCTGTGGGAGCGGGAAACGTTGCCGCCGGAGATGCCCGAACGACGGGCATCGGACGTATATTGACGGTTGCCGGGACGGCTGGTGCCGTTTCGGCTGCCACGTGAGGCAAAACTGCCGCCCATGTTGTTGGTACGGGAACCCTGATTGGGACGGGAGTGCCAGCCGTGATGGCCGCCTCCGCCGTAGTAGGGACCGTAATAGTGGGGATATGGACGGTAGAAGGGAGAATACCAGCCGCCGTACCAGCCCGTGTAGTAGCCATAGTTCCACCCCCAATACCAGCTGCCGTAGTGGAAGCCGAACGAGGGAGTCACATACCACCACGGATCCCAATAGCAGTAATCCCAGTAGAAGGGATCCCAGTAGGCTACGTCCCAATACGGATTCCAGATGTGGTAGGAGCACCAGGGATTGTGGAATCTGCGGATTCGGTCGGTGTAGCAATAATTTTCGATTACATAGACCGTATCGTGAATTACATTGTCATAGTCGGTGCCGGGTTCGGTACCGAACGAGAAGTTTTGGTTTGGGTTGTCGGATACGCTTTGAGCATAGGTATCGGACGATGCGGTATAGGAAGCCACATCGCTTGTGCGACGATTGTAGGTATCGATGTCCCAGTCGTTGTTGGCATTGGTGGACCATTCTTCCATTACTGTCTCCTTCACGGGTTCGTACCTTTCGGCGCTACTGCTGCTGAAGTAGATGTCGTCATCATACTGAGCATAAGTCGAAGTTGCTGCCGGCAAGGTCACCGCCATTGCGAGTGCAGCCAGAATCATCTTTTTCATCGTTGCTATAATGTTTAAAGTTTATAAAGTATGGAACTTGGTCGGTGCAAAGATAATATTTTTTTTAATTTTTGGATACCAAAAATGCAATTTTAACCCTATTTCGACAAAAAAATCAACGAATTGTGCATTTTTATCGATGAATTGTGCCCCGAAATGAGATTTTTCATTAAATTTGCAGCAACAAAACTGAATTCTTCGAAACGATATGAATTACATTGAACTCCATCTGCGTCCGACCCCGATGAGCGAAACGACCTGCGATGTGCTTGCTTCACTGCTGGCCCCGCTGGGTTACGAAAGTTTCACCACCGCACAGGACGGACTTTTGGCCTATTGTCCCACAGACAAGTATTCTGCGACCGAAGTACAGAAGGTTTTGGAAGAACTGCCTGTACCCGATGTCACCTGTTCCTTCACAGCATCCGAAGTTGCCACCGAGGACTGGAATCTCGAGTGGGAGGAGCAGCAGAACGTGGAGCCCATCGTCATCGGCAAACTCTGTTCTGTCCACTCACCATTGGCCAAGGACATACCCGATTGCCGCTACGACATCGTCATCGAACCACGCATGTCGTTCGGGTCGGGTCACCACGAGACGACCTCTCAGTTGATAGAAGAGCTTCTCCGCCTCCAGCTCAAGGGCAAAACCTGTCTTGACATGGGCACGGGCACGGGGGTGCTGGCCATTCTCTGTGCCAAAATGGGGGCACGTCGCGTGAGGGCTGTCGAGATTGACGACTGGGTGGCTGTCAACGCCACCGACAATGTGATGGCCAACGGAGTGAACGAAATTGTGACGGTAGATTGCGGAGACGCTTCTCTGCTACAGGAGTACGGCACATATAACCTTGTAGTGGCCAATATCAACCGCAATGTGCTCATTGCCGATATGGAAGCATACAGCAAGGTGCTCAAATTTGACGGCATTCTGTTGCTGAGCGGCTTTTTCGAGGAGGACATTCCGCTCATCCGGGCCAAGGCCGAACGCCTCGGCTTAGAGTTTGCGCACAGCAAGGTTCGCAATCATTGGGCGGTGGTTATGGTTCACAAACCTCTGCCGGAACTTTAAACATTGGTTTTCCCTGCTTCGCGGGCAGCCTTGCGTTTGTTTTTGGCTCTGCGGCGCTGTTCCTTGCGTTTTTGGTTCCTCTTGCGGTTACGGAGTTTTTGCGCTTCGAGGAGTTCGTTGGACATAGGTTTGGCGGTTTCTGTCCCTTGCCCCGACACTTTCTTCTTGCGTCCGCTGTTTCCGTGCTTTCCGTCTGGCAAAGACGAACTGTCATACAAGAGGTTGTAGGGCACCCTCAGTTCCGGTTTCATGCCGCTGTTCATGGCTCTCACGATACGACGGAACTCGGCCTTGTAGCCGTTGAGTCCGACGATGAAATGGGGGAGGGAACGGGGCTTGCCCAAATAGGTTTGGTTCATGCCGAAGAAAGAACGGTAGCGCTGGTAGGTTTGAATGATGTGGAGCACCGTTCCGGCCTTTTCTTTTCCTATGAGAGCACCGCGCAGCAGTTCCTGTGTCTGTGCGATGCCTGCCTTGTCGCTGATGTCCAACATCAGGACTGCAAGTTTTGATATGGAGTCGGCGTGGGGATGTTCCTTGAGAAGGGTATAGAGAGCCATGCGAGTATGCTGCCAAAGGGTTGTTTCCTCTTGGCAATTTTCGAGGTGGGTATTGTCATCGAAGTAATCCGGGAGTCCGGGGAATACATACTTCAGCAGACCGCAAATCAGCAGGTCGTTGACGGCCTCGCCGAAAGAAGGGGTCTTGAGAAGTTTGTTGAGCTCGTCGCGCACCCGTTTCGGGGCGGAGGTGGCTATCTCGTTGTGACAGCGGAGAATGGCATCCCAAGCGGCATCATCCAAGCGGAAGCCTTTCTGGTGTTTGAATCGTATGCCCCGAAGCATGCGCACCGGATCCTGCCGGAAGATGGTCTCCGGGTCACGTGGAGTGCGCAGCAATCCGGCGTTGAGGTCTTCCAGCCCCATGCCTGTGGGGTCGGCCACCTGTCCCGAATGGAGGTTCTTGTAGAGCGCGTTGCAAGTGTAGTCACGCCGAACGGCATCCTCCTGTAGTGAGCAGAAACGCGTGTCAAGCAGCGTCACTCCGTCGTCGGCATAGTTCTCGACGTGAGGTTCCACACATTCCACCAGGGTGAGCGCATCGTCTATCACGACATCCATTGCCGTTGTGCCGTACCGCTGATAGTAGAACGGCCCGCGACAGATGTCGGGATAAGTTAGGCACATATATTCCACGAACTGCTTCTGACCCTGCGGAAGGTCGATGAGCAGATCGAGGTCGGAGTATCTCTCGCCCAGCAACTCGTCTCTCACACAGCCTCCCACCAGCCATATATGCATCCAAAACGGCGACTCTCGGGTGATAGTCTGCTTGATGAACTCAAGCGTCTTTTCAAATTTGTTCATTGGTTTTATGGCTGCAAAGATAGGAAAAATTTCAGAAATGACAAAATAATTTGCCGTTTTTTTGCCATATTACAAAAAAAATGCTATCTTTGCGGCATGAAATACAAAAGTGTGATATTCGATTTGGACGGAACGTTGCTCAATACGATTGCCGATTTGGGCAATGCCGTCAATCAGGCATTGGTTCGAATGGGGTTCCCCACATGGACGATGGAAGAGTATCGATGGAAGGTAGGCAACGGAGTCATGAAACTCTTCGAGCGTTCGCTTCCGGATGACAAACGTACTCCTATATATATAAATAAGGTGAAGGAACTCTTCACTCCCTACTACGAAACACACGGTCGGGACGAAACGCGCCCCTACGACGGCATTCCCGAATTGTTGTCTTCCCTCACGGCTCATGGCGTACGTGTGGCAGTGGCGAGCAACAAGTATGATGCAGCAGTACGGAAACTCATTCCCCACTATTTCCCCGAAGTAGGCTGGTCGGCCGTCTGCGGCAATCGTGAGGGTGTGCCCGTGAAGCCGGACCCCGCCATTGTCAACACCATCATGGAGGAGGGAGGAATGCAACGTGCCGACACGCTTTATGTAGGCGACAGCAATGTAGATATGCAGACTGCCCACAATGCCGGTCTCGCTGCCTGTGGAGTAACCTGGGGATTCCGTCCCCGTGCCGAATTGGAAGCAGAACATCCCGAATATGTCGTTGACCGTCC
>FLNY01004097.1_pt1 | contig 18404 bp, 14 predicted proteins | sample 1140381 | NCBI WGS metagenome assembly FLNY01 (sample SAMEA3878172, study PRJEB12797) | bioreactor metagenome | biome: Moose rumen | place: Sweden | collected 2011-10
AAATTGATGGGCGGATACGTCCGTGTCATCTCATAGAAGTTTGTCTGGTAGGTCTGTTGTCGGTAGTCATTCGGTACCCAGCGTGAGGCGTTGGGCTGATAACTACGTCTTCTTCAAAAGTCATCGTACTATAGGACTTCACGCTAAGTGATTGATAATAAACAGTTAATAAACAATAAATATTTTCCAATTATTTGGAAAGCAACATAGAAGAAATAAGCAAGATATGAAGCAAAAGACATTGAAAGGCAGTTTTTCACTATTTGGAAAAGGACTGCATACAGGTCTGAACCTGACAGTGACATTCAACCCAGCCCCAGAGAACACAGGCTATAAGATCAAGCGTATTGACCTAGAGGGTGAACCCGTTATTGATGCTGTTGCAGAGAACGTAATCGACACTCAGCGCGGCACCGTGCTCGGTAAGGGTGAGGCCCGTGTCTCTACCGTTGAGCACGGTCTTTCAGCCCTCTATGCCCTTGGCATCGACAACTGTATGATTCAGGTAAACGGTCCGGAGTTCCCCATCCTTGACGGTTCTGCCATCCAGTATGTGAATAAAATCAACGAGGTGGGCATCGATGAGCAGAATGCTCCCAAGGATTGGTACATCATCCGCAAGAAGATTGAGGTGAAAGACGATAATACAGGCTCGATTATCACCATCCTGCCTGATGAGAATTTCTCCATCACGGCGATGTGTTCCTTCGAGTCGAAATTTATCAGTTCACAGTTCGCAACTCTCGATGATCCCAAGAAATATCCCACAGAGATTGCCTCTGCACGTACCTTCGTCTTCGTCAGGGATATCGAGCCACTGCTTCAGGCGAATCTCATCAAGGGTGGTGACCTCGACAATGCCATTGTGATCTACGAGCGTCAGACCACGCAGGAGCGTCTCGACATGCTGGCAGACATGCTGCACGTGGAGCATCGCGACGCTACAGATTTGGGGTATATCCAGCACAAACCATTACAGTGGGACAATGAGTGCACGCGTCATAAGTTGCTTGACATCATCGGTGATATGGCGCTCATCGGCAAACCTATCAAGGGAAGGATCATCGCTACCCGTCCGGGACATACGATCAACAACAAGTTTGCCCGCCTGATGCGCAAGGAGATTCGTAAGCATGAAGTCCAAGCCCCTATCTATGATCCTAATGAGGAGCCTGTGATGGATGTGAACCGCATCCGCGAACTCCTGCCCCACCGCTATCCTATGCAGTTAGTGGATAAGGTTGTCGAACTGGGTCCCACTACGATTGTAGGCATCAAGAACGTCTCTTCCAACGAACCATTCTTCCAGGGGCATTTCCCACAGGAGCCCGTAATGCCTGGTGTGCTTCAGATTGAGGCCATGGCCCAGTGCGGTGGTCTGCTCGTGTTGAACACCCTTGAGGAGCCGGAGCGTTGGAGCACCTACTTTATGAAGATCGATGATGTGAAGTTCCGTCAGAAGGTTGTACCAGGCGACACCCTGATCTTCAAAGTCGAACTGCTGGCTCCTGTTCGTCATGGGATCTCTTCCATGAAGGGCTATATCTTCGTAGGCGACCACGTGGTAGCCGAAGCCACCTTCACAGCACAAATCGTTAAGAACAAATAAGTTATGGCTAATCAGATACATCCATTAGCAGTTGTAGATCCCGAGGCTAAACTCGGTGACGGTAACATCATCGGCCCCTTCTGTGTCATTGACAAGAATGTGGTTATTGGTGACAATAATAAGTTTCTCAACAATGTGACCGTTCATTTCGGTGCCCGCATAGGCTCTGGCAACGAGTTCTTCCCTGGTGCCAGTATCTCTACGAAGCCCCAGGACCTGAAGTTCAAGGGTGAGGAGACCACCTGTGAGATTGGCGATAACAATTCTATCCGCGAAAACGTGACTATCAGTCGTGGTACGGCCTCCAAGGGCAAGACCGTGGTAGGCAATGGTAACCTCCTGATGGAGAATATGCACGTGGCCCACGACTGCGAGATCGGCAATGGCTGCATCATCGGCAATTCCACGAAATTTGCTGGTGAAGTGGTGGTTGAAGACTATGCCATTATTTCTGCCACCTGTCTGTTCCACCAGTTCTGTCGTGTGGGCAGTTACATCATGTTCCAGGGCGGCTCGCGCACCAGTCAGGACATTCCTCCTTATGTCATTGCTGGCAAGGAGCCTGTACGCTATGCGGGTGTAAACCTGATCGGTCTTCGCCGTCGCGGATTCCCCAACGAGACTATCGAGGCCATCCACGATGCCTACCGTATCATCTATGCCCAGGGTATGTTGAAAGATGGTATCGCCGAAGCAAGGACCAAATATCCCAACTCCAAGGAAGTGGAATACATCTGTTCCTTTATTGAGAGTTCAAAACGAGGCATCATCCGATAGGTTAAATCTCACTTGGGAAAGACGCTGATAGTCATTACCGGACCCACTGCCGTTGGAAAATCGGACTTGTGTCTGGATATTGCCAAGCAATTTGACATTCCCATCATCAATGCCGACTCCAGGCAGATCTTCCGTGAACTGAGGATTGGTACAGCCCGTCCCACAGAGGAACAGATGCAGGAAGTGAGGCATTATTTTGTGGGCACCCTCGGTCTGAAGGACTATTATAGCGCATCGCTCTTTGAACAACAGGTACTGGAGTTGTTGGAACGACTGTTTCAGGACAGCGACTATGCCCTGATGGTGGGTGGCAGCATGATGTATATCGATGCCGTTTGCAATGGAATCGACGACATCCCGACCATCGATGACGAGACGCGCGCCACGATGAAACGACGACTCGCTGAGGAAGGTCTTGAACGTCTGTGCGAGGAACTACACCGACTGGATCCTGAATACTATGAAATCGTTGACAGGCAGAATCCTCGTCGTGTGGTTCACGCCCTTGAGATCTGTACGATGACAGGCACGACTTACACCTCCTTCCGCAAGCGTGAGAAGCGGGAACGGCCCTTCGGCATCATCAAGATCGGTTTGAACCGTCCACGCGAAGAACTCTACAAGCGTATCAACCAGCGTGTCGATCAGATGATGGCCGACGGCCTCCTGGAGGAAGTGAAGTCGCTCCTGCCCCAAAGACATCTGAATGCGCTCAACACAGTGGGCTACAAAGAATTGTTCGACTTTCTCGACGGCCGCTGGCCACTTGAAGAGGCAGTAGAGCGCATTAAAGGCAATACGCGACGTTATGCCCGCAAGCAACTCACCTGGTATAAGAAAGACGAGCAAATCCGCTGGTTCCACCCTGACAACAAAGAAGAAATAATCGACTATATCATTCAAAGATGAAAGAAAGAGTTACTGAAATAGCAAGCCGTATTTGGCAGTGGGTCAAGAAATTATGGCCGTGGTACAAGAGCCTGTATCAAGGTTGTCCTTGGTACATCAAGACACTGGTTGCCATCGTTTCTGTCATTGTCGCCTTCTTCCTCTATTTGGGCGCTGTGGATATCAACTTCCTCTGGCTCTTCGGCAAGTCGCCATCGATGAGCACCATCAAGAACAAGCGGCCTGCGGAAGCCTCACAACTATTCAGTGCGGATGGTGTGCAGATTGGCAAATACTTCAGCGAGAACCGTACGCCTGTGGATTATGAAGACGTGAGTCCTGTCTTCTGGCGTGCCCTTATCGATACCGAGGACGAACGTTTTTACTCGCATAACGGCATCGATTACACAGCCTTTGCCGCCGTGGCCAAGGAGTTCATCCTGCACCACGATGCCCGCGGTGCTTCCACCATAACCCAACAGTTGGCAAAGAACCTCTTCCGCACACGCTCCGAGTACTCCACTGGTCTGCTGGGGAACATCCCGGGTGTAAAGATGCTCATCATGAAGAGCAAGGAGTGGATCACGGCCTACAAACTCGAGTTTTTCTTCTCCAAGAACGAGATCCTGACGCAATATGCCAACACCGTTGACTTTGGCTCGAATGCCTTTGGCATCAAGACGGCCTGCAAGACCTACTTCAACTGCAAGCCTCAGGACCTGACGGCCGAGAACGCAGCCATCCTCGTGGGTATGCTAAAGGCTACCACCTATTATAATCCCCTCATCAATCCGGAGAACTCGCTGAAGCGCCGTAACATCGTGCTCGACCTGATGCGGCAGCATGGAGACCTGACACAAGCAGATTGCGACTCATTGAAGAGTCTCGACATCAAACTCGACTATAGCGTGGAGTCAGCCTACGACGGACAGGCCAACTACTTCCGTGAGGCTGTGGCCAACGAACTGAAGGACTGGTGCCGTGACAATGGCTACGACCTCTATACCGATGGTTTGAAGATTATCACTACCATCGACACCCGTATGCAGAAGTACGCTGAGGAGGCTGCCACCAAACAGATGTCACAGGTGCAGAAGACCTTCAACCAGCACTGGGGCAACATGAATCCCTGGCAGGACGAGCGTCACGTCGAGATAGCCCATTTCATTGAGGATATCGCCAAGCGCCAACCTGTCTATAAATACCTTTCCAAGAAATTCGATGGCAATGAGGACTCCATCAACTACTACCTGAACCTGCCCCATCCCGTTAAGGTGTTCGACTATGAGAAAGGAAAGGTGGAAAAGGAACTCTCCACGATGGACTCTATCCGCTATATGGTGCGCTTCATGCATTGCGGCTTTGTGGCGATGGAACCGCAGACGGGCCACGTGAAGGCCTGGGTGGGCGATGTCGATTTCCACTCGTGGAAATACGACAAAGTGACGGCTAAGCGCCAGCCTGGTTCCACGTTTAAACTCTTTGTCTATACGGAGGCCATGAACCAAGGTATCACCCCTTGCGACACTCGCAAGGACGAGTTCTTTTCGATGAAGGTAATGCAGAACGGCAAGGAGGTCACTTGGGCTCCCACTAATGCCGACGGTCATTTCTCTGGTGCTAACATCACCCTGAAACAGGCCTTTGCCATGAGTATCAACTCCGTGGCCGTGCGTTTGGGGCAGGAGTGTGGCATCGGCAATATCGTAAAGACGGCTCACGACATGGGTATTAAATCGAAACTCGACCCTACCCCTTCACTGACGCTGGGAGCCAGCGACGTGACTCTGCTGGAAATAGTCGATGCCTATTGTACACCAGTGAACGACGGTCGTCAGAACGACCCTGTCTTGGTGACGAGCATCCTTGATCGCGACGGCAAGGAGATTTATGTTACTCCTACACAGAACAAGCAGGTGATACCCTATCGCAGTGCCTACCTTGTTCAGCAACTGTTGCGCGGTGGTATGAGTGGTACGAGTTCCCGTCTGATGGGTTTCGTAGGCTACGACAAGGCAGCCGATACCGACTTCGGCGGAAAAACTGGAACATCCAATAACCACTCCGATGCATGGTTCATCGGCGTTACACCGAAACTTGTAGTAGGAGCCTGGGTGGGTGGTGAGTATCGCAGTATCCATTTCCGTACGGGCATGCTTGGACAGGGCAACCGTACGGCCCTTCCCATCTGTGGCTACTTCCTCGGTTCCGTTCTTAATGATCCGACCTTCAAGCAGTATCGTTGCAAGTTTGCAGAACCACGCGATGCCAGTCTCTCGCAGATGATGTACGACTGCTCAGGCTATTTCAATGCAGCCTCTGACTCCGACTCTATCAGCGTAGATTCAATTGCGACTGTAGAATACGACAATAGTGAGGCCATCTTCTATGATGACTTTGGTAATCCACTCCCGCGGCCAGGTAAGACACCCGAGCCAGAGGAAGCCGATAACACTCCCGAGCCCCAGCAGAATGGCGAGGGCATTAAAGAAGATTGAAAAAAGAAAGACGGTAGGAAGTGGAACTCGACCTCGACAACAAGGAGTGGCAGGATGCCCTGCAGATCATCAACTATACCCGTCGCTCGCTCTTTCTCACAGGAAAGGCGGGCACGGGTAAATCGACCTTCCTGCGCTACGTCTCTGACAACACCAAGAAGAAGCACGTGATCTTAGCGCCTACGGGGATTGCAGCCATCAATGCCAGAGGCTCCACGCTTCATAGTTTCTTCAAACTGCCGTTCCATCCGCTGCTGCCCAACGATTCGCGTTATAGTTGGCGCCACATCAAAGAGACACTGAAATACACAGGTGCCCAGCGAAAACTACTCCGTGAGGTCGAACTGATTATCATCGACGAGATTAGTATGGTGCGTGCTGACATCATCGATTTCATCGACAAGGTGCTGCGCGTTTATACAAGAAATCCAGAGCCTTTTGGTGGAAAGCAACTTCTGCTGGTGGGTGACATCTATCAGTTGGAGCCCGTCTTGAAGGAAGAAGACCGCCAATTGCTCCAGCCCTTCTATCCCTCGTCGTATTTCTTCAATGCAAAGGTGTGGCAGCAGATGCCCATTGTCTCGATCGAACTGCGCAAGGTATATCGTCAGACAGACGACCGTTTCATCGCCATTCTCGACCGCATCCGCAACAATACGGCGACCCCTGCCGACCTCGATGCACTCAATGCTCGCGTGGTTCCTGAATCCACCGATTCGGCAGGATTAAGCATCACTCTTGCAGCCCGCCGTGATATTGTCGATTACATCAACGAACAACAACTCTCCGCCCTCGACGGTGCGCCCTCCATTTTCTTTGGCGTGATTCAGGGCGACTTCCCAGAGACCTCGCTGCCCACTCCGATGGAACTGCAACTGAAGCCTGGTGCACAGGTAATCTTCATCAAGAACGACAAAGACAAGCGCTGGGTGAACGGTACGCTGGGTAACATCGAGTACATTGCCGAGGAGGAAGGCATCATTGGCGTTATCACTGAGGAAGGTGTGGAGCACGATGTAGAGCGCGAGGTATGGGAGAACATGAGATACACCTTCAACGAGAAGGAACAGAAGATCGAGGAACAGTTATTGGGCACCTATACCCAGTTCCCTATCCGTCTGGCGTGGGCCATCACCGTCCATAAGAGTCAGGGCCTCACGTTCAATCAGGTCAGCATCGACTTCGGAGGCGGTGGCGCCTTCGCAGGTGGCCAGACCTACGTAGCCCTTTCGCGCTGTACCTCACTCGAAGGCATCACACTGAAGGCTCCCCTGCGCCAGTCTGACATCTTCGTACGGGCTGAGGTAGTACAGTTCGCTAACCGCTACAACGACCAGACACTCATCTCCCAAATAATGCAGGAGGGCAAGGCAGACCGCGAATACCACGACGCCGTAATGGCCTTTGACAGAGGAAATTTCGAAGCATTTCTTGAGAATTTCTTCAAGGCTATCCACTCGCGCTACGATATTGAGAAGCCACATATCAAACGTTTCATCCGTCGCAAGTTGGAAATTATCAATCGCCAGAAGTCGGAAATTGAATACCTGAAGTCACAACTCAATGCCAAACAGGATCTGCTGAAGCGCCTTGCGGCTGAATACACCATCTTGGGTCGTGAGTGCGAACATGAACACATGACGGAGGCGGCTATCCGCAACTACGAGAAGGCTCTCGAACTCTACCCTGATGCTGGCGATGCTAAACGCCGCCTCAAGAAATTAAAGAAACCGAACAAGAGCGAATAAGATCTATTTTACAACAAATTTTTCATTCCTCCTCCACTTTATTCCTATAGACAACCATGATAATCTCCATGACATTACGACAGTGACTGATCTCATGCTCCATCTGACAGGTACGACGCTCAAAGAACTCTTTGACGCCCTCGGATAGCAGGCCTTCCTTCGTGCCATTAATCTCATAGAGCGTACGTTTGGACTTACCACGAAGAACCTGTCTGTATGGAGAAATGCCATCAGATTCCTGCATATTTTCATTTTATTCTCCAAAGTTACGAAAAAAAACAAAAAAACACACAGGTTTTCGGTGAGTTTTTTGTAATTTTGCGGTCGATTTCAGCAATAACAACATTATTTGTAATACACTATGGTAAAGATCTCAAAAGAAGCCGCTTTGGAGTATCATGGAAGCGGACGCCCTGGTAAAATTGAAGTTAAGCCCACAAAGGCATATCGCACACAAACCGATCTGAGCCTCGCCTACTCTCCAGGTGTGGCCTACCCTTGTCTTGAAATACAGGAAGACCCTAATAACGCCTACAAATATACGGACAAAGGTAATCTTGTAGCAGTTATTTCCAATGGTACAGCCGTACTTGGCTTAGGCGATATCGGTGCCATGAGCGGTAAGCCCGTGATGGAGGGCAAGGGACTGCTCTTTAAGATCTATGGCGGCATCGACGTGTTCGACATCGAGGTAGCCGAGAAGGACCCCGAGAAGTTCTGCGAGGCCATCGAGCGCATTGCCCCGACCTTTGGCGGCATCAACCTGGAAGATATCAAGGCCCCTGAGTGTTTCTATATTGAGGAACGGCTGAAGCGCACACTTGATATCCCCGTGATGCATGACGACCAGCACGGTACGGCCATCATCTCTGCTGCTGGACTGAAGAATGCCATGGAGGTGATCGGCAAGGACATCTCGAAGGTGAAGATTGTAGTCAACGGTGCAGGTGCTGCCGCTATTTCGTGCACCAAACTCTATATGGCAATCGGCGCCCAGAAGGAGAACATCGTGATGCTCGACTCAAAGGGGGTCGTCTCTACAGAGCGTCAGGACCTGAACGAACAGAAGAAGTTCTTTGCTACTAGCCGCACGGATATCCATACACTGGCAGAGGCCGTGAAGAATGCCGATGTGTTCGTTGGTCTCTCGAAGGGTAATGTCCTCTCCAAAGACATGGTGAAGTCGATGGCGAAGGATCCCGTGATCTTCGCACTGGCCAACCCCGTGCCAGAGATCTCGTACGAGGATGCCATGGAGGCACGCCCCGATACCCTGATGTCAACAGGTCGTACCGACTATCCTAACCAGATCAACAATGTGATCGGCTTCCCTTATATCTTCCGTGGGGCGCTCGACGTGCATGCCACCGCCATCAATGAGGAGATGAAACTGGCCGCCGTCCATGCCATCGCCGACCTGGCCAAACAGCCCGTACCCGATGTGGTGAACGATGTGTATAAGGTGAACAACCTGACTTTCGGACGCGACTATTTCATTCCGAAGCCTGTCGATCCGCGACTCATTACGGAGGTTAGTGCCGCCGTGGCCAAGGCTGCCATTGAGAGCGGCGTGGCCAGAAAGAAGATTGAGGACTGGGACGATTATAAGGATTCACTCTCCGTTCTGTTGGGACAGGAGACCAAACTGACACAGAAACTCTACTCTACCGCTGCAGCCCACCCACAGCGCGTGGTGTTTGCCGAGGCCGTTCACCCCACCATGCTGAAAGCAGCCGTACAGGCCAAGGCCGAAGGTATCTGTCACCCTGTATTGCTGGGCAACGACGAGGTGATTGCCAAACTGGCCAAGCAACTCGACCTGAACATCGAGGGCATTGAGATTGTGAACCTGCGCCACCCGTCAGAGCAGGAGCGTCGCGAACGCTACGCCCGTATCCTCACAGAGAAGCGGCAGCGCGAAGGCTATACCTTCCAGGAGGCTAACGACAAGATGTTCGAGCGCAACTACTTCGGTATGATGATGGTGGAGACTGGTGAGGCCGATGCCTTCATCACAGGTCTTTACACGAAATACTCTAATACCATCAAAGTTGTCAACGAGGTGATTGGTATCCGTCCAGAATACCAGCATTTCGGCACGATGCATATCATCAACTCGCCAAAGGGCACATATTATATCGCAGATACCCTGGTAAATGAAAATCCTGACAAGGATACACTGGTTGACCTCGCCAAGTTGGCAGCCACGGCCGTACGCTTCTTCAACGAGAAGCCCGTCATTGCAATGGTGTCGCACTCCAACTTTGGCAGTTCACAGAGCGATGGTGCCAAGAAGGTGAAACACGCCGTGGAGGAGATGCAGCAACTCTATCCCGAACTGCCCATTGACGGTGAGATGCAGTTGGGCTTTGCCCTCGACAATGAACTGCGTGACGAACAGTATCCCTTCACCCGTGTGAAAGGCAAGAAGGTGAATACGCTGGTGTTCCCCAACTTAACCTCTGCCCGCTCTTCTTATAAGATGCTGCAGATGCTGGGCAGCGACGCAGAGATCATCGGCCCGATCCAGATGGGCCTGAACAAGCCCATCCATTTCATCGACTTCGGAGCCTCCGTTCGCGACGTGGTGAATATCACCGCCGTGGCTACCATCGATGCATACGTGGCCAAGATCAAAGCCCGTCTGAACGCACTGGGTAAGTAAATACACCTTATTATATTTATTGAGGGTTGCAACCAAGTTTGTTGCAACCCTCTCTTTGTGTCCGAGCACAAGAAAAACGCATATTTATGACCTTTTGACTTGATTTACATCAATTAAGTGTCAAAAAGATAGTTTTTGAACGAAATATTTGATAAAATGTTTGGTATTTCAGATTTTTGCTGTAATTTTGCACCCAGAAGTTTTAATCAGTATAACAAACAACTAAAAATTAAAGATTATGAATGCAGCAAAAGTTGTAGAGGATCTGAAACAGAGATTCCCCAATGAGCCGGAGTACATCCAGGCAGTTTCCCAAGTTCTTCCCACCATCGAGGAGGAGTACAACAAGCACCCCGAGTTCGAGAAGGCCAACCTGATCGAGCGCCTTTGTATCCCCGACCGCGTGAATGAGTTCCGCATCACATGGGTGGATGATAAAGGTAACGTTCAGACGAACATGGGTTACCGCATCCAGCACAACAACGCCATTGGTCCGTACAAAGGCGGTCTCCGTTATCACAAGAGCGTGAACCTGGGTATCCTGAAGTTCCTCGCTTTCGAGCAGACCTTCAAGAATTCTCTGACCACACTGCCGATGGGTGGTGCCAAGGGTGGATCAGACTTCTCTCCCCGTGGCAAGAGCGACGCTGAGGTGATGCGCTTCTGTCAGGCATTCATGAATGAGCTCTATCGCGTGATTGGTCCCGATGAGGATGTCCCCGCTGGTGACATTGGTGTTGGTGGCCGCGAGGTTGGCTATCTCTTCGGACAGTACAAAAAACTCACTCACCAGTTCCAAGGCGTGCTCACAGGTAAGGGTCTCTCCTTCGGCGGTTCACTGATCCGTCCTGAGGCTACTGGTTACGGTTGCGTCTATTTCCTGACCTCCATGCTCGCTACCCGTGGTATCGAACTGAAGGGTAAGAAGGTGCTGATCTCTGGCTCTGGTAACGTGGCTCAGTATGCTACTGAGAAGTGCATCCAACTCGGTGCTATCCCCTTGACCCTCTCTGACTCAGACGGTTACATCTTCGATCCCGATGGTATTACCCAGGAGAAACTCGAGTATGTGAAGGAGTTGAAGAACGTGGAGCGTGGACGTATCAAGGAGTATGCAGAGGAGTATCCCAACGCTGTTTATCACGCTGGTGAGCGCCCCTGGCACGAGAAGGCCGACATCGCCCTGCCTTGCGCTACACAGAACGAGATCAACGGTGAGCAGGCTCAGGCCCTGATCGACAATGGTGTGATCGCCGTCGCTGAGGGTGCCAACATGCCTTCACTCCCCGAGGCTATCAAGATCTTCCAGGATGCCAAGATCCTCTATGCTCCTGGTAAGGCTTCTAACGCTGGTGGTGTGTCAGTATCTGGTCTTGAGATGTCTCAGAACTCTGAGCGTCTGAGCTGGACTTCCAAGGAGGTTGACGACTACCTGAAGCGCATCATGAACGACATTCATGAGAACTGCGTGAAGTACGGTACTCAGGCTGATGGTTACATCAACTACGTGAAGGGTGCTAACGTGGCCGGCTTCATGAAGGTTGCCAATGCCATGATGGCTCAGGGCATCGTGTAAGCTCGACGAAGTCAAGGTTACATAATGATACCATTAGGCATCGTGTAATAAAAACAGTATTGTTTTTGATAAAAGAGGGCAAGTTCGTAAGAATTTGCCCTTCTTTTTTTATATTTCCTTTTTTTTTCGTAACTTTGCAACAATGAAACGGTTGATTGGATATTTTATATTTCTGCTTGCACTTTGTTGCTGCACCACGGAGGCCGAACGCACCAAGATGCGGGCTGGCCTCGACAGCATCAATGTGCTCAACCGCACCGACAAGCCTTTCACCGTACAGGATGTTGAGCCCTATATGCAGTTCTTCGATGACCATGGCACCCCCAACGAACGGTTGTTAGCCCACTATCTTCTTGGCCGTGCCTATTACGAGCATGGCGAGGCCCCCATGGCTCTTCAGTGCTTCCACGATGCCATCGAATGTGCCGACACCACCGCTGCAGACTGTGACTACGCCCAGTTGAGCAGAGTCTATGGCCAGATGGGTGGCGTGTTATATCATCAAGGGCTTTATCGTGAACAAATAAAGTATAACGAAAAGGCAGAAGAATATGCGTGGCAAGCCAAGGACACTATTCATGCACTAATTTATTATGAGTTGAAAGGTAATGCATATGAAGAACTTGGTATGGCAGATTCTGCAATCTATGTAATCGAGAATGTTGCTCACCAATTTGCTCAATATGGCTATCAGGCTGAATCCGCTATATCTTTAGGTGTTTTATTACGCACATTAATTCATAAGGCCGATTACATGAAAGCAAAGCAATACATGGATGCTTATGAATCAAAATCGGGACTATTTGACGAAAACCACAATATAGAGGCTGGGCGTGAGTATTATTACAGAGTTAAAGGAAATTATTACCTTTCAACAGGATTGTTAGATTCTGCCGAATACTTCTTCCGCAAAGAATTACGTGACGGCAAAGACTTTAACAACCAGAATGCAGGTGCAAACGGTTTGGCAGAAACATATAAGATACTCAACAAACCTGATTCCGCTGCCAAGTATTATGAATATAGTTATGCCATGAATGACTCTCTATATGCCCAACAGACAACAGAAACAGTTGAGCGCATGAGTTCAATGTACGATTATTCCCGTCATAAGGAAATTGCCAGGCAGGAAAAACAAAAGGCAACAAGTCGTCTTGTATATATTTGGATTTCTATTATTGTCATTCTTTTATTAATTACAGTTCTTGTCGTCATTGTTCTATATCTACAGTATGTAAGACAAAAACGTAAGGTTATTGAAAGAGAATACCAACATAGTCTTATAGTGGTAGAACAAGCGCATCGAGATATCAAGCAACTCCAAGAGTTTAAAGACCAGAACCAACAACTGATAGCTGAAAAAGAGCAATTGATTCACGAGCAAGATATAATTAGAAAAGCCATACTGAAAAAGGAAAAAGCGGGTCAGGAGTTTGTGCAACGACAATTCAAGGCAACAGCCATATATGAGAAATTCTGCAAACTTGCTATTACAGGCAGACAGCCGAGGAATACAGAGTGGACATTATTTCAAGATGCCATTTTCAATGCCTACCCCAACTTCTCAGAACTAATGGTCACCCATTGCCAAGACTTGGATGAGAGAGAATATAAAGTTTGCCTGCTGATTAGAGCAGACTTCAAACCAAATTCTATTAGTTCAATGTTGGCTATTCTCCCATCCGTCATAACCCAACTACGCACAGGTCTCAATTTGAAACTTTTCGGAAAGATAGGAACCTCAAAGGAATTTGACACATTATTAAGGAAAATCTATTAATCTAGACTCCTGATAGATGCTTTCTTCTATCATTCTTGTCAAAACATTTTCCTTAATATTTCATACAAAATTCATTGGTCAATGCATATTCTTTTGATTATCAAATGGATATGCGCTGAAAAAAAGCGTAAAATCATAGTACTAGAAAACAGAGTTAGATATAAGTAATTGATATAATTTTGCATTGACAAATTTCAATTACTCAAATAACAAGATGAAAATGAAAAGACTATTTTTATGTTTAGCATTTGTTCTCATGGCAAGTGCATGTTCTATCGCACAGGAGTTAATTCCGCTTTCTGTAAGTAAAGAGGAAAATATCCCCATTGGCAATCACATTCCAAAATCCCCGATGGAACCTCCAACGGTTTATATTGAGGACTTCACATTATCGTTCGAGACTGGTCATCCAGATTATGTCCTTAATATCAAAGATGAGGACGGTGATACTGTTTATACTACCGTTGTCTATTCTGCACAGACCCAGACTGTCCTGCCCTCTACACTCTCAGGCGAATATGAACTCCGCCTCATACCCTTCTCCGCCACCTATTATTATAGGGGATACGTTTCACTATAGTTTTAAGTAGATAATTATGAATAGAATACTGATAAATAAGGAGACCATAAAGTCTTCCATAGGCGATATGCTTACAAAGGCAAATACATTATATGAATTTTCTGGCGAGATTGATCTTGCAGGGGCCACAGTTAAAATTCCAGATCGATGTATCCTTCAATTTGATGAAGGTACCAAGATTTCCAATGGTACACTTGCATTAAACAGAACTCAGATGAGTGGTGCTAAACATTGCATTGCAACGGTAGTTAATGGCGAACAGGAAGAATTGGATACCGATTACTTTGACTTGACCCTTGCGAACAAAACTTCCATTATGCAGTCGATTGTCAATACTGCCAAAATTGTGCAGTTGCATGGGTGCCTGGAAAATGTCTTTGACAATATAGAAATTGGCGGTAAGGAAACTTCACTAATAGGTAATGGGGCGACTATCGTAAATTCGAGTGTAATGGCATCTGCTATCAATATTACTGATAATAATTTTGTTCGCATTGTCGATCTGGATTTTAATATTAGTTCTGGCTATGCCATTTATAAAAATGTTACTCAAACGACAACGACATATTTGTCCTTCATGATTGATCGCTGCCACTTTGTGAGCACAGGCGGTTCATCAACGGCAATAATTCAGTTGCTCGGAAGTAGGGAAGGTAACATTACAAACTGCTTCTTTGAGGGCTCAGGAAAAACTGGAAGTATAGGCATTAACAGACAGAATGCCGTTAACACCAATGTTATCGGCTGCATGTTCAGTAACCTTAGTTATGGTATCAAGGCTATCGGAGTGAAGACACCATCGGATTCGTCAACAGAACTGTATTCCAAGTTTGCCTGTGGCTTGAATGTACAATCGGCTGTTATGCTGGGTTGTAAATATGGTATTTATATCGAAGGAAATGATTCCTTCTTTCTCAATAACTCCATGATAGACTTCTGTGATAATCCTTTGGTGCTGATATCCCAAGATGGTGCCAATATCACGAACAATTATTTCTCTACATCCACGGTTTATAATGATTATACAGCAACGATAACTGTTCGCAACAACTCTTCTAAAGGGACAGCCAATCGTAACCAGCGGATAATTATATCAGGGAATACCATCTATGGGCATCGTACTTCAAACAATTATGGTATCGACATGGATGTGGAGTCGAGAGATTGTACTATACAAGGGAATACACTTAATTCATTCACTAATCATGGCATCTATCTTAGACATGATAATACAGGGTCTGGTTGGACGACGCAAAAACTAGTAATAGATAATAATCGTTTTTACTTTGCATATAGTAATTCCGACGGAATTGGTGGTTATACTGGAGACTTTGCAGTGATAGTGAAAAACAATTATGCCGTAGAAGGAACCAACACACAATTGATAAGTGTTGGCAGTCCATATTATGGTAATTATGTGTATTCTGGGAATCATGATTATCTGGCTTCTGTTCCTTCAGGAGACGAGGGCTCCAAGGTCTATTATGCATCACGTAGGAATAGCACAAGAATGAAAATCGGATTGACTATGGCGGCTAATGTGAACACACTGACAATTAACAATCCGATGAATGGCGATACAAATTTGGTGGTTTATGTGGCCAACAATCGCTATCCGATTTGTGTCCATACTATCAGTAGCACTCAGATTAAATTTACAAAGACAACAAGTGAAGCCGTTTCATTTACTGCTATTATTGAGCATCTCCTCAATATGTAGTGGCCTTATAAGTTAGTAAAATGACATTGTTACAAGAGAAATGGAACAGGACGTTGATTGTCCTGTCCTCTTTATTGTTATGCTTCATCGTGACATCATGTGGGCAGGACAGTTTAGAAGAGACTAGTCCTGAACCAAGTCCGTCACCGTGTATTGACAGTACCCGTCTGTGTTTGGATACTGGTTTGCCTGTATGCTATGTTACGACGCGTAATAACATAAGTATTTCTTCAAGAGATGAATATGTGACGGCAACTATGCATATTGTCCATAATGGAAAGTCTCTCTTTGAAGATACTTTACTCAGGATTAAAGGACGTGGGCAGGCTAGTTGGACATCTATGTTCCCGAAGCGCCCCTACAAACTGAAACTGAGTAGTCGTTATGAATTACTTGGAATGCCTGCAAACAAACATTTTGTCTTACTGGCAAATTATACTGATAAATCGCTGATGAGAACAGCGATTGGCTTCAAGGTCGGAGAACTATTGGAGCGTGAATGGACTCCTCAAAGCCGTTTTGTGGAATTGGTGCTAAATGGGAAGTATCAGGGAAACTATCAACTGACGGAATCTGTGAGGGCAGGGAAGCATCGGATTAATGTTAGTAATTCTGGCCTGATCTTGGAATACCTATATCCTGAAAGAGTGGTGGAGGAGCCTTTCTATTTCATAACTAAGAATTTCCAACTAGGCTATGGCTTTAAATATCCAGATGAGGATGATATGACAGAGGAATGCGTAAAATATGCAGCAGACCTGATGGACCGGTTTGAACGACAACTGACAGACTCTAATTGCGTAACAGGCTATATCGACTTTATCGACTTGGAATCATGGGCGAAGTGGTACTATCACCTGAACATCCTCATGCAGAGGGAGTATAATACTTATTTAGTGAAATATGACAATACGGACAATAGCAAAATCTGTCTTGGGCCACTTTGGGATTTCGAATGGAGTCTGGGCGTCGGATATTATGACGGGAAGGAGCGACCCTGTCAGGATCATTACTTGGTGACAGAGAAGTATTTCAGAAAGTTGATAGAATCTCCGCTTTTCATAGCAGAGGTCACAAAGATACATCGCCAATACGGGAAGCGAGTTAGAGAAGGGGTGCTGCGATACTACGAAGAACTCAGCGACTATCTCCGCATATCTCAGAAATTGAATTTCAAATGCTGGCCTATCTTGGATAAACGAATATCTGTCGGCGGCTATCCTCTTGGCTCATGGGAGAAGGAGGTGGAATGTGATCGGCAGTTCTTCATAGACCATTACGACTATATAGACAGTATCTTTGCCAGCGGATAGGCCTTCAAGGCTATCCGCAACAATATTGTTTAACCCTCTAAATTTAATGATTATGAAGCATGAGGACAAAAAAGTGAAAGGAGAAAAGGCGATGGAAGTGGAAATCAGCGAGCGTTACGTGGCCAGCAAGAAGTACTAAAGAGATTGAGGCGCTTTAATAATCCCCGACTTCATCCTTGCGGCGGCGGAATAGAACGGCAGCGATGACGGGCGCTCCCACGAGAGCGGTGACGGAGTGCGACTGCAGACCGTACTGCCTGATGAAGTCATTATAGCAGATGACGGATCGCGCACTGACACGAAGGACTTTATTGACCATATCAGACATGCCTTTCCCGTACCAGTCAGTCACGTCTGGCATGAGGATTGCGGCTTCCGCCGAACCGTCATATTCAACAAGTCTATCGCGAAGGCAAAGGGCGACTATATCATAGAGATCGATGGTGACGTTGTACCTGAGCGCCATTTCATTCAGGACCATGTTGACATCATGGAGAAAGGCTATTTCGTGTGTGGCAGCCGTGTGATGTTTCAAGAGAATGGTGCCGTAAGACTTTCTCATGTCGTCAACCTGTGCCGCTCGAGATGGCTTAGAAAGATGGTAGCCGCAGTTGAACCGAAGTTCTCCGAACGGCATGTGCGCGGGTGCAACATCGCTTTCTGGCGAGACGACTTCATCGCCATTAACGGCTATAACGAAAACATCACAGGATGGGGGCACGAAGACAGGGAGATGGTTTACCGACTAGTCTATCGCGGTGTCAAAGAGCGTCGACTGAAGTTTGGAGGCATCGTCAAGCATATCTATCATGAAGCACCCTCCATGGACAGCAAGTCACGCAACTACAGCATACAACGTGACACGATTGCACGGCGTTCAACATGGTGCGAGAATGGCATTTCAAAATATCTTTAACGTAACTACTCAGCACCCCACGGCATGAGTAGTTGTCTTACTGTTGCACGACAGCAAGTATTGCGTTGAATTTCGAATTTCCATTCTTCATGGCCGTTTCTGCTATGGAATGTAGCTTGGCAAAATCGTCAGCTCCTCCGTTGGTGCGGAAGCATCCGCTGACTTTCTGTTTTATCTTTATCTTCCTCACTCCTCGTTCACTTGCATTATTGTCATAGGGTACAAGTGGGTTGGATAGGAAAGTGAACAGGTAGTCTTTTACCTTGAGGATGCCTTTCTTGAATCTCTCAAACTCGTCATCGAGGTGCGTCAGGCTTTCTCCTAAGAGGTTCTT
>FLNY01002097.1_pt1 | contig 18359 bp, 14 predicted proteins | sample 1140381 | NCBI WGS metagenome assembly FLNY01 (sample SAMEA3878172, study PRJEB12797) | bioreactor metagenome | biome: Moose rumen | place: Sweden | collected 2011-10
CTCTTGTTCTTTTTATGCGTTGCGTTATACATCGTTTTTTCAATAGTGCTGAGCTTCTCCTTTGGATAGCCGACCGTTATTACGCAGAACAGGCGCTCGTCCTTCGGAATGTCAGCCATTTCGTACGCCTTATTCTCGTTATAAGTACCCGCTACCCAGCACGTGCCGAGCCCGTGATACACGCACTGGAGCATTATGCTCTCGCCGAGGTAGCCGCAGTCCTCCCTCGCCTTTTGGGTATCCTTTCCGCATACGGCAATCATTGAGAACTTTCCGCTGAAAATTCTGAAGGCAGGGGTTGCGTCGTCAATGAATATGAAGTGAACGCCCTCGGTTTCGTTAACTGCGTCAACCATTTCTCGTATTACGTTTTTAATATCCTCGCCGAGCGGCCTTGAAAGGTACGCCCTTCTCGAGCGCCGCAGCTCTATCGCTCTGATATATTCCTCGTTCGTCATAGTTCAGCCTCAATAAAAAATGATTACCATATGGCAGAGCAAGATGAATCCGAATCGCCTAAAACGCGGTTCTTAAGCGAACTTTGACGTTTTCGTTCTTGCTTTGCGCCAGCAAAGCTGCGACCTCAAAAGCCAAATTTCATCTTGACTCCCTGTGTTTTAGGTGCAAGGCAGTTTAAAATGAGCTGATTTGGTTTAGGTCAAGGCAAAAAGCACAGGAATACTTTGTGTATTCCGAGCATTTTTAACGCAGAGATAAGGCAAATCAGCCATTTTAAACCGGTTTTGGATTCATTTTACTCTGCCTAATCATTATAACATTATTAATAGTCAAATTCAATATTATACTTTCTAATCCATACATAAATTTGAAGAATATACGCGAGAACCTGCGGAGCTCGCATGAGCTGACCGTACCACGGCTCCTTAAGCGAATCGGGATTATCCATAAGCGCCCTTACGGCTTCAATATTCAGCATTTCGTAGAGCGGGCACTGCTTATCGTTAATAACATAATCAACCATTTTCTTAACCTCGCTGAGATATACGGGGTTAAAGGTCTTGGGATACGGGCTTTTCTTACGCCACGTGATAATTTCGGGAAGCTCGTTTTCAAACGCCTTTCTGAGAATTCCCTTTTCCCTGCCCTCATATGCCTTAATCTTCCATGGCATATTATAAGCATACTCAACTATTCTCCAATCGCAAAACGGGACTCTCACCTCAAGCGAGGACTCCATACTCATTACGTCCTTGCGAACGAGCAAGGTCTGCATAAACCAGTCCATATTGAGTATAAACATTTCCCTCATTCGCCTTTCAAGTTTCGAATCCGTGCTCAGATAATCCGTTTTTGCAACAGTATCAAGATACGCGCTGTGTGCGTATTCCTCACCCTCGGGAAGAAAGCCGTCCCTGAGGATACCGCGCCTTACGTCAACCGTTCTCGACCACGGGAACGTCTCCTCAAAAAGCACCTCGGTTCTGTGGTACCACGGGTACCCGCCGAAGATTTCATCAGCACACTCACCCGACAGACACACGGTATAATTTCTCTTAACCTCCTTGCAGAATAAAAGAAGTGAGGAATCAACATCGGTAAAGCCGGGGGCGTTCCTTGCAATCGCAGCGTCAATCAGCGCCTCGGCAACAGCCTTATTGTTCAGCACAACGTTATGATGCCGTGAGCCGATATAATCCGAAATCAGATTTATATAATCCGAGTCCTTATTGGGCTGAAAGAGGCTGCTTTTAAAGTATTTGTCGTTGTCGTCATAATCGACGGAATAAGTACTGAGCACTTCCCCGCGCTCCCTGTACTCGTCGGAAGCAACCTTTGAAATTATCGAGGAGTCAAGCCCGCCGCTTAAAAAGGTACACAGCGGCACATCGGACACGAGCTGCCTTTTTATAGCGTCGGTAACGAGAAAATGCGTATGCTCCTGCGCTTCAAGCTCGCTTTCAAAGGACTCCTCAGCCCGGAGCTTCCAGTACTCCTTTGTTTCAGGCTTTCCGTCTTCATATGTCATATACACCGCAGGCGGAAGCTCCCTAATATCCCTGAATACAGTCTTTCCTATTGTTTTCGCGGGACCGAGCATAAATATTTCGTTCAGCCCCTCCCTGCTGCACACTCTCTCAACACCGGGAACATATAAAAGGCTCTCCATACGCGAAGCAAATGCAAAGATACCGTTTTTCTGAGTATAGTAAAGCGGCTTTACGCCAATCCTGTCGCGGCACAAAAACAGTCCGTTATCCTCCTCGTTATAGACGGCGTATGCGTAAATACCGTTAAACTTCTCAGCGCTCTTTTCCTTCCACTTATCATACGCTTTAAGCACAACCTCAGTGTCGCAGTCGGTATCAAAAGTATATCCGCAGCCCTTAAGTTCGTTTCTTATTTCATCTGTATTATAAAGCTCTCCGTTATAAACAATAATATACTTGCCGAAGCGCATCGGCTGCGCCCCGTTTTCTACGTCAATTACCGAAAGACGTCTGTGTATAAGCGAAACATTGCTTTTTGTATACTCCCCGAAGGCGTCGGGTCCTCTCATTCTAAGCGAACGCGAAATATTCCAGATAGCCTCTTTTTCGCCTCTCAGGTCAATACTGCTGCTGAGTATTCCTGCAATTCCGCACATAGTTATCACCTCACGCTTATCATATGCATTTTCACAAATAATGTAATTATTTTTGTAAAAAAAGTATTGACTCAACAAAAAACTTATGATATATTATTAAGGCGTTAGAAATGCGCTGGTGTAGCTCAGTTGGTAGAGCAGCTGATTTGTAATCAGCAGGTCAGGGGTTCGAGTCCGTTCACCAGCTCCATAGACAAGGGCAGATTCCCGAGCGGCCAAAGGGATCAGACTGTAAATCTGACGTCAACGACTTCGGTGGTTCGAATCCACCTCTGCCCACCATAAGCAATCAAGCCAAAAATGGCTTGATTGCTTGTTTTTTTGTCTAAAAAATATTTTGATATATGTCCCAAAAACGCCCAATAATACTGTGGCAAAGGTGTGGCGAATGAGACTTTGGAACCTAAAACGTGGCAAAAGTGTGGCAAAACTAATTATTTAATGACTACAGAAAAACTCCCTTTGGATTGACCAAAGGGAGTTTTCTTATTCCATCCTCGCCATTAAAGCAGGACCGTTATCCTTAAGCCACCTGTTCCATTTATGATAGTCGGGATACACTCGCAGCACCTCCGCGTAAAAGTGTTCCGAGTGATTCATCTTCTTACGGTGGCAAAGCTCATGCACAACAACGCTGTCAATCACTTCGGGTGGGGCGAGCATTAGTAAGCAATTGAAATTCAGATTGCCTTTGCTACTGCAACTGCCCCATTTCGTGTGCTGGTTACGGATTGTTATCCTGCCGTAATTTACGCCAATCAGTTTTGCATAATGCTCCACTCTCGGCGGGATGTATTCCAACGCTTTTTCTGCAAGCTCCTCAATTTCATCAGCCGTTAGCTTTTCAGCATTCGCTTGCCGTTCTTGAGCCTGTTGCAGTTTTTGTAAATGCTTCTCAATCCAGTCAGCTTTTGACTCTATAAACTTATCAATTTCACTTTGCTTCAACCGATATGGTGCTCTCGCAATTACTCTTCCGTTAGGCTTGATTTCCAACGAAAGGGTTTTGCGATTGCTACGGACTATTTCAACGTTATAATTACTCATCTTTTCTGAAAGTCTTATAAAGCTCTTTTGCCATGGAGTCCATTACACTGTTGTAGAAATCGTTATCATTAAAGAGCTTTTGGAAAGACTCATTGTTCTCCAGATAACATTTCGTGACGATTTTCTTAAACTTATCAGGGAACAAGCTCTTTACAAACATTTCTGAGCTGGAGCCTTTTGCTTTCTGACGAAGTTTTTTCACATCCTTATCGGACATAAACATCTGATAGATACCCTGAACGATAACTCTATCTGCATCGCTGAACTCACCTGCAAACCTTTCGTTGACCTTGTCAATGATGCTTTGCAAGGTGTCCTTCTTTTTGTCGGGTTTCTTCGGTGCTAATGAGCTTTGAGGGATGTATTCCGTTGAAGCTTTATCAAGCACAATTTTGCCTTTAAAGGTTTCCTTAAGAGATGCATATTCAAGTTTAATTTTGTCATCAATATCAACAATATCGACCTTTTCTCTGGGAAGGAATTTAATTAAGTGAGAAGTGAAAAGATACTCATTAAACAGGTCGACATCATGCAGTTTGATTAGCTGAGTAACGTAAGCATATGCTCCATTGAACCTTCGGATATAATCCCTTACTGCAAATCTGTCATTTTCATCAAGATCATTATATCTTTCAACAACGGGCTTGAGAGCTCCTGAAAGCTTGCCAAGAGCAACATCACTTTGTTTTGATTTTGCTGATGCATCCATTAAATCTCTGTATTTTTGAACATCGCTCATATTATACAGGAGATAGTCTTTTATCTTGCTGCGCAGGTCATATACTCTATTAAGATCAGTTTCACCATTAAGGAGCGTACATTCATAGAACGGCTGGAATGCTTTCTTGATGTCCTCTGCTGTATTCTCAAAGTCGAGAACAAAAACATCATCTTTATTCTCGCAAGTTCGATTAAGTCGAGACAGAGTCTGTACGGCGCTTACATCGTGTAGTTTCTTGTCTACATACATGGAGTGCAGTAGCGGCTCGTCAAAACCTGTTTGGTACTTGTTTGCTACAACTAAGATATTATACTGACTGCTATGGAATGCTTTTCGGAACTTTTTGTCTGTAGTGATATAGCGTCCCTCTTCGTCTTTATTCATTGACGCTTCGGTATAATCCACACCGTCAAGGCTAACCGTACCAGAGAACGCAACCATAACATCAGATCCCTTGCAGTCTTCGGGATGCTCTTTTATGTATTCCTTGATAGCATTATAATACCTTACTGCATTTGCGCGGGAGTCAGCAACAATCATTGCCTTTGCTTTACAACCAATCTTAAACCGACCTGACGCCATAAAGTTTGACATAATCATTTCGGTTTTCTGCTTAATTGTATAGCCGTGCTCCTTGTAATACTTAAAGAGCGCTTTTGCCGCCTTGCCTTCTAAAAGCTCTGGATCATCAGCTGAAACTTTTATCAGCTTAAACGCCTCTTTAATCGTGGTGTAGTTTTCAAGCACATCAACGATAAAACCTTCTTCAATAGCCTGACGCATCGAATAGGTGTGGAAAGGTCTCTTTTTTATCGTTCTTCCTGGTCCGTCAGGACCGTCAGTAAGAACTTCAAACGGCTCGCCAAACAGCTCAAGTGTTTCGCCTTTCGGAGTTGCAGTGAAAGCAAAGAAAGACTGATTGTTCTGATGTCCCTGACCAATCAGGGCATTGATATATTCATCCCGAAGATCAACATCATCTTCATCAAGGTCTTCGCCTTCGGCAATTTCTTTAATTGCCACCTTCAAATCAACGAGAGCTTTCTTTAAGGTTGCTGCACTCTTGCCACTCTGTCCTTGATGAGCCTCATCGACAATAATAGCGAAATTGCGTCCGCTAATCTTTTTCATTTCCTCATAAGCGAACGGGAACTTTTGAATGGTACAGATAATAATTCTCTTATTATCGTTTATCGCCTGTGCCAAATCCTTGGAGCTCTTATTATCATCAATGGGTACGACTAAGCCAGGCGTATGCTCAAAGCTATTGATTGTGTCCTGAAGCTGCGAGTCAAGAACAATACGGTTTGTTACCACGATAACGGAGTTAAATATCGGATCATCGTTTTCATCGTGAACAGAAGCAAGACGGTATGCAATCCACGCAATAGAATTCGACTTGCCTGAACCCGCACTGTGTTCAATCAGATAGTTTTTGCCCGCACCGTTTTCCTTAACATCAGCAAGAACCTTCTTAACCACATCATACTGATGATAACGCGGGAATATCAATCTGCCTTTTGTATAGGAAATAAAGCGGTGAACGATATCAAGAAGCGAGTCACGCTGAAGTACCTCTTCCCAAAGGTAAGAGGTCGCATAACCGTCGGGGTTTTGAGGATTTCCAGCGCCGCCAGCATTGCCTGCACCGTTTGAGCCCATATCGAACGGCATAAAGTATGTCTTGTCATCCTTCAGCGTTGTCGTCATTTTTACGTTGTAATGGTCAACGGCAAAATATACAAGAAAACGGTGATTTGTACGGAAACAGAATTCCTTTGAACTGCGATTATACATAAACTGGTTAACCGCATTGTCCACATTCTGCCCTGTGAACTGGTTTTTAAGCTCAAGAGCAACAATCGGAATACCGTTTAAAGACAGCACCATATCAATCGTGTTTTCCAATTTTGGCGAATACTTGAACTGTCTTGTGCAACCGAGAATATTTGCGTTATAAAGCGCCATTGCTTTTTCATTCAGACCGCTTTCTGGTTTGAAATAGCAGAGCTTTATTTTTATGCCCATATCGTCAATACCGTTACGAAGCACGGAGATTAAGCCCTCGTTGCTGACCACTTGTTCAAAGCGGTGATAGAGCTTTTCGGGCGCATTATCGCCATAGTATTTTTTATACCTCGCCCACGCCTTCGGCTGTGTTTTTTCAATGAACTCAACCAGCACGTCAAGGTAGATACACTTCTCCTCATCATGACGGTGATTATATATCCACATAGCCGTACCCGAAGGTGCATTATGTACCTGACCGACGAACTGCTCATAGCCGCCTTTGGTTATAAGGCTGCCTTCTATGTCATATTCAAAACGCTTTTCGTTTAGTTCCATAGTTTCCTCCGATGGAATTATGATATCAGTTTTATGTATTCTGTGAATTATACTCTCGTGCACTATAGATAAAGTCTTCTTTAATGTTCAAATCATGCTTAATCAATAGCTCTCTAATAACACTAATTATATCACAAGCTGAAAAACCGCTTAACATATAAATATCAGTACCTTTTAATCTTTTTGGTTTTCTTAAAATATTACTATCATATGAAAATAACGGGAAAGCCCAATTTTTAATTGTTTCATTATTCTTTGCCATATCCTCAATAATACTACCGTCTAAACTGTAAAGCTTTTCGGCAACAGAAAGTAACATGCCTGCAAAAGTATCAACATTAACTCTTTCGCCAAGGATTTCATAGTGACTAACAGCTTTATTTGTCGCGTTAGACGGCTCTTCGCAGGTGTAGTTGTGATATCTTTTATCTTCAAAAGATATCACAACTTTAGGATTGACAATCGGGAACAAAGCCAATACTTCTTCTGCAAGTCGTTCAGCACGGCTTTGAATTGTATCCGCATTCCATTTATCACGATTTATGATATCTTTGCAAAGATGAGTAATCTTTGTATCCGATTTATTCAGCAGGGTTTTCTTTTGGTCAAATGGCTTATCTCCTAACTCGCTGTTATATCCTGTCAGTGTTAAATTGCCGAGAGTGTGTAGCCATTTTTCTCTAACCTCCAGCCAGTTGTTGCCGAGCATTCTCTGCCAAGCGGTTGAAAGGTTTTTGTTTTGTGGCATTACATGTTCAATGCTTAATGTGTCAGTAAGGACTTTTTCCTTTCCCTGGTTTTCCAGTGCAATAAGAAGGTATCTGCATAATGCATGTTTTGCATATAAATTGTTGTTTTTTAATGCATAAATGTAGTCATCCTCATTCGGCACAACATCTTTTGAGGTCACTTGCTGCATAAAGGAAACAATGGCATCATAATAATTATTTTTGTTTTCTGCATCAGAGAACACACGTGAATGGAGTGTTTTATAGAAACCTCGCAAAGAGTTTGAAGGCACTTCGCATATTAATCTTCTGATACTGTATGAAAGCAGAAATTGAAGTATTCTTTCGAGCTCATTTTCATCTATAATTTTATTATAATAGTCGTCAAATACTTTAAATAAGAAAAGATATACTGTTGTTTGCTTTAAACATTTAAACCCATATAAATATGAGTTTGTTTCCTTGCTGAATTTGTCACTTCCATAAAGGAATACACGATATATCTCTGCATAATGAAGGAGTTCTTTCAACATCTCTTCATTCGTTTTAGCGTTATCTTTATTCAGTTCTTTAAATGACTTATAACCTGTCTTTTCTTTGATAAAGCCATCCGACTTCATGTTCAGATAATTAATGAAAAATTCAGACATTTGGTTCTTTTGAATAGCTTGCTCTATTTTAAGCCAATATGTTTCATACAGGTAATCCTGATCGGCATCCGTCATCAATACATAGTTACGGATTTGATCGGCAAGACTAAGCGGAACGCCAGTTGAATTTATTCGTTCGAATATTTCCTGTGCGTTGTCTTCATCATCAAGCTTTATCATCGCACAGGTCAGTTTGTCTATCCCTTTCTTGATTTTTTTAACGTCAAGGTCGGGATCCTCTTCAAGCGCTTGTTTAATCAGTTCGCAAAAAATAGAATAATTCTGCCATATTCCGCTTGACTTATCTATTTCATCAAACTTGTTATCCATAAGGAGAAAGAGCTGCTGATTATCGGTCTTGATGGGCTTTAATTTCAATTTGCTTTGTGTGTCAATTTTATACTCATCAAAACGGTCATAGTTAAACACATTTTCAGAGACAGCTTCCTTTTCACTTTCGGTAGAAGCGTTATCAATAAGTGCCTTTAACAAAAGATATATAGTCGTTAATCTTTGCTGACCGTCAACAATCACATAGTAATGGATGTTATGTTCTTCGTTTATCTGTGCATATACAACCGAACCGCAAAAATGAGTCATGTCGCGCCTATAAGCAGCTATAATATCATTAAACAGCTTTTCACATTGCTCTCTCGACCATTCATAGTTCCTCTGATATACAGGAATTGCGTATTGACGCTTATTTGGTTCGAAAAAATCATTGATTATTCTTCCGCCATCAATTTTCATTATATTCTCCTTCTATTACTTTATCGCCGTGTTCTGATACGATGATTATTTCTTGATTATTTTTACGGCAGAAGCCGCGAAATCTTTCACCTTGTCTTTGTTGTCCAATAAGTACTTCGCTCCAAGATAAGCACCTCCTAACAGAGTGCCTAACAATGGAATAGCCCTTATTTTATCTGCTTTTTTATCCAGACCTTTATATTCGTATTTGTGAGAGTTATTGTTCATTATCTTCAATTACCTCCAATAATTCTTCTCCAGTAATTTCTATCAACAGGTTTTTATCGATATCAGTATTTGATAATAATATAACCTTGTCTTCAAGAAGCTTGCAGTTTTCTATATCGTATATTGGTTCGGGGTTGTTTTCAATATACTTAAATGTTTTGATTTTTGAATAATCTACAGCTTTTAGCATATCTATTGCTTGTTGATAGAGATTTTTTGCGGAAATATTATCACATAAAAGGCAATAAGCATATGCTTGCAAATTAGTGGAACTAAGAAAAGCATCATATAAATTTACCATTTGACGATATGATTTCCCAATATCGTCAAAATAGTTTTTCTTAAACACGTTAATAGCAATGTTTAGCCATTCTTGTTTGGGAATTGTTTTAAACTCAGCTGCTTTTCTGTTAAATGTTTGATAGACTTGGCCTTGAACAATAGACAAATCATGTATTGCTATCGGAAGATGCTTTTCTCTATCTTCCTTGCTTTGTTCGAGAGCAAGCAAAATACGATTGCGAGCAGAAATAAGCATGCCCATTCTGTCATCTTTTTGAATTTCTTCAATCTCACGTACCGTATTATATGTAGCTTCAAGTTGCGCGCTTATTTTTCTTAATTGCTGTTGCAAAAAGAGATTTTGATAACCGTTTGCAAGCGACTCTATCGGATTGCCCTGAACTAACAGTTCTTCTTTAACAGGAAGATTTGTAACGATAGTATTCTTACCGTTTTTTGCTTTTTCAACAAGTGTGGGCCACATCTTTCCCGTTTTGTCGCTTTCCATAATCTTCAATGTACCCTCTTCAAATGCCTTGCGGAATTGCGGAGGTATCTGAACAATGTATTCTTTTTTCGCGTCAATTTTAGAAAGAACATCTGCAATGTTTACTACTTGCAAAAGTTCGTTGATAACGCCTTTTATGTCAAGTTTACCGAGAGTTTCAACAGTACCGTATAAAACTGGAATGTCTTCGGTTATTTTTTCGTTAGTTACGGATAATTCCTGATTGGATTTGATAAGCTCGTTTTTTCCTTCCATTATTGTTTCCTCATTTTAAAGGTATCAAAGCCTTCCTTTTAGCCCTTTTACCGAATTAGAGACTTCTTTTATTGCTCGTTCGATATCTCTGTTACTGTTACCGCCAACATAGTCATACTCAAATATAATATCTGTATTTACACTTATGCCTTTTGATTTACCATCAATTTTGAACACAAGTTCAAGATTTTTCCCTTGATAAATGGGCAAGGTCATATGAGCACCTGTATTATGGGTCGTTCCGTTAATAGATTGCGAATATAAGCCGACGGGGAACTTAAAGGTTTCTTCTGGCTTAATATAATCGATATAGACAATATGTTTATTCTCAAATAGCAACTCAATGTTTTTGGCTACTTTGTTTCCGTTATTGTAAACCTCTAAACCACAAACAAAATTCCCGTTAGCAGCTTTATCAAGAACATTTAACCTGCAAAGAATATCGTATGACTCTTTCGACTGATATTTATACGACTTGATGGCATATATCAAAGCTAATAAGGTTAACAAAATAATAGCTATGTAATTGACCGCTTCAAGCCAATGAAGCCATGTCATAACATTCGATTGAGCGTTTTGTGCTGCGGCAATAATGATATTCAAATACTAGACCTCCTTCTTGCCTGTGACGTATTCGTAAATGAGGGATTTTTTGTACTCGTTGAGCTTTTCTATTTTCTGCTGCTTGATTTCAATCAATCGGTCAATTGCTTCACACTTTTCGTCAAGATAGTCTGCAATTTGCGATTGCTCAGTAGGAGAAGGCCAAGTTATTATTTGCTTATTCCAAAGTGAAGCAGACCAAGTTGCTAAACTTACAGAATCAACTACAACGGTTAAAATGCTTTGTTGTAAACAATACTGCACAAACTTTCGGTTAATACCGTTTTTTAATTTTGCGCGTATAACATGGTCCGTGTAGCAAGCTCCAGCCATAGGTAGAAAAACATATGGTGTTCCGTTACGTGATAATAGCAAATCGTTGAACTCAGTATATTTCCAATCTGGAAATCCCTGATAAGTTGTTCTTATAGGTTCTAATCCTGCAGTATAAAAAACGATATCCTTATCATCATTTGACCAAAATTCTTTATCTAATCCTTCTCCAGTATTTAACCCGTTATGCAAGTATTTAAATTGAATTATATCCCAGCTTTCAGGAATATCACCTATCCATTCAACACCACTGTCTTTCATTGGTGCGTCGGGGTTGAGACCTTTGGTTACAACTTCAGTAATCAACGATTGCTTATACGCCTTAAGCTTTTCAATCTGCTGCTCCTGATTGGCAATAAGCTTATCAACTTTTTTTGATTTTGCTTCTATATCTTTAAGTATTGTTTCTTGTTCTTGATATGATGGAATGGGCAGGTCAATGTTTTTCATTTCCTGCCATCTTGTTGTCCATAAATCTGCAACGATACCGTGTCCCCATCTATAAAACTCTTCTGCAAAACCATAGTTTTTCAAAAGATAGTTGTTATAAGACGGAACAATTGTGCATTCTTCTTTTTCAAAGAGTACCGTGTTAATAAGTGAAACAGAGCCGTCAAGATTAGAAACACCACACGATTGTTTTCTGTCCGAGCGTGAGTTGATAACAAAATCGTTTTTTAGTACTTGTTTTCTATTGTCATTTGCATCGCTTTTTGCAACATTTTCCATCTGCGGCACAACACCGCCTTTTGAAATCGAAAGTGGCGGATAGTCTGTATCATTCACTTTTTCATTTCTGCACTGGAAAAGGCTTCCGATAGTGCGAATGCGCCAATTGGATGGTATTTCCCCAATCCAAGCAACACCGCTGTCTTTCATCTCACGCATTTGCTCTACCTCCTGTTTTCAGATAGAAGTTTAGCAATCTGTAAAGACTGAAATAGGCATATGCAATCACTAAAACAACGAAAAGAACAGCTGCAAAATGTGCCAAAACAAAATTGCCAAGCCAAATAACGCCACACAGGCAAGCCCACATAGCAAAGAATATGACAAATCGGATTGTCCAGTGTAAAAAGCTGCCGCTGTTCTTTTTTTCAATCCAACCGTCTCTATATAAACAACCGACCTTTTTGAATGAAACATGATAAGCCGCTTCGCTAACAATAAGCATCAAAATCCATTCCGCAAGCCACGGCAGTGGCAGGGATAACGGGTCAGTCAATTTTTCAAATACATAGCTAAAAATTGTACTCATTAATCTCCTTATGGAATAATTCATTCATTAATATTGTTTCTTCTACCTCTAACGCCTTGATTTCGGCAAAGATATCTTCGGACGGAACAGGTGGAACGAATTTGTAGAATAATCTTGTAAACGGAATTTCGTAACCCATCTTGTCTTTGCTCCTGTCCATATAAGCAAACTCGTTATATGGGGTTACGTTCTTTTTGAAATATTCGTCTATGTTTTCACCGAAAGGAATGATTTCCGTATCGGTTCCTTTTTCCTTATTGGGCTGAGGTTTGCCCTTCTTGAGAACGGGCTTACCGTCTTCGCCAAGAATAGGAGTCAAGACCGTTACCTTTGTATAGCCGAAATAGTCGTTATCAAAAACCTTGCTTTCAATCGTAAGGTCTCCGTCTGAATATTCATTGTTATCAAATTTCTCATAAGCCTTTACAATGAGGTTAATGCATTTTTCGTCAAGGTCGACGCGCTTATTACCGATATTTTTTCTGCGCTTTTTAAAACACTTGGAAGCGTCAATCAACTGTACCTTGCCTTTGCGGTGTTCTTCCTTGCCCTTGGTTAAAAGCCAAATATATGTAGAGATACCCGTATTGTAGAATAAGTCAGTTGGCATCTGGATAATGGCTTCAACCAAATCCTCTTCAATAACATACTTGCGGATATTGGACGCGCCTGAGCCCGCATCGCCCGTAAAGAGCGAGGAGCCGTTCTGGATAATCGCCATTCTGCCAGAGCCATGCTTTAACTTCTTAACACCGTTGAGCATAAAGAGCATCTGACCGTCGGAAATTGCAGGTAAACCAGGACCGAAGCGTCCGTCATAGCCTTCTCTTTTGTTTTCCTCTTCAACGGCTGCTCTTTCTCTTTTCCAGTCGATACCGAAGGGCGGATTACTGATAACGTAATCAAATTCGTAGCCTTTAAACTTATCGTCCGAAAGCGTATCGCCGTACATCATACCCGAAGCGTTACCGCCTTTAATAAGCATATCTGCTTTAGCGATAGCGTAAGTTTCAGGATTGAATTCCTGACCGAAGGCGGTAAGATCCGCGTCCTCGTTAATATCCTGAAGGCGCTCGGTAAGGCAACCAAGCATCTGTGAGGTACCCATTGCCATATCATAAGCCGTTTTCGTGCAGCCCTGTTGTGCGATTTTTTCCTTTTCAGGAGATACAAGCAGCTCGGTCATTAGATAGATAACGTCGCGGCTGGTAAAATGGGCTCCCGCCTGCTCGTTATAGCTTTCTGAAAACTTACGGATAAGCTCTTCAAAGATATAGCCCATATCAGCAGATGTGATTTTGTCAGGAGACATATCGCCCTTTTCGGAGCAGAATTCCTGCACGACGATATAAAGCACGTTGCCATCCACCATGGTTTTAATCTGGTCGGCGAACTTAAAGTTCGAGATAATGTCCTTAACATTATCGGAAAAGCCCTGAAGATAATCCTCAAAGTTAATGTCAATATCATCAGGCTCAGCAAGAAGCTTGTCAAAGTCAAACTTGCTGGAATTATAGAAACTATAGCCTGAGAGGGTAGTAAGGATACCGTCGCGAACCTGACCAGTTATCCCTTGCTCATCAAGCTTTTTCGCCTGCACCACAACAGCGGCTTTTGTTGGCTTCAATGCATCGTCAAAACGCTTTAAAACTGTCATCGGAAGGACAACCTTGCCGTATTCGTGCGGTTTAAAAAGCCCAACCAGGTGGGTTGCAATCTCCCAAATCAGATTGGCTTTTTCCTGAATATTTCTGCTTGTCTGCTTTTGTAAAGTGTTTAAAGACATAACATACCTCTTAATAATATAATAACTCAATATGTATAATATCATAAAATATTATAATTTACAACATTTAGTCTACTTGTGTGACAATATTTGGACTCTATTATTTCTTTCAAAATACCCATCAAAAAACACTTGTCAAGGCTTTTTGCAAAAATAATCATAAATATTACCAAAAAAGACATATATGTAACTTGTCCACGCTAAAATTCATGTTACAATTTAAATATAAGTTGTTATTCACCAAGAAGTTATAGGGCTTCTTGGAATTTTTTATATAAACGTTAGTAAAAAAGGAGTGATGAAAATCAGTACACTTGAGGATCTGTGGTACGGAAACATAAATCCAAGCACCAACCGCGATGTTACAATGAAGGAGCTGAACTTGGTTGATTTAATCGGGAGTGCACGATCAGACTTGAAAAGGGAGCTTCCAGATAACAAAAAGCTTCGGGAGTTGATTGACAACTACGATGAGTATTCGCAGTTCGTTGAATGTGAGGCGTTCAAACGGGGCTTCAGCCTTGCTGCTAAAATTATGATTGAGATCTTATGTGATGACTGAGGACGGGTAACCGTCCTCTTTTTTCTTGCATTAAAGTACATAATCGTATAAAATGTACTTGGAGGCAAGATTATGGTTAAACACAAATTATACGTTGGCGACAACTACGCAGTTCTTGATATGTTAATTGAGGAGAAGTTCAAGGTTGATATGATATATATTGACCCTATATACCATGCTCAAAATCATTATTTTAAAAAGTACAATGATAATGAGAAACTCTGGTTTACAACGCTGGTGCGAAAGATAAAAAAGTCAACAGAGCTTCTCAAGGATGACGGATTAATATTTATATCTATTGGTGACGACCAGGTCTGTAAGCTCAGGCTCGCCTGCGACAAGATGTTCGGTGACGATAACAGAATTGCTATGATTGCAGTTAAAACACCCAATCAGACGGAAGGCTTAAACGTTATAAAGAATACCGAATACCTCTTGATTTACGGAATGGGCTCGGACAGTAAATTACATTTCGAGGAGAAGGATCAGGAAGCTCGATGCACAACGGGAAGATACGGACAGGCCATACAGTCAATAGATATTCCCGCAGGAGTAAGCGTTGAAAAGGTTGCTGACGGTATCTACAGAAACAAAGACATAAAGAGAACGGGTGGATACGAGGACGTTGAACTTACAAACGGTCCAATCGTTGTCGAAAACGGTAGACTTAAGAACGGAATAACGCTGAGATGCAGATGGTCTTGTCCGAAAGACGTTCGTGCGTGGGCAAATAAGATTAAGAACGGCTCTACAGAACCGATTTACAATAAATACGGCAAGGAATTAACGGAGTTTTATCTTTGGAGTGAGCGTTTTCAACCGCGCATGAAAAAGAAAGGATTTAAGAAGATCCCAACCACATGGGACCAATACTTAACCAAAGGAAAAAATGAACTGACAGACATTATAGGCAAGCATGATTTTTCGTACCCGAAATCAGTTGAGTTTGTTAAGGATATAATAAAGCTCGGGACTGGTAAAGACGACGCCGTTGTGCTCGACTACTACGCAGGCTCAGGAACGACGCTGCAAGCTGTTGCAGAAATCAATCAAGAAGACGGTAAGAACATAAAAGCTATTCTGGTTACCAACAACGAAAATGGTATCGTTGATAAAATCACGAAACCGCGTATCGAAGCCCTCCAAACAGGTATTCGTCCTGATGGTAGCAAGTACTCGGAAGGCATGGATTTTGAGTATGAAAAAATCGATATTGACGATGAAAGCATATACTACGATATGCCGTCGGTTGAGAATTGATAAATGTTTTACAGCTTCATTTTGGTAAAAAATGAAGGGGTAAACAGTTATCTCAAGTTGACAAGAGCAAACCCCGTGTTAAAATTAAATTACAAATGTTATTATTCAAAGAAAAACGCAAATTCGATCGGCTTCGGATTTGCGTTTTTTCTGTTGCGAAGGCACTCTTATTACCAGCGACAAAATGAATATTATTTATTAAGGAAGGAGTGGAAAAATGTAGATTTGCCCTGAATGCAAAACCAAGTCATTGTGTCAGATGGACACACCAAGCCGTATAAGAGACGGCTTGAAATCCTAAAATGCAGAACATCCAACTGCATGAAAAAATGGGTGTGATCATTCTTTAACACAAAATACAATGACGAGGTGATGCATATGAGCAGAAAAGGAAGTATAGTTTTCCAAATCAAAAACGAACTAATGGATATGTGCAGGTTTGGAGAGAGTAGAGATGAGGCTAAAAAGAACGGAACCGCCTATAAGTACATTTATTCCTACGGTACGTTAAACACATATCTGAAACAGCTCGGCTATATGGTTAAATGGTCAAAAACTAATAACATCAAGCTTAAATCTATAAACGACATAAAGGAACACGGCTCAAAATGGCTGGAAAGCTGTAAAGCGCAGGGTATGAGTGCGTGGACATTGACCACAAGGCGAGCTGCACTTTCGAAGCTGTGCCAGGTGCCATATTCTTATTGGGGTGTAGACATCCCTAAAAGAACAAGAGACTCTGTTGTAAGAAGCCGCGATAAGTCAAAATCTTTAAAGCACTTCTCAGAACGGCTAAATAACAAACAAGTCGTGTTTGCCAAATGTAGCGGTCTGAGAGCCTCCGAAATGAAGGCACTTACAGCTGACGCTCTATATTTTGACAAAGGCGGTAATCCTTGGCTGAAAATCACGAAGGGTACTAAGGGCGGTAAACCGCGTGAGGTTAAGCTCTACGGCACAACTGAGGAACTTAAACTATGCGTAAATATAATGCAAAACAGCAAAGGCAAAGTTTTCCCTGAATACAAGGAATGCAACAATCACGGCTATCGTTCAGATTATTGTCAGAGAGTATACGATGCTAACGCCAGAAACGTCAAAAATATAAATAGCAGGGACGAAAAGGTCTACTGCAGGAAAGACAAAAAAGGCATTGTTTACGATAAGAAAGCACTCCAAACCTGTGCAGAAATGCTGGGACACGGAAGATATCAAGTATGTAATTTAAGTTATTTGTATTAATTATTTGACAATGGTAAAAGGTGTGTTATCATTATTATAGAAATTATGTATATTAAATATATTTTCTAAAAACATCATAAAGATTAGCCAGTCATTCAACGTTTTGGATAACTGGCTTTTTAATTTGAAAGGAGATTTTTTATGAAAAAAGAAATCAAAAAGGACAACCTCATATTAGAAGACGTTGTCTATTTCGAGGAAAAGGACGGTAAATATGTGTCGACAGCGAAAGACACATTTTACTATCAGTTTCTTATGGAACGAGCCGATGCATCCATAAACGGTCAGAACAATCTTAAGGCTGCTACGGATTTTGAAAATTATGAGAAAATCTATGTGGCTTTGTTAAATGCTGGCGTTTTAAATTATCCTGCCTTCTGTATCGACTGGACGCCCATATACGGCGGTGCGTGCTTCAGTTTTAACTTGAGCAAAGCAATGCACGATTTAAAACTTGAAGCAATCCTCGCAAATGAGCTCAAGGGTGAGATATCTTCTGATTATATTCAGACAATGTTAAATCCCGCAGACTCTTTCAGGTGTGCAATCTGTGGTGCCGTTAGCTTATCGAGGCATGTTGCTTTCATTGTTGACGGTAAAAAGACTACATATTGTCTGGCTTGCCATCCGATCAGTAAGGAGTGCCAGTATCAAATTCAGAAGGTTTACCATAAAAGCGGAACTCTCGACGCTGTTAGAGAAAGGATACGCTTAATTGATGAAGCGTGCAAGCCACGCATCGCAGAGGGCAAAACCATTAATATTCTTATTGACGAGTTTATCGAGGAAAATAGCGTAAACACCAATCCAGAAGTATCTGAAATTGAAAAGCTTTTTGAAAAAGGAGGATATGAACAGTTCCAAGTTTTTGCTTACGATGATTGCGGGCTCGCAATAATCAACAGGGAACGCGCTGTCGATATTGATGTGTTCTCTGAAATAGCGGCTTTATCTGAAGATGGCACTGAAATTCTGGCTTTGTTTAGTAAGGCTGGTGTTTGTTGGGTCGATGACGATGCGAGAAAATTTGTGCAGACAATAGAGAGGAGCATTGAAAATGGATGAGGTTATAATGGATAGGTTTTTCCTGAAAGAACCGTTTCCTGCTGATGCTGTTGTGAACGAAGAAAATTATTTTGTAAAAGTGTACAATGATAGAAGGCATATGGAGCATATATACCGTACCCTTCATGAT
>FLNY01004318.1_pt1 | contig 18309 bp, 17 predicted proteins | sample 1140381 | NCBI WGS metagenome assembly FLNY01 (sample SAMEA3878172, study PRJEB12797) | bioreactor metagenome | biome: Moose rumen | place: Sweden | collected 2011-10
CCCTCCGCCCGCTGCCTCCCACTCCCCCCGCTCCCCTCATTTTTCTCCTAACTAATTTTCAGAACATGACTTTATCCGCAATTTTGTGTAAATTTGCAAGATATACGCAAAATGATGATACCGACCCTCTCAACCCAAGCAAAACCGGAAATGACATCCAAAGAAATACGCAAGCAGTTCCTGGATTTCTTCGCCTCCAAGGGACACACCGTGGTGCCCAGCGCTCCCATGGTGGTGAAGAACGACCCCACGCTCATGTTCACCAACGCCGGCATGAACCAGTTCAAGGACATCTTCCTCGGCAACCAGACCCCGGCCATGCGCCGCGCCGCCGACAGCCAGAAGTGCCTTCGCGTGAGCGGCAAGCACAACGACCTCGAGGAAGTGGGCCACGACGGCCGCCACCACACCATGTTCGAGATGCTCGGCAACTGGAGCTTCGGCGACTATTTCAAGGACGAGGCCATCGACTGGGCCTGGGAACTCCTCACCGAAGTATATAAGATAGACAAGGACAAGCTCTACGTAACCGTGTTCGAAGGCGCCGCGGAGGACGGCACCTCCATGGACGCGGAGGCCAAGGCCGCATGGCTGCGCCACGTGCCCGAAAACCATATTGTGCCCGGCAACAAGCACGACAACTTCTGGGAGATGGGCGACACCGGCCCCTGCGGCCCCTGCTCCGAGATACACATCGACCTCCGTCCCGACGAACAGCGCGCCCGCATCCCCGGGGAAACCCTCGTCAACGGCGACGACCCCCTGGTGATAGAAATCTGGAACCTCGTGTTCATGCAGTACCAGCGCATGTCCGACGGCCATCTGGAGCCGCTTCCCGCCAAGAACATCGACACCGGCATGGGCTTCGAGCGCCTGTGCATGGTGCTCCAGGGCAAGACCTCCAACTACGACACCGACATCTTCTCCGGCATAATCGGCAAAATAGAGGAACTCTCCGGCCACCGTTACGGCGCCGACGAAAAGGCGGACGTGGCCTTCCGCGTAATAGCCGACCATCTCCGCGCCATCTCCTTCGCCATCGCCGACGGCCAGCTGCCCTCCAACGTCAAGGCGGGATATGTCATCCGCAGGGTGCTCCGCCGCGCCGTGCGCTACGGCTATACCTTCCTGGACTTCGGCGAGCCCTTCCTCTGCCGCCTGGTGCCCCGGCTCGTGGAAGACATGGGCGAGGCCTATCCCGAAATCGCCGCGCAGCAGAAACTCATAGAGAACGTCATCCGCGAAGAGGAAATGGCCTTCCTGCGCACGCTGGACCGCGGCATCAAGCTCATGGACGACTACATGGCCCGGAACGCCGCCACGAAACTCATCCCCGGCACCGACGCCTTCACCCTCTACGACACTTTCGGTTTCCCGATAGACCTCACGCAGCTCATCGCCGCCGAAAACGGTTATGACGTGGACATGGAGGGCTTCCGCGCCGAGCTCGGCAAGCAGAAGGAGCGCGCCCGCGGAGCCACTGCAAACACGTTCGGCGACTGGACCGTCTATCACGAAGGCGAGGACGTGGTGTTCACCGGCTACGACGAGACCGTCCACGAGGGCGCCCTGCTTCTGCGGAGCCGCACCGTCGTGCAGAAGAAAAAGGAGATGCTCCAGCTTGTCTTCGACGCCACCCCGTTCTACGGGGAGATGGGCGGCGAAGTCGGCGATTCCGGCGTCATCGTAAGCGCTGACGGCGAGGAAGTGAAGATACTGGACACCGTAAAGGAGAACAACCTCACCATCCACATAGCGGAAAGGCTTCCGCAGAACTGCACCGGCGCGTTCACGCTCAAGGTAGATGCCCTCCGCAGGAGCCGCATCGCCTGCAACCATACCTGCACGCATCTGCTGGACCAGGCGCTGCGTGAAATCCTGGGCACGCACGTAGAGCAGAAGGGCAGCTATGTCTGCGACCACTACTTCCGCTTCGACTTCTCGCATTTCGAAAAGCTTTCCCCGGAGCAGGCGGCTGTAGTCGAGAAGCGCGTCAACTCCATGATACGCAGTAATTTCCCGCTTTGCGAGAAGCGCGATGCCACCATGGATGAAGCCAAGTCCATGGGAGCTGTCGCCCTCTTCGGCGAGAAGTACGGCGACCGCGTGAGGGTGGTGAACTTCGGCCCCAGCACCGAACTTTGCGGCGGCTGCCATACGAGCGCCACCGGCAACATCGGCTTCTTCAAGATAGTTTCCGAGAGCGCCATAGCCGCCGGTGTGCGGAGGATAGAGGCAGTGACCGGCGAAGATGCGGAAAACATGGTGTATGGCCTGCAGGGAGTGATTCAAGCCAGCCGCGAGATACTCGGCGGCGCTCCCGAAGTGGTGGACGCCCTCCGGCGCATGATTTCCGAGAACGACTCCTTCCGGAAGCAGCTCGCGGAGGTGGCGAAGGAGAAGGTCGCCGCCTTCCGGGAGAAACTCCTTTCCATGACGGAGGAAATCGGCGGCCACAAGGTCATCAAGGTTACCGCCGTGCCCGATTTCACGGTTTTCCGCGATGCGGCCGCGCTCATACAGAAAGATTCCGAGAACCTGATAATAGCGGCCGCGGTGAACGTGGCCGACAAGCCCCAGCTGCTGCTCATGTACAGTCCCGACCTGGTGGCCGCCGGACGCAACGCCGGCAAGGACATACGCTCCGCGGCGGCTCTCATCCAGGGCGGCGGGGGAGGCCATCCCGGCCTGGCCACTGCGGGCGGCAAGAATCTTGCAGGACTGTCCGATGCGCTTGACAAACTCATAGAGCAGATTTAATTGAAAAAACTCGACAGGTTCATACTCGGGGGCTTCCTGGGGCCCTTCTTCGCGATCCTCCTGCTGGTCGTGTTCATCCTCATGCTGCAATTCCTGTGGGTGTACATCGACGAGCTCGTGGGCAAGGGCCTGAGTTTCAGGGTCATAATGGAGTTCATGCTGTGGGGGGCCTGCACCACCATGCCCACCTCGCTGCCGCTCGCCACGCTTCTCTCCTCCATGATGACCATGGGGCAGCTTGCGGAGAACAACGAGCTCATGGCCATGAAGTCCTCGGGCATCTCGCTCGGCCGCATCATGCTCCCCATAATGGTGGCGTCGTTTTTCATCGCCATCGGAGCCTTCTTCGTGAGCAACAACCTGGTGCCCAAGGCATACGAGGAAATCTACACCCTGCGCGACGACATAGGGCGCACCAAGAACGAGATTAAAATCCCCGCCGGAACCTTCTACGACGGCATCGACGGATACATACTGCGCGTGAAGGAGCAGGACAAGGCCGACGGCACGCTGCGCGGCGTGATGGTGTACGACCACACCGGCAGCAAGGCCAACACGTCCCTTTCCCTCGCGGACTCCGCCGTCATCAAGATGAGCAGGAACAAGGACTATCTCATCTTCACCATGTACTCCGGAGTTAACTACACCGAGACAAACACCCGCAAATACCGCGAGGAAAGCCACGAGCTGCAGCATATCCACTTCGACCGGCAGGACCTCGTTATCCCCCTGGAGCACTATTCCTTCGAGAAATCGGACACCAGCCGCTTCGGCGACCAGGCCCGCGCCATGAAGGCGGAGCAGCTGCGGGAGCGCCACGACTCGCTCACCCGTATCACCACGGAGGCCCACGACCGCCAATACAGGGCCATGCGCCTGAGCAGCATGTTCACCATGTACAGCCAGCTGGACACCGCGGTGAAGAAATCCTCGGACCGCCCTCTCTTCGAGGCCGAAGGCTTCCTTTCGTGGGACGATCCCGAAAAGGAGATGCAGGCTTGCCAGAGGGCGGAACAGCGCGCCATGCAGATGGTCACCACCATGAAGGGGAACGAGTCCGAAATCTACGAATACGTGTATGTGCTGCGCAGGACGGACATCGAGTGGCTCAAGAAATACGCGATGGCCCTCGCCTGCTTCGTGCTGTTCTTCATAGGCGCGCCGCTGGGCTCCGTCATCCGCAAGGGCGGCCTTGGCACGAGCGCCATAGTGTCCGTGCTGTTCTTCGTGCTCTACTGGGTGGTGGACATCACCGGCACCAAGCTTGCGCGCGACGGCGCCATCTCAGCGCCCGTGGGGGCCTTCATAGCGTCGGCGGTGCTGTTGCCCATAGGAGTCTTCCTCACCAGCAGGGCGGTCCACGACGCCACCTTCTTCGATTCCGACCGCATGAAGAGCTGGTGGCGCAGGATTACGAGCATCATCGGACGCTTCTTCAAGCCCCGCCGCATCGTGTTCATGGGCACGCCCGAATTCGCCGTGGCGTCCCTGGACGCGCTCATCCGGGAACGCTACAAGGTGGTGGCTGTGGTCACCGTGGCCGACAAACCCATGGGACGCGGCCTCAGGATACAGGAGAGCGCCGTGAAGAAATATGCGGTGGAGCACGGCATCCCGGTGATGCAGCCCACCCGGCTCAAGGATCCCGAATTCCTGAAGGAGCTTGCTTCGTACAAGGCCGACCTTTTCGTGGTGGTGGCGTTCCGCATGCTTCCGGAAGAGGTTTGGGGCATGCCGCGCATGGGCACGTTCAACCTGCACGCCTCCCTGCTGCCGCAGTACCGCGGTGCCGCCCCGGTCAACTGGGCGGTAATGAACGGCGAGAGGCTCACCGGCGTGACCACCTTCATGCTGGACAGGAACATCGACACCGGAGGCATCATCCTGCGCCAGGAGTGCCGCATCCGGCCCGACGATACGGCGGGCACCCTGCACGACAAGCTCATGGCCATAGGCGCGGACCTGGTCGTGGCCACCACCGAGGGCATCTTCCAGCGCAACGTGGAGACTCGCGTGCAGAAGTCCTTCATCCAGGGAAGCGAGGTGCTGCATGCGGCTCCGAAGCTCACCAGGGAGAATACGCGCATCGACTGGAGCGCCCCGGCAGGGAAGATTTACAATTTCGTGCGCGGCCTGAGCCCTTATCCGTCCGCATGGACCACGCTGGTGGACGCGGAAGGGGTGTCCGCGGACTGCAAGGTGTTCTTCGGGGAAGTTGCCGGCGGGCCTGCCGGAGAGCCCGGCACCATATCCTCCGACGGCAAAACCTTCCTCTCGGTGGCCACGGGTGAAGGCTCTTTCCGCATAACGGAGCTGCAGCTTGCGGGCAAGAAGCGCATGGGGGTGGAGGATTTCCTGCGCGGCTTCCGCGACCCGGAGACCTGCAGGATGGTATGATACGGAAAAAGGCAGCTTTGCGCTGCCCCTGCGTCGGGGTGACATGACTCGAACATGCGACCCTCTGGTCCCAAACCAGATGCGCTACCAACTGCGCCACACCCCGGTACGGAAGTCTTGTGCTTCCGGGACTGCAAAGATACCAATTTTTCTTAACTTTGCGCTGTATGACAATAGAGGCACACGACATTCATAAGTCTTTCGGGAACCTGGAGGTCCTGAAAGGGGTGGACTTCAGCGCCGGCAAGGGCGAGGTGGTGGCCGTCACCGGTGCGTCCGGGGCGGGAAAGACCACTCTCCTGGAGATTCTGGGCACGCTTTCCACCCCCGACTCCGGCACCCTCTCCATCGCGGGAACGGACGTCTCCGGCCTCGGCGGCAACGCCCTCAGCGCCTTCAGGGGCAGGAACATAGGCTTCGTATTCCAGTTCCACCACCTGCTTCCGGAGTTCACCGCCCTGGAAAATGTGATGATCCCCTCGCTTATTGCGGGCTGCTCCGCGTCCGGGGCCCGCGCCCGCTCCAGGCAGCTGCTTTCCATGGTGGGTCTGGAGGAACGCCTGTCGCACAAGCCCTCGGAACTTTCCGGAGGCGAGCAGCAGCGGGTGGCCATTGCCCGCGCCATGGTAAACTCCCCGGCGGTGCTGCTGGCGGACGAGCCCACCGGCAATCTGGATTCGGTTACGAAGGAGGAGATTCACCGGCTTTTCTTCGACATAAGGGACAGGCTGCAGCAGACCATGGTGATAGTTACGCACGACGGCGCGCTCGCCGCCATGTGCGACCGCGCCGTCGTGATGAAGGACGGCCGCTTCTGTTAAAATGTGTATATTTGCATTCCTATGCCCAAATATGTGTTCAACCCCATAACCCTCAGGTACGAGGAGCATGTCGGTCCCCGGTGGGAGCGTCCCGTGCGCATTGCCGTGGCCGTGCTGGCCGCCGCCGGGCTTTGCTGGCTGTATTTGTGGCTATATACCAAGGTGTTGGGCAACGATCTCCCCAAAACCGCCGCGCTCAGGCGCGAGGCCGCCGCATGGCAGGCGAAGATGAGCATGGTGGACCGCCAGCTGGGCTTGTACGAGACGGCGCTGGAGGGCGTCGAGGAAAGGGACGACAATGTGTACCGCAGCATCTACGGCCTGTCGGAGATTCCTTCCGAGGCGAAAGCCTCCGGTCTCGGCGGGGCCGCAAGGTACGACTACCTGGACGAAATGGGAGCCACGCCGCTGCTCCGGAAAACCATGCACCGCCTGGACAATCTCACCAAACGCGCCTATCTCCAGAGCGCCTCGCTGGACGAGGTTTACGGCATCTCCCTCACTTCGGGCGACATGGTGGCGCACATCCCGGCGGTGCCGCCGCTGCTTCCGGACCATTCCCAGATACATCTGTCGAGCCCGTTCGGCTACCGCACGGACCCGGTTTACGGCGGTTCCCGCTTCCATGAGGGGCAGGATTTCGCCACCCACACCGGCTATCCGGTTTACGCCACCGGCGACGGCGTGGTGGTTATGACTGACTACAAGTTCGCCGGCTACGGCAACGAAATCGTCATAGACCACGGCTTCGGCTACCGCACCCGCTACGCCCACCTCTCGCGCATCGACGTGGGCGAGGGCATGGAAATACACCGCGGGGACCTGATAGGGGCCGTCGGCAGCACCGGCAAGGCGACGGGGCCTCACCTGCATTACGAAGTGCTTTACAAGGGAAACCGCGTGAACCCGCGCCAATTCATGAACATAGACATGCCGCTGGAGGAATACCGCGCCATGGTGGACCGCCGCAGGGAAGAGTCCGCCCCGAAGCAGCGGACCACTTCCGACGTGCTTAACAGGAGCAGGAAATGAAAAGGCAGAAGCTGGAGTACGACATAAAGAACATGAAATACCGCAAGGTGGGTTTCGATTTCCTGAAATACCTGCTCCTTGCGCTCAGGGTCATAGTGGTGTCGTTGTCGCTGTCCATAGTGCTTTACGGCCTGTTCGCCACGTTCATCAGCACGGATACGGAACGCCGCCTGAAACGCGAGATAAAGGCTTATGAGGAGGTATATCCCCGGATCGCCCCGCGCATGGAAATGATAGGGGAGAGCGTGTCCGTGCTGGAGGTGAAGGACAACGCCATCTATGGCAACGTCTTCCACAACGAGGCCCCCAGCGTGGACCCTATGAGCTCTCTGGAAATGTTCTACGGGGCCGACACCATCCCCGACACGAAGATCGTGACCTACACCACGGCCAAGACGGAAAAGCTGGTGAAGCAGGCGGAGGTGGTGGAGGAGGCTTTCGCGCGCATTTTCGGCCTCCTGGCGTCGGGGAGCGTGCAGATGCCCCCGATGATCCTTCCGGTGGAGGATATTTCCTATACGCAGACGGGGGCTTCCGTAGGGCAGAAGCGCAATCCTTTCCTGAATACGGAAGTGCGGCACAACGGCATCGACTTCATAGTGCCGCAGGGTACCCCGGTGCTGGCCACGGCCGACGGCACGGTGGTGTCCGTCCGCACCGGCAGCAAGGGCGACGGCAACAGCATCACCCTCAGCCACGACGGCGGCTACGAGACCTTCTACTGCCATCTTTCCGAAATACGCGTGAAGGAGGGGCAGAGCGTGCGCAAGGGGCGCGTCATAGGGGTCTCCGGCATGAGCGGGGAAGCCTTCGCCCCCCATCTGCACTACGCCGTGATGCTGGACGGACAGGTGATGGAGCCGGTGAACTACATCTTCGCCAGCGTATCCCCAAGAGAGTATTCAAATATGTTATATATGTCTGTAAACACCAGACAATCAATGGATTGAGTCTATGGAAAAATTATTCTGGACTATTGGAGAGACGGCACGTATCCTGGGCGGGAGCGTGTCTTTGGTGCGTTTCTGGACCAACAGTTTCCCCGAACTGCTCAAGCCGTCCCGCACCGGCAGGGGCAACCGCCAGTACACCGCGGCCGACATCGAAACCCTCAAGCAGATTCATTTCCTGGTGAAGGAAAAGGGCATGTCGCTGGACGGCGCGCGCCAGCAGCTGCTGAACGGCCGGTCCAAAGTGTCAAAGAGGGTGAAAGCCCTGGAATCTCTCCGGGAAATCCGTTCGCAGCTGATGGAGATAAAGAAAGGTCTTTAGAAATAGCGGGAAAATTTATAACTTTGCAAGTTAGTGCAATCCGAAATATCCAGATATAAAACATGGCAACTACAAAGAAAGTAAAGAAGGTGGAGACTCCCATCGACGAGAGGGAAACCTTCGTGTCGCTGCAAAGGAATTTTGCAGATTCAGAACTCAGCGTGCAGGAAAAGCTCAAGCTCCTCTACGACCTTCAGGGGGCCGACAACGACATCGAGAAACTCGTGCAGCTGCGCGGTGAACTTCCCGCGGAGGTCGAGGTTCTCGAAGCCGAGGTGGAGGGCCTGCAGGAGAAGGTGGCCCGCATCCGCGAGGCCATCACCGGGCGCAACCGCATCATCGAGGAGGCCAAGGGCAAGATCGTGGAGCACGACGCCGACATAGACAAGTACCAGAGGCAGCTGGAGAGCATCACCAACAGCCGCGAGTACGATTCCATCAACAAGGAGCTGGAGAACACCAACCTGCTTCGCCAGATAGACCAGAAGAACATCACCGAGGCCAAGGAAAAAATAGAAGAGTACAAGGAGGCCATCGGAGCCCTTTCCGACCGCATCGAAATCCGCCTGCAGGACCTCGCCGCCAAGAAGGACGAGCTGGACAGGATAGTGGGCTCCACCGCGGAGGACGAGAAGAAGCTTTCCGAACGCCGCGAGGCATTCGCGTCGAAACTGGACGCCAGGACTCTCAGCGCATACAACCGCATCCGCACGAGCGTGCACAACCATCTCGCCGTGGTGCCCGTGTACAACGGCAACGCGTGCGGAGGCTGCTTCAACACCATCACCGCCCAGAGGCTGGTGGACATCTCTTCGGGCAACAAGCTCATAATCTGCGAACATTGCGGACGCATCATCGTAAATTCCGATGCCAGGTAGCAGATCCAGGAAGTCTTCCGCGGGCCCGGACCTGGACGCCCTCGGCCTGGAGGTAGGCAACAAGCCGCCACAGGCCCTGGAAGTCGAGGAATCCGTACTGGGCGCCATGCTCCTGGAGCTCGAAAGCAAGAACAGCTCCCTGGACGAGCTCAGCCCCGGCTGTTTCTACGACCCGCGCCACCGCATGATTTTCGAGGCCATGACCGCCCTCGAAATGGAGAGTGCGCCCGTGGACATCGTCACCGTCACCGCCAAGCTCCGCGACATGGGCAACCTGGAGGCGGTGGGCGGAGCGGCCGCGCTGGTGGGCCTGTCGGAGAAGGTGGGCAGCGCCGCCAACATACAGTTCTACATAAAGATTCTCAAGCAGAAGAACATCCAGAGGGACCTCATCACCGCATCCTACGACATTCTCAGGGATTCGTACGACGATTCCGTCAATGTGGACGAACTCATAGACAAGGCGCAGAGCAAGGTTTACGACGCCATACGGAGCAACGTGCGCAGGGAAGTGCAGGACATCGGCTCCCTTCTCAAGGACGTCGTGTCCGAAATAGAAGTCCAGCAGAAATCCACCGGGCTGAGCGGCGTGCCGTCGGGCTATGTGAGCATCGACCGCATCACCCAGGGCTGGCAGCCTTCGGACCTTGTCATCGTAGCGGCCCGTCCGTCCGTGGGCAAGACCGCTTTCGCGCTCAACATCGCGCGCAACGCCGCGGTTGACCATCACATGCCGGTGGCTGTCTTTTCGCTGGAAATGAGCAGCAAACAGCTTGTAAAGCGCCTCGTGGTCACCGAAACGGGCCTCAGCGCGGACAAGATAAAGGGGGCGATCAAGCTGGAAGCCTACGAATGGCAGCAGCTGGAATACCGCATCAAGAACCTCGCGCATTCCGCACTGTACATAGACGACACTCCGAGCCTTCCCGTCATGGAGTTCCGCACCAAGGCCAAGAGTCTCGTCAAGAGCAAGGGCGTGCGGCTCATCATCGTGGACTACCTGCAGCTCATGCAGGCTCCCGAACAGGGCAAGGGCGGGCTCCGCGAGCAGGAAGTGGCCTACATCTCCCGTACGCTCAAGGCCACCGCGAAGGAGCTGGAAGTGCCAATCATCGCGCTCTCGCAGCTTTCCCGCAATTCCGTGCAGAGGCAGGGCAGCGGCGGAAAGCCCATGCTGAGCGACCTCCGCGAGTCCGGTTCCATAGAGCAGGACGCGGACATGGTACTCTTCATTCACAGGCCGGACTACATCGGCCTTTCGGACAACCCGGAAGACAAGGAGAAGACTCAGATAATCATCGCGAAGCACCGCAACGGCGAGACCGCCGACATCGACATGATATTCAAGAGCGAACAGGTGCGCTTCGTGGAGCCTTCCGAATCGCTTGACGCCGTGGCCGCCCGCACCATCGAGTCCTCCATGAACCAGAATGATCGCTTCTAGCCCCATGGCAGACGAGATATCCCATAACGGTCGCATCCTCAGCATCACTCCGCGGTTCACCACCGTGGAGATACTCGCGCAGTCCGCCTGCAGCGCCTGCCATGCTTCGGGGCTGTGCGGCGTGAGCGGGCAGGAGAGCAAGATAATAGAGGTCCCCACCGTACCCGGAAACTGGACGCCGGGCGAGGAGGTGGACGTGTGCCTGCGCCGCAGCATGGGCTTCAAGGCCGTGTGGCTTGCCTATGTCATCCCGGTGCTGGTGCTCATGGGCGTGCTGCTCGGTCTTGCCGCCGCCGGCGTGAAGGAATGGCTCGCTGGGCTTGCGGCTCTCGCCGCAACGGGCGTTTACTATTTGATTCTCAGGCTTTTCAAGGAAAAGCTCTCCAATGAATACGCTTTCTATATCAAGGAAAAACTATGACTTCAACAGTAATTTGGACAATCGTCGTCCTTTCGGGACTGGGCCTCGTGCTTGCTCTTCTGCTGTATTTGCTTGCGCAGAAGTTCAAGGTTGAGGAAGACCCCCGTATCGACGATGTCGAGGCCGTGCTTCCCGGCGCGAACTGCGGCGGGTGCGGATACGCCGGCTGCCGTGATTTCGCCACGACGGCCGTAGGCGCCCCCAGCCTCGACAACCACTACTGCCCCGTTGGCGGAGATCCGGTAATGCAGAAGGTCGCCGCCATTCTTGGCTATGAAGTAGTCAAGAAAGCCCCCCAGGTCGCAGTGCTGCGCTGCAACGGCACCTGCGGGGCAAGGCCCAGAATCAACACCTATGACGGAGTAAGGACCTGCCGCGCCGAGGCCGCCCTCTACGGGGGCGAGACCGCCTGCGCGTTCGGTTGCCTCGGCTGCGGGGACTGCGTGGCGGCATGCCAGTTCGGCGCTCTTTCCCTCGATTCCGCGACCGGCCTTCCGGTGGTGGACGAAGGGAAGTGTACCGCGTGCGGTTCGTGCGTGAAGGCCTGCCCGAAGAGCCTCATCGAGCTCAGGGCCAAGGGCCCGCGCGGAATGCGCATGGCAGTGGAGTGCCGCAACCAGGACAGGGGGCCCGTCGCCAGGAAGGCATGCGCCAACGCGTGCATAGGCTGCGGGCTTTGTTTCAAGACCTGTACGCACGGGGCCATCGTACTGGAGAACAATCTGGCCTATATAGATTTTTCAAAGTGCAAGCTTTGCCGTGAGTGCGAGGCCGTATGCCCCACCGGTGCCATCCACGGGTTCAATTTCCCGAAGGAACTGGACAAGGAGGCCGTGAAGGCCCGCATCGCCGAACGTAACAAGAAAGCGAAGGAGGCTGCTGCAAATGAGTAAGATAACATTCAGCATAGGCGGCGTGCATCCCAACGACGCCAAGTATTCGAAGGACTGCGCCATCGAGGTGCTGCCCCTCCCCGGGACCATGTATGTTTCCATGGCGCAGCATCTCGGCGCTCCCGCCAAGCCGCTTGTGGCCGTGGGCGACAAGGTGAAGGCCGGACAGGTGATCGCCGAACCTGGAGGATTCATCTCCGCGTTCGTGCACTCTCCCGTCTCCGGCACCGTCAAGTCCATCGCTCCCAGGGCGGACCTCGCAGGCCGTCCCGTGACGCATGTGGAAATAGCGGTGGAAGGCGACGAGTGGGCCGACGGCATCGACCTCTCCGACACTCTCGTCACCGAAATCCCGCAGGACCGCCAGGCCATACTCGACAAGATCAAGGCGGCCGGCGTGGTGGGCCTGGGCGGAGCCACTTTCCCCACGCATGTCAAGCTCAATCCCGCTCCGGGAAGCCCCAGGGCGGAGGCGCTCCTGGTCAACGGCGCGGAATGTGAGCCTTTCCTCACCAGCGACTACCGCATCATGCTGGAGCGCACGAAGGAAATCATCATCGGCGCCGCCATCATGCAGCAGGTGCTGGGCGGATGCCGCTGCTGCCTCTGCATCGAGGAAAACAAGCCCGAGGCCGTCAAGGCCATGCAGGCGGCCCTCGGTCAGCTGGGCTACGGCAACATGGAGGTGGTGTCCCTCAAGAAGAAATACCCGCAGGGCGGCGAAAAGCAGCTCATCGACGCCGTAATGCACCGCCAGGTGGGCTCCGGCGCGCTTCCCATAAGCGTGGGCGCCGTGGTGCAGAACGTGGCCACCGCACTCGCCGTTTACGAGGCGGTGCAGAAGAACAGGCCCCTGCTCACCAACACCCTCACCGTCACGGGCGACTGCCTGCCGGTGGAAAAGCAGCACAACTACCTCTTCCGCATCGGCACGCCTCTCCGCTACATCGCCGAATATGCCGGCGGGGTTCCGGAGCAGGCCGCGAAGATCGTGAGCGGCGGCCCCATGATGGGCAAGGCCGTGGTGAATCTGGACGCCACTACGGTGAAGGGTTCGTCTTCGCTCCTTTATCTGAAATACGAGACCACCAAGCGCAGGGAAGAGGGGGCGTGCATACGCTGCGGACGCTGCGCCGACGCATGCCCTATGGGCCTGGAGCCCTTCCTGCTCAACCGTCTCTACAAGGCCGGCGGACGTCTGGACGAGCTCGAGAAGAACGCCGCGCAGGACTGCATCGAATGTGGGTGCTGCCTCTACAGCTGCCCCGCGAACATCCCGCTCCTGGACAACGTGCGCCTGGCGAAGCAGCAGGTGATGGGCGCCATCAGGGCCCGCGCCGCGGCGGCCAAGGCGGCAGCCGAAGCAGCCAAGGCCGCGCAAACTCCTAAAAATTAAGGCTATGGCAGAATCTTTACTCATATCTCCCAATCCGCACTGGCACTCTCCCGCAAGCACCAGAAAGCTCATGCTGGACGTAATCATCGCGCTGTGCCCTGCGGTGATAGTCTCCTTCCTGTATTACGGCTGGAGCGAGATCCTGGTTATGGCGGTCAGCATAGCTTCGTGCGTGCTGCTCGAATGGGCCATCACCAGGTTCCTCATGAAAAAACCCTCCACCGTAGGGGATCTCTCCGCGGTCGTGACGGGCATACTGCTGGCCATGAACCTGCCCTCGAACATCTCCTGGTGGATAGTCGTCATAGGCGCCATAGTGGCCATAGGCGTCGCCAAGATGACCTTCGGAGGCATAGGCCAGAACGTGTTCAACCCCGCCATCACCGGCCGCGTGTTCCTTCTGGTGAGTTTTCCCGCCCAGATGACCACATGGCCCGTTCCGAACGGCTTCATACACAATGTTGACGCCTTCAGCGGCGCCACCCTGCTGGGACAGGCAAAGCTCGACCCGGCTGCGGCGGACGCCATGGTGGACCTGCACACCCTTTTCGTGAACATCGGCGGCTCCGCCGGTGAAATCTCGGCGCTGGCTCTGCTCGCAGGCTGGATATACCTCTGCTGCAGGCGCGTCATCAAGCCCTGGATCACCCTGAGCATCTTCGTCACCATAGCGGTGGTGGCCGGCATCTTCCATGCGGCCAATCCCCAGGCATATACCGGCGTGCTCTTCAACCTGCTCACCGGCGGCGCGGTGCTCGGCGCATGCTTCATGGCCACCGACTACGTCACCTCGCCCATGAGCACATGGGGCGGAGTGCTTTACGGTTTCGGCATAGGCTTCATACTCATGATGATACGTTACTTCGGTTCCTATCCCGAAGGCATGTCTTTCGCCATCCTTTTGATGAACATGACGGTTCCGCTCATCAACATGGCGTTCCATCAGAAAAAATACGGGAGGAAATAGATTATGGCAGCAAAAAGCAATCTTGCAAACATGGTTCTCTGCCTCACTCTTGTGAGTCTGGTGTGTGCGGCCATCCTGGGCGGCGTCTATGCGCTCACCAAGGCCCCCATCGACGCCGCGGCCGCCGCCGAGGCCAAGGCCGCGATCGCGGAGGTGCTTCCCGGAGGAGGCGAGATTTCGGAAGCCCGCAGCAGCGGCGGCTTCGAGTATTATGCTTCCACCGACGGCGGGGAAGTGGTGGCCTATGCGGTGAAGAGCAGCACCAACGGTTTCGGAGGCCTGCTATCCCTCATGGTAGGCGTGCTTCCCGACGGCACCATCTACAATACGAAGGTGCTTTCCCACAGCGAGACCCCCGGTCTCGGGGCCAAGTGCACTTCCGACGCGAAGTTCATGGGGCAGTGGAAGAACATGGGAGCCGACAAGAACCTCACCGTCAGGAAGGACGGGGGAGACGTGGACGCCATCACCGCTTCCACCATCACTTCCCGCGCTTACAGCCTTGCGGTGAACCAGGCTCGTGAATTTGTAAAATCGCTTCAGGAGGACTAAGCTATGGCAGGCAATAAACTTTCGTTGATTACCAAGGGTTTCGTCAAGGAGAACCCCACCTTCGTGCTCATTCTGGGCATGTGCCCCACGCTGGCCACCACCACCTCGGCCATCAACGGCCTGGAAATGGGTCTGGCCACCCTGTTCGTGCTGGTGCTCAGCAACATAGCCATCTCGCTAATTGCCCCGCTGGTGCCCGACAAGGTGCACATTCCGGTTTACATCGTGGTCATCGCCACCTTCGTCACCGTGCTGCAGCTGGTCATGCAGGCCTATACTCCCGCAGTTTACAGGACGCTGGGCCTGTTCATCCCGCTCATCGTCGTGAACTGCATCATCCTGGGCCGCGCGGAAGCGTTCGCCGGCAAGCACAACTGGATTGAAAGCGCCCTCGACGGCCTCGGCATCGGTCTCGGATTCACCCTCTCGCTCACCGTCATCGGCATAGTCCGCGAGATTCTCGGAAGCGGTTCGGTCTTTGGCTGGAAGTTCATCCCCGGCGACGGCATCCTGGCCTTCGTCATGGCTCCCGGCGCCTTCATGGTGCTCGGCTATCTCATGGTACTGTTCAACAAGATAAAGAAGTAGGGCTATGGAATATTTTCTCATCATAATATCGGCGATATTCGTCAACAACATAGTGCTGGCGCAGTTTCTCGGCATCTGCCCGTTCCTCGGGGTGTCGAACAAACTCTCCACGTCCACCGGCATGAGCATGGCCGTGTGCTTCGTGATAACGCTGGCCACCGTGGTCACCTACCTGCTCAACCAGTACCTGCTGGTTCCGTTCGGGCTGGACAAGTTCCTGCAGACCATAGCGTTCATCCTCGTCATCGCCGCCCTCGTGCAGATGGTGGAAATAGTGCTCAAGAAGGTAAGCCCCTCCCTGTACCAGGCGCTGGGCATCTACCTGCCGCTCATCACCACCAACTGCGCCGTGCTCGGCGTCGCCATCACCGTGGTTTCCAAGGAGTTCACTTTCGGCAGCGCGGCCCCGCACATGCTGAACCTTGCCGAGAGCACCGTTTACGCGTTCGCCACCAGCCTGGGCTACGGCCTGGCCATGGTGCTTTTCAGCGGCCTGCGCGAACACCTTGCCCTGAACGACGTGCCCAAGCCCTTCAAGGGCCTTCCAATCGCCCTCATCACCGTTAGCATCATGGCTATGGCGTTCCTTGGTTTTTCCGGAATTGTATGACAAACCTTTACCAATATTTTAAAATGAAAAAGATTCTTACCATCATCGTCGCCCTCTTCACATTCGTTGCAGTGGCAAACGCTCAGCCCCGCGCTCTCGGCGTCCGTGCCGGGTACGGCGGAGAAGTCTCCTATCAGCATCTCCTCGGCGCCGCGAGTTTCGCCGAACTGGACCTCGGCATCTACGCAGGCGGTCTCAACCTGGCCGGCGCATACGATTTCCTTCTTCTTGACAAGAGTGGCCTGGGCATCTATGCAGGCCCCGCCGCCGACCTTTTACTCTATTCCAGCGGCGGCAGCTCCACGCTTCACGGAGGCCTCGGCGGCCAGGTGGGCTTCGAGTACAAGTTCACCGAGCTGCCCATCCAGATTTCCGTTGACTGGAGGCCCATATATTTCTTCGGCGGCGGCTTCGACGCCCGCGGAGCGGCGCTAGGCGTGCGCTATCTCTTCTAGGAGAATGAAACTCTCCCGTGCACTGCCGGCCGTTTCGGAGCCCTGCACGAATACTACCTTCCCGAGAACGGCGAGCCGGTGCTCAACAAGGGCTTCCAGAACTGGAATCTGCTGGTGCTGAACATGGCCGCATGGCGCGAAGGCAAACCCGTGGTGACGGAGTTCTGACCTTGTTTATCCGAGGGCATCACCTGCTCTTGATATACTCGTCGATGGCGCGGGCTGCTTTGCGGCCGGCGCCCATTGCAAGTATGACCGTCGCGGCGCCGGTTACGGCGTCGCCTCCCGCGAAGATGCCCGCGCGGGTGGTGGCTCCGTTCTCGTCGGCCACCAGTCCTCCCCTGCGGGTGCGCTCGAGGCCGGGAGTGGTCTGGGCGATAAGCGGGTTGGGCGAGGTGCCGAGGCTCATGATGACGGTGTCGCACTCGACGGTGAACTCGCTGCCGGGAATCGCCACCGGGCTGCGGCGTCCGCTCGCGTCGGGCTCGCCGAGCTCCATGCGTATGCACTTCATGCCCTTCACCCAGCCGTTCTCGTCGCCGATGATTTCCACCGGGTTGGTGAGCAGTTCGAAGCGTATGCCTTCCTCCCTGGCGTGGTGCACTTCCTCCTTGCGGGCGGGGAGTTCGGCCTCGCTGCGGCGATAGACTATGGTGGTTTCCGCGCCGAGCCTCAGGGCCGTGCGCGCGGCGTCCATCGCGACGTTGCCTCCTCCTACCACGCAGCAGCGCCTGCCGGCATGGATGGGAGTCATGTAATCGTCGCGGAAAGCCTTCATCAGATTGTTGCGGGTGAGGAACTCGTTGGCCGAGAATACCCCGTTGAGGTTCTCCCCGGGGATGCCCATGAACTTGGGCAGGCCTGCGCCTGTGCCTACGAACACGGCCTCGTAGCCCTCTTCGTCCAGCAGGGCGCCGATGTCGGTGGTGCGGCCTATGATGACGTCGGTCTCGATGGTGACGCCGAGCCTGGTGACTTCGTCAATCTCTTTCTGAAGCACCTTGTCCTTGGGCAGACGGAATTCTGGAATGCCGTATGCGAGCACTCCGCCGGCCTTGTGCAGGGCCTCGAAGATATGCACCTTGTAGCCCCACTTGGCGAGGTCGGACGCGCAGGCCAGGCCGGCGGGGCCGGAGCCTATCACCGCTACCTTGTGGCCGTTCGCGGGGGCGGTTTCGGGAGCTGCGGCGCCTTCGGCCTTGGCGTGCTGCCAGTCGGCCACGAACCTCTCGAGCTTGCCGATGGCTACGGGTTCGCCCTTGATGCCGAGTATGCACTGGCCCTCGCACTGGGTCTCCTGGGGGCATACGCGCCCGCAGACTGCCGGCAGCGAGCTGTCCTTCGCGATGACTGCGGCGGCGGCGTCAATGTCGCCTGCGACCACCTTCTCTATGAATTCCGGTATCCGGATGTTCACCGGGCAGCCGCCCGTACAGCGCGGGTTCTTGCAATGCAGGCACCTGGTGGCCTCCAGCATGGCCTCTTCCTTGTTGTAGCCGTAAGAAACTTCCTCGAAGTTGCGGGCGCGAACTTTGGGATCCTGCTCACGGACAGGGACTCTCGGTATCTTATTTGCCATAATTTTCCAATGCTGCCGCCTCCTCCGGCTTATACTGGCGCGAGCGCCTCATGGCCTCGTCCCAATCAATCAGGGCCCCGTCGAACTCGGGACCGTCCACACACGAGAATTTCGTGACTCCGTCCACGCTTACGCGGCAGGCGCCGCACATGCCGGTGCCGTCCACCATGAGGGTGTTCATGCTCACCACGATGGGGATGTCCAGTTTGGCGCAGGTGAGGGTGGCGAACTTCATCATGATCAT
>FLNY01005036.1_pt1 | contig 18289 bp, 19 predicted proteins | sample 1140381 | NCBI WGS metagenome assembly FLNY01 (sample SAMEA3878172, study PRJEB12797) | bioreactor metagenome | biome: Moose rumen | place: Sweden | collected 2011-10
AAGGTCTAAGGTCACTACGTCCTGAAGGACGGTCTAAGGTCTAAGGTCTAAGGTCTAAGGTCTAAGGTCACTACGTCCTGAAGGACGGTCAAAGGTCTAAGGTCTAAGGTCTAAGGTCTAAGGTCAACCGTGAACCGTGAACCCTGAAACTTGAACCCTGAACCCTGAAACTTGAATCCTGAATCTTGAACCCTGAACCTTGAACCTTGAACCCTAAGGTCAGCCCCTCCCCAGCCCTCCCCTAAAGGGAAGGGAGAAGGGAAGCCGACCGAGCGGAAGTTTTTTTTCCACGCATTACAAATGCTTATATTCGGTGCGGTCGGATTGCAAATCCGACCGAGCGGGGCGTGCAAAGCCGACGGAGCGGAAGTTTTTTTCTACGCATTGCAAATGCTCATATTCGGTGCGGTCGGATTGCAAATCCGACCGAGCGGGGCGTGCAAATCCGACCGAGCGGAACTGCATTGCAGGGTATCTGCCAGCAGCGACTTGCCGAAGCGGTGCGGCCGTCTGAGGAAGACGCTGACGGCATAAAAAAAGAGCGGGCGAAGGTGCGTTGTTTCGTCACCTTCGCCCGCAAACGATAATGGATTTGCGCGTTGCTTTATGCGATGCCGGAGAAGCCCATGAAGGCCATTGCGAGAAGACCGGCAGTGATGAGGGCGATGGGTGTGCCCTTCATTCCCTGGGGAACTTCGGAAATCTCGAGCTGTTCGCGGATGGAGGCGAAGAGCACGATGGCAAGAGCGAAACCGAGAGCGGTGGCAACGGCATAGACAGAAGCCTGGAGGAGGTTATACTCCTTGTTGATTACATCGATGGCAACACCGAGGATGGTACAGTTGGTGGTAATCAAGGGCAGGAAGACGCCGAGGGCTCCGTAGAGCGAGGGAGATACCTTCTTGAGGATGATTTCGACCATCTGGACGAGAATGGCGATGACAAGGATATAGACAATGGTCTGGAGGAACGTCAGGTTGGAGGGAACCAAAACGTACTGATAGAGCAACCACGTAACAACTGTGGCAAGCAACATCACGAAGGCAACGGCCATACCCATGCCTGCGGCGGTCTCCGTCTTCTTGGAAACGCCAAGGAAGGGGCAAATACCGAGGAACTGTGCCAGGACGATATTATTGACAAATATCGCGGCAATAATCATCATTACATATTCCATAGTTGTTGACTAATTACTTTTTGAGAACCTTGTTGAAAACAGCCACGAGGAAACCGAGGGTGATGAAGGCACCGGGTGCAAGGACGAAGGTGAGTGCACCGAATTCCTCGGGGAAGAGCTTGATGCCGAAGAACATGCCCGTACCGAGAATCTCGCGAACGGCGCCGATGAGTGTAAGGGCGACGGTGAAGCCGAGACCGATACCGATGCCGTCCATGGCGGAATCACCGGGAGTGTTCTTGGCTGCAAACGACTCGGCACGACCGAGCACGATACAGTTCACGACGATAAGCGGGATGAAGAGACCGAGGGTCTCATAGATGGCGGGAGCGTATGCCTGAAGCACGAGTTGGACAACAGTCACGAAGGCTGCTATCACGACGATGTAACAGGGAATATGCACCTTGTCGGGGATGAGGTTGCGGAGGGCAGAGATTACGAAGTTGGAGCAAATCAGCACTGCCATCGTAGCCAAACCCATCGACATACCGTTGATGGCCGAAGAGGTGGTACCCAAGGTGGGGCACATACCAAGGAGCAACACAAATGTAGGGTTCTCCTTAACAAGACCGTTGATGAGGATTTCGAGTTTTGTCATAATGTTTGTCTCCTACATTTATTTGATGATACCGTATGCTTGAGCAATTGCGTCACAGAAGGCACGCGAAGAAATGGTGGCTGCCGTGATGGCATCGACCGAACCGCCGTCTTTGGTGACGGTGAGATTGTCGGTGCCGGGATTCTTGCCGATAACGGGGCTCTTGCCGTCGGTCTGGAACCAGTCGGGCATCTTGGAGCCGAGACCGGGTGTCTCGTTGAGCTGCAGGACATTGTAGCCGGTGATGGTTTTGTTGTTGTCGAAACCGAACATCACCTCAACCTTACCGCCAAATCCTTTTTTGGTGGTGACCTGTACGGCCTTGCCCACTTCTTCACCGGCCAGAAGGACGGGGAAAATCTTGGCGGGTTCGCCGTTGGCGGTGGTAACCTCGACAGCATCGCCCACAGTATCAAACTTGGGGGCAACGGCTGTGATGGCAGCTTTCTGTTTGGCAGCAGCAGCCTGTGCGATGGGTTCCTCCGTCATAACATATACGCCGCCCAATACGGCACCTACGATGGCCGTGATGAGGAACATCGAGAGGAAGAAATTCTTGAGATTGTTTTCTAATTTTGCCATAATTCGTTCCTCCTATTATTTCTTAGCCGCTTTGACAACGCCAAAACGGGTAGGTTTAACGTAAGCATTGATGATGGGAGTGAATGCATTCATGATGAGAATGGCAAACGACATACCCTCGGGATAGGCACCGAAACGACGGATGAGAATCGTGAGGGCGCCGATGAAGCAACCGTAGATGAGGAGTCCCTTGTTGTTCATGGGCGACGTGGTGTAGTCGGTAGCCATAAAGATGGCACCGAGCATCATACCGCCGGTGAGCAACATCTGGAGCGAACCCATCCAACCATAGCCGCAGATGAGGGCCATGATGTAGGCGGCAACGAAGATGGCTATGGGTGCATGCCAAGTGATGACCTTGCGCCAGAGGAGGTAGCAGAAGCCCACAAGGAGAGCGAGGGCGGAAACCTCACCCATGGCACCGCCCGTCACGCCGAGCAGCATGTCGAGGGCGGAAGGCATCTGAGCCATGATGGCATCGGCAGCCTGAGGGGTCTCGGCAGCAAACCACTGGGTGAACAATGCGAGAGGCGTGGCAGCTGTCTCAACATCGACATACCCCATCGAACCCGAAACGGGCCAGGTGGTCATCTGGACGGGATAGGCAATGAGCAGGAACACACGACCCACGAGAGCGGGATTGAAGATGTTGCAGCCGATGCCTCCGAAAGCCATCTTACCGATTCCGATAGCCACAAGGGCACCGATGAGCACAATCCAAAGCGGAATGTTGGAAGGAAGGTTGAACGCGAGAAGCACACCCGTAACAATGGCGCTGAGGTCGGAGACCGAAGGCGTAACCTTGAGAATATACTTCTGAATCAGGAACTCGAAAAGGACGCACGAAGCCACAGATGTCAGGGTCACGAGCACAGCGCCGAGTCCGAAGAAACAGAACGAGACGATGAGTGCCGGAGCCAAGGCGATGAGCACATCGCGCATACAACTCTGGACGGTTGTAGCGGTGTGGACATGGGGCGACAAAGATACAGATAATTTATTCATAATGTCGAATCTTTAATCTTGGTTTTAACTGTTTTATGCCTTGGCGGGAGCTTCAGACTTGGCCTCGGCAGCAGCCTTTGCGGCATCGGCTTTGGCCTTTGCCTCGGCGGCACGAGCCCGGAGGATACCCATCACTTTGCCCTTGCCCTGACGAATCCAGTCGAGCAAGGGACGGTTGGCGGGACAGGAGAAGGAGCAGGAACCGCACTCAATGCAGTCATAGACGCGCTCTTCTTCGGCCTTGTCGAGCATTCCCTTTTGGGAATACTTGGAGAGGATGTAGGGACTCAAGCCCATGGGGCATGCGTTGACGCACTTGGCGCAACGGATGCAGGGAGAAGCCTCCTTGCGGCGAGCCTCTTCGTTAGGCATGATGAGGATGCCGGAGCATCCTTTGACCATATAGCTGTCCACAGCAGGCATGGCCTTACCCATCATGGGACCGCCGGAGATGACCTTGCCGGTGTCTTCGGGGAGACCGCCGGCAGCCTCGATGAGGGCTGCGATAGGCGTACCCACACGAGCCAGGAAGTTGGAAGGCTTGGCGAGGCTCTTGCCGGTGACTGTCACGATACGTTCGATGAGAGGTTTGTTCTTCTGAACGGCTTCGTAAACAGCGAAAGCGGTACCTACATTCTGAACCAAAGCACCCGTAGCAATCGGGAGACCGCCGGAGGGCACTTCCTTGCCGATGCAGGCATTGATGAGCTGTTTCTCACCGCCCTGGGGGTATTTCAGCTTGAGAGGCTGGATGGTCGTTCCGGGATAACCCTTGGCCTTCTCTTCCATGAGGGCAATGGCGTCGGGCTTGTTGGCCTCGATGCCGATGATGGCCTTAGTGACACCCATGGCCTTCTTGAGAATCTCGACACCCACGAGGATTTCCTCGGCGTGGGCCAACATCAGGCTGTGGTCGGAAGTGAGGTAAGGCTCACATTCCACGGCATTGATGATGACAACCTCGGGCTTGAATGCCGGAGGAGGTGTCAGCTTGACCTGGGTGGGGAACGTGGCACCGCCCATGCCGACAATGCCCATCTCCTTGACCTTGTCGATAATCTGCTGTTTGTCGAGAGAGATATCTTTCTTGAGTTCGGTACTGCGGTCTATACTCTCTTCCCACTCATCGCCTTCGACCTTGATGAAGACGGCAGGCACGTTCTTGCCTGTAGCGTCGTGGACATTATCCACTTTGGTCACGGTACCGGAAACAGAAGAGTGGACGAAAGAACTGAGGAAACCGCCGGGTTCACCGATGACGGTTCCGACCTTCACCTTGTCGCCTTTCTGGACGCAGGGCTTGGAGGGAGCGCCGAGGTTTTGAGCCATGGGAATGGCCACCTCTGCGGGGACGGCAGCTACCTCGACGGGGGCTTTGTCCGAAAGTTTATTAGCTGCGGGATGTACACCGCCGAGCTTAAAAGTCTTCATATTCATGATTTGACTGTTTATTTACGGGTTAATCTTTTTTGGAGGTCTTGACTTCGTCCACCTTCTCTTTGATGTCGGAAACGACGGCAGAAGCCTTTTCCTTCAAATCGGAAACGACTTCCTCGACCTTGGCCTCCACCTTGGGCTTCACTTCGTCCACCTTGGCAGCTACAGCCTTCTGAGCCTCGGCCACACCGGCCTTGACTTCCTCGACCTTTGCCTCCACCTTGGGCTTCACTTCGTCCACCTTGGCAGCTACAGCCTTCTGGGCCTCGGCCATGCCGGCCTTGACTTCCTCCACCTTGGCAGCTACAGCCTCCTTGACAGCCTCTTTGGCCTCGGCTACCTTGGTTGTGGCGACAGCAGCCTTCTCGGCGGCTTTCTCAGCAGGAGCGGGCTTCGGCTTGGGAGCCGGAGGAGTGAAGGTGCAGTGAATGGCGTGAGTGGGACATTCATTGACACACATGCCGCAAGCCTTGCACTTTTCGGGATCAATGTAAGAGAGGTTGTTCTCGATGGTGATGGCATCGAACTTGCAGACCTTCTGGCACTTGCCGCAACCGATACATGCATTCTTGCAGTTCTTCATGGCTACGCCGCCCTTGTCCTTGTTGATACACTCAACCCAAACACGACGGGCATTGCCCTGAACGACACGACCTTTCTTGCGAAGTTCAATCACCAGTTTCGGGCAGGCTTTCACACAGGCACCGCAAGCGACACACTTGTCTGCATCCACCTCGGGAAGTCCGCGTTCCTCGTTGATGTGAATGGCGTCAAACTGACAAGCCTCCACACAATCGCCGAGGCCGATACATCCGAAGACGCAACCGGTCTCGCCTGCAAACGTGGCGTTGGCTACTGCACAGCTCTTGGCTCCGTCATAAACGGCACGCTTCGGGCGGGCACAGGTGTCACCATTACAGCGCACCACCGCCAATTTGGGGTCGGCAGCTCCTGCCTCCATTCCCAAAATACCGGCCACCTTGGCCATGACGTCGGCACCGCCTACGGGGCACATCAGACCGTCGAGCGAAGAAGCCTTGACGCAAGCATCAGCCATACCATGACATCCGGGGAAGCCGCACCCGCCGCAGTTGGCACCGGGCAGTACCTCTTCTACTTGTCCCACACGGGGATCTTCATAAACATAGAACTTCTTTGCCACCACATGGAGTACCAAAGCGCCTATGGCTCCTATCACACCGAGTACGATGAGAGCAATCAGAATCAAATTCATAGCGATACTAATATAAATTTATTTTGAAACAGTTGTTTTTATCATATCTCTCACTCCACCGTCATTCCGGCACGTATGCCGGCCTTTTGGGCTCAACCCGGAAGGTAAATGCGGTTTTCATCTTGTCACGGAAGAGCCAAAGAACGAAGAAATAGAGACCCAGAAAGGCAAGCACAACAAGAGCGGCCACACCTTCGCCCCAAAACGATGCTGCTGCAAACAACACCGCCATAGCCAACACAGTGGGCAGGACAAAAGCGTAAGCCAATGCGGACCAGGCCATCGAGTTGCTTCCGACCAAGGTAACTTGATCTCCCGGACGGAAAGTCTGTCCGGCAGAGTCGGCAACAATGATTTTCTCGTCTTTGTCGGAAGCCATACAAGCTCCCTTCGCATGACAACCGCTACACGCCGAGGTCTGGACAATCATGACGGAGACTTCTCGTCCGTCTGTTTTTACAACCACACCATCGTGGGTGATTTCTTTGCTCATTCTTTAGTTACAAGACAATTTATCGCTGCAAAAATAGTAAAATTTTGTCACATAAACGTAAAGAAATACAAAAAAAATGCATTTTTATGTTATATAACATATTTTTTGAACCTTTTTCGACCGTTATATGGCATTTTTTGATTAAATTTGCAGCGATTTTAAAGAACAATGATGACTGAATTGAAGACATCCATCCTCTCTCTGGCCTGTCTTGCCTGCTTCGCATTGGGGGCATGCAGCAACCGCCGTCCGGCACCTGCCGCCCCGTCGTTGTCCGTCACGGAGACGGCCTTCTCGGCAGATTCGGCCTACAGTTATGTGGCCCGTCAACTGGCCTTCGGGCCTCGCGTTCCGAACACCGGGGCGCACGACTCGTGTGCCGCATGGATAGCGGAAGAACTGAAACGTCACGGTGCCCGAGTCGAGATACAGGAAGGAACCGTCCGCGCATACGACGGAACGGAATTGAAATACAGGAATGTGACAGGAAGCATCTGCCCGGAGGCGAAAAACCGGGTGCTCCTCATGGCCCACTGGGATTCGCGGCATGTGGCCGACAACGACCCCAAGCGGGAGAACCGCACACTGCCTGTCCCCGCAGCCAACGACGGAGCATCGGGCGCTGCCGTTCTGCTGGAAATAGCACGGATAGCCTCGACGGCAACACCCCGTATGGGCATTGACCTCCTCTTTGCCGATGCCGAAGACTACGGAGCTCCTGACACCTGGGGCGGCAAACACCGGGAAGAGGACTGGGCGCTCGGCACACAGGCATGGGCCCGACAGGCAGCCGCACGCGGCTACACGGCCGACTACGGCATTTTGCTCGATATGGTGGGAGCCTCCGACGCCACCTTTTTCCGCGAATATTTCTCGGAACGCTTTGCACCGCAGACGACCGATTTGATATGGAGCATAGCACAAGAGTTGGGCTACAGCTCGCTCTTCGTGAACGACGAGGGACCGGCCATCACCGACGACCACGTGTTTGTGAACCGTATCGCCCGGATTCCCACCATCGACATCATCGACACACGCCAACAGTACGGACAGACCTTCTACCCCTACTGGCACACGAGGGACGACACGCTCGACAAAATCTCCAAAGAGACACTCGGCAAAGTGGGAAACGTATTGACGACACTCCTTTTTAAATAAAATATATGACAATCAACGAAATTCAAAATCAGATTATCGACGACTTCAGCGCCTTCGACGACTGGATGGACAAATATCAGATGCTCATCGAACTGGGCAATAATCTGGAACCGCTCGACGAAAAGTACAAAACGCCGCAGAACCTCATCGACGGCTGTCAGAGCCGTGTTTGGTTTCAGGCCGACTATGCCAACGGCAAGATTCATTTCACGGGCGAGAGCGATGCCGTCATCGTGAAAGGACTGGTCTCCCTGCTCATCCAGGTGCTCAGCGACCACACTCCCGACGAAATCCTGAACGCCGAGCTTTATTTCATCGACCGAATTGGACTGAGCCAGCACCTCTCCCCCACCCGTTCCAACGGACTGATGGCCATGGTGAAGCAGATGCGGGTCTATGCATTGGCCTTCAAAGCCAAAGAAGAGGCATAAACCATGTGGTTGTTGCTTGCCTTCACGTCGGCGATGCTGCTCGGCTTCTACGACGTCTTCAAAAAAATCTCGCTGCGCCACAATGCGGTGATTCCGGTGCTGTGGCTCAACACGGTTTTCTGTTCGCTCATCTTCCTGCCCCTCGTCATCATGTCGGGCACAGGTGCCCTTCCGGAAGGCCATCTGCTCTTTGTTCCCCTGCCCGATGCGCGGGCTCATCTGTTCATCATCTTCAAGTCGGCCTTGGTGCTGGCCTCGTGGATTTGTGCCTACTACGGTCTGAAACATCTCCCCATCACCATCGCCTCGCCCATCAACGCCACTCGCCCCATTCTGGTGCTCCTGGGTGCTATCTTCGTCTTCGGCGAACAGCTGAACGGCTGGCAGTGGGCCGGTGTGATTGTTTCGATTCTGGCCTTCTTCCTGTTGGCTGTTGACGGCAAGAAAGAGGGTATCTCGTTCAAACACGACATCTGGGTATGGATGGTCATTGCCGGCACGGTGCTCGGAGCCCTTTCGGGTCTCTATGACAAATATCTGATGCAGTATCAGAAGTTTGACAAGATGACCGTCCAGTCGTGGTATAACTTCTATCAGGTCATCATGATGGCCATCGTCTTTGCCGTCATTTGGTGGCCCAAGCGCAAGCAGACGACACCCTTCCAATGGCGATGGTCCATACCGCTCATTTCCGTCTTTCTCAGTGTGGCCGATTTCTGCTACTTTTTCTCGTTGTCCGACCCGGAAGCGCTCATATCGGTGGTATCGCTGGTGAGACGCAGCGGTGTAATCGTAGGCTTTGTCTGCGGCTGGCTCTTCTTCAAGGAGCAGAACATCCTGCGCAAGTCGCTCGACCTTTTGTTTGTCATCATAGCAATGATTCTCTTATGGATAGGTTCCTGAAAACCCTCGCCCTCCTGGCAGTCATGGCGGCTCCGCCCGTCTCAGCTTCCGCCCAAACTCTGGTGGAATCGGTTCCCGCCCGAGCTCTTTATCTCTTGGACGCCAAGCGCAAACAAGCCCTTGTGCAGCGATGGCAGCAGGGTCAACATCCCGCACAAATCCAAAACCTGGGAGGAGGCATTACGGTGTTGGACTCACTCTCGGAAGACTACTTGCGACTGCATCCTTCGGCCTCGGACGAAATCGTAATGAAACGTTTTCCCGAATTTCTGCTGATGATTCATACGGTCTTCACCCCGGAGCCGGATTCCCGCCTCTCCTTCCTCGACATGGCGGGAAACGAGCTGAAAAAAGAGATTAAACTCAGTGCCCGCGATTTCTATGTGCCCAACGACACGCTCTCCGAGACACAGTACCTCAACTACGCCCTGCCCTTTGTGCCCCACTGGCAATTGGAGGGCGACACTTTGTCGGTCCGTTGGAATCTCCGTTCCTGCCTTCCCCGCGAAGATTGGGCCAAGGTTGCCCAAGCGCATCGCTCCACACCTATATTATATATATGGAATGACAAATTCATGAAAATCAAATAATTCCGATTATGAAACAGACTCTTTTCAAAGTGACCCGGTGCACACTCTTGCTCCTCCTCGCCTCCCTCTTCAGCAATGCATACGCCCAGCTCTACACGGGCGAAATGAAGAAAGCCCGCAAAGACCCTCATTACCTGCAAGGGGCTGTCCCCGAAGAGAACGGCCTTGTTGTCTTCACTGCCGAGATTCCCCTCACGGAAGGCAAGACCGAAGCCCGGGCATTCGACGAGGTGAAACATTGGATTGCCCAATACTTCTCGCGCAAGGATGCCGAAGTGCTGTCGCGCAAGACCCTTGACCTCGACTCTGCCGCATGTTATGTGCAGGTGGGCATCAACGAATACATGGTCTTCATGAACAAGGCGCTGGCGTTGGACCGCACCCAGTTTCTCTTCTCGCTTGCCGTCAAGGTCCTCCCGGGCAAAGCGGTGGTGAAGATGAGCGACATCTCCTACTACTACGAAGAGGAGCGTGACCCGCAGCGTTATCAAGCCGAAGAATGGATTACCGACAGAGCCTGCATGAACAAAAAGGGCACGAGACTCTACCCCATGAACGGAAAGTTCCGCGTCAAGACCGTGGACAGGTGGGACGATATCGTTGCCTCGCTTCAAGCGGCTTTGAAATAGAGAACTCCATGGCGCGAAACCGAAAATGGCTTGGCGCGAAACGAAAATGGCTGCGGTCTTTCCGCAGCCATTTTCAGTTTATTGCGTTCGGAGAGATTACTTCTCTTCGATGGTTTCGTCGGGAGTGTCGGGAAGCGACCCGCCCTGAAGTTTGGCGAGAATGGCCTGTTCGAGCTCATCGGCCAGTTCAGGATTGTCGCGCAGTATCTCTTTGCAATTGTCGCGGCCCTGTCCGATTTTGGTATTGTTGTAGGAGAAGAAGGAACCTGACTTCTTGATGATACCCAATTCGACACCGAGGTCCATGATTTCGCCGACGCGCGAAATACCTTCGCCAAACATAATATCGAACTCAGCCTTGCGGAACGGAGGAGCCACTTTGTTCTTCACAACCTTGACACGCACCTGATTGCCGATAGCCTCGTCGCCCGACTTGATGGCTGTGACGCGACGGATGTCGAGACGTACAGAAGCATAGAACTTGAGGGCATTGCCGCCGGTCGTCGTCTCGGGATTGCCGAACATGATGCCTATCTTCTCGCGAAGCTGGTTGATGAAGATGCAGACCGTATTGGTGCGGGAGATGGCGGAAGTGAGTTTGCGGAGAGCCTGACTCATGAGTCGGGCCTGCAAGCCTACCTTGTTGTCGCCCATTTCGCCCTCAATCTCGGCTTTGGGTGTAAGCGCTGCCACCGAGTCGATGACAATGATGTCGATGGCAGCCGAACGGATGAGGTTCTCGGCTATTTCGAGCGCCTGTTCGCCGTTGTCGGGCTGTGAGATGACCAGCTGGTCTGTATCCACGCCCAGTTTCTCGGCATAGAAACGGTCGAAGGCATGCTCGGCATCGATGAAGGCTGCAATGCCTCCTTGCTTCTGGGCTTCGGCAATGGCATGGATGGCGAGAGTGGTCTTACCCGACGATTCGGGGCCATAGATTTCGATGATTCTGCCCTTGGGGTAACCGCCCACACCGAGCGCGGAGTTGAGGCCGATGGAGCCCGTGGGCACGACCTCTACTTTTTCCACTTTTTCGTCGCCCATTCTCATTATGGAACCGCGACCGAAATTCTTGTCAATTTTGTCCATGGCAGCCTGCAGAGCCTTGAGGCGGTCGGCAGAGGGCTGTGGATGGGTTTCATTCAATTTTGCCATATTCTTAAGTTATTTGATTGGTTTCGTACGATAACTGCAAGAGACTTTGCCCTTGGAAATCTTCTGAAGTTTGGTTTTGATGAACGTTTTGCGCAGGGGCGACACCTTATCGACAAAGACTTTGCCGTCGAGGTGGTCGTATTCATGCAGTGTCATGCGGGCTGCATATCCCTCCACGCGCTCTTCGTGCTCGACAAAGTCGGCATCGAGATATTTCACCACAATCCAGGCGGGACGTTTCACGCTCTCATAGACACCCGGAATGGAGAGACATCCTTCTTCTTTGGTGACAGTCTCCTCGCTTTCCTCTGTGATTACGGGATTTATCATGCATCGCTTGAAGCCTTTGCACTCGGGATATTCGGAAGCCAGTTCAGAACCGTCAACCACGAACATGCGTATGGAGCGTCCTATCTGAGGAGCTGCCAAACCTACGCCGTTGGCGCTATACATGGTGAGGAACATGTCCTCGCTCAGTTTTTTCAAATCCGGATAATCGGCAGGCACAGGTTCGGCCACCTTTCTAAGCACCGGGTCACCTAACAATACAATGGGTAATAACATGTTTTTTTATTGTTTTTTTAGTGGGAATTCCTCTCCCCTGCGAGTCTCCATCCACGTTTGGAGAATTATGGTGGCCGACACTTCATCGACCAATCCTTTATTCTTCTCGCGCGTCCGCTTGCCGATGCCGCTTTCGCGCACCACCTGCTGAGCCAGAACGGAGGTGAACCGTTCATCGACCAACCGAATCGGCATTTCAGGCATCAGACGATGCAAACGATGCAGAAAAGGCTCAACCCAACGCCACGATTCGCTCATTTGGCCGTTCATCTGGCGCGGAAACCCCACCACCACCATCTCGACGCCTTCCCGGGGAATGTAATCCGTGAGGAAAGCTTCCAGATGGGGTGTAGCCACCGTCGTGAGACCGTTGGCCACAATCTGCAACGGGTCGGTCACAGCCAGTCCCGTACGCTTGCGTCCGTAGTCGATAGAGAGGATACGTCCCATATTTCAAGGCGCAAAGATAGGGATAATTTTTGAAATAACCAAACAAAGTGTGCCAAAAAAAGAAAAAGGGCCGCGAAAAAAGTTCGCAGCCCTCTGATTTTGTAACCTGAATGTCAAGTATTACTTGAGTTCAGCGAGGTACTTGATGGTACGAACCATCTGAGAAGTGTAGGAGTTCTCGTTGTCATACCAAGAAACAACCTGTACCTGATAGGTGTCATCGTCAATCTTCGAAACCATCGTCTGGGTGGCATCGAAGAGCGAGCCATACTTCATGCCGATGATATCGGAAGAAACGATTTGCTCCTCGGTGTAACCGAAGCTCTCGTTCGAAGCGGCCTTCATGGCAGCGTTGATGCCCTCGGGTGTGATGTCCTTGCCCTTAACGACAGCAACGAGGATGGTCGTGGAACCCGTGGGAGTGGGAACGCGCTGAGCAGAGCCGATGAGCTTGCCGTTGAGTTCGGGAATAACGAGACCGATGGCCTTGGCAGCACCCGTCGAGTTGGGAACGATGTTGCAAGCGCCGGCACGGCTGCGACGGAGATCGCCCTTGCGCTGGGGACCGTCGAGAATCATCTGGTCGCCCGTGTAAGCGTGGATGGTGCTCATGATACCGCTCTGGATGGGAGCGAACTTGTTGAGTGCGTCAGCCATAGGTGCCAAGCAGTTCGTGGTGCAGGAGGCAGCCGAGATAATGGTGTCGGCAGGAGTAAGGGTCTTGTGGTTGGTGTTGTAAACGATGGTGGGAAGATCCTTGCCTGCGGGAGCAGAGATGACAACCTTCTTGGCACCGGCAGCGATGTGGGCAGCAGCCTTCTCCTTGGAGGTATAGAAGCCTGTGCACTCGAGCACAACGTCAACGTTATTGGCCTTCCAGGGGCAGTTGGCTGCGTCCTTCTCGGCATAAATCTTAATCTCCTTGCCGTCCACGATGATAGAGTCGTCTGTAGCCTCTACAGTGTGCTTGTTCTCACCAATCTTACCCAAGAAACTGCCCTGAGCGGTGTCATACTTCAAGAGGTGAGCCAACATTTTGGGGCTGGTCAAGTCGTTGATGGCAACAACTTCATAACCTTCAGCCTCGAACATCTGACGGAATGCGAGACGACCGATACGGCCGAAACCGTTAATAGCTACGTTTGTCATTTTTGTTTTGTTATAGTTTAATAGTTGTACATTTGCTAAATCTCCCTGACAAGAGGGGATCGCAGTTAAAAAGCTCTCTTTTTTCGACTGCAAATATACGAATAAAATCCGAAATAAACAAGGGTTTTCACGAATATTTGCAAAACTTTCTTCATTCCGTCCGTTCTTGCAAGTCAAACATTACAAAATAAAACCTCTAAGGTATCAGCAAACTGCTGTCGCCGTATGAAAGAAACCGGAAGCCGTTGTCCATCGCAAAGCGGTAAATCTCCCTCCAACGGGGACCTTCCACGTCGGCTCCGTCCACAAAGGCCGACACCAGAAGCAACAGGGTCGATTGGGGCGTATGGAAGTTGGTCACCATCCCTTTGACGAGCCTGTAGCGGAAGCCGGGAGCTATCAGAATCTGTGTGGCCGTGACAAGATGGCTCATGGCGTGGCTGTCTAAATAGTCGAGGATGCTTTCCAATGCCTCTTCGGGCGAAAGGTTCCAAGTTCCATCGTAGGGTTCCCATTGGCCTACAATCAAATCTTCGGCCCGGGCTTGGATATTGGCTTTAGTCTTGTTTCCTATATAATATAAGGACTCCAGCGTCCGCACCGAAGTGGTGCCTACGGCCACTATCATCCCCCCCTTCTTCACTTGAGCCAGAACATTGGCTATCACCTCGCGGGGCACCGAGATGAACTCCGTGTGCATGTCGTGACCCTCTATCGTTTTGCTCTTGACGGGGCGGAAGGTGCCGGCACCGACATGCAGCGTCAGGTATTGCAGGGAGACACCTTTTTCCTCCAAGGCCGCCAGTTCTTTTTCGGTGAAGTGCAGTCCCGCTGTAGGTGCTGCCACCGAACCTTTTGTCTTGCTATAGACTGTCTGGTACGTTTTCTTGTCGTTTTCCTCTGTCTCCCTGTTCAGGTACGGAGGAATGGGGAGCTCCCCGATGGTGTCAAGTATTTGGGCGAAACTGACCTTCGAGCCGTCGTTCGTTTCCCATCGGAAACGTATCTTTTGCGTTGCTCCCGTTTCTCCCGCTCTCTCGCAGCTGAAGCGCACACGGGTGGCTCCCTCACCCCCCTTTCCTTTAGGGGAGGGGTTGAGGGAGAGGCTGAGGGGTCCTTCTTTCCATTTTTTGCTGTTCCCCACCAAACAGGTCCACATGCACTCCCCCGTGGAGGCAAAGTTCTGGGCATAGTCCCGAGGGGATTCGGGTTCGAGACAGAAGACCTCCACCCCTCCCCCTGTCTCCTTGCGGAAGTGCAGACGGGCTTGGATGACCTTTGTATTGTTGAACACCATCATCGCTCCCGCCGGAATTTCGGCGGGGAGGTCGAAGAAATGCTTCTTCTCCATTTTTCCGTTGCGCCAAACCAGCAGATTGCTTTCGTTGCGATTCGCGTGAGGATACTTTGCAATTCTTTCTTCCGGCAACTCGTAATCGTAGTCGCACATCTCGATATTTCGCGGATTCATCGTTTTCATGGGTGCAAAAATACAGTTTTTTTCTTAAAAAACAAAACAATCCTTGTATATTTCAAAAATTTATCGTATTTTTGCACCGCAAAAATGACAAACAATGGTACAAATTGGCGATAAAGTTCGGTTTCTCGATGCAGTGGGCGGCGGCACAGTCACCGCACTGCGAGACAAAAATACTGTGATGGTAGAGGATGCCGACGGGTTCGAGATTCCCTGCCTCGTTTCTCAACTCGTCGTTGTTTCCGACGAGGACGACGAACGTGCGCGCGGCCATGTCCGCGCCAAACAGGCTCCTCCCCGCCGGCTGCCCGACAGCGCGATGCGCGGCTCTCAGGCTTTTTCCGACACCAAAGCTCCCCGTCCTGCGGACGAGCCTGCGGCACAGCATAACCCGGTCCCTGCGACCCCCAAGTGGTCTGAGCTGCCCTCTCCCTTCCCTTTAAAGAAGGGCTGGGGAGAGGCTCCCCTCTCCGAAAATCCCTCGGGCGATACCCTTTCCGTCTCGCTCGCCTTCCTGCCGTCCGACATCAAACATCTCTCGGAGTGTGACTTCGAATGTTTCCTGGTCAACGACAGCAATTACCTGCTCCACTACCTTCTCTTCAGCAACTTAAGACAAGAGCAAAACCAGGTTTCGTTCAAACTCGCCGGCTCCATTGAGCCCAACACCAAGATGAGACTCTTCACGGTGGCCCATTCCGAACTCGAAGAGCTCGAACACCTTGCCATCCAGCTTTTGGCCTGCAAACCTTGGAAAACCTTCCGGTTGCAGAGTCCGATGCATATCGACATTCGTCTGAATGCCGACCGTTTCTGGAAGCTCCATGCATTCACCGAGAACGACTATTTCGACACTCCCGCCTTGCTGCAGGCCGTCGTGCGCGACGGACGTCCCTGGCTGCCGATGGTGCTCGACGAGAAACGCATTGCCGAAGGCATTCGCGAGAAGACGCGCGACGTGAAGACCAACAGCCGCACCGAGGTCCGTCAAAATGCTCCCGAGAAACCCTCCAAACCCTGGCCACAGGTCGAACCCCTCGAAGTGGATCTCCACATCGATGCTTTGCTCGACTCCACCGCAGGCATGGATGCCGGGTCCATACTCCAATACCAACTCTCGGTATTCCACAAGACCATGAATGCCCACATCCATGAATTGGGCCGGCGTATCGTCTTCATCCACGGAAAAGGGGAAGGCGTGCTCCGCAAACAACTCCTCGGCGAACTCCGCCGCTTCTACCCCGCGTGCACCGCCAACGATGCGTCCTTCCAGAATTACGGAGGCGGGGCCACAATGGTGACTATTCATCAACCCAAATAAAAATGAAACCGACATTAGCATTCAAACCAAAACTCTGGTCAACGATACGTCACTATGACCGGAAAACTTTCATGGCCGACCTCATGGCGGGCATCATTGTGGGCATTGTTGCCCTCCCCCTTGCCATCGCCTTCGGTATTGCATCCGGTGTATCGCCCGAGAAGGGTATCATCACTGCCATCGTAGCCGGTCTTGTCATCTCTGTGTTGGGCGGCAGCCGCGTACAAATCGGAGGCCCCACAGGTGCGTTTATCGTCATCATCTACGGCATTATCCAGCAGTACGGCATGGAGGGGCTTGCCATAGCCACCCTCATGGCCGGTGTTTTCCTCATCCTGCTGGGTGTGCTCCATCTCGGCACCATCATCAAGTACATCCCCTACCCCATCGTGGTAGGCTTCACGAGCGGTATTGCCGTGACCATCTTCACGACCCAAATCAAAGACCTTCTGGGTCTGAACATCCAGAACGTTCCTTCCGACTTCATCGAGAAATGGGCCTGCTATTTCCAACATTTCTCCACCATTGATCCCTGGAGTGCGCTCATCGGCATCCTCAGCATCGTCGTCATCGTCCTCACTCCCCGTGTGATGAAGAAGATTCCCGGCTCATTGGTGGCCATTGTCTTGATGACCGTTGCGGCCCTCCTGCTCAAGGAATTTGCCGGCATTGCCTCTATCGAGACCATCGGCGACCGGTTTAGCATTTCCAACCAGATTCCCGGGGCGCAGGTACCCGAACTTTCCTGGCTCACCATCAAAGGTCTGGTGGCACCAGCGCTCACCATCGCCATATTGGGAGCCATCGAGTCTCTCCTCTCGGCCACAGTGGCCGACGGTGTGATTGGCGACCGTCACGATTCGAATACCGAACTTATCGCCCAGGGCGTAGCCAACATCGCCTCGCCCCTCTTCGGCGGCATTCCCGCCACCGGTGCCATTGCCCGCACGATGACCAACATCAACAACGGCGGACGCACCCCCGTGGCCGGCATTGTCCATGCGGTGGTTCTCCTGCTCATCTTCCTCTTCCTCATGCCCTTGGCCCAATACATCCCCATGGCTTGTCTGGCCGGCGTGTTGGTTGTCGTTTCCTACAACATGAGCGGCTGGCGTTCATTCACGTCCATTCTCAAGAATCCCAAGGGGGATGTGGTCATTCTCTGGATTACCTTCCTGCTCACCATCATCTTCGACCTCACCATCGCCATCGAATGGGGCATGATTGTGGCCTGTCTTCTCGTGATGCGCCGCGTGATGGAAGTAACCGATGTCACGGAGGTGAAACAGGAAATCGACCCGATGGCCGAAAGTTCCGACCTCGATATGGGAGCTGTCGAACATCTCATCATTCCCGAGGGTGTCGAGGTTTACGAAATCAACGGTCCTTTCTTCTTCGGTGCCGGCAACAGATTCGAGGAAATCATGGGCTCCCTGTCCCATCCCGTCCGCCCCAAGGTTCGCATCATCCGTATGCGCAAAGTTCCCTTTGTCGATTCCACGGGCATTCACAACCTCACCAACCTTTGCTCAATGAGTAAGGCCGAGGGCATCCGTATCATCCTCTCCGGCGTGAAGCCCAAGGTTTACGAACAGCTTCACCACGCCAACTTCTTCAAAGTCATCGGCGAAGAGAATGTCTGTGCCAACATCAACTTGGCCCTCGAGAAATCCAAACTCCTCCTGACGGGAGAATAAGAAAATCCGTTCCGGATGAAAACGCAATAATCCGTTCCGGATGAAACAACAGGAGCCCGTCTTTTTGGCGGACTCCTTTTTGTGGGTCTATGTTGATTTGAGTGGGTAATGGAAGATTCTCCTCCATTTACAGGCTCACCGACAAAACCTTGTGTACGAAAATAGTTTGATTGGGAGCATCAACGACCCCCGTCCAATCGGATGAAACCCCAAAGGGGCGTTGACGACCCTATCGGACT
>FLNY01002098.1_pt1 | contig 18281 bp, 17 predicted proteins | sample 1140381 | NCBI WGS metagenome assembly FLNY01 (sample SAMEA3878172, study PRJEB12797) | bioreactor metagenome | biome: Moose rumen | place: Sweden | collected 2011-10
TTTGCGGTAAGCTTCTGGCAGAGGATTAACGGGAACTACTGGGGCGACCGCGAGTCGATAACCTTTGCGCAGGGCGAAATCGGAGAAATGAAATACTTCACTCTCGGCTCCGACGGATATATACGCTTCAATAACGGCAACGGCGGCAGCGACTCCTCGCTCTCCTCCGCGGGACTGTATTTTGACTACACCACTGCCAATTCCGCCATTACAAAACAGCAGTGGCATTTTATAACCTATAATATTATCGACGACCACAACTTTAAGGTTTACGTGGACGGCGTATTAACCGCTACGGTATACGCCGCGGGTACGTCACAGTATCAGTCAAGCGGCGGGCTTATGAGCTTCCTTGCAAGCCCGAGCACGAAGCTTTATCTCGGCTCGTACACTCCCTACTGGGGAACGCCGACGCTTTCGCTCGATGACGTGATGTGCTTCTGCGAAACACTTACAGATTCAGAGGTTGCGGCGCTTTATAAGACCGAAACAAATAACGCAGGCGCAGCCTTCACGACCGACTTCGTCACCGCACCCGAAAAAGTGAGCGGCTCAATGCTTCACTACGACAGCTTTGACGGAAAAACGGGAGTACTCTATCTCCCGACCTGCTCGGCCGAAGGCGAAATTGCGGTTTACGTTGACGGCGTTCAGACTACGAACCTCAGCGCAATTCCCGAAAATACGGTAGTTGAGGTGCGCTACACGGGAAGCGGCACGGTTAAGCAGTGGACTGTGACAAATTCAGGCGGAACGCTGACCTCGACCGATTCAACATATTCATTCACTCTCACCTCGGATACTAAGGTTGACGTAGAGCTCGTATATGTAGCTCAGGTTGATACCTCTGCGCTCGAGGCGGCAATCGCCCTCTTAAATAACTATCAGCAGGCGGATTACACCACCGATTCGTATAACGCGCTCGTCAATGCGGTATCCGCGGGAAGCGAAGCTTTGAGCAGCTCCTCACAGACGGATATAGACAGCGCGACAGCGAATATTCTTGAGGCGATATATAACCTCGTACCCTTCCTTACTCTTACCGTTTCAAGTGAAACGGGAGGAACCACAAGCGTTATGCATACGGGACTTGTAACCGCCCAGAGCAGCGGCACCTTCCACCCGTATTTCGGCGATTCGGTATACCTTACCGCAAGCGCGGATAGCGGCTACGTCTTTGCAGGCTGGTATGAAAAGAGGACTCACCGTATTCTCTCAACTAATTCGGCATACACGCTTATCATCTCCTCAAATACCGATTTAAAGCCCCTGTTTAAGCTCAGCGGCGCTTCAACGCTAACCTTTGCTAACGACAACGGCTACATAGCGCGTATTGTGAATAAGCTTCCATCCTCTTGGGCGGCGACCGACAGTATAGCTTCTCTTTGTCCCTCAGTTCCCTACCACTACGGCGGAACTAACGGGCACTGGGATTACGATAACGCGGCTGTCCTCGCTGCGCTTGCCGCAGGTAACGACGTTACGGTTTATCCCGCTTATACGGAAAGCACGGTTACCGAGCCGGATATTCCCGTTGCTACCGATGGTATCCCCGCGCTCACGCTGACGCTTGATATTGACTGGGACGAATACGTTGCCTCCTATATTATGGCGCTCGGAGTACCCGAGGGCTGCGAGGTTGTTGAAAAGGGCATAGCCTTTAAATTCAGCTCCTCCGACAGCTTCCACCCGTCTGATTTCGACCTGACGCTCGACAATAAAACCACAACCTCAAAGTTCAATACAGAAGAGGACAGCGGAGTGTTTATCGTCAACGTAAGGAACTTCTCCTCATACTCCTGGGCGGCAAAGGCGTACTGTACCTACTATGATGAAAATCACGTGCTCCGCGTCGCTTATTCGGAGCAGGTAAATTACGGATAAAAATAAATTAAATACATCTTGAATGTTAATATTAAATTGAGTATAATATATGCGATAAAATTTTATATTTTAAATAACTTGGAAGGAGTTAAATAAAATGATTTATTCACATGAAGTTGAAATGATGTGTCCCGTAGCACAGGGTGTTGCTCACGGCGCAGCTCCGATTCCCGAGGAAGCAAAATGGGTTAAGGCAAAGGAAATTTCCGACATCTCAGGCTTCACTCACGGCATTGGCTGGTGTGCTCCTCAGCAGGGCACCTGCAAGCTTTCCCTTAACGTTAAGGACGGCGTTATTCAGGAAGCGCTTGTTGAGACCATAGGCTGCTCCGGTATGACACATTCTGCGGCAATGGCTTCCGAAATTCTTCCCGGAAGAACTATTCTTGAGGCGCTTAATACCGACCTCGTATGCGACGCTATTAATACCGCTATGAGAGAGCTCTTCCTTCAGATAGTATACGGACGTACCCAGTCCGCATTCTCAGAGGGCGGCCTTGTAATCGGCGCAGGTCTTGAGGATTTAGGCAAGGGACTTCGTTCACAGATCGGTACGCTCTACGGCACAATCGCCAAGGGTCCCCGTTATCTTGAGATGACCGACGGCTATATCACGGGCATTGCTCTCAACGAGGACGACGAAATTATCGGCTACAAGTTCGTTAACTTCGGCAAGATGATGGACTTCATCAAAGCCGGCGACGACGCTAACACCGCTTTTGAAAAAGCTCAGGGACAGTACGGCAGAGTTGACGACGCGGTTAAAGTAATCGACCCGAGAAAAGAATAAGAACAGGAGGATTATATAATGGCTTTATTTGAATCATATGAAAGAAGAGAAAAGCAAATCCTTGCTGTTCTCGAAAAGTACGATATTAAATCAATCGAAGAGTGCAGAGAAATCTGTCAGGCAAAGGGCTTTGACCCGTACAAAATCACCGAGGGCATTCAGCCTATCTGCTTTGAAAACGCAAAGTGGGCTTACACCGTAGGCTGTGCAATCGCTCTTAAGAAGGGTTGCACGAGAGCTGCGGACGCCGCTGCTGCAATCGGCGAGGGACTCCAGGCTTTCTGTATCCCGGGTTCTGTTGCCGACCAGAGAAAAGTAGGTCTCGGCCACGGTAACCTCGGCAAAATGCTCCTTGAGGAAGAAACCGAATGCTTCGCCTTCCTTGCAGGCCACGAGAGCTTCGCAGCCGCTGAGGGAGCTATCGGTATCGCAGAAAAGGCTAATAAGGTAAGGAAGCAGCCGCTGCGCGTTATCCTTAACGGTCTCGGCAAGGACGCTGCTCAGATTATTGCAAGAGTTAACGGCTTTACCTATGTTGAAACCGAAATGGATTACTACACCGGCGAGGTTAAGGAAGTTTTTCGCAAGGCTTATTCAACAGGTCTGCGTGCTAAGGTTAACTGCTACGGCGCAAACGACGTAACAGAGGGCGTTGCAATTATGTGGAAAGAGGGCGTTGACGTTTCCATCACAGGTAACTCCACCAATCCGACAAGATTCCAGCACCCCGTTGCAGGCACATACAAAAAGGAATGTGTTGAAAGAGGCAAGAAGTACTTCTCAGTTGCGTCCGGCGGAGGCACAGGCAGAACCCTCCACCCAGATAATATGGCTGCAGGTCCCGCTTCCTACGGTATGACCGACACCATGGGACGTATGCACTCCGACGCACAGTTTGCAGGCTCCTCCTCCGTTCCCGCTCACGTTGAAATGATGGGACTCATCGGTATGGGTAACAACCCAATGGTTGGCGCAACAGTTGCCTGCGCAGTTGCGGTTGAAGAGGCTACAAAGTAAAAGCGTGTAATACAGCCATTTTTCAGCGTTTTAAGTTGAAAAATATTTGTGCCGATACACCTTTATTTCAGGTATCTGATAAAGTTAAATAAACAAATAGTTGGACACATCATTTTAGTAATTAACTATTATGATGTGTTCTTGTTTTTGCTTGAAAAAAGGGGGCTATTATGCACAAATTAACGCTAACAAAAGATACTCAAATTACATTTAAGCAGGGCTGCGAAATGTATATTACTAACTGCAAGCAGCGAAATTTAAGAGAAGGCACGATAAACCATTACAAACAGAGTTATAAACAGTTTTACAATTATTTTAATAGGGATATGCCACTGTGTGATTTTGATGAATCAACCTATAATGACTATGTGGTTTATTTATGTGATATACTTGATAATGATGTAAGTATCAACGCGTATTTGCGCGATTTAATTACAACCGTTCATTTCTTGCAAAATAAAGGGTATATACAGCCGTTCAAAATGCAATCAATAAAGGTTGATAAACACAATGTACAAACCTATTCAGATGACGAATTAAGACTATTATTAGAAAAGCCAAATATTAAAAAGTGTAGTTTCATTGAATTTCAAAGTTGGGTAATGACGAACTTTTTATTTAGTACAGGCGTTAGACAAAGAAGTTTAATGAACATAAAAATTATTGATATTGATTTTTATAATAATGTTGTCTATGTAAATGTAACCAAAAACAGAAAGCCGTTAATAGTTCCTATCAATAAAACAATGGTTGAAATATTAAAAGAATTTCTATTATACAGGCAAAATAAAAACGATAATGATTATTTGTTTTGTAATGTTTTCGGTGAACAGTTAGTTAAATCAACCTGCTACCATATGCTATACGAATACAATAAGCGTAGAGGAGTACAAACTACAGGCATACACCGATACCGCCACACATTCGCTAAACAATGGATATTAAACGGCGGTAATGTTGTAACACTACAAAAGATATTAGGGCATAGCAGTTTAGCAATAACGCAAAACTATATTAATCTATTAGTTAGTGATGCAGTTGAAGAAGTCAACGAGATTAATTTAATTGATTTATTTAACGGCAAGCACAATAAAAAAATCACAATGAGAAAGGGGGATAGGAAATGACTAACACCAAAAACGATTTATTCAAAAGTGCTATGCAGCAGTTGATGAAATTGACAGATATTGATTTGCCGGAAAGCCAATTAACAAAAGCGCCGGAGTTTAAACAATTCGTTGAAACATTAAAAGAAATTAAGAATAACGGCTATAAAGAAGAATTTGTTTCATTGTGTAATTTAATGCTGGCATAAAAAAGAGCGTGTAAGTTGAAATAACCTACACGCTATTTTACAATATCATCTCAAGAACATTATGATGTACATCTGTTAGTCAAAATATTCCTCCGTATAGTAATCAAATCTTTCTGCATTCAGCGGAAAATAGAAATCTAAATTATATTTCGTATTCCCTTTGATATTTTTGTAATACTCCTCTGTGGTATCAATAATAGTACCATTTTCATCATAAAAGGTAAAACCCATTAGCATATTAAATGTGTAGTCAGTATGATTGTGAAAACTAATTCTATATGTTGTTTCATCAACATAAACCACTTCCAAATCGTCGCCTAATTGCTTATGTAAATCTGTTTCGATGGTCTTTAGCATTTCATATTCTTTTTCTTGTTGTTCGGCTTTAGCATAATATTCCGACATATATTCATTATTATTTTTTAATAAGCCATATTCATCCGTAAGTGATTTTAGTGTATTAAACCTAATGCTTGTACCCTCATACTTCTTCAGCTGTTGTTCGCCTTTCGGTAATGTGATAGACTCTTTTTCCATATCTAATCCCTCTAAATAATGAGTGGATAGTTCTTTTAGCCTGTTATCATAAAACAATTCATATCTATATTTTTCTAACATTTGTAGTTCATAATCAACACAACTTTCTAACCCATCATCATCTTTTGATTTCGCATATCTTTTCAAAATGGATGTGGAGATGGATTCTAAAAACTTGTAATCTGCATTTTCATTCATCCCTTTTTCTTTAACACATTTTTCCAACAGTTCATTGCTATCTGCATAATCTAAATCGGTGAACAACTCAATAGCGTTATCCCAGTTGCTACTATTCATTGCTTCAACGCCTAAATTATATTTTGTTTTGTCGCTCGCAAAAATATTTGTTTGACTGTTTACTACAAATAACGATATTACAGTAGCGATAACTATAGTCAACGAAACAATAATAGTTATAGCTTTTTTACTTTTTTTCATACTGATTTCCTCGTATTATATTAGTTTATTTAATTTAACTGTAACTGGTATAATCGATATGACAACTATTACCGTTAAAAGTAATCGTAGTAGCATATTCATCCAACATTGCAAATATATAGCCTAACATTTCTTCAGATATTTTCATTTCTTCAGCACAAGCAGTCAAGTCTTCAATATCAACGCTATACTTGCCAAACTTTTTGTAATCAAAGTCATAATCTCCTGTTGCAGTTTCTAAAGATTGAAACTTTTTCATTATTGCTTTAATTTGGTCTTTTGTAACTATAAATTCACTTGCATTTTTTCCGTAAACTGCCCATTCATCAACGTCTTTTGGAACAAAGCCAATTATAAATGGAGCAAAGTCAGAATAATGATATAAAAAATGTTTTTCTTCGAAATCACTACCGTCAAGAACTTTTGCAATTTTCCTGTATACGGCGCCTTGATTTACTGTTTCATTTTTATTTAAAGAACTATCAATCCATTCACAATCTTCAGATAACAATGGAATACCTTTATATTTCCAACTTCCTGTGCTTCCTGTTAAGTCTGCTTTTGTAGCATTGGTTGCATCGGTATAAGTTATCTCGACCACACTTGTTATGGCTTCAGTTGTTTCTTTATTTTGTTGGTCAGAATTACTATTGTTAAGATTTACTAAAATTTCATAGTCTTCACCTATATAAAAAACCAGTTCTTTCATTCCTTCTTTAATAATGTATTCAGTAGCGATACTCTTTTTTTCTCCTCTATCTAATTTCGCAAACGCACCTGCAGCCGAACTATAACTTCCGTGCTCACGGGCTGATGACGAAGCATCTACTGTTGTACCATCGGTGTATAATAATTTTATAAAATTATCAAAATCAACATATCCATCGTTATATTCATCATAATATGAAAGATTTTTCGCAGTATATTTCACTACTAATATTGTTTCTTCGTCACTTATTTCTCCATTTTCTCTATCACCATTTATCATATCCTCGTTTTCGTATTGTACAGCATCCAATGAAATTTCAACATCTCCGTATTTGGATTTAGCTGTTACAGTTTCGTTAAGTTCAATTGATTTTCGGTTGCTTTTATTAGAAATGGATTTTGTTGCACTAATCTCGGCACCATCATTACTTGAACAAGATGACAATGTACACGTAATAGCCAAAAGCACCATAAATAAACATATAAATCTTTTCATTTTTCTCTTCCTTCCTTTTCAAAAATAAAAAATGCGTAGCACGAAGCTACGCAGAAAAACACATAGCTCCGTTTGTTGCTACACAAATTTCCTAAATCAACTACACTTTACAAGTATTGCGATTTGAGCCTGTATTTTTACCAATGTAAACATACAAACTTGCAAATTGTAGTTATTCAGTTTAGGAAATAAATGTAGCACTATTATTCTATCATAAAAAAAGCAATAAAACAACTATTTTATTTGTATTATTTATCAAATGACAAGCCCGCTATAGTGGGGGCTTGACTTTTCTTGACTTTTGTGATATAATATATATAGATTTGCTCAAAGACCGGAGCAACCCAAATAAAATTTAACATAATAATCTTTACCGCTTAAAAATGTAGGTTAGTGCTATGACGTTGCCATAAAGCACAAGCGGAGCAATTCCCTAAATGGCAATAGGCTATGCTGATTGAATAGAGCACAAAGCATATTATATGTATGTTTTGTGTTGTATTCAGTTTGCATAGCCTTTTTATTTTTCAGGAAAGCGAGGTGAAACCCATATTCAAAGTATTTAATCAAAGACTGGCAGGCTTCTTAATGCTTAAAGGATTTAAATTAATAGAAGTCGAGCCAAACAAAAACATTAAAGAGTTTAATATCTTTACGTTTCAAAAATCAAACAAACTTAACAAGGCTATTAAACAATATCAGGAAATCAAAAATTTTTTAATCTAAAAGGAGAAAACAAATACTATGATAACTAATGAAACATTAAAATCAAATGAATGGGTAACATTACAAGAAGCAAGTGAAAGAAGCGTGTACTCTAAAAGGCAAATTCTCAAATTAGCCGAAAAAGGCAATGAGCGCATAGGAACAAAACGCGAAGGAAACAATGTTCTATATAATTTAAAAGATATAATTCAATATTCTGCGAGCCATCAAGGGAAGCCAATACTAAATACAGTTTGGGATGAATTAACCTTTATATTGCCTGGCGAGTGCTTTTACCCGCTGCAAGGATATGATTGCAAGTATTTTATAAGCAACAAAAATCGGGTTTACAACGCTACGACAGGGCAGTTGTTAACGCCTAAACCGCAAATTCACAAAGATAAAAACACTGGGAAAATTAAAAAGACCGGCTATTTTATTGTTGGATTAAGAAAAAATGGAAGATGTAAATGTGTAATACTGCACAGGCTGATAGGTCAAACACAATGCCCAAACGCTTTGAATAAAGACATCTATCATCACATTAGTTTAAAAAAGAATAAAGATGGATTATTTAACGATAACGCAAATAATTTATTGCCTGTATGGAAACATCAACACGATGAACTACATAAACTATTAAATCAGAACAAAATAGAGGAATACAAAAAGATGGTTGCAGAAATAAAAAAAGAAAATAAGCAAAAAGTCTATAAAATTCCACATTTAGATTTTGACGATAATGACAATTTCCGATTCTTTATGTATGTAAACTCAAGAGGTTACAAGGAATACAAGAAAAGCGGAGATGTACCACTTGATTGTATCATTTTGGAACGTGCAGAAAGGCGGTAATTGATGAATACTAAAATCACCGTAGTTGACAGCCTGATGGGCAGCGGTAAAACCTCTTGGTGTATTGATGAACTCTTAAATCAACATCTTGATGAAAATATATTATATATAACGCCATTTTTAGATGAAACAGAAAGAATTAAGACCGCTGCAAAAAGCAGAAATATATTAACACCTACAAATAAGGGAGAAGGCAAAATTGGGAATATCGGCGACCTGCTGCAAAATCAAAAGGATATTGCCAGCACTCACGAATTATTTAAACGTTTTGATGACAGGTGTAAAAAAGCATTAAAAGAAAACGATTATACACTAATAATTGACGAAACCATTACAGCCGTTGAACCATACAGCGTAAAGGCAAAAGATGACTTTACTTACCTGTTAAAAAATAAAGATATAAGCATTGATGATAATGGTTTGATTAGTTGGACTGGTTCGGAACTTGATACCCGCTACACCGATATTAAAATTCTGGCAGAAAACAAAAGCCTTTTCCGAGTGGATGAAAAATTCTACTTATGGCACTATCCACCGGAGATTTTCAACCTTTTTAGAAAAGTTTATATTTTAACCTATCTTTTTGATGGAAGCGTAATGAAGTATTATTTTGATTTGTATGGTTTTGAATACGAAACCAAAAGTGTTAAATTCAATACTGACTTAAACAAATATGAATTAATTGAATACTATGAGCCATCAAAAGAAAATATCAGAAATCGCATAAGCATTTACGAAGGTCAACTAAACAAAAACATTAGTATTAAGCCTAATGCACTTTCGGCTTCCTGGTTTAATCTCTATAATCAAAGCGATATCAACCAGCTGCAAAAGAACCTTAACAATTTAACAAAAAACATATACAAATGTTGTTCTGAAAGCATAATGTGGACTACTTATAAAAGCCATAAAAAGTTGCTCAAGGGCAAAGGCTACACAAACGGTTTTGTGGCTTGCAATGCACGAGCCACAAATGATTTTTGGGATAAAACACATCTTTATTACTGCTGCAATTGGTTTGAGAATCCAGAAATCATAAAGTTCTTCAAACAGCGGGGTATAACTATAAATCAGGATAAAATCGCATTGGCAATGCTCCTCCAGTGGATATGGAGAAGCAATATACGAATCCCTGACAGCGATAAAACAGTACATATATATTTGCCATCAAGCAGAATGCGAACTCTATTTACAACCTGGTTAAATCAAGATTCAAATGTGGTATAAGTTTTGAACAAACAAAAGGAGAATTATATTGAACATTAAAATTCAAAAGGTAGAAAGAATATATACATTTGATAGAAAAATCATTAAATGTAAAGTGAATTATGTTGACGAAATAGAAACAAATATTAACTTTGATTTAAATAGTTTTTGTACATTATCAAAAGTTATTACCAAAGCAGGTTTTCAAACTGAAGGATTATATTTATTATCGGAATTTCTTGATAAAAAATACATTCGTTGTATCGGCGAATTACATTATGACAAAGCAGGCGTGTTATTTCGTTATTCCCCTATCGCAAATAGACTGTGCGATATTGCTAATCAAAAAATGGGCTGGTTAAAATGGTTTAACCTAAACGAGTATTGCAATAAATTAAATATTGATGAAAATGATTATTTGATAGGGGGAATTCAAAATTAGTAAATATAATTTTGATGCTTTAGCATTTGAAATAACAAGAAAATGCAATTTAAAATGTCCTCATTGTATGTTGGGCGATGCTCAAAATCTTACTATAACGCAGGATATTGTAGATAGAGTTTTTGACAATGTAAATGATTGTTATTATATTTCATTAGTGGGCGGTGAAGTCCTTTTGGAATATTCAATGGTTGAATATCTTTTTGAAAAATTAATTAAATATAATTGGAATGTTAAACACATTCAAATTACGACAAATGGCGCAATTTTAGATAAAAGGTTCATTGATTTATTTGATAATTATTGTACTGTTTCCGATTGTCAAGAAATATTGTTTAGAATTTCTAACGATATGTTTCACGATAAAGAAAAATCAGAAAAAGCATATCAGTTTTATAATAGTATTCCTAAAAGCAAAAAAATAAAAATTGAATTCACAAACGGAATAAAAAGTTTTAAAGCAATAGGAAAAGGAAAAAACTTAATAGAGAACAACCCTCAATATAGCCAGTATTTTGAATATGTCAACTATAATCCATCAGTAATGAAAAATAGAATAAAAATTAATAATGATGCTGTATTTTGTGAAATGCGCATATCAAGTAATGGGAATATAGCAGTTCAGGATGATGCAACATATGAATGGTATGATAATGAATTATGTATCGGAAATATACTTAATAATTCTTTATGTGATTTAATTGAGAAACATAACAGTAAATGTCTATATACTTGCAGCGATACAAAGAATATAAATTATTTAAACAATGTTGAAAACATAGATTTTTATAAGCAATATATTTCAAAAACTAACTTTAATGAGTATATAAAAATGCTCATTGTGAAAAAAATATTCAAAAAAATATTGGAAGCAAGGGAAAAGGCACAATGTTCATTTCAGTTTATAACACCTCAAGAAATCATATTAAATCTTAAAACACCGAAAGATTGGTTATTTGATGTTAATCCGGAAATTGAAACCATATACACATATTTTTTAAAACAGCATAATTACAACTATAACGAGATAGAGCAGATATATAAAGAGAAAGTAGATAATAACATAGTAAATTTAGTTTATGATTATGTAGATATAAACAGCGCTGAAGATATAGAAATAGGAAAAAAGTATTTGTGTGTCCTTTGTATATTAAATAATCCCGAAATTGTTGACCCCTATATAAGACGTCAGATTATTAAAGAAACAAGGTTTTTTAACATCGTAACAAACCGTGCATTAAATGCCGGAGCAGACTATCAATTATATCTTACTCCAGAATTCAATAAGATGAGGCAAATAAATAATTTAGCGAAAGTAGGACAAATCCATCTAAATAATGATAAAATAATGCCTTGCGAAATTGGAGATGGCTATGATAACGAGTATAATTTATATCAAAAGATAACGCAAAACTTGCTTGCAAATAAAGAATCTATAAAATAATATTACCAATTTAGAGAGAGGAATACATTTATATTCTTCTCTCTTTTGATTAAACAAGTTTTAATTGCAACATAATATTTAGAACTTCAAAGGTTCTAAATTTTTCAAAAAACGGCTTGATTTAGCCGTTTTTCAAGCATTGTCCTTAAAAGAAAAAAAATTATAATAATAAATAAACCATAGCATATGGCTTTGGTTTATTTGACCGTCTGTCAAGACATCCGCCATTCAATTATTCACGATGTAAACATCTTGCAAGAATCTAATAATCAGCGTATATATAACTTTCAGGTCAACAAGAAGATTATTAAATTCTTGTACTTCTACTTTAATTATCTTGGATTTTCGGTGTAGTGGTTAAACCCTCAAAGTTTCAATGTTTGCAAAAAATAGAAACCCTGAAACTTTCGCAGTTTGTAATTTTTTCGGTGATTTTCGGTGTAATTCTTAAACCCTCAAAGTTTCGGTGTTTACATTGCTACAAACTCTTTTCGGTAGAATAACTAAACCCTCAAAGTTTCGCAGTTTGCAAAAATCAAAACCTTGAAACTTTCGCACTTTGCAAAATTTTCGGTCGGTGGTTAAATTTTTCTGATGTGAGTGAAGAAAAGCACATATATATAAGCAATTTAATGTGTTTTGAAATAAGAATGTTATCTTGCCCCCTATATAAAATAATGCAGCAGATTATTAAACCCGCTGCAATAAGTTTTATTCTGTTTTTAGCAGTTTATAAAATGTTGTTCGTTTAAGGTTTAGTATTTCCATTGCCTTTGTAGCGGTAATTTTTCCTTGATTCAACTCATTAATAACTTCATCCCAGTTATGAGGCTTAACGGCTTGAGGTCTGCCAAATTTAACACCGTTATCCAATGCATTATCAATACCCTGTCTTTGTCTTGCCTTTATTGTTTTACGTTCTTGTTCTGCAATTGTGCCTAATACTTCAATTAAAATATTATTAACCATATCAAACACCCATTCATTACCTTCAGGCACATCCATTAGTGTAGTGGGTAAATCAAGCACCTTTAAACGAATGTTATTATCTTTAAAATACTGTAATTCGTTCTTTATATCCTGTTTGTTTCTGCTTAATCTGTCAAGTGATACAATAACTAATGTATCACCACTTCTTAACATTGTTTCCTTTAAAGCGTTATAACCTTTTCTATTTAAGTCTTTGCCACTCTCTTTATCTATTATTATATCTCTGTCCTCTGCTCCCATATCATAGAAGGCTTTTAATTGTCTGCCTTCGTTCTGCTCTTTGGTTGATACTCTCGCATAATAAAATGTTTTGTTATTCATTATAATAACTCCTTTCTGTTTAAGTTCAACTTTATTATAACAAAAGTGTTCGTAAATGTCAATACCTATTTGCGAACATTCGTAAAATCTTTTTATAACTTTTTTGAACATCAGATTAACCGATTTAGCATATTGTTTTTAATGTTCGTAATTGTACACTTAAACAAACAGCATTGACAAACCACCGAGAATTTATTATAATGTGAGCGTGATAATTAAATATGATGTGTTCCGCTACAACACACCATTATTTAACTTTATTAGAATTTAGAAAGGTTTTGCGGCTTTTTCAACTTGTACACATTATCATTTCACATTATAATTTCGTTGAAATGATGGGACTTATCGGTATGGGTAACAACCCGATGGTTGGTGCTACGGTTGCATGTGCAGTTGCTGTTGAAGAGGCAACTAAATAGCTGGGAGACGTAGTTAGTGGGTATTAGAGGCTTGGACATGCACAGAATTGCTGCTCACTCCTACACTAATCCTACATTACTCCTACACTGACATTCCTACACAATAACAAATGACTATCCCATTAATTTGAGATAGTCATTTTTATTTACAGTTGGTTTTCCATATCACGCCGTGCATAGAGAACACGCATAATTGTTACTGTTTTTGCCTCTTCATTTACCGTGTAAAACATCAAATAGTTTTTTACAATAATTCTTCTGTATTCAAAATCCAAAGGTTTTATAGGCATATAAACATTATTTGCATACGGAAATTCGCAAAGCCTCTCGGCTGATATGATGAATTCTTCAGCAAGATTTTGTGCGGCAACAGTGTTTTTTAATTCGTCAGCAATATACTTAACGATTTCAAGCATATCGTTTTTTGCAATCGGTAAAAACTCTAAATTATACATTGATGGCACCTTTAAGCTCGTTTAAAATTTCCTTTGCCGAAAATCTTTTTTTAGTGAGTTTTGCTTCTTTTTCTGCTTCTTTGAGCTTAATATAAATTTCGCTTTCAAACTGAAGGTTTTCATATGCGTCCATACTTAACACAACCATATCGCCAAACCCGTTTTTTGTAAGGAATACAGGCTTTCCCGTTTCGTGAACTACTTTAGAAATATCGGCGAAGTTATTTCTTAAATCCGAAACCGGTCTTATTGAATTATTCATATTATCACCTCATCATTATTTTAGCATAATTATGCTAAAATATCAAGGGCGTTTTTTACCTTAAACACGTAATCGTATTCCGACATAGTCCGTAGATGTTCAGAAACGCAGTTTACTCCTACATTATTCCTACGCTCAGTAACTAAAAACGGCGCAAACACTACACTTTATGTGTCCGTTGAAGAGGCTTCAAAATAATTACACCTATATTCAGGGCAGTTTGATGAACTGTCCTGTTTTATTTTATATAAAATAATCCGTTTAAGATTGACATTAATTTTATAAATTGGTATACTAATTATGAAATTATTGATGAAAAGGTGTCATTATGGAAAAGAATAAGGTTAATTTAAAAATCTGCGGTAACAGCTACGTAATTTTAACTGAGGATGACCCCGATTACGTTGAGGAGCTCGGCGAGTTTATCGACAAGGAAATGAAGCAAATCGGCGCTGAATCCCCCTCGCTTTCTACGACTCAGTGCGCCGTACTCGTTGCGCTTGACAGAGCTGACGCATGCAGGAAGGCAACTGCCTCCGCGGACAATCTCCGCGCACAGATTAAGGACTACCTTGAGGACAGCGCAAGAGCGCGCATGGAGGTTGACGTTGCAAGGCGTGAAATTGAACGTCTTAACAGAGAAATCAGCACTCTCAGAAATAAATTAGCAGGAAGATAAATTGCCAAAGGGGGGCACATTATGTGCCCCGTATTATTTTGTCTATGAGTATTGAAATTTTAGCGCCCTGCGGCAGTATGGAGAGCCTTACCGCCGCCGTACGCTCGGGCGCAAACGCGGTATACCTCGGTACAAAGGAGCTTAACGCCCGGCGCGGCGCGGGCAACTTCGGCTTTGACGAGCTTAAGGAGGCTGTCGCCTATGCTCACGGGAGGGCGGTTAAGGTTTACTTCACACTTAACACCCTCGTATCCGATACCGAGTTTAAAACTGCATATGAAACGGTAGAAGCTGCAATGCTCTCGGGCGTTGACGGCTTTATCGTACAGGATTTGGGGCTTGCAAAAATGATACGCGAATGCTTCCCCGAGGCAAGACTCCACGCATCAACTCAGTGCAGCGTAAACACGCCCGACGGTTTCAGAGAGCTTGAAAGGCTCGGCTTTGTGAGGGCGGTGCTTCCTCGCGAAATGAGCGCTGAGGAAATCAGTGAGATAAGAAAAGCGACCTCAATGGAGCTTGAAATCTTCGTTCACGGCGCGCTTTGTATGTGCGTTTCGGGACAGTGCTACCTTTCGGCAATGCTCGGCTCAAGGAGCGGCAACAGAGGTCTATGCGCCCAGCCCTGCCGCCTTTCGTTCAGTGCTGACAACTCGGGCTCCTTCGATCTCTCTCTAAAGGATTTAAGCCTGATTGAGCATATCGGCGAAATTGAAAAGCTCGGCGTATGCTCGCTTAAAATAGAGGGCAGAATGAAGCGCCCCGAATACGTTGCGGCTGCAGTAACCGCCTGCAAAAAGGCAATAGACGGTACTTACGGTTTATCCGACGGTCAGGTGCTCAAAAGCGTTTTTTCGCGTTCGGGCTTTACCGACGGCTACTTTACGGGCAAAAGGCTTGATATGTTCGGTACGAGGCAAAAGGACGACGTTACCGCCGCTGCGCCCGTGCTCAAGGAGCTTTCAAGGCTGTACGATAAGGAAAACCCGCTCCTTCCCGTAAAGCTAAGCTTCATATGCCGTGATAGCGAACCCGCCCTGCTGCTCGCCGAAGCAAACGGCAAAGCGGTACGGATAACGGGCGCTGTTCCCGAAAGAGCGATTAATAAGCCGATGACTGAGGAAGGTCTTAAGGACAGGCTCTCAAAGCTCGGAGGAACTCCGTTTTATGCAGATTCCGTTAACATAGAGCTTCACGGCGGGCTGATTCTCCCCGCGAGTGAAATTAACCGTATGAGGCGTAAGGCTGTCGAAGCGCTCCTACAAACCGATATACCGAAATTTACCGAAAACGAGTATACACCCGTTAAACCGAGAATAAAAAGCGGCGCTCCTTACTACACGGCACGCTTCGAAAGGGCAGCGCAGATACCCGATAATCACCAGTTTGAGCGAATTTTTCTTCCCATCTGGGAAAGGGACGAAGCGTTTATTAAGCACGGTGCGGGCGCTGAGCTTCCGCGCGGACTGTTCGGCAGTGAGGAAAAGCTGAAAAAACGGCTCTCAGAACTCAGGGCAATCGGAGTCAAGGAAGCGCTCTGCGGCAACCTCGGCGCATATAAAACCGCTGAGGCGCTCGGCTTTAAGGCTTATGCGGATTTCGGTCTCAATATTTTCAACAGTGAAAGCGCGCGATTATTCAACTCTCCCCTGCTCTCCTTTGAGCTCACGCTCGAGCAGGCAAACAGAATTAATGCTGACGATACGGGAATAATCGTTTACGGCAGGCTTCCGCTTATGCTGACGAGGAACTGTCCCGTTAAAAACCGTATCGGCTGTGACAAGTGTAAAAAGCACGGCATTCTTACCGACCGCAAGGGGTATAAATTCCCCGTAAAATGCTCATCCTATCCCTGTGTTGAAATTCTGAATCCCGTGCCCGTTCTGCTTTCCGACAGAATGAACGAGGTACATACGGATTTTGCGCATTTTTACTTCACTGACGAGAGCAAGGACGAAATTAACACAATAGTCAATTTGTACAAAAGCAACAAGAAAACAGACATTGAATACACAAGAGGTCTATATTACAGAGGTGTTAAGTAATGCTTATCCTTGCGTCCCAGAGCCCACGCAGGCGCGAGCTTCTTAAATACATAACCGAGGATTTTGAGGTGCGCAGCGCCGACGTTGACGAAGCTTTACCCGAGGGCATTTCCCCGTCCGACGCGGTTTTGTATCTTTCAAAAATTAAGGCTGAGCCGTTCAGGAGTAAAAACGATATCGTTATCGGCGCTGATACCGTGGTTGCAATAGACGGTAAAATCCTCGGAAAACCGCTTGATTCTGCGGATTCCCGCCGTATGTTAAGGCTGCTTTCGGGCAGGGAGCACAGCGTTTTTACGGGCGTTACAATCCTAAAGGGAGATTACACGGATTCCTTCTTCGTTGAAACGAGGGTTAAATTCTTTGACCTCACCGACGTTGAGATTGATAAATACATAAAAACCGGCGAACCGCTTGACAAGGCGGGCGCATACGGTATTCAGGGCTACGGCTCCCTGCTCGTTGAGGGCATAAACGGCGATTATTTTAACGTCGTAGGACTGCCTGTAAGCGCAGTTAATAAACACTTGTCGGCTATCGTTAATTTTGGTTAAAACGCCAAAATTACTATTTATAGTTGAAATTTCGCAAAATATGTGATAAAATCAATATATGGTAAGTTGGCGAAGTCCGATCTCTTACCGGAAAGGAGTATGTTATGGCAGCAGATTTACATTGTCATACAAGATTGAGCGACGGCTCTGTTGGAATTGAAGATATTATTTTGATAGCTCAAAAAAGCGGAATTGACACTATTGCCATAACAGACCACGACTGTATAGCAGGTACCGTAAGAGGACAGGTAATAGGCAAACGTTACGGTGTTAATGTAATTACGGCGGTTGAAATCTCCGGATTTGATTTTGAAGCAGGTAAAAAAGTACATATTTTGTCCTACCTTGCGGACGCACCCGACAGGCTTGAGGCTATATGCAGAAAGACCTCGGTAGCGAGGAAGAGAGCGGGACAGATTATGATGCTCAAGGTTGCGGCGCGCTTCCCGATTACGAGCGAGTTCATTATTTCGCACGCGAGCGGCTCCACTAACCTTTACAGGCAGCATATTATGCACGCGCTTATGGACGCGGGCTATACGGACAAGCTCTTCGGCGATTTATTCCATACGCTCTTTGACGAGGACAGCGAATCCAACGTCCTCGCGCCGACTAAATACCCCGACGTTGAGACGGTAATTAAGGAAATACACGGCGCGGGCGGTATCGCGGTGCTTGCGCACCCGGGCAAGTTCAATAATTTTGAAGAGCTCGATAAA
>FLNY01005037.1_pt1 | contig 18273 bp, 8 predicted proteins | sample 1140381 | NCBI WGS metagenome assembly FLNY01 (sample SAMEA3878172, study PRJEB12797) | bioreactor metagenome | biome: Moose rumen | place: Sweden | collected 2011-10
TGAAGGAGGCTAAATCGACAGCCGCTCAGGCTCTGGCTCTCGCCAAGGCCGACAGCATCCGTATCGACTCCCTCGGTCTCGACCTTACTCAGGTGAAGAGCGACATCGAAAATCTTGAGGCTAAGGATGCAGCCCTCACCGCTCGCATCGATTCTCTCGCCAAGGCTACTGCCGACAGCGTTGAGTCTCTTAAGGTAACCGTAGGCGAGTTGCAGGACGCAGTCAAGGCTCTTCAGGATAAGGACGAGGAGCTCCAGAAGCAAATCGACGAACTCAAGAAGATTGCCGACTTGATTAACAACAACTACGCTACTACACTCAAGAAGTTGATTACCGGCATCATCGTCCAGGGTACCGAGAACGACGTGACCGGCTATGCCGCCCTTCCCCTCGACATCCAGTCCAACATCCTCGCCGCTTACTACGGTAAAGCTGGCAAAGATGTTAAGTTCCCCGTTGTCAAAGACGGTGTTCTCACAGCTGCCGATATCGCAGGTGTTAAGCAGTATAAAGCAGGCAAAGGCGATACTCTTATCAACGAGTCTCCCAACAACGCCGGTACGCTCTACCTCACCGTTAACCCCAACACTTCCGACTTCTCCGGCATCCGTCCTACGCTCGTTAACAGCCAGGATAAGGAGGGCGCCGTGAAACTCGGTGAACTTCAGGCCAGCGACAAGGTTCTCACATGGGCTATCACCCGTGCTGATAACAATGCTTTCTATGAAGTGGCCGCTACCCTCGATAAGAGCAAGATTGACGAAGCCAAGACCGACCTCAATGTCGAGTCCATCAAGAGTGCCGTCAAGAACGCTCTCAATCAGAAGTCTTTGGGCAGCCTCGCCAACTTGGCATCTACTGTTTTCGGAAATATCAACGGTGCATACGAGCGCTATGGCGTGAAGGTTGAATATACCGATGATGTACTTGGTGACCGTGGCGTTTACTCTGAGTATGATATCCTCGCCACTGCTGTGAAGCCCCTCTCCTTCAGCACCATGGAAGAAAAGTCTTATGGCGTGCCCTTCGTTGATCGTGTTCTCGAAAAACTCGGCTCTATCTCCGAAATGCTCGACAATTTCACGGTTGATCTCGGCCTCAACGATATCAGCGATGACCTCGGATCTGTTGAAATCGCAATCAACGAACAATTCCCCATCAAGGTTACCATTGATAAGAATTCAATGTCCGCTAATGTTAGTATTCCTGTGACAGTAGGTACAGAAACTGGAACCGCTTCGGGTACAATTTATTTCCCCGATACTACTGTCGTAGTATATGATAGCACACTCGTTGTAAATTATTCAGATACGATTTATTTCAATAGTATCGAAAGCTTCGCTAATCTCATCTCTAAGATTAAGGGTATCCAGGGCAAGCTCGATAATACTATCAGCGACAAGCTCAGCCCCGTCAAGAACCTCGTCTCTCGTGTTGAGAACCTCTTCAAGCGCATTCAGAACAAGACGGCCAGCCCCAACACTTTCTTGCAGCCCGTTATGCTTTATCAGGGTGAAGATGGTGCGCTCCATCGTATGAATCATGCTACCTTCAAACTCGCAGGCGGCAATGTAGCTCCTCTTTACGCCACTTCTTACTCTGCAGAGATTGTAGCTCCCGCCATGAAGCGCTTCGTCAAGGTCGTTTCCGCTCCTGCCGGTGTTGATTTGAATGAAATCAACAGCAGCGAGTACAACCTCAACAAGGTTGTCAACGGTTCTGTCAACGTATTCGGATTCGCTCCCACGGTAGCTGGTCAGTATGAGATTGTTTACTCTGCACTCGATTATCACGGTGAAATCCGCACCATCAAGTACTATGTAAACGTGGTTGAGTAATATTAACTTTCTTAGATTATTAGTAGAAATATATGAAACTGAATAAAATTATCCTCTCTGCAGGAATTATGGCAATGGGTTGCTTGAGCGCTTTCGCTCAAGCTCCCGAAGAGCCCCAGGCTAAGACGGTTTACGACTTCAACCCCCACTGGTACATCCAGCTTCAGGGCGGCGTGCAGTACACTCTTGGCGAAGTTGCATTCAAGGATCTCATCTCTCCCAACGCTCAGTTGGGCGTAGGCTATGAGTTCAATCCCGTACTTGGTCTGCGTTTCTCGGTTAACGCTTGGCGTAGCAAAGCAGGTTCCGAGTTCTTGGACGACAAGTACAAGTGGAGCTGGAACTATGTAGCTCCCATGCTCGATTTGAAGGTGAACCTCACCAACGCTTTCCTCGGCTACAAGTACGATCGCGTGGTTAACTTCAGCGCACTCCTCGGTGTAGGTGCTAACATCGCTTGGCACAACGACGGTGCTGAAAGTGTTTATAACCAGATGTCTGCTGTCGGTTTTGTAACTCCCCTCGACGGCTATGTATGGGACGGCACTAAGGTTCGTTTCGTTGCCCGCGCTGGTTTCGGCCTCGACTTCCGTCTCAACGACAATTGGAGCCTCGGCCTCGAAGCTACCGCCAACGGCCTCATCGACCGCTACAACTCGAAGCGTGCAGGTAACCCCGACTGGTATTTCAATGCACTCGCCGGTATTCGCTACAACTTCGGCAAGACTTACAATGAGCGCGTTATCCCCGCTCCCAAGCCTGCTGAGCGCATCATCGAGCGTATCATCGAGAAACCCGCTCCCGCTCCCGCTCCCGCTCCAGTTGTAAAGGTTGAACCCATCCGCCGCGACATCTTCTTCAAGATTAACAGCTCTGAGATTCGTCCCACCGAGGCTTACAAGGTAGAGGAAATCGCCAACTACCTCAAGCGCAACAAAGACGCTCAGGCCGACATCACGGGATATGCCGATGCAGGAACAGGTACGGCTGCCATCAACAACCGTCTCTCTGCAGCTCGTGCCAAAGCAGTGGTTGATGCCCTCGTTAATCAGTACGGCATCGATGCTTCCCGCATCAATGAGAACTCCAAGGGTTCCACCGTTCAGCCCTTCGCTGACAACGACAGCAACCGTGTAACTATCTGTCTCGCTGAATAATCTTTCACCAGATAAGATACATAAATCCGATGCCCGGCCAGGCTTTTATCTCCGATAAGAGCGGGTCGGGCATCCTTTTAGAGCCTCCGTTTGCCCTGTTCCCCGAGTTCACTCCTGTTCCTCCGTTCTCCGCTCTCCGTTCTCCGTTCTCCGCTCTCCGCTCTCCGCTCCTCCGTTTCTCCGTCCCCCCCCCCTTGTTCCCCTTTTCCCTGTTTCCCCTCTGTTTCCCCTCTTTCCCTCTTTCCCTCTTTCCCCTCCTTCCCTCTTTCCCCGTTTATAAATAAATAAAATTATAATTTTATTTCCCCACCCGTCATGAAGTTCTTTACCCTCGCACTCCTCTCCGCGACCGCCCTCTCGGCCACCGCCCAAATCACGGGCGACGGTTTCTATCGGGCTATCAACCTCTACTCCAACCGTTATATTACAGTCATTGACAATCGCACCGATGGAGTCAACTACTATACGACGCAGGCCGATGTATATGCCCTGCGCTCCATTCGCCCCTTTGACGAACGTGTAGTCAACGACCCCGGCACGGTGCTCTATTTTAAAAATAAAGGCACAAACTCATCTGGCGACCCCTTGTACGACCTCGAAGCACAAGGCGTGGATACCTATAAATTGGTAAGTTCTCATTTGGCCTTGACACAGAACGCCAACGGTTCCTATCGTGCATACGGACAACAGACGGTCTCCGGAACATTGTGGACCGCCTATTTGTCCGATACACCGACCAATCAGGAAGATATCGCTTGCCTTACAACAGGGAGCAGCAACGCCAAAAATTGGAACATAGTTCCCGTGTCAGCTGCTTCCGACAACTATTTCGGTCTGAAACCGACCCTCAATATCGGCGACAAGTATTACACGACATTATTTGCCGATTTCGCCTTCGAACCCTATTCCTCGGGCATCAAGGTGTATTACATCGATGCCTGGAAAGACGGTGCCGGCAAAGACTACGCAGAATTGAAGGAAATTACGGGCCGCGTTCCAGCCAATACCCCCGTCATCATCGAGTGTTCTTCCAATCAGGCCTCCGACAACCGTCTCGAACTCTATTACGACCAAACGGCGGCTCCCTCCGACAACCTTTTGAGGGGTGTCTATTTTGAGAATATCACGGTATATGATGTCGGCGTAAACTCAGGTCACCAGAATGCATTGGCCTACGATGCTTCGACGATGCGCGTTCTCGGCAAGGTCAACGGCGAACTCGGCTTTGTGACTTCTTCCAAGTTGAGCTACGTGCCCGCCAACAGCGCTTACCTCCTCGTTCCTGCCGATACCGACGCCAAAGTGCTCTGCCTCCCGGCAGACCAATATGCCACCGCAATCAGCAGCCTTCAAGCTGAGGCTCCCGCATCCCCCTCTGCCATTTTCAATCTCATGGGCCAGCAAGTGTCCAACACGGATGTCCCCGGCATCTATGTCATCAATGGCAAAAAAGTCGTAGTCCGCTAACCCTTCAACATGACGAGGCCGGCCCCTTTCGTTTAAGGCCGGCCCCTCTCCCTCTCCCTCGAAATCTCGAAATCTCGTAATCTCGAGATATCGAGCCCGTCCTCCCCTCCGCCTAAAACTCCTTCGAGATGCGGAACTCCAGCACAGGATAGACGACAAAGGCTTTGAGGAGTTTCACGTAGTCGCCGGGCTTGCCTTCCACCTTGTCCGCATCGCGGGCGAGGTCGATGCTATAAGTGTCGTAGCTGTAGATGTCGTTGCCCCATTCGTCTGTCGAGACAGTGGGTGTGCTCATTGTGGCTGTCGTGAGCACGCTGGGTTTGCCGCCCCAGAAGAGGATGCCGGCGTCAAAGCCTATTTGGTAGCTCTCGTCGCGGAACGGTGAGCCCGTGTAGCCGAAGCCGAGATAAGGCTTGAAGGCATTGGTCTTGACATTCACCACTACCATGTCGCGTTTGTCGGGTTCGATGATGATGGGAAGGCCGTTCTTGTCGGTGCCTAAGTTCACGCCCATGCGGCCGTACTCCAGCAGGCGGTTCTGCAGGTCGAGCTGATAGATGTCCTTTCCGTTGTAGGAAATGAGCGGCTCTCCATTCATTGATTTCATGTACATTTTGTTATACATCGAGATGGCTACCAGCGAAGGGGCATCCTCGATGGCGTTCACGGCACGCGCTATGAGCGACTGCCCCGCGTAGAAACCGGCTGTCACGTGCCAGTGTTTGTTGGGGAAGGGATAGATGTCGAAGAGGAGCTTGGCGTTCCACATGTGGGGCTGTCCCACCATCGTGACGGACTGATCGACCTCTGTGCCCGTCAGCTGTTCGAGCAACTCGGCCATTTTTGCGAATTTGGAAGACTCGAGCACAACGCCGTCTTTGTTGCGTACTTCCACGCCGAATTTCATTGTGTAGTCGAATTTGGGCACAAAAGAGAAGCCGGCGCGGGCACGCACATGTTCGGTGAGGGGAGTGGCCACATCCACACCGATGCCGGTGGTGCCGAGATTCACGCCGACGTTCCAATGCGAGAACGCAGGTTCGAACACTTCCGCCCATTTTTCGCTGCCGATCCAGGTCTGCCACCAGGTTTTGTCGGCGTTTTGGGCCGTTGCAGTTGCGATGAGAGCCATTCCCAATACGAAAGTCGAAATTATCTTCTTCATAAGTCGTTTTCTGTTGTTTCTGTTGTTTTTGTCGTTATCTGTGAGATTTTCTGTTTGGGGGCCAAGGGTTCCGGCTTTCATGCCTTCTCTATCCGACAGGCATGTTGCTTGGTCTCGCGGTCGTAGCTGATGCCTACGAGGAGGAGCCGGTCGGCATATTCTGCCACCTTGGCGGGGTATTGTTTGCGGTGTATTTGGTCAATGGCACTGTCTGCATCGCGGTTCACCTTCAACTCAATCACCACGGCCGGGGAATCGACATTCTTGCGGGGAATGAGCACAATGTCGGCAAAGCCTTTGCCTGTGGGAAGTTCGCGGTGCATTACGTAGTTGTTGCGGGCGTAATAGAAGGCGATGGAGAGCACACACGCCAAGGAGTTCTCGTTGTTGTAGCTGAGGATGCTCGTGTTGTCGTCGTGAGCGGCTTCCACACCTCTGGCCACGGCTTCTTCATCGCCGTCGAGGGTGGCTTGGAGGAGTTCCTCCGACTTGCGGAGCGCACCCACCACGGGCTGCCAGTCGTTGGCTTCCACGGCATTCACCATCTCGCCGGCCACTTCGCGGTTGGGGATATAACATTCGTCCTTGCGCCAGTTGTAGCTGAGGTAGCCCAAATGGATGAGGACAGTGAAGACATCGTCCTTGTTGCGAATCACGGACATGTCGTTTTGGAACTTGGTGGGATCCACTTTGCAGCTGCCGCCGGCCAACATCTTGACGATGTCGTCCTTCAAGCCCTCGTAATTCATGCGAATGTAGGCTGCCACGGCATCGAAGGCACCCGTTGAAGCCCAATAGCTGCGGCAACGACCCACATCCATGGCTTGCATGACGCTGTTGGGGTTGAACATCGACTGCTCGTCGCCGATTTGATATCCGTCGTACCACTTCTCCAATTCGTCGAAGTCCATTCCGCGCTTGGCAGCCAATGTCATCACCTCTTCCTTGGTGAATCCGAAATACTTTGCCATGGAACGCGGTTCGACCATCGAATACTCCAGGAAGTTGTTCAGGGCTGATTCCGTCTTGTATTTCTTGACGGGAAGGATGCCGGTCATATAGACACCGGCAAAGACCCAGTTGGCTGCATAGTCTTTGAACATGCGGCGGAGCCAGTTGACGTAGGCGTCCATCGCCGGGGTACCGGCTTTAAACTCGCGGCAGATGGCATCCCACTCGTCGATGATAAAGATAAAAGGCTCGTTGGAGGCTTGATTGATGCGGATGAGCAGTGCCATCAGGTCGTCCCCCTCCTTGACTGGCACTTCGGGCCAGGCTTCGTGGATGTCGTCCTTGATTTCGTCGTTGATGTGCTGTATGATGGTTTCGTCCTTGAAACGGGTCACAAAAGACGTGATATCCAGATAAATGACCGGATATTTGTTCAGATGCTTCTCAAACGAAGGTGCGGAGGCTATCTGCAGGTCGCTGAACAGCTGTCGCGAATCGCAGGAGCGGTCATAATACGCACACAACATCTTGGCTGCCATCGACTTGCCGAAGCGGCGGCTTCGCGTCACGCAGCTGAAACGCCGTTCTGTACAGAGCGTGCGGTTCACGACCTCTATTAGTTCGGACTTGTCCACGTATTCGCCGTTGCGGGCCGACTGGAACCCCGCGTTGCCTGTATTGATATAAACACCCATGTGCCTTTTTGCGTTTATTGTTGAAACAATGCTGTTTTTCGGGTGCAAAGTTAATCATTTTTTTTGAAACGGAGCACATATTGGGCGATTTTAACAGAAAATCCGGGCCACTTCGAACGAAATTGCACCATTTTCCCCTGAAAAGCCTCCCAATTCATTGCAATGTGCGCCGGCATAACACAGGTCCGGTTGGTACAAAAAGTGAGCGCGAAAGACAAAAAAGTGTTTGGAAACACTAAAAATCGGGCAAAAATAGTGTTTGGAAACATTTTTTTTGCGAAAATTTCGTGTTTTCAAACATTTTTCTGTATCTTTGCACCGGATTTACAAGAGTTTTTCACCGACTTGTTATCCCCCGACAGATTATGGACGAACAAATCAACTACTTGCAGACGGTATTCCGGCGCAGGCTGGCCGCCACTCCGACGTCTTTCTTTCGCTATCTGTTTTCGCAGATAGATTGGAAGGACACGCTGATAGGAATCAAAGGACCCAAGGGATGCGGCAAATCCACGTTGCTGCTTCAGCACATCAAGGACGAATTCCATGGAAATGACTTGGAGAAAGCCCTCTACATCTCTCTCGACAATCTGTGGTTCTCCTCCCACGATATCCGTGATGTGGTGGAATATCATTATACCCACGGCGGAACACACCTCTTCATCGATGAGATACATTACTACAAACATTGGCAAACCCTTCTCAAGAATATCAGCGACGATTATCCCGGACTGAACGTAGTCTATACCGGATCCTCTATGCTCCAATTGGAAAGCAGCGAGGGCGACCTCTCGCGCCGTTTGTCGATGTATGAAATGCGAGGCCTCTCCTTCAGGGAATATCTCGCTTACGAAGATGTCCTCCGCCTTGAGCCTGTCCCGTTCGAACGGCTGTTGACCGACCATGTGGCTCTGGCTGTGGAGATTTGCGGACAAATCAAAGTGCTGGAACATTTCAAGCGCTACCTCGAAGTGGGATACTATCCTTTCTACAAGGCAGTACACTCCGGTTACTACCAGCGTTTGCAGAATGTGGCCAATCAGGTCATCGAGGTGGACTATCCCAATGTGGATGAAGTTTCCATCTCCACCATCCGCAAAAGCAAGAAACTCCTGATGCTTCTGGCCGAGCGCGTGCCGCAGCTGCCCAAGATGAATGAAATCTACCGGGAACTGGAGACCGACCGCAATCAGGGACTCAAGATGCTCTATGCTCTCCAGCGAGGCGGCCTGCTACAACTCCTCGGCGACAACACCAAGAGTCCGGACAACCTGTCGCGTCCCGACAAGATATATATCAACAACCCCACGATGATGTTTGCTCTTTCGCCGCACGTCGATACGGGCACACTGCGTGAGACGTTCTTTTTCAACCAGCTGTCCCAGGCTCACGAAGTGCGCTATCCCAGAATCGGCGATTTCTTGATTGACCGAAAGTATCTGTTTGAGGTGGGAGGAAGGGGCAAAACCTTCGACCAAATCAAAGATGTCCCCAACAGCTTCCTTGCTGCCGACAACATCGAAACCGGAACCTCGGGCCGGATCCCGCTGTGGATGTTCGGACTCCTGTATTGAACTTCGCCTTCTTGAAACCCTCGGCGCCCTGTAGGGCGTTCATATATTACATAATGTTCGCGCGCGTGGGAGAAGCGCGCGGAATCCGATGATGAAAAGTGGCCTTAAAACGGGTTGGGAACGAGGCGCAAAACTGCACGGTTCCGTGAATTTTTGGGCCTGTTTTAAGCGTTTTTTTTGTTAAAATTGACATTTTTCTTTAAAAAAACGCCTAAAAAGTCATTTTTTTATTAAAATATTATTGCGGTTTCAAAAAAACACGCTATCTTTGTGCCGTATTATTGGGTATTGTAAGCATGTATCCGGTAAAACAAAGATGGACAAAACAATTTTTTTATCATAATTACCTATTAAAAATTAAATGTGTATGAAGAAAAGTTTTTACCTCTTTGCGGCTGCCGCCATGGCGTTGTCCACCAGCGCATACGGTCAGGTCGAAATCACGGCAGACGTTACCACGTTTGAACCGTCCGACTGGTCAGGTTTGTCCGATCAGGATGGCACGATGATTGTCAACGCACAGGTTACCGTTACAGATCCGGTGGCCAACTACTGCGCATTCGCTTGGGTTAACGGCGAGCCCGTTATTCTCGGCGGCAATGCCGTAGTGCGTTTCCATGACACGCCCGACACGGATGCCCCTTCTGATGAAGATATCATCAACTCGGGCTACGAAGCTTATATGGTTGACTTGAACGGCAGTTATGCTACCGCCCTTCCTTACCACTGGATTGTTCAGGGCCAAGGCAACGAGATTTATCTCGACTCCCGGTGTACCCTCGGCGGCACCATCACCGGCGATGGCGATTTGACCATCTACATGAGCCAGAACGACATTCTCAACATGACATTCTATGAAACCGGTGTGGATCAGGAAGGCAACCCCACATTCAACGGCGCATTTGCGCTCCAGGAGTTCACGGGTACGCTCTACCTCAAGGCTCTCGACGGCTATGCTTGCGACACCGTATTCTTCGGCGATGCATATCCTGGCGGCAACGCTTCCGGTACTTTCGCTGCCAACAACAATTATAACATCATTCCCCATACCCTTGATGTGACCGCGCTCAACAAGCCCGTCATCACCAAGAAGACCCAGACGGCTACCACCCACTTCTCGACTCCGCTCATTCACGGCGCAGCCAAAGTTGTGACTCCCGACGGCGCTTATTTCTTCCCCAAGGGCAAGGGCGGCGAGTATGATGCCGATTTCTATGGTTCCGGCACAGGCCGCAGCTTGGAAATCTATTCGGAGTCCGGCGTGAACCACGTTTACAACGGCGAGTTCAATCCCTACTGTAGCTACGCTTACTGCCGCACCACTCCCTACCTTTTCTTCAACAGCCCCGCTCCTAACCTCGGCAACAGCACCAGCGGTCTTTCCTATCGTGCTGCCGGCGGTATCATCGGCGGTACAGGTTACCTGGCCACCAGCTCCGAGACCAACACGGCTCGCAACGAGACCTGGAACCCCGGCTATCCCTACCACACCGTGGGTCAGATGACGATGCGCTATGCCACGCCCAACCAGGCAGACCACTGGGAATTCGACTTCGACGGCCAGAAGATGGATGTCATCAACATTCCCGACAGCGGTTATTTCCGTTTCTCCAACTCTATCAACAACTTCCGTATCGCCCTGCTTCCCGGTTCGTTCAAGACCGCTCCCAAGGAGGGTAACTACCAACTCATCAACGGCCCCATCACCAACCAGATGAGCCCCATCAACGATACGATTGCCTTCTACCACTACAACGACAACCTCCAGTTCGTGATGCAGGATTCTGCTGCCGTGGCCGACGGTGCCGAGGAGACATGGATTGACACCATCACCTACGCCACCAACATCTACGCCAAGTTCCCCGGCATGAACGACACCATCACCTACACGGATTTCTACGGCAACACGCAGTACTATATCAGCGGCTACGACGGAGGCAACGCACGCTATCGCCATAACCTCGTATGGTACGGACCCGGCGAAGGCATGGGTCGCGACACCGTGGCCGGCACTTACTACAAGAGCATCTATCCCGGCGCAGAGCAGGCTTACGCCGACCGTCAGGCCGCCATCGACAAGATTAGCCAGCTCGTCTTCATGCCCGGCACAGACGACAAGGTCAAGTTCTCCGCAGCTCCCGCCCTCACCAATGCCGCAGGCAACTACACCGGCTCGGGCTGGATAGCACAGACCTTCGCGTATGACTACATCGGTACATATACCTTCCGTGCCGAACTCTCCGTGCCCGTGGTTGAAGGTGACTCCGCATTCGATGCCGAGACAATCTCTGCCCTCAGCCTCACCAGCCAGATGAGCTACAGCAAGGCCGAGGAAGAGACCCTCACCGAAAAGAGCTATGCTTCCCGCAAGATTCCTTACGTTGTGGGAACCGACACCACATGGTACTGGTTCGACTTCCGCTACCTCATGACCAACGGTCGCGTTCAGCTCCTCTCCGACAAGAAGGACGAGGTCAACCCCGACGAGACTCCGGTCAACATTGCCGACATCAACTCGGCCATCAACACCATCCGCAAGGAAATCAAGGATGTGGCCGTGCGTCGCATCTACACCCTCGACGGCAAGCTCGTGAAGAACTATCAGAAGGGTCTTAACATCGTCACCACCCGCTATACGGACGGCACGATTGAGACCAAGAAGGTATTCTTCGCCGAATAAAATCGCAAAATTCCAGTCCCGCTCTTCTCCCTTCGGGGAGGAGAGTATGGCTGTTTCAAAAGTCCACTGGTAACTTTATCAGGTGCTGAGTGCACCAGTGGATCCATAGCACATCAGCACCTCAAATTTAATTTTATCACACATTAATATGCGAATTATTAACAAAATGAAAGCAGTTTTGGTGCTTGCTGCCGGCCTGTTCTCTTTGTCTTTCGCTACTTCTGTTGCTCAGGGCAACTACATCATTCAGGCGGATGATGAGTTCACTGCCGGCCAGGAGATTACTTCTGTGCCCGGTGTTAAGCTTACCATGCCTACGTACGCGCAGAACGACGACACCGAGACACCCACAGGTAAGGCTGCAGGTGCCACCAACTACGTCGATGCCGATTTCGTAGCTGCTACCGGCGGCAACGGAGGTAACCCCAAACTGACCGACGGCGTTTGGCACGGTACAACCTATCGGTTCACTGTCGAAAAAGACGGCTTCATCGTTGCAGGCGTGGTTCTGAACGCCAGCAAGACGTTGGTGCTCGTCAAGAACGACACCGAGGACATTTTGGCATCTGCCAAGTACAACCTCCCCGCTGCAGCAGGCGAACCCTCTCAGGAGCTCTCCGCCACCAATCAGGTGGCTGCCAAGTCTTACGGCACCGTCACCTTTGCAGTAGAGGCCGGAAACACCTACAACATCCACTGCAACGGTTCGAAGATGGGCTTCTTCGGATTCAAGTTCACCGAGGAGAACCCCGCTGCTGAGGAAGAGTCCGATTTCCTTCCCACCAGCGAACTGAAATTCGAGGGCGCTACGGTTCTTTCGTTCTCGAACATGGGTCTCTATGGTGCTCCCGGTACGAAGGCCAACAAGATTATCGGTGCTGAAGGCACAGCCGCTGAGGATTTCTCCATCCAGCTTGTCAACAAGAACCTCCTTCTTGAGGCCGCTCCCAACCTCATCGTCAACGAAAAGAACGTCAAAGCCATCGCTCTTCCCGCCGGTGAACAGGTTGTGATTACCGTTCCCGCCAACAAGTTGGCCACCAAGCTCTCCGTCATTGCATACGCCAATGTGTATGACTCGACGGCTACGCTTCGTCCCACTTATTTCTCGGAAATCAACGGTACGGAATATACTACCGAGACCATCGATACGATTACGAGCTATCGCAACTTCGAGCATCCCGATACCTTCATCGTTGCATGCGCCGAACTCGAGAAACTCACCCTCACCGCTGCCGGCGAGAACGTGGCTTTCGTAGCCGTTGTCGAGACCATCGACAACCCCTACACTGTCGTTGAGATTGACGGCGCCGAGTTGCTCCGCAACGGTGACTTCGAAACCTGGGCTTCCAATGTTGCCACCTATTGGGCTTCCGTGAAGACTACTGCCAGCAACGGTGCCAAGCTCACCCAGTCCGAAGAGGCTTACGAGGGTGACGCTTCCATCATGATTGGCAACGAAAGCAGCAACAAGCGTCTCGCTTATCGCGAACTCAAGCTCAAGAAGGGTACCTACTACTTCTCGTTCATGGCCAAGGCTGTGAAGGATGCCACCAAGATGCCCTCCATCCAGTACGGCTTCGTGCCTTCTGTTGACGGCAAGGTGGGCACCTATGTATATCAGGACACCAAGACCATTCCTTCTGCCAACAAGTGGTCGCAGTATATCGACACCCTCGTCTTCGCCAAAGACACGGTTATCAACCTCCTCGTCATGTCGAAGAAGAACACTGCCGATGTCCTCATCGACAACGCTTCTCTCAAGACCCAGAACGGCGGTTTGATTAACTTCCTCGAGGACTTCGAGTATGCTGACAATGCTACCGTTTATATCTATGAGGGCAAGAATGATACCATTGACTACTCGGTAGCTCCCTTCGGCGGAGTTGTTGCTCAAGTAGTTTCTGACAAAGAGGCCGTTGCTACGGCTGCTGCCAACGCTTCTGCCATCATCGTTTCTGCTCTCGCTCCCGGCAAGGCTGCCATTACGGCTACCCTCGAAGGCGTGAAGAAGACCATCAACTACACCGTGCTCGAACTCGGTACAGGTATCGAAACCGAACAGACCGTACAGGGCGCCAAGGGCGTTGAACTCGTTGGCAAGAGCTACACCGTAGCCGGCGAATATGTACTCGGCGAACTCGAGAACGGCTATGAGACCTTCGCTACCGACGTTACTTCCGACAACACTCTGGAAATTAAGGTGAAGAAGGGTTCTCGTATCCGCAGCATCGTCATCGAGGCTGGTGCCAACGATGAGGGTCGCGCAGAGACCTCTACGCCTATCTATGTGACCGGCATCTCCATCGACGGCGGTGACAACATCCTTGAGCCTGCTGCAGCTGCCAAGTCTGTACGTCCGCTCAATGTCGTAACCGACATCATCGGTCTGCCTACGTATCCCAAGATGGTGACTGTGCTCGACACGACGAATGTCAAGGAAAGCATCGTCTTCACCTTCGACAACACGAACGTTAAGGCTAACAAGGTCGCTGTCTTCAAATACACCATCGTTTATGAGACACCCGAGATTGACCTCAAGGCCGACAAGACTTCTATCGGCGTAGGTGATACCGCCAAGCTGACGGCTACTGTTGTTCCCACTTCTTATGTTGATAGCCTCGGCTACTCCGTGATTTATGAGTCCGCAGATCCCGAAATCGCCACCGTCAACGAGAAAGGTGAGGTAATCGGTGTCAGCGCTGACACGGTTGCCATCAACGCATACCTCGTTAAGGGTCAGGACACAGTTACTACCGCTTCGGTTGATGTGATTGTCAATATCACTATCAACAAGGGTAATGTTGACTATGTATGGTACGAAGATTATGAGGAGCGCGATAATGTGGACGATTGGGAAGCTTGCGGTGCAGCACAGAAGAAATTCATCACCGATGGTACCACAGGTAACCATTATGTAACCCATGGAAATGGCGCTAGCGGAAATCGTTCATCTTGGAAGAGATTCTACACAACAGATGATAACAATCTCCTCAAGTCTCTCAACAAATATTACTTCGATGTTGATTTCGCTTTTGTATCAGCGGCAAGTAGAACAGGTTACGGAGAGTTAACTGTATTTGCAAATGGAGCAGCGAAACCTTCGCGACAGCTATTCACAGCTAAAAATACAACTCAGAAGAATTATCTTTTCCGTCTTTGTAACGCAGGTACAGCAGATTGGGCAGAAAGAGCCACCAAGTACATTAATGAGGGTGATGAGAACTTCCAAGTTCAGGATAAAGTTTGGTATCACCTCACTATGGAAGTCGATAAGGAGAATCAAAAGTTAACCTATATCATTAAACAAGATGATGAACTTGTGACGGCAGCAGTTACATCGTTGCCCGATGATGGTACTTCTTATGATATCCAAGGTATTTATGTGTTCACTGACCGTGATTTTGAAGTCCATCTTGACAACATTGGAGTTTCTGCAGAATCTCCCATGTCTTCGCCCGAAATTTCAGTAATTGAAGGTAATGAAGGTACTTCTAAACTTATTCGCATTCAGAAGTCCGGAGCAGATAAGATTTACTATCAGGTAGGTAACGAATCGGAAGTTTCGGTAGATGCTACTAGTGTCGAATTCCGTGTCTTCAATTCTGCTACAATCAGTTATCACGCTGATTCTGCGATTTATAAGTCGTTCACGAAGAAGTATGATGTCGTTGCCGGTATTGTACCCGCTCCCACGGCTGCTATCGACTCGGCTTATGAGGGCTCGCGTTGGATTGCCTTGGCTAATGACAGCACGAAGGCTACCTTCACTTACGACATTAACGAAAGTGGAACATTTGTCGATTACGATGGACATTTCGAAATCACTGCAGATGCTCACGTCGATGTAATTGCCAAGATGAAGGACGTTTATACCGATACATATTTCTACTCTGAAAAGGTTGGCTTCGATTTCACCGCCGGTACGACGATCAAACTCGACACCGTTCTCTTCACTCGCGTTCACTTCGACGAGAAGGAAGGTGCTACGGCTGCCGACACCGCTCAGGAGGCTGACTACGCTGCCAAGGAACTCTCCGCTTGGAAGGTTTACCTCAATCCCGATCAGATTATTGGTAATCCCGACAAGAAGATTAGCTTGATCTACGTAACTTCCGATAAGAAGGATACCACAGATCTCGGAACGTACAATTCCGGTGATACCGTATATCACATTCCTTACGGTGGCGTATTCGCAACAGCTCACGCCGACGGTTATGAGGACAGCTACGGTCATATATTCTTCCGTCCTGCTCCCAAGCTCGACACCGTAATGTGGATTGATTTCGGAGAAATTGACCGTATTCAGGGCAAGTCACGTGAAAACGTAGTTCTTTTGGCTGATAATCATTTCACCGTAAATGGACTTGCGTATGCTCCTATTTCGTTTGCTGACTCTGTCATCACTCCTTCCTTCGGTATTGCCGTTGGAGAATCTTGGCTGACTCGATACCAGACGGCTTATGAGGGTATGTATGCATTTAATACATCGAATGCTAACCGCTATCACGTAGCTCTCCGAAATGTCGCTAAGGGTCAGTTGGTTGTGGTTGACTACAATACTACAAACAATCAATCTAATCCTATTGTTGAGTCATGGTCTTCGAACCTTAAAGAGAATATTGCTCTGACCGAAGGGTTCCACCACGTATTCACCTGCACAGAATCTGGCGATGTTCAGTTCACAATGCAGCGTTATGGTGCGCTCCACTCTATTGGTATCCTCATCAATACCGCTGAGATTGTTGAGCCTTCGTTCTCGATTGACAGCGCTTACTACAACAATTACTCTGTCAAGGTTGAGAGTACAGGCTCTGAGGAATGTGCAGCATACGACTACTACTACTCATATCAGTTGTCCGTTTGGGATGTGAAGTATAATGAGAACAATTATGATCTCGATTCTGCCGCCATTGCAAGCTTAGGTTATGAGTATGCCGGTATCGATACGACAGGATTCTACGTTTCCACTTGGACAAATTACGAATCTGGTTATACTTCCAAGTTGGATACCTCATATTGGACACGAGAAATGTGGTGGACTCCTTATCAGAAGTATGAGGAGAAGACCTTCTGGATTTCCGATACCATTGTAGCCCGTGCTTATGCATGGTACCAGGATCAGGAGTCTGGCGTAGTTATCGATACCATCGCTGCAGGAACTTCCATTCAGTTGGCTCGTCCCGTCATCACCTTCGTGGGTGAGACCGACACGACCAACCTCTACACCATCACGGTTGACAACAGCGAGGTTGTATCGAAGCCCAACTGCTATGTTTGGACCAATGTTGGTGAAATTGCCAATGGCGATACCGTTGCCATATACAAGGGCTTGTCTGGTTGGCTCGAGGCGCAAGCAAGGGCTGACGGCTATGATTATAGCGATTACGCATTCCGCTACCTCGATTTACGCGAAAGTCACAACGAACCTTACACAGCGTTCTGCTGGGCTAACTATGCATCTGATACGATCATGCCCGCTTCGACTGCTGATTTCGAAATCAGCCGTTGGGCACGCTTCACCTCGACAACGCTCCGTGCTTCCGGTAACGTTTACTATCACAAGTATGTGGAGGCAGGCTTCAACTCGATTGTACTGCCCTTCGTACCCGCTTACGTAACGGATAGGTATGGCAACGTACTCGAAGACGGTGTGGACTACAAGATTTACAACTTCACCGCCAAGGGTAACGGCAACGCTACCTCTGACACGGATATGGAAACCTTGTTGACTGGCGATCTTGATAATTACCGCCGCACGCAGAAGATGAACGCCTACACCGGCAGTTACCTCTTCTACTCCGAGGAATGGCGTGAGGTCATCTTCGTAAGCAACGCCGGCGTACAGTTCCGCGCCAACAACACGATTACGATGGCTGAACGTGAGGAAGGCTGGCAGATTGTTGCCAACAACACCTTCAAGAATCAGACACCTACCGTACCTTACTATGAGGTAGTGGCTAATCCTAAGCCCAGCAACGGTCACCTCGGCTCGGTTCTCGTTCTCCGCGATCCCGCCAAGTTCACAAAAGACAGCTTGTTCACGATTGCTCCCTTCACGGCAGTTATCGTAGCAGACACCGCTGCTCTCAAGGATACGGTTGATCTCGAGTATGCTCACAAGGGTGCCGCTATCGACATCAAGAGTGCAACTCTCGCCGACGGCAACGTTGAGGTTAAGTTCTCGGCTATGCCCGTGACCTACGATTCCGTACTCGATGAGTACTCGGCAGTGGAAGGTCTCGACCTCACCTACACGGTTGAGATGTATGTCGTAACAGCAGATACCACCGTGCTCGCAGGTACTGCTACCGCTAAGAACGTAGAAGGTGCCAACTACACCGCTACAATCAAGGGCGGCGAGGCTGGCCAGACAGTGATGATTGTCGTTTCGACCACAATCCAGGGCAACGACGTTCTCGTCACCGTCCTCGGCCAGGCTGCTACCGGCATCGAGACTCTCACCACCGATGACGCTCTCACCAACGACGGTCCTATCTACAACATCAACGGTATCCGCGTAGATAAGATCCAGAAGGGTCAGAACTACATCTCCAACGGTAAGAAGTTCCAGGTTCGCTAACCCGAATCTCCCCACAATAATCGAGGGCGCTCCAACGAGCGCCCTCTTTTTGCAGCAGGGGAGGTGGCGACAGCGGCGGCTCCGCCTCTGGTGTGGCGCGGCTCTCGTGGCCCGCGTCTCGTGGCTCTCGCCCCTTGTGGCTCGCCCTCGTGGAGCCTCGCCC
>FLNY01004098.1_pt1 | contig 18264 bp, 16 predicted proteins | sample 1140381 | NCBI WGS metagenome assembly FLNY01 (sample SAMEA3878172, study PRJEB12797) | bioreactor metagenome | biome: Moose rumen | place: Sweden | collected 2011-10
GCGACTTACATGTTATAGCAAAATGGGCACGCCAAACTGGCGTGCCCTTTAAAATTAAATTGCTTAAATGTAACGTCATCACGACGTCTTACACTATTAAATGATTACAAATATGGCGTCATCACGACGCGAATATCCTTATTCTGCAAGAAGCGTGATCTTCACATAGCCGTCACCCTCACGGACACCACCCTGATTTTGGACATTGGTCAAAAGATACCCTTCTCCTGGAATATATTTAGCCGTACCATAGTTCGGATGATACTGGTTGAGCGGCTTACCATTATAGGATACATTTGAGGTATAGGCCCATGAGGAGCCTCCACCGCCGCCACCATTACTATTTGCCCCAGTTCCTGCACTGCCACCATACCAGCCACCGCCGCCAGCACCGAGGCCTTCTCCAGACCAGTCGGCACTACCTCCAAAACCAAATCCCGGCAACCACGCATAAGGTATAATGGGCAATATGGTTTCATTTTGTGAAGTTTCACCTTCTTTATTATAAGCAGCAGTTCCATATAGATTTCCATCTATTACATTATGGGCTCCCGTAGGCCCCGTTGGGGCCTCTCCCAACATTCCACCAAGGCCGCGCGCACCAGCATAGCCATCTGCTTCACCGCCATTCCAGGTACTTATTCCTAGAAACAATCCACCACCACCGATACCACCATTATAATATCCTTCCTCACCAGGATAATAGCAACCACCGCCACCACCACCGGCAACGATAATCCTTGAAATAAGATGGTCTTCCGAATTCCACAAACCAGATTTTAGGGAAATGTCAGATGCTCCTCCTCCGCCACCAGCATACTGCGGACGTACACCTACAATAGTAATATTTTGGTCAGTAGTAGTCGTAGCATCTGTCTTTGTTGTTACACCATATTTTTTATCAACATTTACTGCTTTTAACGTAGCAGCAACCGAAGCGCCCCCACCGTTCCAGCCACCATCCATTTCATGGAATATGCGCTTGTAAGTCAGTGGCACTTCCATCCATGTCTCATCGGCCTGTTTCTGATATTGGCTATACGTCTGATTCCCAGCATCTTCCGCTACAGGGTGTTTCAGGTAGGTTGACGCTTGTTTGCCCACATAAATATAGAGCGGAGTACCTTTGTCTAGTTTAACAACTCCTGTGACATATGCCCCTTTACCACCTCTACAGTTCAGGTGGGCTTTCTTTAATTCATCAAACGGAGTGTACTGTGATTCGCCCATATAACAAAGACTTTTATAGGCATTAGAAGCGCTAGTATATGTTCCGCCCTGTGCTCCATATACCTCCAGCCTATACTTGCCGGTACAGGGAGCCGTGAACGTCTGGTACGTTCCTTCATAGACAAGGTCTGTCCCAACAGTGTAAGTTCCTCCACTTGCAGTAACAGGATAGTATTCATATACGCCTTGAATTTCCTTGAGGGCTATCGTGATAACCGTGGTCTTGCCAGCCTCCAGATCGACGGTGGTGCCGCTATTGTAGTATGTCAGCGTTGAGCCGCACATCAGTTTGAACTTCCCATCAAAGCCCGTCTGCGGCAGCAGATAGGCCACAAACTCGGCAGTATTATTGCCGGTGTCATACGTAGTACGGTTCAGTTTGATTCCACTTGTCGGCGAGGCGAGTGCCGTAATAGCGACATCGCTCGCAGTCAAACCGATGCTACCCGAAGTAGGAATGGCTGTGCTGACCGTCTCGCACGTCATCTTCGAGGCATCGTAACAGTTGGTTACATTCACAACCAACTTAGACACTTTGTGCTCAAGGGTCATCTTCAGTTTACCTGCCGTATAGTTATAGGTACCGCCACAAGCCAGGAAATCGGAGTCATCGTAGCCATTGTCTCGCTGATTGGCCTCGATAGTGGTCATAGTGAGCGAACCGCCCTCATCGCGTGCGATGGCATACAACTGCATGGAGTTACCTGTCCATAGCAGTTTGTCACTTGAATTGCACTCCCACCGCTCGTCGCTGTCATCATAACTGTAGGTGTAATACTTGCTGCCATCCGTTGTCACATATACAACTTTGTTGTTGCTTAGACTGGCACGAGTTTTCGTGCCAGGGCCTGCAAACTGGAAATCAAACTGTATGGGTGCCCCTATACCTTGCGGTTGGGCTTCATCTTTTTCGCTGCAACTGACAAGTCCTGCTATCAGTAGCAGACTGGCGACTATCTTGACGTGTCTCATCATCTTCAATTTAACAATCTCACGTTTATCTGCGTAATATAGCCCGGATCCACTGCCAGGCCTCCCCTGGTCTGAATCGCTGCATTATAAGTATTGCCGTCGTCCACGATTGTGACGTTCCCAGCAAGATTTCCCAATTCGAAGATATTCGCCACGAAAGTAGCCGTCGTGCTCGTGGTGGCTTTACGGTAAAACATAATAGTGCCTGCTGTATTTTGGCTTGTCACCTCTATCCGCTCATTACCTACTGTCACAGTGCCCACGGTATATCTCGCCGTAGCCAACTGGCAGGTCATTGTCGATGGCGATTTACAGTTGGTCACCTCCACCTGCAAGCGACCTACCTGATGCTGCAGTGTCAGGGACACCTTTCCCGTAGTGTAGGTCACCGGTGTGACGACACCGTAGAAGTCTGACTGGTTCAATGCCGCTTCTGTAGTCTGGTCGGCATTTATCTCAACGGTGGTCGAGCCATTTACCATCTTACGGTTATCGACGAACGCCAACGCATAGATGATCATCGACGAGGATGTCCAGATGATACCATCCGTGGTTTCCCATGCCTCTGTCACCGGGTTGTATTTCTTCTCTGCCTCCCACAGCCCTGACGAGGTGTTGTAGCCATACTCATAAAAGGTTTTGCCGGCATCGGTGCTGATATACACTTTTCTGTCTGTACTCAGAGCCGTTGCGGCACGTGTCCGACCTTCTCCTATATCCCCAGCAAAACTGATGTCAAACGTCATGGGTTTGCCTATCACCTCCAGCCCCTCAGAATCGTCGTCACTACTACAGGCACAGAGGCTGAGCAGACTCAGAAGGACGGCCGTCCCATATACCAAATATTTTCTGATTGCTTCCATAACTGCTATGAATGTGATGCTGTTGTATTATCAATTTTGTCACCACTATCGGCATCATTGAAATCCGCGATGGTGATAGTGGATTCCAAATATAGCGTGTTCGTCACGTTATCAACCACCAGATTATAGGTCTTGCCTGCCTTGAAGGCTATTCCACTGGTCAGCCGATAGCCCGTCGAATGGTTGATATCGCCGTTAGTCGTGTCTATCGTGAAGAAATCGACCGCCGTATTCGTGATGACCTGCGGCATGATGATAGCATAGTACGTGGCCGACGATGTCCCGTCTCCCGATACCGCTGTCATGTCCAGTGTTGTCGTGCTCTCGGTGGTGAGCACCGTCCAGCCTGTTCCCTCTGAGTCTGAAGCGTTGAGTTTGTCACCTCCTGTTGCATAGCCATTGGCAAAGGCGGAATTGTCGAATGAACCTGTGGCATGGAGAAGGCCACCGCCCAGGCGAGGATTCTTCAGTGTTGATCCGTCATTCGAGGCGATGGTAATGACTATCTTAGCCAATTGCTGCTTCAGAGTAATACTGAGACTACTTGTGCTTCCCCAAGTAGCCGTGGTCTGACCCACAAGATAAGTCTGATTTGACGAACTCACCGTATATGACAGGTCATCTGCAGGCCTTGAAGCACCGTTATTGATATAGTAGCCAGTGATGACCATGGTAGAGGCCGTCCACATCAGTTGGTTCTCGGAGGTGAACTTCGATGTCTGACTGTCCCATGTATATCTCTTCCACACTGCACCCGCGATATTTGATTTCAGGTAGGCACTGCCTGTTGTCATTGGTGCCTCTGTCCGGGTCTGTGCCATATCATCAAGGGTTATGCTGATGTCTATGGGCTTGCCTATGTACGAGGCTTCGCCTACTGCATCGTCACTGCCGCATGCGGTGAGTGTCAGTGCTGTTGCAAGATATGCGATTACTACTTTCTCTTTTTTCATACAGAGGTTTTTTTACTTATTTTGCTTGTACATCACTTTCTGAGGCAGAAATGCCGGAATCGAAGTCCTTGATGGTTATCTCGGACTCCAGATAGAGCGTATGCGATATCTCATCAATCTCCAGATTATACCGACAGCCTGCCTTGAAAGTCGTGACCGAGGCCAACTCGAAACTGGCCATCAGCCCATCCACCTCAATGGTAAAGATTGTGGTGCCGGCGGTGATCGTCTGGGGGATGATGGCGGCCTGATAGATGCCTGGACTGGCGGTGGGGGACATGCCTATGGTGGATGTGCTGCCACTGACGGTCCAGCCAGAGCCGTTGGTGCCGCCTGTGGCGTAGCCGTTACTGTCGAAGTCTTGACCGAAGGTACCGGAGGTATAGATATTCCTCAGTTGCGGGTTGGTAGCGGTCGATCCGCCCTCGGTCCTCACTGTGACACTGACCTGCGCCAACTGCTGACGCAGCACGATGGACACGGGAGTGCGGTTGGCATAACTGGCAGTTGTTTCACCTGCCAGGAAACTGCCGCTGTTTTCGCTACCGTAGTTGATGGTGTAGGCCAGTCCGCTTGCGACGGCTGTCTGCCCGCCATCGGCATAATAACCTGTAATAGTCATATTCGTGCCTGTCCATACCAGCGGGTCGGTGGATGTATATGAACCGGCATTGTATGTATAGGGCTTCATGTCGCTTGAACCGCCATTAAGCCAGGCTGTGCCAGAAGTGAGGGCAGTCACCGCACGGGTGCCGGCCGTACCATCGACACTTAGTCGGATATCAATGGGCTGACCAATGAATGAGTTGTCGCTGCCAGAAGTATCATAGGCTGTGCAACCTGTCATCAGGGTAAGCAGGGCGATCATATATAGCCAACTATGGTGATTCATGCTCTTTGTGCTATTTTTGTTGTTAGTTACTGCCTGTGGTGGTTTCCACCGTCTCCGTGCCGTTGTTGAAGTCGGGATCAATGGAGATACTGGCTACCGTCATGTCCTGAATCAGGGTGCAGGAATAAACTTTTCCTGCCTCGAAGCCCCCGAAGCCCGCAGGCAAGGCATAGTAGGCTACATGGCTGGCGGAGTTCGATACGGCGAAGAAGCGCGAGCCCGTGGCGGGTGTCTGGGGCAGCACATAGACCGTGAACACCTTGTTGGCATCGCATCCTGTTACATTGATGGTCGCACCATTATCGATAGTCGTATTCCATGAGCCGGCATTGCTGCCATCATAGTTGAACATGCCTCGACAGAGCAATCCGCCATTGCCGACGGCCAGTTGGGTGGTGCCTACGATGGCATCGGACACCGTCACTTGCAGTTTGGCCAGCCGTTGCGTCATGGAGATGGAGATGCTGCCGCCAGATGTTGAGTCGTAGTTCTGTGATGTCTTATCGCTAGCCAGAAAGGAACAATTGGTAGAGGTGGTCTGTGTCAGGGGAATCTGATAAGGTGTCGTGACTGAGGCTACGCCGTCGTCGCGCACAAAACCATATACGTCCATGCTTGCTGCCGTCCATTCCTGCGGTGTGCCAGATGCCACCTGATAGGTCCCGTTTATTTTCTCATAGGCTGTTGGAGCCGCACCGCCTGCAGACACATAGACAATAACGTCATCTCCAAGTACAGCGCGGGTTGCAGGACGAATCCATTCCCGATACTCCACACTGCCTACTTTCATCTCTTTAGGCGTGAAGGCCTGTTCCTGCTGTTCTTCAGCGCTGCATGCAACCAGCGTCAACAGCAGTGAGATAAAGATTGTTCGTTTCATATTGTTGTTCATAATCTTACCTTTTATGATGATTATCAGGATACGGGAACAGGACTGATAGGTGTGGTCGTTGTCTCAAAGTCTTCGTAAGTAACAGAGCCGAGCGTAATGGCCTGTGAACTGACCACGAAACTGAAACGGTAGCGGTGGTTGGCAGCCAGAGTCAGGTCGGCCGAAGGTACATAGTAGAGGGGGCGCTCCGCGCCATTTACGTACATCGTCACACAAATAAAGGCCTTGCCACTATCAAATGTCTGTGGAGGCACAATGGCTTCCAGCCAGTCGCCGCTATAGCCAGCCACCGAGTTGGCTGTCTTCACGGTAAGCGTCGTCTCGCTACCCGATGCGGCGGATATGCTTCCGTGGGCCATTGTCAGGGTCACGCTAGGCAAGACATGCATCAACTCCACCTTTGCAGCCTTAAGGTCGTCGGTGGTATAGACCGTCTCACCATCAGCCAGTGCCAGCGTTACCTCCACCTTTGAGAGACAGTGCTTGAACGGAATCACAATGGTCTCGACAATCACCTCATTATTCTCCACATGATATTGTTGTTCCTCGACGAGTCCCCATAACAGGTCGGATGTGGCATACGATTCGTTGGTGGTCTGGGTGGTGTTCACGGTGTGTGTCAATGTCTCGGGGAGAGTTGTCGATGACTCTGTAATCGTCTCTGTGAAATTACCCTGGACACCATAGAGATCGATCTTCTCGTTCTCAACTGGATAGTATTTGAGGGATCCCGAGAGGGTAGTGGTCACGACACCCGACAGTTGTCCGGCTGAGCCGGCTGTCAGTTTCCAGGCAGGGAGATAGGAATCCCCGTCGGTATGACCGTGGGCCGTCTCGGCATAGTTTGCCCATACCCATACTGTCTGACCGGGGAGGATCTCTGTGGCCTGCGTGCCGCTGCCTTCACCTGAGAAGCGCGTCTGCGCCCGCTGACCTTCCAGCACGGACATAACCTTGAGAGGCACACCGTCCGTAGGCTCGACTTCGTCAGAGTCGCTGCTACATCCGTAGATGGCCGTTAGCATGAACAGGGCCGCAATAGCCAAAACTGTAGGTTTGTATTTTCTGATTTGCATGATGACTATATGTTTATTTGTCATTTGTCTTATTCTTCTGTATGGGTAAAATCAAGTTGACCAGCATCCACCTTCGTCTCGGGGTCTTCCCAGCCAGTCAGGCTTCCACCCATCGTGATGGGCTGGTAGATGGCCTCCACTTCAGCCGACGATACTTCTGCATCCCAGTCAGTGATGGTGGAGGCGACCGACATACCCACGCGTTCCAATCGGATGAAGAAACTGTATTCCTTACCAGCCTCCAGGTTGATAGCCGAATTATAATTGTAGGTTTTTGCTGCCATTCCGGTATTCCACTGTTCATTTTCCTGTTTTTTATCATTGAATGTCGCCTGATCCGTTGTCGTGTCAAATGTCAGCAAATTGCCTGAAGCACTGCCCCCTGTTTGTGGCGGTAGCAGGCACTCCCATGTCAGCGTGTTCGCCAGGTGACGCAGTGTTACCGTATTGTTGGCGGCACCCACACTCCAATAGCCCGTAGCCGAGGGGATACCCGTAGATCCCATTGCCACGGTGCCAGTGACGGCCACATTGTTATCACCAAACGTGATACTATTGATTTCCTGCGCCGTCCATGCCAAACCTCGGATATAGACAATGACATGGGCCATCTGATGATAGAAGGGCAGGGTAACGGTTGCTCCGTTGGCCACAGTGCCTGATGTGGCAAATAGCAGGTCGTAGGCATCATATTCACTATTGGTAATCGCACTCTGGTCTGCAGCAACTGTCCATGTTGACGGCCGAACGCCTTCATTATATGGATACCATGCTTCGAAGGTGCGGGCACCCTTGTTGATGGGCCAGTAGATGGTGTTCGCGGCTTTGGTGGAGGCATCGTCACCATAGGGGGTCAGTGCCACTGAAGTACCGGCACCTTCAGGTCGGTAAGGCTTAACCACTGAGCCAGACACGTCGCTGACGGCAATCTGCTCGGTGCCGTCCCATACATTGTCGCGAGTGGTAGTACGGGTCATTGAGTGGGTGATCCCCGACATGAATGCCACTGCCTGAGGACTGTCCAACTGCCCCACATCATCGCTGGCGCATCCCGTCGTCAGCAATACCAGTCCTGCTATGATAATCTTACCTTTCATTTCAGTTACTTATTATCAGTTAATTCAGCACTTTCGACACGCTCTCAGTCGTTGCCCATGGCACAATCGAAGCGCTGAGGATGGTCAGTTCGCTTTGGTCAATCACCACAGTGAAGGTATAGGCATAGCCAGCCCGGAGAGTCTGACTGATAGTCCCCTCAAAGGTACTTATCTGCCCACCGTTATCGAAGTATAGTGTCAGGTTATTACCGCCTCCCAACTGTTGAGGGGGCAGGATGCCTGCCATGGAGAATTGCAAGTCGGTGCTGCTGACGTCCATCAACGTCACGATACCCGGTGTACCACCAGTGAGAATGGCTGCCGTGGAGGTCAAGTCACTGTTTGAACTGATGGATTTGGTAATGTTGATATATGCATCGGTCATTACGGGGAAGCGTTCTGAACCGATTTCCACCTTCGACAGTTGCCCGAGGGTAGAAGTGACACCGTCCTTGTCCTGGATATTCAGTATGACCTTCGACATGGCATGATAGAGTGTTACCGATACATTCTTGGCGGTGTTGTCTCCGGGGTTTTCAACATTTTTTACATTACCAAATACAAAGTCGCTGGTTAAATAGTCAACTTCTGCCGTCTGGTCGGTAGCCACTGTCACAGGTATGTTGTTCAGTGAACTAATGGAGGAAAGTCGTGGCGCATAGACATAGATATCCAATTTCTCAGTCTCAATGACAGGGAAATAGATGGCTGCATGCTTCCAAGCCCCGTTGATATAGGCGTATGCCAGGTTCTCGTAGCCGAATCCGTCAGTGACCGACGTCTCTCCTGCCAAGAAGGCGAAGATACCTGCTGTATTGCGGGTGTCGAGTGCGGTTGACTGGAGACTGGTGGATGTGGTACGTGTGTTAGCCGTACCAGCCATCATGGTCGTCACATGCAACGAGGTGCGCTGCTCTTCAGCACCCTCACGCTCACAGGCTGTCAGCAAGAGTACCGACAGAAGTGTCATGAGCAGATGTTCCATTCTTTCTATGTGACGATGCATTTCTTCTATATTTATTAATAATGTGTGGTCTTACTTGACGTGAACCTCACTTGACTCGCCGTTGGACCAGTCGGCAATCACTGTGGCCGTTAGTGCCACGGAAGCCACATCATATATGGGGCCTCCCTCTTCGTTATAGGCGGCATTGCCATAGCCAGGGGCGCGGAAGTTCAGGATATAGCGGTAATGGGTATTGGGTTGCCAGTCGGGGGCCACAGGACAGTAGATAGTCTGATAGGTGGTGATGTTGTCAGCACCGGTGCCCGTTCCGAGTTTATAGGCACTACCGTTCCATATAGCACATTCGATGGCCAGATAGGTGCCTGTGGCCAACGTGTCAGTAGTGGCGAAGGCATCGTTCTGGGATATAAAATAGAACCCAGGTTGCCAGGCTGCCCGCTTCTGCGGCAAAACCACCTGGGCTTCGGCCTGGTTGTTGGTCATCGTAAACGTACGGGCCGACGTAGCGAGTGAAGAGGGTGCCATCGTACCGTTGCGGATACCGATGTGCCCCTTGTCGTACAGGTTATGTACGGTGATACTGTTGACGGTCAACGTCCAGCCCGGTTCGCTGGTCGTGGCCGTGAAACTGATTTTTGAGAGGGCATGACGGAAGTGGAGGGGAGCGGCGTAGTCGTAGTCCCTGGCTTCCGTGCGCCCCATGGCCAGATAGGCCATCAGCGGGTCGCCGATATCGTCGTTGTCGAGCCTCTCTTCAGAGGCATCAAAATCGAAAGTCACGTCGGACGAAGTCTTGGAGAACGTCGTCTGGGGATAGACGGCATAGAAGCGTACGGTATGCGAGATCTGAGGCCAGTAATAATGGTCGCCGGTGGTCCAGTTGGTGCTGGTGACACCGTTGTCATCGCTGACATGGCAGGTCACATCTACGCCTGTGACTGTAGTACCCGTTTGGGAGCCGATCATGAGTTGTTCGCCGATGTCCTCACGGTAGTCGTAGGCACAGACGCTGAACTTCCGCCCTTCGGTAGCAAACGCTTCTGTGCTATTGAACAGTTCCGCACGGGTGGATGCTTCCTCCTCGACGGTTTCTGTAGTGACGGCAAAGTGGATGGTGCTGTCGTTCCTCAGCCCACCTTTGGGGGCATCTATCGTTTCATCGGCACTACAGCCCCAGCAGATGGAGGCTACCAGCGCGAATAGCAGATAGAAGTGTGTTCTCGTTGCCGTCATTTTTGTTTATGCTAATTGTCTTTTTTGAGAATTGGGTGGGCGGAAACCCGCAAGGCAGATCCTCCGCCCCCCAATATGGATTTTACTCGGGTTACATGTCGTAGGACTGGTCAGTAGCGTCCGACCAACTGTCAACCGTTACGGTGAAGAACAGTTCGATCGGGTTGTCGATGACATCCTCACCAGGAGTCAGACCGCCTGTGCCACCAGGATAGTCACTACCAGAAGATCCTGTTGCGAAGTTCGGGTCAATCTTACCGATACCGTCCTTGCTGAAGTTCAGTGTGTAGGTATATTTGTAGCCTGGGAGCCACTTCGTATCGATGGGCACGCAGACGTATGCGAACTGCGTTGAGTTGTTGCCATAGCCCTCACGCGGGTACTTCACCTCGTTGATCATTTTCAGGGCATCGCCATTGAGCGTACCGGTAGCAGCATCAGTTATAGTCTGTTGTGAATAGGTGTCATAGGGATCTGTTCCAGCAGTTTTATCAGTTGGATCTACCCAGGCATCAAAGTCAACCAAATTACTACCATCTGACTTTTTGTACTTTCCTGTAGTAGCATCTGTTTCTGGAACCGTTTTCGAGATATCTGTTGCGCGGATCAGCACTGCGAGGTATGATCCTGCGACATTCTTGGTGCCAGCAAGTGTCTCATCCTTCAGACCCTCAGCCGTAGCAGCCGTGAGTTGTTGAGGCATCAGCAGCATGGGGCCTTCAGCAGATGCGATATCTGCCGCAACGGTTGTCAGCGTTGCAACGGCCGTAGCATCACGAGAGGTAGAACCCGTCGTATAAGTAGCCGTGCTGGTGTTGTCGATTGTCCACACAGTAGGATAGGTCGTCCAGTCGAAGGGAGAGTCTGTCACGGCTGTAGGCAGGGTAAGGTCACCCTTGTTTACCACGCTGTAAAGTTTTACGCCACCCACCTCAATCTTAAAGTCGTTTGCATCCTTGTTAAGAGCCTTTATGATGATCTGAGACAACACGTGCTGGAAGTTCAGTGGCACACCAGAGGTAAAGTCAGAACCAGTACCTTCATTATAGGCTACGATGATGTCTTGCTGATCTGCCACATTATCCTTCACCGTATAGCCAGACGTGCTAATGCCCGTAGGTGCATAAGCCACGAACGTAGCCTCGGTGTTCTTGCTCTTCCAGTAATAAGTATTACCATCGTCAAAGACCCACTTGCTACCTTCTTTCTTTACATTTGCATCGATAGATCCCGCGACTTCCTGGGTTCCTTCGGCATCTGTGACAAACTTGCCAGTGGTCGGAGTGGCGACAGCATGGAATGCAGAGAAATTAGCATCAGTAGTTACCGTACCACGGGTAGCACCCTGGACGATGGGACGGATCACGAGAGCGTCAGACTCGAAGGAGGAAGCCTGGGGACTCTGCTGGTCAATCACTTCATTGGAGCACGATGCCAGTGCAATGGCTGCCAATGGGATGAGATACATTAATTTTTTCATAACTCAACTTTTTTTTGTTAAACATGTTAATATAAACTCTCAAATACTTTATTCTATAAGTCAATTTCAATTTCAACTTCCTGCCATACATCAACCAACGGATGAAGACCGCTACCATTATAGATGGGTTCGGGTATCGGCAGATTCTTTATCTCTACATCGACATCCACGTCGCCACTTCCGTTGATGGACTCATCAGCCTTTTCCAAGACCGCAGTGACATCAAAGGTGTAATATACCTTCGTGCCGTCGATCGTCTCAACATAGACCACGAGTTTGTGCATGTCATAACTACCGCCACGCCAATAGCCGAATGTGCGTACACTGCCGGCAATCGTACTTTCGCCAGTCTGATTAATGATAAAGGGAATCGTGCAATAAGTTTCCGAACAGCGGCCTTCTACGGGCAGATAAGATTCCGACATGCCGGAAATGGTAGCCGCCATCGTGCGGATATTACTCAGGTTTTCCACATTTGAGATGGTGAAGTTGTAATTGACAATAGCCGACTTCATCCTCATCGTAACATTACTGCCTGGCACATTGACTTTGTCTGCCGTAGATACCCAAAGCGGATCAGGCTCCTCGATGAAGGACTCGTCCTCTGTGCCTCTGGCGCGTGGCAGGACTATGGAACGGGTATTGAATATACGGGCAAAAGCACCCTCCTCGGCTTCCTTGGTGAATATTTCAAAAGTATCCCATGAATAGCCACGTGAGTGGAGCACCTCCGTATCACTATTGTATGAAATGAACTGATAGCGGCCGAAGCCAAGTTCCACCTCAACGCTTTCATGACCATTGGCGGGGAAGAATACAGGCTGAGCATCGTTGCCGAAAACGGCAAGACGCATAGACTCGGGAGAGGCTGACGGACAGTCGGACCAGTCGAAACGGACAGTGATGACATTGCCAATCTCGAATATTAAATCCTTATGCGTACAACTGGAACACAGTAGTACGGCCAATACGACAGGAAGGATAGCAGATCCCTTCATCAACCTAATCTGTCCCGCCTTGCAGTCCCTTCTTGGCGGCTCTTAATCATTTACCAGCACTATACCTCTACGGTCAGAGAGCGTGAGACTGGATTCTCCAATCTCTGGTCTGAGGTCCTGCGAAAACCTAAAATATAAAGATGTAGTGACCCGTCCCACGCTAAACACGTGAGAAGAACACTATACTCATCTTGTATATTTAGGCTGAAGTTTCGCAGGTTTCAGACCACAAGATGAAGCATAACGCTTCTCGTTTTTCCATAAAGCAGAGCCCGGCATAAGCCAAACTCCGTTGCAAATGTACGTTAAAAATTTGAATCTTCCAAATTTTTAGTAAAAAAAGCGTAACTTTGCACCCAAATTTAACAAAATGAAGATATTAATTACAGGCGCGAGCGGTTTTATCGGCTCATTCATCGTGGAAGAGGCCTTGAAGAGGGGCTTTGAGACCTGGGCAGCGATGCGCAGGAGCAGTTCCAGGCAATTCCTGCAGGACGAGCGTATCCACTTCATCGAACTGGACCTCTCGTCGAAGGAACAACTCATGGAGCAGTTGCGCGATTATCAGTTCGACTATGTGGTGCATGCCGCAGGTGTGACGAAGTGCCTGGACAAGGCCGACTTCCGTCGTATCAATACGGAGGGGACGAAGAACCTGGTCGATGCCCTGCTGGAACTGGAGATGCCGCTGAAGCGCTTCGTGTTCGTGAGCAGCCTCAGCGTCTTTGGGGCCATCAAGGAGAAGATGCCCTACGACGAGATCCGCGAGACGGATACGCCCCAGCCGAATACGGAGTACGGGCGCAGTAAACTGGCAGCAGAGCAGTACCTCGATACGCTCACCTCGCGCGTTCCTATTATTATATTAAGGCCGACGGGGGTCTATGGCCCTAAGGAGAAGGACTATTTCCTCATGGCCCAGAGCATCAAGCAGCATATCGACTTTGCTGTGGGCTATCAGCGTCAGGACATCACGTTTGTCTATGTCACCGACGTGGTGCAGGCCATCTTCCTCGCCATCGACGCACAGGTCCCCAGCGGGCGGAAGTATTTCCTCAGCGATGGGGAGGTGTATCAGAGCACGACGTTCAGTGACCTGATCCATGAGGAACTGGGACGGCCCTGGTGGATTCGCATCACGGCTCCCGTCTGGGTGTTGCGCGTCGTCGCCTTCTTCGGCGAGTATATCGGAAGGCTAACTGGTAAGGTGACTGCCCTGAACAATGACAAATACAACATACTGAAACAGCGTAACTGGCGATGCGACATTGATCCCGCACGCCGCGAACTCGGATACGAGCCGAAGGTGAAACTGGAAGAGGGCGTAAGGACCACCATCAAGTGGTACAAGGAACACGGATGGCTGTAAGAAAAGTGAAAAGGTGAGAAAGGTGAAGATATTTGCGATTGAGAAGAAACCGTATAGGGGGTTGCTCACTGTGGAGTGGGTGATCCTGGGCTATCTGGTGCTGACACTGCTGTTTATCTTCTTTACCTATACCAAGATACAGAACCCCGATTCGCTGATCTGGGGACGGGTGAGGGTGGTGGCCATGACGCTGGCACTGTGGGGCGTCTATCGGATGTACCCCTGTCGATTCACGCTGCTGTGCAGAGTCGCAGCACAGATGGCCCTGCTCTCCTGGTGGTATCCCGATACTTACGAACTGAACAGGATATTCCCCAACCTCGACCACCTCTTTGCCGGCTATGAGCAGCAGTTGTTCGGCTGTCAGCCTGCATTACTCTTCTCCGAGACCGTCGGCAATCCCGTTTTCAGCGAATTGATGCACCTGGGATACGTATCCTACTTTCCGCTGATAGCCCTTGTGACCCTGTTCTATTTTATCTGGCGATACGCGGAGTTCAACCGTGCGGTGTTCGTCATCCTCACGTCGTTCTTCATCTACTACGTCATCTTCATCTTCCTGCCTGTCACAGGACCGCAGTATTACTATGAAGCAGCCGGTCTCGACAATATCGCCCAAGGCATATTCCCCAATGTACATGACTATTTCGCCACGCACGATGAGCCGCTGACCATGCCAGGCTATAGTGACGGGTTTTTCTATCAGTGCGTAGCCAGTGCCCATGCCACGGGCGAGCGCCCCACGGCCGCCTTCCCCAGCAGTCACGTGGGCATAAGCACGATTCTGCTGTTTCTCGTCTGGCGTGCTAAAAACCGGCCGCTGCTGTGCTTCATCCTGCCATTCTATGTGCTGATGTGCCTGGCCACCGTCTATATCCGAGCCCACTACGCCATCGATGTCATCGGAGGATGGCTGAGCGCTATCGTCATCTATTTGCTGCTCCAGACAATCTGGACCGCGACGAAACGCACCTATTAGCATTTTTTACCTCGAAAAATTTGTTTTATTCGGAATTATTCCTTACCTTTGCAGTCAGAAAAGTAAGGATAAGACATTATAGGTTCAAGGATTCCGACACGACATTATTGTCGGGATTCTTTGTTTTATGTTCTGTCCGGATTCGAGATAAATAATAACAATAAAAAGAATAACTATGGCTTATATGTCACAAGAGGGCTACGACAAACTGGTAGCCGAACTGAAACAATTGGAGAGTGTGGAGCGGCCTAAGGCCTCCGCCGCCATTGCTGAGGCCCGTGAGAAAGGCGACCTTAGCGAGAATTCCGAGTATGATGCCGCCAAGGAGGCACAGGCTCATCTGGAGGATAAGATCAACCGGCTGAAGATGACCATCTCAGAGGCAAAGGTTGTTGACACATCACGTCTCAGTACTGATGCCGTGCAGATCCTCTCGAAGGTGGAGATGACCAATCTGACCAACAAGGCCAAGATGACCTATACCATCGTGAGCGAGAGCGAGGCTAACCTGCGCGAGGGTAAGATCTCCATCAAGACGCCTATCGCACAGGGGCTGCTGAACCACAAGGTGGGCGACGAGGTGGAGGTGAAGATTCCCCGTGGCACCATCAAACTCCGTATCGACAAAATAACCGTTGGCTAATATGAGTATTTTCAGTAAGATTGCTGCTGGTGAGATTCCCAGTTACAAGTGTGCAGAGAGTGAGAAATTCTATGCCTTCCTCGACATCAATCCGCTCGTGAAAGGGCATACCCTTGTGATACCCCGTCGCGAAGTAGATTACATCTTCGACATGGAAGATGACGAGATCGCCGAGTATCAGGTGTTTGCCAAGAAGGTGGCCAAGGCCGTCAAGGCAGCCTTCCCCTGTAAGAAGGTGGCTCAGGTAGTGCTTGGCCTTGAGGTGCCTCACGCCCATATCCACCTCATCCCCATGCTGAGTGAGGGCGACGTGGATTTCCGTCGTGAGAAGTTGAAACTCTCCGAGGAGGAATTCAAGGAGATTGCCAAAAAGATCAGTGATGAGTTTGTCGGTTAGACAAACTCATCACCGTATTTGATCTGGACTTCGTTGGCGTATTTCTTTACCAGTGCTGAGGAATCGCCCTTCTTGCAGATCATCAGCACGTTATCCTTTTCTACGACAATATAGCCCTCCAGTCCACTGAACACGCCTAAGCGGTCTTTGGGCAGTTTGATGATATTGTTCTTGCAGTCCTCCATCTCCACCCGGGAGTCGAGCACCACATTGTCGTTCTCCACCTTGCTCATGGCTTCGTAGATGGCGTGCCACGTACCCATGTCGGCCCAGCCGAAGTCGCACTTCATCACAAACACGTTGCGGCTCTGTTCCAGAATGACATAGTCGAGCGAGAGGTTGGGATAGCGCGGATAGTTGGCCTCTACATACGCCATCTCCTCTTCGTGGGTATAGTTAGGATGCTCAACCCTTAGGTTACGCAGAACGGCAGGGAAGATATTCTGAAAGGTGTGGATCAGGTGACGGGCATTGGAGATGAAGATACCCGTATTCCAGTAGAACTCACCGCTCTCCATGAACATCTTTGCAAACTCGCGCTCGGGCTTCTCCGTAAACGACTTCACCTTATACACCTCCGGCTTACAACTCAGGTCGCCCAATTGGATATAGCCATAGCCGGGCTCCGGTCTGGTGGGCTTTACGCCCATTGCCAGCAGAACGTCATTTTCCGATACATAGCCGATGCCCACGCTAATGCTGTGATAGAAAGAGGCCTCGTTGATGACCAACTGGTCGGAGGGGGTGATGATGATGTTCGCATCGGGGTCGCGCTGCAGGATCCGCATGTTCGCCCACGCCACACTGGGGGCCGTGTTCCTGTGGATCGGCTCCAGCATGATGTTGTCTTCCGGCAGACCGGGCAACTGCTCCTTTACCAGATGCAGGTACTCCTTACACGAACATATATAGATATTCTCCTTGGGCAGAATCTTTACAAACCTGTCGTATGTGGTCTGTAGCATGGTCTTACCTGTACCGAAGAAGTCGATGAACTGTTTTGGATATTCGTTTCTGCTGGTAGGCCAAAGCCTCCTGCCACGGCCTCCTGCAAGTATCACGCAGAAGTTGTTTTTTTCAGTTATTTCCATGGATACGCTGTTATTCCATTTATCTGTGTGCGAAGATACGCAAAATCCGCGATATGCACAAGTATTTTTAAGTTTTTTATCAAAAACTTTTGCCATTTCATTTTTTTGTATTACCTTTGCACCCGCTTTTGTTAGAGAATCAGCAGGCAAACTTGCCCAGATGGCGGAATCGGTAGACGCGCTGGTCTCAAACACCAGTGGGGCAACCCGTGCCGGTTCGACCCCGGCTCTGGGTACTCTTTGAGTACGACACGCAGGCCTCAAAACGAAAGCAAAGTGCTGCAAATCAATAGATTGCAGCACTTTTCCTTTTTTAAGTTGTGCACCGATTTCTACACTACATATCCTCCAAAGACAGCGAACCGAGATGGATAGTCAACTTTCGCAGTTCTGGTGTCTGGCTCAGCACATTATCCACCTTTTCCTTGAAATCTTCTTCCTTGTATCTGTAACCCTGTTTCTTCAACTCGTATATCCAGGCTTCCTTGGCTATCGGGTCAACGACAATCAGGTCTATTTCGTTGCCTCCTTTTCTGTCCCACCATTTGCCAACAATATACCTGCCTTGCTCCTGGAACTTCTGAACAAACCAGCGTTCCATCATGAAGCCCGACACACTGCTGTAGTCTCTTTGGACGATTTCACCAAGTGCCTTCAGAGCCTTGTTCTCTACCAGAGCCTGATACTTGTAGAAAAAGCGGAACCAGAATATCAGAAAACAGTCGTTGAGTTGATATCTCACCTTCTTGCTGTTGTCCTTGGCATAGATGGGGAGCGACTTGGTGATGATCTTGTAGTAATCCTCCAACTTCACCAGATACGAGCCGATGTTGTTGTTGCCCAGTTCGTTCTCTATCTCACTGCGTGTCTTCAGTCCACTGGCAATACAGGTCAGGATAGAGAAGTAGGTCACGTAGTCGGTGCCAAACTCCTCTATCAGGATGTTCTTGCCTTCATCGATAAACGGAGAGTTTTCCTCAGTCAGTGCGGCCAGCATATCGTCACGGCTGGTCTTACCCTTGTCGAGCAACAGCGAGACATACCAGGGCACACTGCCAGTGATGCTATAGAGCGCCAACAAGTCCTCTGGGGTATAGTTGGGATTGAAATCGGCAAGAATCTGCTTCATCAC
>FLNY01000190.1_pt1 | contig 18232 bp, 19 predicted proteins | sample 1140381 | NCBI WGS metagenome assembly FLNY01 (sample SAMEA3878172, study PRJEB12797) | bioreactor metagenome | biome: Moose rumen | place: Sweden | collected 2011-10
CCATAGGCTCTTTCGAAGGCACAATGCTCCCACAAGCCATATTCATTCTTGCCGTCGCAACGTTGCTCGCACTAACTTCGCCACTTGCGGGCAAAACGCTCAACATTTTATCTTTGGGCGATGAAGAAGCAAGTGCTGTAGGTCTAAACGTGCAAAAAACGACACGTCTACTTTTCATTTTGGCGACACTTGCAGCATCGCTTTCGGTGGCAACTGCAGGCATAGTAGCTTTCGTGGGCATGGCGGTGCCACAAGTTGTAAACATGATTTATGGCACTGACCGTCGCGTCTCGCTACCCATCTCGGCACTGGGTGGCGCAACGCTCATGGTGGCTTGCGACCTGACGGCACGCATCGTCATCGCTCCACGCGAATTGCCAGCAGGAGCCGTATGTGCAGCTGTTGGCGGATTGTTTTTCATATACGTAGTTGTCCGATGGCGCAACCAGATAAACTAATAGAGGTAGACAACTTTTCGGGCGGATACGACACCAAAAGAAACATTATAAAAAACGTGTCGTTTTCAGTACACCGAGGTGAAACGCTTGCCATTATAGGACCCAATGGAGCTGGCAAATCGACCATTGCAAAAGCTCTTATGGGACAACTACCCCACACGAACGGCAATATATGCATACTCGGTCAGGACGTGAGCAAACTAACTCCGCAACAACGCGCACAACGCATAGCCTACGTTGGTAGTCACATGGGCAGTCAATCGACTATGAGCGTGTGGCAATACGTCCTGACAGGTCGCACACCATATCGAAGCCTTTGGACACTCGACTACTCGCCAATCGACAAAGATATAGCAAACGAAGCTCTACGAAAAATTGGCATAGAGAAACTTAAAAATATGCTCATGAACATGCTCAGCGACGGCAACAGACAACTTGCCGTACTCGCAAGAGCAGTCTGTCAACAAACGCCCATTGTTATACTTGACGAGCCAACGACCAACTTAGACATTCGCAACCAAGCAAAATATGTTGAGGCAATGCGCAATCTCGGTAATGAAACAGCTACCATAATGATTGTTCACGACATCAATATGGCCACACAATTATCCGACACGACAATGATAATTGTCGACGGAGAAATAACACACTACGGACAGACGCCAACAACACTTACCACCGAAAAACTACAAGCCACCTTCGGAGTGCCATTTGCAACGACAATTTCGCCACTCAACGGCAAAAAAATATTCATAAGTTAATGCAATATATATTTTTCTAATAAAAGCAAAAAAAGTAAATTTGCGCCAAAATTTAGTAAAACGTATGTCGAATAAGGAAAACAAAGAGCAAGACGCTGCAATAGAGCAACGCATAGAAAGCGCAGAACTTGCCCTAAGCAAAACCGAACAATTTTTTGAAGATAACCAAAAGACCATAGGTCTCGGACTGCTTGCCGTACTCGTTATAGCAGCGCTCGTATGGGTTGTTAAGACACAATATTTTGACCCACTAAAGAGCGAAGCACAAGAGAATATGTTCAATGCACAATATTATTTTGAAGCCGACAGTTTCAATCTTGCACTCAATGGCGACGGCATAAATAGTGGCTTCTTGCAGATAATAGACGAATATGGTTCGACACCCGCAGGCGAGCTTGCTAATTACTACGCTGGCGTATGTTACCTCAAATTGGGCGACTTTGCCAACGCAAAAAAATATCTTTCAGATTTCTCATCAAAAGATGACATCTTGAATAGCAACGCCATTGGTTTGCAAGGCGATGCAGAAGTAGAACTTGGCAACCTCGACAATGCAATTTCGCTATACAAAAAAGCCATCTCAGCCAACAATAAAATAACAGCTCCAATATTCTTGATGAAACTTGGCGCTATCTACGAAAAGAAAGGTGAGACCGAAAAAGCTTTCGAAGCATACAAGCAAGTAAAAGAAAGCTACCCAATGAGCAATTTGGTAAGCACAGCTAACAAATATATGCAGTCGGTTGCGAAATAAAAAGAACACTGACACTCAAAAAATAAAGGGTTGCATGTTGGTCAATAAGTTCCGACACGCAACCCTTTGTAGCAAAAAACTATTCGAACAATGGCAAGCAGCTTAAAAAATCTATCGTTGTACGACCCTTCGACAGTTCCCTCAGCCACAGGAATGAAGTTTGGCATAGTAGTGTCAGAATGGAACTCAGACATTACAGACGCATTGTACAGCGGAGCAGTCGAAAGTCTGTTAAAGCACGGCGCACGACAAGAAGACATATACATAATGCACGTCCCGGGCAGTTTTGAGTTAATAGCAGGCTCTAAAATAATGATACGCAAGCATAGACTCGATGCGGTAATATGCCTCGGTAGCGTCATTAGGGGTGACACACCGCACTTCGACTACGTTTGCGCGGGCACCACTCAAGGCATTACCGAACTAAACGTCCGCTACGACATTCCTTTTATTTTCGGGTTGTTGACCACCGACAACAAACAGCAAGCTCTCGACCGTTGTGGTGGCAGACTTGGCAACAAAGGAACCGAATGTGCAATAACAGCCATAAAAATGGTGGCTCAAAACGCATAGCAATGAAAAAAGACGCCATAATAGACCTCTTGATAAACGATCTTCGCGAAATGCAGACTCTGTCAGAAACGTTTCGCGAACCAGACCGCATAGCCAAAGAGTTCATCGAACTACTTGAGCAAAAGAACGCCAGCATAGCGCGCGAGATAAAATTGCTGTTATATTGGTCGTCGGAAAACATTGAGGGTGAAGTTGACGCCATGCAAGACGCGCCCAAAGCAACCACCAGAGCAGCTTCGGAAACAAACGAGCCGCACTTCGAGATTCCGACCTATATACCCAAAGAAGAACCTGTGGCGGCTGAGGCTTCTATGCCAAAAACATCGAATACTGAAAGTTCAATAGAAAAGCAGCCACAAAAGGAGTCGAATATTGACATCCGACAACAGAGTCAGCCCATCCCCTCTCAACCACGCCCACAACAATCGCGCCCCGAAAATATGGGGCACAGAGGTGGCTTTCCGCAACAGCCACATGGCGACAACACACCACATAGGCAAATGCATGCCGAACAGGCAGCTCGCCAACATCAAGCGTCGGCAAGCGACATAGCAAACTACGGCACACCCGTCAGCGACCTAAACAAGGCTTTCGGTCTTAACGACAAGTTCTTATTTTTGCGTGAGCTATTCAGTGGCGACCGTCAGAGTTTTGACTCCACTGTGCAAGCCATCAATGCTTCAAAAACATTTCAACAAGCATACCAATACCTCAAAGTCAACTATCATTGGGACGAAAGTAGCCCTGTGACAGAAGCTTTTCTTAAAGCAGTACATCGCCGTTTCTTATGAGCCGACTGACGATAGTGCCCACACCAGTAGGCAACATGGAAGACATCACGCAAAGAGCACTCAACACTTTGCGCACGTCGGCTTTTGTGATGGCAGAAGACACTCGCACGTCTTCCATACTATTCAAACACTACGACATTCGCACACCACTGATAAGCTATCATAAGTTCAACGAGCACGGCGTTGTCGACCGATATGTCGACCGCATAGAAGCCGAAGGCAATGCTGCACTCATATCCGACGCTGGCACACCAGCCATTTCCGACCCCGGATATTTACTCGTGGCACGCTGCATAGAGCGAGGAGTCGAAGTACAATGTCTACCCGGAGCTACAGCGTGTATCCCAGCCATAGTGGATAGTGGACTTCCTTGCAACCGATTTGCCTTCGAAGGCTTCTTGCCACAAAAGAAAGGACGTCAGACAGCCATTGAACAATTGCGCCACGAAAGCCGCACGATGATATTTTACGAGTCGCCATACCGACTAACAAAGACGTTGCTACAATTTGCCGAAGTCTTTGGCGCAGAGCGACGCGCCTCGGTCAGTCGCGAGATTAGCAAAATACACGAAGAGACAATGCGTGGCACATTGTCTGAACTTGCAACGCACTATACTGCCAATGCCCCGAAAGGCGAAATTGTGATAGTGGTTGAAGGCGAAAACGTAAAGCGCAAGGACCGACAAAACGAAGAAACAGAAGAAAATAACGAACCATAAAACATCAAAACAATGAAAAAATTAGTTTTAGGTGGGCTTGCATTGTTGGCAACAGCCGTAAGCTTCACAAGTTGCAATCAGGCAGAGCTCGAAGCTCGCAAACATGAAAACGATTCGTTGCGTAACGTCATCAACAACCGCGACAGCGTGATGACGCTCTTGGCAACCACAATGGCCGATGTCAACCAAAACATCAGCTACATCAAGGAAAAAGAAGGCATCGTATCGCTCGATGTCAACGGCACCGAGAACAACAAGGAGCAACTTCGTAGCGACCTCGACGCAATCCACCAACGTCTCATCGATAGCAAAGAAAAAGTAAACGAGCTACAAAAGAAACTCAAGGCTTTGGGTAGCAAAAACAGCGAGTACAAGAAAGTAATCGAAGTACTCCAACAGCAGATAGAAACCCAAAATTCCGAAATTGCAAAACTACAAAAGACCCTCGAGGAAAAGAATGTCGAGATAGGCTTCCTCAACGATGCCGTCATTCGCCTCTCGACCAACGTAGACTCACTTGCCAACGTCAGCGCACAAACGCAAGAAAAACTCGAGGAGACAACCGATGCACTGAACAAAGCGTGGTACTTTGTTGCCAACCGCAAAAAACTCAAAGAACTTGGTCTTTACACTGGCGGTCTTATCAGTGGCAAGGGTAGCAGCGACCACAATCTCTTCACCGAAATAGACGTTCGCAACGTAAGCGAAATCGAACTTCCCGAAGCTCGCAAGTATAAAATCATGACCAAGCACCCAGAGTCTTCGTACGTCATCGACAAAGACAATCGCAAACTGACCATCAAAGACAAGGAAAAGTTCTGGCAGTCGAGCCGCGAACTGATTGTCTGCGCATGGGGTGCTGACGACACCGACGACTAAAATAGTCGAAGTGCAGAACAGCATAAAAATTTGGAATCAGAATACCCCATCAGTGCGCCGATACCTCGCACTGGTGGGGTATTTATAAATTAAGACACATAGTTTTACCTGTTGGCTACAAAGTTTTGTGCAAACGTTTGTAGAAAGCCAATGACATTGGCTTGATTATTGCATATAGGCAAACAAAATGAGTTTTTGGAATGCGAAACAACATCAACATATATAGAACAGTAGCCAAGATTCACATCTTGCTAGCACTTTGCCTGTTATGCACAGCCTCTTTTGCACAAACAAGCAAATATCTGTTGCCACAAGACGTAAAGACAGCTTTCGAGAAGAGCGACATGAAGCACCTATCTGCCTACATTGCTCCAACGATAGAGATTAGCCTACCGACAGGCTCGGGTATATATGGCAAGCGTCAGGCCGAAATGGTACTCAACGAATATTTGCAAATGCACAAAGGCATGACAATGAACATAACGGGCGAAGAAAACGTCTTACAGGCCACCAAGACCAACGGCAAGATAAGCCACAATGGCAAGACTATGTTCATCAGCATACTCTTTCAGCGAAACAAGAATAGCATACAGATAAAACAAATAAGGATAGACGATAAAAAATGACAGACTTCGATATTTACCTTGGCGACTTTATTGATAGATGCATAAAAGAAGACGTCGGCGACGGCGACCACACTTCGCTTTCGTGCATCCCAGCAGACGCAACCGATCGTGCACAACTAATCATAAAGGAAGAAGGCATATTGGCAGGCGTCGAAGTGGCTCGCAAAGTGTTCGAACACCTTGACAAGGACTTTAAGTTTGAGAAACTTCTTGACGATGGCACGCACGTTCGACCTGGCGACATAGCCTTTAAGGTCAGCGGGAGAACCCAGACACTACTGCTTGCCGAACGTCTTGTGCTGAACATAATGCAACACATGAGCGGAATTGCAACACAAACAGGCAAGTATGTCGATAGACTAAAAGGACTGAGAACCAACGTCATCGACACTCGTAAGACCACTCCAGGAATGCGTATGCTGGACAAAATGGCAGTCAAGATAGGTGGTGGAGGAAATCACCGCATAGGACTTTTCGACATGATTTTGCTCAAAGATAATCACGTAGATTTTGCTGGTGGCATAGACAAAGCCATTGGCAGAGCAAAAGACTACTTGAAGAAAACTGGCAAAAATCTTAAAATAGAAATAGAGGTTCGTAGTCTCGACGAACTCGAACAAGTAATGCAAATTGGCGGAGTAGATCGCATCATGCTCGACAACTTCACGCCTGCGCTAACACGCGAAGCCGTCAAACGCATAGGAGGAAAATACGAAACGGAGTCGAGCGGTGGAATAACGATAGACACTCTTCGCGACTACGCAGAGTGCGGAGTAGACTACATCTCTGTTGGCGCACTAACTCACCACGTAGGCAGCCTCGACATGAGCCTAAAAGCATACTAAACAAGTCAATACAATAAAACAATAACGGCATTGAAGACTATAACTTCAATGCCGTTTGTTATTTTGTATGACTTAGACAATCTATTCGGCTACATATTCATCGGTCGTGTCTCCATAACCAAAACTACCGATAAAAGTCTTGAGTTTGGACTGCGTAGCCTTACAGTGCGAACACAAGCCATAGATATATAGCGAGTGGTGCGACACCTCAAAATCTTCGCGCTTGGCAGTCTCGGAGATCATGTTGGTAATCCTATTGTCGGGCACCTCAATGACGGCACCACACGAAAGACAGATAAGATGGTCGTGTGGCTTAGCATCGTAGGCTCGTTCATACTGTGCTTGATTTTTTCCAAACTGATGTTTAAAGACAAGCCTACAATCCATCAACAAGTCAATAGTATTGTAGAGAGTAGCACGACTAACACGATAGTTTTTTTCTTTCATAAACATATACAACTCTTCGATGTCGAAGTGTCCGTCGCGACTATATATCTCGTCGAGAATCGCAAAACGCTCAGGAGTCTTGCGATGACCATTTTTTTCCAAGTAGGCTGTAAATAACTCTCTTACAGTTTCTCTAATTTGTTTTTTGCGTTCCATCTGATTACGGTAAATTGCTCCGTTTCCTATATTTGGACGGAGTAAAAATAAAACTTTTTATCCGAATTAGAATAAATTTAGATTTGTTTTTCCATTTTGTACGAGTCGAAGACGAGGTTTTGCATGGTAAAAAGACATTAATGGGGGTAAAAAAGAGGCAAAACTCACGTAAAATCAATCATTTAAATAAAAAAAAGATTATTTTTGCGCCGATTTGCATTAATGTGCAAATCTCAATAAATAAAGTCTAACAATTAATTAAGCTTTTAAGCAACACATGAGCGAACTGCAACAGCAGGGCATCGAAAATTTCGATTGGGATGCCATCGAAGATGGTGGTATCAGCAGCACCGTAGAAGAAAAGGCTAAACAAGCCGAAGAGTACAACAAAACACTCTCTTCTCTGAAAGAAAAAGACGTTGTAGAAGGTGAAGTCATCTCTCTCAACAAGCGTGAGGTCGTCATCAACGTCGGCTTCAAGTCGGACGGCATCGTAAGCCGCAACGAATTCCGCTACAATCCTGACCTCAAAGTAGGCGACAAAGTAGAAGTATATGTCGAAAATCAGGAAGACAAGAGCGGTCAATTAATCCTCTCCCACCGTAAAGCACGCGCAATGCGCGCATGGGACCGTGTATGCACGGCCAACGAAAACGACGAAATCGTCAAGGGCTACATCAAGTGCCGTACCAAGGGTGGCATGATTGTAGATGTCTTCGGACTCGAAGCATTCTTGCCTGGCTCGCAAATAGACGTTAAGCCCATCCGCGACTACGAAATGTTCGTAGGCAAGACAATGGAATTCAAGGTTGTCAAGGTTAACCACGACTTCCACAACGTAGTCGTTTCGCACAAAGCTCTCATCGAAGCAGAGCTCGAACAACAGAAGAAAGACATCATCTCGAAGCTCGAGAAGGGTCAGGTCCTCGAAGGCACAGTCAAGAACATCACCAGCTATGGTGTATTTGTCGATCTTGGCGGCGTAGACGGACTTATCCACATCACAGACCTCTCTTGGGGTCGTGTCAACCATCCTGAAGAAATCGTAGCACTCGACCAAAAGATTAACGTTGTCATCTTGGACTTCGACAACGAGAAGAAGCGCATTGCTCTTGGTCTCAAGCAGCTTACGGCACATCCTTGGGATGCTTTGGACACCACACTCAACGTTGGTGACAAAGTCAAGGGTCGTGTTGTTGTGATGGCCGACTATGGTGCATTCGTAGAAATTGCACCAGGCGTAGAGGGTCTTATCCACGTAAGCGAAATGAGCTGGTCGCAGCACTTGCGCAGCGCACAAGACTTCCTCAAGGTTGGCGACGAAGTAGAAGCTGTCATCCTTACTCTCGACCGCGAAGAGCGCAAGATGTCGCTCGGCATCAAGCAGCTCCATCCTGACCCATGGACAGAGATTGAGCAGAAGTATCCTATCAACTCGAAGCACCAAGCAGTCGTACGCAACTTCACCACATTCGGCATCTTTGCAGAACTCGAAGAAGGCATCGATGGACTTATCCACATATCTGACCTTTCGTGGACGAAGAAGATTAAGCACCCCAACGAGTTCACTCAGATTGGTGCAACAATTGACGTAGTAGTTCTCGACATCGACAAAGAGAATCGTCGTCTGAGCCTCGGACACAAGCAACTCGAAGAGAATCCTTGGGACGTATTCGAGACTGTATTTACCGTTGGTTCTGTACACGAAGGTACAATTACCGAGATTGTCGACAAGGGTGCAGTAATCGCACTACCATACGGTGTAGAAGGCTTTGCAACGCCACGTCAGCTCATCAAGCAAGACGGCACACAAGCCAAGGCTGACGAGAAGCTCGAGTTCAAGGTGATTGAGTTCAACAAGGCTACCAAGCGTATCATCGTATCGCACTCACGTACGTTTGAAGAAGCAAAGGCAGGCGACGAAAAAGAGCGCAAGCCACGTGCTAAGAAGTCGGCTGACAAAGCAACTGTTGCTCGTAAGCAAGCAGAAGCTAAAGAGGTTACCACACTTGGCGACATCACCGATCTCGCAAGCCTCAAGGGCAAACTTGAAGAAGCCGAGAAGAGCAACGATTAGCATTTGTTTAAAAAGTGCACTAATCGGCAATAAAAGTAAACTTTCAGCGAATCATATACGTAACAAAATATAGCGTATATGATTCGCTTTATTAATTTACTGAAACACACAAAAATGGCAAACATCTCCATAGACAAGAAAGCCGACTACACCGTAGTGGCACTAAACGCAGAAAAACTCGACGGACAAACGACACCAAAACTTCGCTCTGAACTTGTGCTCTTGGCAGGCGACTCGGTGAAAAACATGATTTTAGACCTAAGCAATTGTACGTATTGCGACACGACGGGGCTGAGCGCAATATTGATAGCACACCGACTATGCAAAGATGGCTGCCTGATTCTTTGCGGACTTAGCAGTTCGGTAGAGAACATGCTATCGATACAACGATTTAATCCACCACTACAAATAACCCTGAACCTCGAGGAGGCAGAAAAACTTATGCAACGCCACATACACGCAATACAAGTTGCATAGTAGAGAAGCGACACCAACACACACAACGGCATGAAGAGGCACATTTTGACGAGCTTTCTTATTGTCCTCGTGAGCATAGTAACGAAAGCACAAGAAGTGGTATGGGACAACTTGGCGATAGGATATTCGAACATTCAACTACTTGAAGTAAGAAAGGTGAGTTTTTATGCCGACAAGACTGAGATTGACGTAGCTCTGAACTTTCGTGCAGGTCGGTGGATGAGCTTAAGCGACAAAATATATTTGCAAACCGACAATAAGCACTATGCAGTTAAGAACGCTACGACAATCGAACTAAACAAAAAGTATACGTTGCCAACGGATACTGTGTATTTTTCGTTAATATTCGAAGCGTTACCCAAATCGACTCAAATATTTGACATTGTAGAGGCAGGTACAGGTGGTTGGCAAGCTATGAACATTAGAAATGCAGAAAGCATCAGCAAAGGCATAGCAGACACATATTGGCGAAGCGAAGAGACAGGAGATTGGGTTATAGGCATTGCAGAAAGACACGTTGTCTACAAGAGCGAAGTATGGGACATCGTAGACAAAACGGAGAAAAAAGACAGCTATGCGCTGACGCTGAGCGACGGGACAAAAATTAAGATTGGGCGACTAAAGAAAGGCTGTAGGGACATAACGATTGGCAAGGGAAAAGCAATAAGGTGCAGTCAGATTACGGGGAAAACACTACCAGACTACCCTACCAAAGATTTGCGAAAAGGCTTTGTTGACAATGGATACAACACAAAAGATAGTGTGATTGTGGTAGGTTGGCTGAAAGACATGCCACAAGAGGTGTGGAAGGAAGGCGAAGACTTTAAGATTGAATACGGAAACATATTTGATGGGAGAAACCAATGTTGCGCTGCAACAGGAATGGATTCGATGGGTCGTTTTAGGCTGAAGATTCCTCTGCTGAACACGTCCCAAGTGTTTGTAGACTGGAGACGAGCAACGAAGAGTAGCGTATTGGAACCCGGGAAAACATATTTTTTCCTTCAAGACTTTAAGACTGGTGTGGTCATGTGGATGGGCGACGACGTAAGGCTACAAAACGAGCTATTGGCATACCCACATGAGTGGCCCAACGACCGAGTAGACCACAAGGAAAGGGGCAAGACAGACGCAATGAAATTTTGGGAAAAGACAAACCAAACAAGAGAAAAGAACCGAGCCAAACTGCGCACACTAATTGCAGAACACCCTACCCTATCGACACGCTACGTGGACTACATTGAGGGATATTATCAGACGGGACAAGGCGAGAGCATGATGCAAGCAAGATTTGCTGTGCCGAAGAGAGAGCTACCAAGTGAATATATGGAGTTTGTGTGGAAAGAGTGTTGGCAAAAAGCAAGTAAGCCATATACGCTATATCGTGATTTTACGTCTCTGACGCAAGACTACGTGGACCAATTGAAAGAGAAAAACAAAGGCGAGGAATGGGGGAAATTGTATAGAAAAACGTTTGAGGATTTGGAGAAAAAAGGAGTATGCGCACTAAGTGAGAAAGAGTTGGCAACAATTGATAAGTATATAGAGGACAAAAAGCAACTGGAATCTGACCTGCAAAAGATGCAGACAAAAAAAGAATTTGAAGCAAGAGTTGAGACTTTCAATACGAGCGAGACGACAGTGGCGATGACCGATATTGGTAAGGCATTGGAATTGGAGCAGTTGCAATATAGAGAAGTGCTTGCGATAATTGAGGAAACAGGCTGCGACGAACAGCTACGCGACATATTGTTTGCAAGACAACTATGTATGGAAATAGACCGAGAGCGCAAGCCACTTTCGGAGAATGCAATAGAGTTGATGAGGAACGAAATCAGAACGCCTGTGGCCGTGGAGGCTGTAATGGCTATGCAAGAAAAATACGTAGCCATTCAGAAGGAAAAGATAGAGAATGAAAACATGTTTTTAAAGTTGTCGGCAGACATAGCAAACAAAAGCAACGGCGAAGAGATACTAAGCAAAATAATTGAGCCGTATAGGGGGAAAATGATATTGCTGGACGTGTGGGGAACGTGGTGTATGCCATGTAAGATGGCGCTTTCGCACTCTGCAGAAGAGTATGAACGGCAGAAAGGCTATGACCTTGTGTATTTGTATTTGGCAAACAATTCGAGCGAAGAGTCGTGGAAGAATGTAATAAAGGAATACAACGTTGTGGGCGAAAATGTGGTGCACTACAATTTGCCAGAGGCACAACAAAGTGCTATAGAAAACTATTTGAATGTTACACACTTTCCGACTTACAAACTAATTGACAGAGAAGGCAAAGTGCTGGACGTGAATGCAGACCCACGCGACATAGAGGCGTTGGCGAGATTGCTTGACAAACTAAAATAAAAGCACGAGAAAAGGAACATAATGGAATTGTTGATACTTGGGTGCAATTCGGCCACACCGACGTCGCATAGGAATCCGTCGGCACAGATATTGAACATATCTGGTCATACGTTTCTTATTGATTGTGGCGAAGGGACTCAATTTCAGATGCGCAAGATGCACGTGAACTTTATGAAGATAGAAGCCATCTTCATATCACACATGCATGGCGACCACATGTTTGGACTGATAGGATTGATTTCGACGATGTCGCTACTGAATCGGTCGACACCGCTGACGATATTTGGGCATCCGAAATTGGAGGAGATGCTGCGCCCGCAGATAGCCTTTTTTTGCGACAACATACCGTTCAAGATAAGTTTTGTTGGTCTGCGATATGACAAGCCACAAGTGCTGCAAGAAGTGAAACACGTTAACGTGCGTAGCATTCCGTTGCGCCACAGAGTGGACACATGTGGTTTTGTCTTTCGAGAGCAAGTTAGGGAGCCGAACATACGTCGGGAAGCGATATGCAGGTATGGACTGACGATTGCGGACATAGTGTCGATAAAAAATGGTCGCCCGTACTACGATTATAATGGCGAAGAGGTGGCACGCGAAGAACTTGTGCGCGAAGCTCCTGCCCCATTGAGCTATGCGTACATATCGGACACACAGTATTTGCCGAACGTGGCGAGCGAGATAGAGGGCGTGTCGCTATTGTTTCATGAGGCGACGTTCATGTCGGAGTTGTCGGAGTTGGCAATGAAGACAATGCATAGTACAGCAAGGCAGGCAGCATTGATTGCGAAAGCAGCCAAAGTGCGCAAACTAATCATTGGGCACTTTTCGAGTCGGTATGTAGAGACGGATGGTCTGGAAGCCGAAGCGCAAGAAATTTTCCCGGACACGACGGCTGTGTACGATGGTTTTAAAATAGTATTTTGAGAGACGATGCGAAGAGTCGCATATCTTGTATTGATGGGCCTATGGGCGAGTGCGAGTGTAGCACAAGAGCATAGCGACCTTGAAAAGTTTACGAAGTCGGGAGTAAGTTTTGGAGTGCTACCGGCAGTGTCGTATGACAACGATCTTGGTTTTCAATATGGATTGCTGTCGAACATTTATTGGTATGGCACGGGCGAGAACTACCCGAACTATGAGCAGTCGCTCTATGTGGAGGTGTCGCGATTTGCGGCAGGGACCATGCTTGCACGCGTGAACTATGACTCGCCAGAGGCACTAAGTGGCATATCGCGCAACGCACGATTGCTGGCTGACGTGACGTGGTTTAGGGACTTGACGATGGACTTTTCGGGTTTTAACGGGCGAAAGACGGTGTGGGACAAAGACTTGATAGACAAGGAGAGCGATGAGTACTTGACACGAATATTTTATAAGCACCATAGGCGCATGTTTAGGGCAATGGCGACGGTGAGGTATGACGTGCCAGAAAGCAATGTGTATTGGCAAGCCGGCTTTACACTTTTCGACATGAAGATAGAGAGTGTGCACCGCAATGAGCTAAGGCGTTCGCTGCCAGACACAGCAACTCTGTATGACATTTATTGCAAATATAACGTGCTAAGACCAGCACAGCAAAGTGGTGGTCGGGACTGTTTTTTACGCGCAAGCATAGGCATAGATAGTAGGGATAACGAAGCATTTGCGACAAAGGGCGTGTGGAGCGAACTGACGCTTGCTGCGGCTCCGGGCTTCTGGTCGGAACATACTGACGGATTTTTGCGAGCCACGCTTATGCACAGGCAATATATATCGCTTGGTAGCCCAGAGAGAGTGCTGGCATATAGGGTTGTGTTGCAGAACAAAATTTGTGGGCGTGTGCCGTTTTACATATTACCACACATAACGACATCGACACTGACGGCTGCGACGTCGCAAGGCTTGGGCGGGTCGAAGACAATGAGAGGTACGACACGCAACAGAATTGTGGCAGACGGAGTGGCGTTGGCAAACGTGGAGTATAGATGGCTCTTGACGCGATTTGAGTGGCAAAAGGCGCAGTGGGCGATAGGACTCAACGTCTTTGGTGACTTTGGACTGACGACGCAAGAGTATGACGTAGACCTATCGGGCGTGCCGACGGAACAGAGAGAATGGCTGTTTAGGACTGGGCACGACTGCTTGCACACATCGGCAGGTTTGGGGCTAAAGATACACATGAACACAAACTTTATCATATCGGCCGACTTTGGCAAGTCGGTTCGTAAAGACGACGGCAAACAGGGTTTTTACGTCACGATGAATTATCTTTTCTGATGATACGATTTTTGAAAAACTGGACGCTCCCCATAGCAATGCTTGTGGGAGTGCTGACGTACGCTGCGTTTCATAACATTGGCATGCTGAGCACTATTAAAGACGAGGTGTGGGCAGTGGACGCAATCTTGACCCCACTACTGATTTTCATACAGCTACTGCTGACGTTCTCGCGCGTCAACCCGAGCGAGTTTAGATTTAGGAGGTGGCACATGTGGCTCTTGCTGGTGCAGGTGGTGGGTTGTACATTGTCGTACATAATCTTGGCACCGATAAGCCCTGTGTTGGCACAAGGAGCTATGGTGTGCTTGATATGTCCTACGGCGACAGCAGCAGCCGTCATTACAGCCAAATTAGGTGGTTCGGCAGAGACTCTAATTACGTATACATTTTTGGTAAACCTTGTGGCGGCAGTCTACGTGCCACTCGTTTTCCCATTGGTATATCAGAGTGCAGAACTGACGTTTTTTGAGGCGTTCTTGCGAATATTGTCGAAAGTATTTCCACTGTTGATATGCCCATTTTTGTTGGCACAGATAATTCGTTACGTCGTGCCACGAGTTCATGCATGGCTTGGCGAACACTCTGGCATGGCATTTTATATTTGGGCACTGGCTTTGGCAATGGTTATGGGCAAGACAGCCAAAAGCATTGTGGACGATTCGGACAACATGACGTTGGTTTGTCAGCTGTCGGTCATTGCACTGATTGCATGTGGAGTGCAGTTTGCAGTGGGCAAAGAGGTTGGCGGACACTATAATGACCGGATAAGTGGCGGACAGGCATTGGGACAGAAAAACACGGTGTTGGCCATTTGGATGGCGTTTACGTACTTAAACCCGCTAACGACGGTTGCGCCAGGTAGCTACGTGCTGTGGCAAAACATAATAAATAGCTACCAACTTTGGAAAAAACGGCACCGCGAGAGCCAACAATTGGCGACAAAGGGTTAAATTAGAAAAAAAAGAAAAAAAATATGCAATATAAACGTTGTGGACGCAGTGGCCTACTACTGCCAGAAATATCGCTTGGGCTATGGCACAACTTTGGTTCGGAAGATAGCTATACGAATGCACGAGACATAATAGTACATGCATTTGACAAAGGCATTACACACTTTGACTTGGCGAACAACTATGGACCAGAGCCTGGGTCGGCCGAGATAAACTTTGGTAGGATACTCAGCGAAAACTTGTCGACACATAGGGACGAGATGGTGATTGCGACCAAGGCAGGATACAAGATGTGGGAAGGTCCGTATGGCGACTGGGGAAGTCGTAAGTATATGATAGCCAGTTTGGACCAGAGCTTGCGTCGCATGGGATTGGAGTATGTGGATATATATTACTCACATAGGTATGACCCCGAGACACCTATAGAAGAGACTATGAGCGCACTTGTTCAAGCAGTCAGACAGGGCAAGGCTATATATGCAGGCATATCGCGCTACCCCGTGCCACAAGCACGAGAGGCATATAAGATTTTGCGAGACAACGGAGTGCCGTGCTTGATACATCAGGAGCGATATAACATGTTTGACAGACATGCAGAAGAGGGACTGACGGACGCAGTAAACGAGGCGGGAGTGGGCATGATAACTTTTTCGCCACTTGCACAGGGTTTGCTGTCGGATAGGTATCTCAACGGCATACCCGAAGGGTCGCGCATGACGCAAGGACGATTCTTGAAACCTGAGGTACTGACTGACGAAAAGCATGCTGCAATTGTAAAACTGAACGAGATTGCGCAGAGGCGCGGTCAGACATTGGCGGCAATGGCACTGGAATGGAACTTGCGCCAAGAGAGTGTCACAAGCGTGCTCGTTGGAGCGTCGAGCACGGAACAACTGGATAAGAACCTTGAAGCACTGAACGGACCAGCCTTTGCAGACGACGAGCTACGTGAGATAGACGAGATATTGAAGACGGCATAGAATTTGCGTCTTTACCAATTCAACACACACACAAATGCTTATGAAAAAATATGTATCATACTTGAGTGCCTTGCTGAGCATGGTGGTATGCACGACTTTTTGCACCTCGTGTCAGGATGAGGACGAAATGGAGGACAAGATACTGACGGGAGTATGTTGGGAAGGTAAACTACCTGTGCGCTCAAGCAACGGACGCGAATATTACTTCAGCCGGTTCTTTTTCTACGAAGATAGAGGTTACTTGACGGGCTACGAAGAGTCGTATTACAAAGGCGAATATGACAGTACGTATGAGTTTGAGTGGTATTGGCTCGACGAGGCATGGCGAGTGCTGGTGCTGAACTATGGCGGCAGGTGGAACGAAGACGTTGCGTGCATAAGCATATCGAAAGTAACGAACAACTATATATATGGTCATTACTTTACGTCGCTTGAAGAATATTATGAGGCATGCGAACTGAACCTTGTGTCGACACGAGGTAGCTACATTGAATTGGATCACGTCAGCGAAGTAAGGCACACAGAAAGCGTGGCTACGGACACGGAAGAAAAGACGGACTCGACGAGTACGGACAGCTACGTGAGACCAAGGGGGTAAGGGATAGAGGGCATATTTTCGAAGAAAATGCGAACAAATAAAGAACACTTCAAAAAAACAAACTCTCCTAAATTAGGGGGGGGGTAATTGATTGCAAATCAATTAGTTATAAAACCAACTGTATTATATCCGACTGCGGGAATAGTTCCGTAGTCGGATATTTTTTGTCGGACAGAAAAATGGGTATGAGATGAGAGAAGCCGACAAAGAAAGATTTACGTTTATTGACCTATTTGCAGGGATAGGTGGTTTTCGAGTGGCACTGAAAAAATTGGGTGGTAGATGCTTATTTTCATCGGAATGGGATTCGGCAGCGCAAAAGACCTACTTTCATAATTTCGGAGAGTGGCCATTGGGCGACATAACAAAAGAAGAGACTAAAAACGAAATACCCGAAGAGTTTGACATTTTATGCGGAGGATTTCCATGCCAAGCGTTTTCGATAGCAGGTCATCAAAGGGGTTTTGAAGACGCACGCGGAACGCTGTTTTTTGACGTAGCAGAAATAGTAAGGAGGCGTAAGCCAAAGGCAGTACTATTGGAGAACGTCAAGAACTTGTTGTCGCACGATGAGGGTCGGACGTTTGCTGTGATTAAAACTACACTTGAAGAACTTGGGTATACAGTGTATTATAAAGTTATGAACGCAATGGAGTATGCAGATACGCCACAGAATAGGGAGCGCATTTTCATTGTGGGATTTAACAAAGAAAAGGAGCCTAAACACGAGCAATTTAGGTTTCCGAACAAGACAGCACTGAGAAAAAGATTAGCAGATTGCATAGACTATGGAAATAGAGACCCGAAGCTTTTCTACACAGACAAAATGCTTCATTATGAAGAGTTGAAGAAAGAGATTACGTCGAAAGAGACCATCTATCAGTGGCGACGGACATACGTGCGAACAAATAAAAGCAATGTATGTCCGACGCTTACGGCAAATATGGGGATGGGAGGGCACAACGTCCCACTGATATACACGGATGATGGGATAAGAAAGTTATCGCCTAAGGAATGTTTGAACTTTATGGGTTTTCCAGCAGAGTATGATTTTGCACCAAGCATAAACATGAGTGCCAAATATAAGCAAGCTGGGAATTCGGTTGTCGTACCACTTGTTGAAAGAGTATGCAGACAGATATTGGAAGTGATTTGCACAGGTTTATAAGTACTTGGAAAACGAACGAGAAGTACTTTGAGATGTTGCGACTGGTGGCAGGTCTTTCGGACTTGTTTTCGGATAGCAAGGTTCCGTATTTGGATTATAGACTTGCGGAGAATATTTTCTGCCGGTATTACAAGGCTATAAACAATGCACGCTCGTGCACAGCATACGATGCACGGATTGGTCGATGTGGGATTGGCATAAAAACATTCATATTGAAAGGGAATGATAGCTCGATGGAAAAAATTGCGGAATTTGACAAGGCACGAACAGAGTTGAACGAATTGAATGGTATGGCATTGGCATTAAAGGCAGAATTCAAGTTGATAATGCAACGCTTTCGAATTCGAAATTAG
>FLNY01002099.1_pt1 | contig 18215 bp, 17 predicted proteins | sample 1140381 | NCBI WGS metagenome assembly FLNY01 (sample SAMEA3878172, study PRJEB12797) | bioreactor metagenome | biome: Moose rumen | place: Sweden | collected 2011-10
AAGTTTTCTTTTATTGCCCTTATCGTCAATAACATATGTGTTTTCAAGCTGAGCTATAAGGTTTGCTTTATATGAGTCAATATACTCCTGTCTTAATATCCTCTGCTCCGCCTTTTCCTCCTCGGTTAAGCCCTCGGGGGTTTTTGACTTACGGGCAAGCTCGTTAATTCTGTCTAACTTACTCTGTTCCATTAATCCAAAAAGTCCTTTAATTTTTTGCTTCTGCTCGGGTGACGAAGCTTTCTGAGCGCCTTTGCTTCAATCTGGCGGATACGCTCACGGGTTACGTTAAACTCCTTGCCGACCTCTTCAAGCGTTTTAGGATTGCCGTCCTGCAGACCGAAACGAAGCGAAAGCACCTTCTCCTCTCGCGGAGTAAGGGTTTTAAGCACCTCTGCAAGCTGCTCCTTAAGAAGACTCATAGAAGCTGCATCAGCAGGCGCAAGAGCTTCCTCATCGGGAATGAAATCGCCGAGATGGGAATCCTCCTCCTCGCCTATCGGAGTTTCAAGCGATACGGGATCCTGCGCGACTCTGAGAATTTCGCGCACCTTATCAACGCTCATTTCAAGATATTCCGAGATTTCCTCGGGAGTAGGCTCATGACCGTTAAGGTGAAGGAGCTGCGACTTTGCCTTTTTAACCTTATTAATGGTTTCAACCATATGAACGGGAATTCTTATCGTCCTTGCCTGGTCTGCGATAGCCCTTGTGATAGCCTGTCTTATCCACCAGGTTGCATAGGTTGAAAACTTAAAGCCCTTGTTATAATCAAACTTGTCAACAGCCTTAATAAGACCAAGGTTGCCCTCCTGAATCAAATCAAGGAACTGCATACCTCTGCCGACATATCTTTTAGCGATACTTACAACAAGGCGGAGGTTCGCCTCGGCAAGCTTCTTCTTAGCTTCCTCGTCGCCCTCGGAAATCCTCATAGCAAGCACCTGCTCCTCCTCGCCTGAAAGAAGAGGAATAGTACCTATTTCCTTAAGGTAAACCTTTACGGGATCGTCCATAGCGGCATTCTCGTTAACCGCGATGGTATCCGCCGCGTCGGTCTCCTTAGGTAAGTCAACCTCGAGTGAAAGTCCGCTGAGCGCCTCAGCCGAAATGTCGTCGACTATATTGATATTAGCCGCCTCAATCATTTCGTTAAGCTTTTCAAATTCGTCAACGTCAAGGTCAAGCTCTACGATGAGATTATCAATCTCCTGTGCGGTAAGAGTGCCGCTCGCCTTGCCCTTTTCAACGAACTTGGTAAAAGCGTTCATCTTTTTGCTCTCGTGCGAATTTGCAGCGGGTGCTTTCTTTTCTTTGTTCTCCATAGTTTTATTCTCCCTCTTCATTATGTATCTTTTTACTGTCAGCTATACTTTTTAATAATTTGCTGAATTCTTCGTCGTTTGTGATATTTGCAGAATCGGCGGCAGTGCCTTTCGCTTCCGCTTTTATAATATTGATACAGTCGGAAAACTCCCTCTCGGGCTCCTTGCTGTCGTCAAAGAGATTTATAAGCCTCGACAGCTCGCTTAGCTCCTTATCGTTAAGCTGAGCTGAAAAATCGCTGAGGTTAATATCATAGCCCTTATCAATTAAATCGGTCACAATCGAAAAGGCTTTCCTTACGGTAACGTCGCTTATACTTTCAGCGCTGAAATCCGTACAGAGCTTAATGCACTTCGGATATTTTATCAGTATTGCGAGCATTCTCTCCTCTGCCTTAAGCTTACGGGCGGAGGCGGAGCTTTCATAACTCCTACGGGTTAACTCCCTCATATCGCTGCTTCGCTCCTCCTCAAGACGCTTACGCCTTGTGCGGTAAGCCTGGCGCTTTTTATACTGGCTGAGCTGAGCCATAACGCTGTCCTTTTCAATCTGTAATTCCTCGCTGAGCCTTGATATATAAAGCTCCTGCTCAATCACAGACGCGGAGGAAAGTAGCTTGATTACCTCGTTGAGAAAATCGACCTTGCCCTGTGTGGTATGAAGATTGTACTCATTTCTCAGATTGAGTATTGCGTATTCAATCTCGTTGGCAGAGCCGTCGAGCATTGCCGCAAAGCGCTCCCTGCCCTGCGCTCTTATAATCTCGTCGGGGTCCTTTCCGCCCGAGAGGTTCGGTATCCTTATTTTTATATCGGCTCTGCGGAACATTTCAATTGCGCGGTTCAGCGCTTTCCTGCCCGCCTCGTCGTTATCGTAGCACAGTACGACCTCGTCGGCATAGCGCGAAATCAGCTTAACCTGCTCGTTTGTGAGCGCCGTACCGCAGCCCGCAACGGCGTTCGTAAAGCCCGCCTGGTGCATAGCGATTACGTCCATATACCCCTCGCAGAGTATCAGCGAATCGTCCTCAGCCGCTTTTGCAAGGTTCATACCGAAAAGCTCGTTGGTCTTTTTATATACAAGAGTTTCGCTCGTATTTATATACTTCGGCTTGCTGTCGTCAAGTACTCGTCCGCCGAAGGCGATTACGTTACCCCTTATGTCGATAACAGGAGTCATAACCCTGTTTCTGAACATATCGATATAGCTTCCGCGCCTTGTTTTTGTAATAAGCCCCGACTCAAGCATTTCGGATATTGAAAAGCCGTTTTCCTTCAGATGCTTAAGGAGCACGTCCCAGCCGTCGGGAGCATATCCGAGCCCGAACTTCACAATCGTTTTTTTAGTAAGTCCGCGGTTCAGGAAATAATTATAGCCCGCCTTACCCGCGTTGCTCATCATATACGAATGGAAAAATCTTGCAGCGGCTCTATTAATCTCAAGTATCCTTCTCCGCTTTCTGCCGAGGGAATCGTCATAGCCGTCCTCGGGCATCTGCATACCCGCGCGCTGCGCAAGCGCTTTTACGGCATCGATATAATCAAGATTTTCAATTTTCTTCATAAAACCGACCGCGTCGCCGCCTGCCCCGCAGCCGAAGCAATAAAAGGACTGTGTTTCCGGATATACGGTAAAGGACGGAGTTTTTTCATTGTGGAAGGGACAAAGCCCTACAAAAGTGCTTCCTCTTTTCCTGAGAGTCACATAGGTTGAAACTATGTCCTCTATATCGGTTTTCATTTTTAGCTCCTGTAAGAAGCTGTCAGGCAGTGCCATAGTTTCACCTCGTTTCTAACTATTCTGCCCAGAATTTCGGAACAAATAAGCTGTTAAACACCTTAATTGAATAATTGTCGCTCATACCCGCAATATAATCGCAGACCGCCTTTTCAAGTGCGTCCTCGCGCGCAATCTTATAGTATTCCTCGGGCATCTGCTCCGGGTGTTTAATATAATAATCGTAGAGCTTTTCAATCATTGCGATTGCTTTTGATTCCTCTTTTTTACAAACGGGATTAGTATAAACCGCAACGAACATAAAGTCGTGAAGCTCCATAAAATCCTTATAGCACTCCTCGCTCATACGGATTTTATCACTGCTGTTATTAATTACGTCAAGCACCATATTATTAATACGCTGACTTTTTGACATACCGAGCTTCATTCTAAGCTCAAGCGGAATGTCCTCCTCAAATAAAACGCCCGCTCTCTCAGCGTCGTCAATATCGTGGTTTATGTATGCGATTTTATCGGCAATTCTTATAATCTGCCCTTCAAGCGTGAACGCCTCCTCGCCCGAGGTGTGACATAGAATTCCGTTTTTAACCTCCTCAGTGAGATTAAGCCCCGCGCCGTTTTTCTCAATTCGGTCAACAACCCTGACGCTCTGCTCATAATGCTTAAAGCCGTAGGGACTTATTGCATTAAGCGCTCTCTCGCCCGCGTGGCCGAACGGAGTATGCCCTATATCGTGCGCGAGCGCAATTGCCTCGGTTAAATCCTCGTTGAGCCTGAGCGCTCTCGCAATCGTTCTTGCAATCTGCGATACCTCGAGCGTATGGGTAAGCCTCGTCCTGTAATGGTCGCCGGTCGGAGCAAGGAAAACCTGAGTTTTATGCTTTAGGCGTCTGAAGGACTGGGCGTGGATAATCCTGTCCCTGTCACGCTGAAAGCAGGTTCTTACCGAGTCAGGCTCCTCAGTGTTCGCGCGCCCTCTTGACTCGGACGAAAGGCAAGCTCTTTCGGACAGTATTAGTTTTTCGTTTTCTTCAATTAATTCTCTTATATTCTTGTCCAAAATATTCCTCCTTCGACACGAATAAACCCTTTCATTTACTATTTACTATATTAATTCTAAAAACCCTTTATTTTTTATTGACTATTTTTTTAATTAATAATAAAATATTTACGGTGATAAAATGAAATACTTAATTATTGCACTAATCGTTATAGCGCTTGTTGCGGCTTTTCTGTATCTTGAAAACAACATTATTGACATTACAAGGTACAGCATAAAAAGCGACAGCATTGATAACAGAATAAGAATTGCTCACCTGAGCGACTTTCATTCAAAGCCGTTTAAAAAGGTAACCCACAAGCTTAATAATATAAAGCCCGATATTATTTGCATTACAGGCGACTATATTAACGATAAGGAAAAGAACAGAGAAAAAATGCTCGCATATGCTAAGGAGCTCACGCAAATTGCCCCTGTCTATTATATCACGGGTAACCATGAGAGAAGGCTCGAAGGCTTTGATATGCTTATGGCGGAGCTTGAAGAAGCGGGGTTTAACGTGCTCCTTGACAGAACGGCGCAGACCGAAATAGGCGGAAACAAGCTCGCAATACTCGGGCTTGACGAAAACCAGGCGGACTTTGACGACTACAAGGCAAGGAAAAACGGCACGTACGAATACAGGGATATGTCGGAATATTTCAGAGAGCTTGAAGGAGCCGAAGGGTTTAAAATCGTGCTTTCACACTACCCTGAAAACTTTGAAGGTCTAAAGCAAATGAATTATTCGCAGTATGATTTTGACCTTCAGCTATCGGGGCACGCGCACGGCGGACAGTTCATACTTCCCCTCTTCGGTCCCGTTTTCTCGCCAGGTCAGGGTGTCCGCCCGAAATACGCAAGGGGCAGCTTCGGCAGCCGTCCTATGCTGATAGTATCAAGGGGACTCGGCAACGCAGAATTTCCGTTCAGGCTGTTCAACCACCCTGAGATAAACGTAATTACCGTAAGCAAAGCGATACAAAAATAAAGAAATCGTACGGCACGCCGTACGATTTCTTTATTTACGAATTTTTAAGATTCTGTGCCTGGTCGGCTTTAAGGAACTGACCTTTCTTGTATTTTTTCTTATACGCTTTGACATTGCATTTAACCTTGCCTGTGGCAAGCCTTGCAATCATTTTTGACGCTTCGCCGTTGTACTTATAAAGGCCGTGGATAATACCCTTGATAAACCAAGTATTATTTGGAAGCGCGCAGGTACGTGCGTTTATAATCTTATCCTTTGATACGTTAGCGCCCTTTGCGTTCTTGCCCTTAAGCTTCTTGCCATACTGAGCAACGGTTGCGCCGACGGACGCGTATTTTGTATCAATCAGAAGGTCGGAATGGTTATTAAGCTTTGAAGTAAACGGAAGCGCCTTAGTACCGTAGTTTGCAATTATAGCAACCTCTGCGCCAGCCTTTTTAACAGCCTTAAGGTTCTTTCTGAATCTGCCCTGAACCTTATGATAATTCTGGATTTTCTTATAAAGCCCGGTGTTTTTATCAAGATAACCCATATTTACAAGAGTCTTAACAGTACTGTCAAACTGAGCGTAAGGAATGAGCTCATAGAAGGTAGGAATATTGCCTATCCACGGCTTTACAACCTCAAGGAAAAATTGCTTTCTGCGCGCAGAATTCTTCATAATATCCTTATTGATTTTATCAAGACCTACGCCTATGCGGTAATCGCCGAGAGCGGTAATAGCTCTGAAAAGAGTTTCCTTCTCGCCCGCCTGATACGCCTGCTCCATATGCTTAAGATACGGTATAACGTTATTCTTATTAAAGGTTAAGTCCATACCGAAGGCTCTCGCAACGTCAACGCCCTGATACGCAGGATTAATAAGTATGTAACGCGCTACGTCCTTATAATTCTTATACTTATCCATATAAGCGGAAACAACTGCGCCGCCGAGGGACAGAGCAACGATAGTTACCTTCTTTGACTTAGTCCTCTTTTTAACGTTCACTACCAGAGACCTTAGCTTATCAGCGCTTTCGCACATATCGGCTCTCCAGTCATAGTTAAAGGCATAAACGTTTTTAGCGCCTATAATATCGGAAATCTGCCTTGCCATTACGGGAATGGAGAAATCGCGCATTGTAAGGTATTCCTTATGATTTGAAAGCGGGTCGGTCCAGTAATTACGAACGCCTGAATTGCCCTGAGGGCTACCGTTAGCATTATAGTTAATCTTTGTACCCGTAAAATACTCCCCGAGAGCAGAAAACAGACGGTCATAGTCGGGCTTTTGAGTATCGGTGAAAAGCTTAATCGCCTCTTCAAGAATGTCAGTATTGCCAGCCATAGCCTTTACGTCAAGACCGAACTGAGCAATCTTTGTATTCCCATCGTTTTTGTCCTGATACAAATCGCTTCCGCCGAGACCGTGAATTACGATTACGGGAATCGGCTTCTGCTTTGCATACGCAATAAGATTAACCGACGGTAAAACCATCATTAAGCTAAGCAGTACGCACAGCAGCGAGAGAAATCTCTTTTTCATAATCATTCTCCTTTAACAGATTAATTCAATATTTATAATAACACTATCGCTAATTTAAGTCAATATGTTAACAAAATATTAATAAGACCTTTTTTCATACAAATAAAAAAAGGTCTTGCAATTAATAATAAAATCTGTTATAGTAATTAAGTCGCAAATCAAAAGTAAATACAGGGGTATAGCTCAGTTGGTAGAGCAGCGGTCTCCAAAACCGCGTGCCGAGGGTTCAAGTCCTTCTGCCCCTGCCAAATAATAAAATGGTTACCGCAAGGTAGCCATTTTGTTATTTCTATAAATAGAAGGACTTGAAACGAACTCCAAGAGCGGCGCGTTTAGTGCCGCGATTGGGAGAAAGCTCCGGTGGAGCTTTCGATAGCTGAGAAGAAAGTCCTTCTGCCCCTTTCTGATTCATTCCAACAGTTTCCTCATTTTAAGCAGTAGCGCTCTTTCACGGCGCGAGACCTGAACCTGTGAGATACCGAGGAGCGCGGCGGTCTGAGTCTGAGTTTTTCCTTCGCAGAATCTGTATGTGAACAGGCGCTTTTCATTCTTTTCAAGTACTGAAAGCGCGCGGAGCAAATCAAGCCTGTCATAGAGCCTGTCCGAATCGTCGACGGGTATATCGAGCTCAGGCTCGCCCTCCTCGCCGTACGCGCTAAGCGACATAACGGGAGTTATTACATTCAGTATTTCGGGCAGCTCCTCGACCGAGTAGCCCGTAAGCGCTGAAAGCTCGCTAACGGTAGGCTCCCGTTCCTCTTTATTCATAAACTTGTCACGGGCATACATCACCCTATTTGATTTTTCCTTAAGCGAACGGGATATTTTTATTGAGCCGCCGTCGCGAAAAAGCCTCTTTATTTCGCCCATAATTACGGGCACGGCATAGGTTGAAAACTTAAAGCCCTTACTTTCATCAAAGTTGTCAACCGCCTTGATTAAGCCGATACACCCCGCCTGAAACAAATCCTCATAATCTACGCCCCTGCCTCTGAAACGGTTAGCAACCGAATGCACGAGGGGCGTATTTTTAATTATTATTTCGTCACGGCTGCTTACCATGCTTTTTTACCGACTATTCTCTTAGTTAAGGTTACCGCAGTACCTTTATTCTCAGTTGAGGTAACGCTAACCCTGTCGCAAAAGGACTGCATAACGGTAAAACCGAGCCCTGCCCTGTCGCTTCCGCCCGTGGTATAAAGCGGCTGCATTGCGAGCTTTACGTCGGGAATACCCACCCCGTTATCCTTGATTCTTATACTTACAGTATTATTTTTTAGTATTTTGCCGTCTATGTAAATCTTCCCGCAGGCGTCCTTATAGCCATGTACGATAGCGTTCGTTACCGCCTCGCTTACGGCGGTTTTAAGGTCGTTAACCTCCTCAATAGTAGGGTCAAGCGGCGTTATAAACGCCGATACAACCGTTCTGCAAAACGCTTCGTTAACAGAACGGGATTCTACGGTAAGTCTGAATTCATTAACTACGCTCATTTTAAATCTCCTTAATAATAGCAATATTCCCTATTCCCGCAAGCTCAAAAAGCTTCTTTGTCTGGGGCGATACGTTCCTCAGCTCAAGCGTGGATTTATACGACTGAAGCAGCCTGTACCTCCCCATTACAAGCCCTATTCCCGAGGAGTCCATAAAGGAAACGTTTTTAAAATCAATTATAAGGTGTTTCGGACGTCTCAGGCTTATTGTATTATCAAGCTTACTGCGGATTTCACTTGCGCTATGATGGTCAATTTCACCGACGAGATAGGCGATGACAAGCTCGCCCGAGGTTTCTATCGTTACATTCATTTTATCCTTCCTAACATAAAAATAAGTCTGCCATCTAAGGATAGCAGACTTAATATAAATATTTTGTTGAAAGTAATAGGCTATAATAAATTTCTTACTTCCCTTGCAAGATAGAACGAACCGCACACGAGGGTTACGCCCTTTTCCTTAACGGCAAGCGCGGGGCTTTCGATTATTTCGACATCCTTGCAATACTTTTTCGCGCGTGAGGCAAGCTCAAAAGCGGACATTGAACGTGGATTATCGGGCGAAGTTGCGATTATAATTTTGCACTTAGGGGCAATCAGCGAGAGGTAGCCCTCAACATCCTTATCGCGCATCATACCGATAACGGCAACCTCACCGTAAAGAAGCGGAGCAAGCATTTCAGCCGCGGCGACGTTGTGACCGCCGTCAAGAAGTACGCCGTTAATTCTCTCCTGCCTTGCAGGCAGTTTTATAAGCTCCGAAGCCTCGGGGACATTCAGCTCCTTTAGTGCAGCATTAACCAAATCAAGATTACTCTTTATATTTCCCGTTATAAGCCTTTTACATTTCTTTTCAAAATGCGATTTAAGGTTATCGTTATACAAAACACAGGTACAATTCTTACGCAAAATGCCCGATTTTTCCTCGGCGATTTCGTCGATTGTATCTCCGAGGAAATCCGTATGGTCAAGGGAGATTGAGGTAATAACGGAGAGGTTGTTTTTTTCTACGTTTGTAGCGTCTCCCCTGCCGCCCATACCACATTCGATTACGGCATAGTCTACCTTCTCAGCCATAAAGATTTCATAGGCAATCAGAGCGAGCGCTTCAAATTCGGTACATTCCGCTTTCAGTAAATCGAGCACTGTCACTCCGCCGATAAGCTGTTCCTCAGTAATGGGAGCGCCGTTAATCTGTATCTGCTCGCGATAGTCCGTAACCCAAGGTGATGTAAACAGACCGACCTTATAGCCGCTCTCCTGCAGAGCCTTTGCAATAGTCGCGGCGACGGTACCCTTACCGTTGGTGCCCGCAACGTGCACGGTTTTATAGCCGTTCTGCGGGTTGCCCATAACCTCAAGAGCGTCGAGCATACGTTTAAGCCCCAGCTTAATGCCGAGGCTTTGTTTGTTTATAAGATATTGCAGCGCGCCGTCGTAGGTGCGAATATCAATACTCATTATCCGATTTCCTCAATGGATTTCTTAATCGCGGCAATCTTTTCTTCAAGCATTGCTGCGTCCTGTCTGTTCTGCTCAACAACCCTTTCGGGAGCTTTATTAACGAAGCCCGGGTTATTCAGCTTCTTATTAATGAACGCAAGCTTATCCTCAGCCTGAGCAAGCTCTTTTTCAAGGCGCTTTCTCTCCGCCTCAAAATCAACGAGGTCACCGAGCGGGATATAAATCTTAGCGTCGTCGGTGATAATCGTTACAACGTTGCCGAGGTCGCCGAAGCTGTCCGCGGTTTCAACCTCGCTTGCTGAGGCAAGGCGCTTAACGAACTCCGCGCCCTTTGCAAAAATATCGGTCTTAGCGCTTTCGATAAATACCTTTGCCTTCTTGCTCGGCGGTATATTCATCTCCGCTCTCCTGTTACGAATTGTGCGGATTGCCGTCATGATAACCTCCATTTCAGCCTCGTCGGCTTCAAAGGAAAGGCTCTCGTCATATCGGCACCAGTCGGAAATCATAATCGACTCCGTATCGTGCGGGATTGCCTGATATATTTCCTCGGTAATGAACGGCATAAACGGGTGAAGAAGCTTTAAGATATATGTCAGAACGAATACGAGTACCGCCTTAACGTTTTCCTTAGCGGTGTCGTCGCTGCCCTGAAGTCTGATTTTTGCAATTTCAATATACCAGTCGCAGAATACGTCCCAGATAAAGTCGTAAAGCTTCTGAACTGCAATACCGAGCTCGTATTTATCAAGGTTTTCGGTTACCTCTTTTGCAAGGGAGTTAGCCTTCGAGATAATCCATTTATCCTCAATAAGCAGAGTCTCGGGCAAGCCCTCATACTTATAATCCTCACCGAGATACATTAAAACGAAGCGAGCGGCGTTCCAGAGCTTATTAGCAAAGTTACGGGAAGCCTTAACTCTCTCATCGGAAAAACGCATATCGTTACCAGGTGAATTACCTGTTGCGAGAGTAAAGCGGAGCGCGTCGGCGCCGTATTCGTCAATAATCTCAAGCGGGTCAATGCCGTTACCGAGGGATTTACTCATCTTCCTGCCAAGCGCGTCGCGTACAAGCCCGTGAATAAGAACCGTATCAAAAGGAACCTGTCCCGTCTGTTCAATGCCTGAGAACATCATTCTCATTACCCAGAACGGAATAATATCGTAACCCGTTACGAGAGTATTAGTCGGATAATACTTTTTATAATCCTCGGTTTCGTCAGGCCAGCCCATAGTCGAAAACGGCCAGAGCGCTGAGGAGAACCAGGTATCGAGAGTATCGGGGTCCTGGTGAATATGAGTACTGCCGCAATGAGCGCACTTTTCGGGAGTTTCACGGCTTACCGTGATTTCGCCGCACTCGTCGCAGTACCAGGCGGGGATTCTGTGTCCCCACCAGAGCTGACGGGAAATACACCAGTCACGGATATTTTCAAGCCAGTGGAAATAGGTCTTTTCATAACGCTTCGGAACAAACTTTGTTTCGTCGTTCTTAACAGCGTCGATAGCGGGACCTGCAAGGGGCTTCATAGATACAAACCACTGCTTTGAAACCTTAGGCTCGATAGTAGTACCGCAGCGGTAGCAGGTACCAACATTATGGGAGTAATCCTCAATTTCGAGCATTGCACCCTCAGCCTTTAAGTCCTCAACGATAGCCTTACGGCACTCGTATCTGTCCATACCGCTGTAACGTCCCCAGCCGTCTTTAATATGAGCGTCGTCGGTCATAACGTCGATAATCTCAAGGTTATGACGGAGTCCTACCTCAAAGTCGTTGGGGTCGTGAGCGGGAGTAATCTTAACAACGCCCGTACCGAATTCAATATCAACGTAATCGTCGGCAATAACGGGAATCATACGGTGAACGAGCGGAAGGTCAATCATCTTACCTACGCAGTCCTTATAGCGCTCATCGTTGGGATTAACCGCAACTGCGGTATCGCCGAGCATGGTCTCGGGACGGGTGGTAGCAAGCTCGAGATAGCCGCTTCCGTCGGCAAAGGGATACTTAAGGTGCCAGAAATGTCCCGCCTGGTCCTCGTACTCAACCTCTTCATTGGAAATCGAGGTAAGACAATGCGGACACCAGTTAATTATACGGTCACCGCGATAAATTAAGCCCTTTTCATAAAGACGGTTAAAGACCTCGACAACGGCTTTATTACATCCCTCGTCAAGCGTAAAGCGCTCTCTGTCCCAGTCGCACGAGGAGCCGAGCTTTTTAAGCTGCTCGATAATTCTTCCGCCATACTGACGTCTCCACTCCCACGCTCTTTCAAGAAAGCCCTCGCGTCCTAAATCCTCTTTAGAGATTCCCTCTTCGCGCATTGCCTTTACAATCTTTGCTTCTGTTGCAATAGAGGCGTGGTCAGTTCCCGGAAGCCAGAGGGTGTTATAGCCGCTCATTCTCTTATAACGGATTAAAATATCCTGGAGAGTATTGTCAAGGGCATGTCCCATATGAAGCTGTCCCGTAATGTTAGGAGGAGGAATAACTATCGTATAAGGCTCCTTCTCCGACTTAACGTCAGCGTGAAAATACTTTCCGTCAAGCCAGAATTTATAAATCCTGTCCTCAAACGAAGAAGGATTATACTGTTTTTCAAGTTCTTTTGACATTCTGTTCATCTCCTAATAAAAAAGCCGCCTCAACAATGAGGCGGAATAATTCCGTGGTACCACTCAAATTACGCGCAAAAGCACGTCACTCTGACCTTTAACGCAGGAATACGTAGCGGGCTAATTAGATTTCTCACCCGCTCGGCTCATAAGCTACCTTCGCTCCTCTCGGCTGACGGCTCGCACCGAACGCCGCCTCTCTTAAAACCTTAAGAAGTTACTCCTCTTAATCAATGCCTTTTCAATATTGAAAATATAATAACAGATAAAAAACACCTTGTCAAGACAACAAGGCGTTTTTATTAATCAGTCATCGTATTTGATTTTCTTAACCTTAAATACTGCTCTGAGTATTGGAGCAATAAGCTTCGGGCTCTTAATAAGTACTACCTTCATATGTATCCCCTCCTATGATTTAACAACCATAATACCGAGGACAATGATTACGCCCGCAAGTATCCTCGTTACCCACACGGCAGGAAGACACAGGGAAATAGCACACCCTATACCGAATGCAACCCACATAAAGTTCTTTTTAGGTCCGCAGCCTCTCATTTCATCACCCTCTGATTAGTTGTTACACTGTATTATATGAGGGTTTTGAAAAAGTGTTAATCGTTTGCTTCAATTAAAAGCAGCGTTCCCTTTTTTACGCTTACGGTACAGTACTCATCGGTAATGTAATTACCGAGTCCGTACTGCTCGCCCTGAGATAAGCTGAGCTCCTCCTTGCCGTACCAGCCCGCAGTATAAAAAGCGCCCTTTATGCTGACGCCCTCGCAATCCTCAAGGAAGGCGAAAAGCGAGAAGAAGTCATAATCCTTTTTAAAAGTATGCTCCCCTGTAATGAGGCTCACCCTGTTATGAGCATCAATAATCACACATTCTGCGCCGTGCTTTCTGCAATAATCAAGACAGAGCAGATTAGCGTACGTATGGTCAAGGCGGGAGCCGATTGCGTTAAATATTTCAATCTTTTTAAAGCCGTTTTCGACGGCGTAAACTACGCAGTTGAAGGTATCCGAGCGTGATTTTTCAATGGGAAAAGTAATAATCTCGCACTCGGTTTCAGGTCTTTTCGACGAGTCGAAATCGGCAATAATCAAATCAGGCTTAATGTCTGCTTTTTCAAGAACACGGTAGCCCGAGTCGGCGGCTATTATAAAGCTGTTTTTATCAACACGTTCTTTTAAAAACTCCGCGCAGTCATTCGGCGCGCCCGAAACGACCGTGCATTTTACTTTGTCTGCCATTCCTTAATATCCTTAACGTCATTATACATCTGGACGTAGCTGTTGTGCCTTGATACAGAAATTTTGCCCTCTTTTACTGCCTCGGCAACGGCGCAGCCCTTATCGTTAATATGGGAGCAGTTAGTGGAGAACTTGCACATATCGAGGTACTGTCGAAATTCCCTGAAGCAATACGGCAAATCGTCCTTAAGTATTCTCTCACACCGCTCAAAATCAAGCGAGGAAAAGCCCGGCGTATCGGCAATATATCCGCCGTCGGTTTTAAAAAGCTCGCAGTGACGCGTTGTATGGCGTCCGCGCCCTAGCTTTTTGCTCGTTTCGCCCGTTTCAAGCGAAAGGTCGGGGAAAATATTATTTAGCAGGGTGCTCTTCCCCACGCCCGTATTGCCCGTAAAAGCGCAGACCTTATCCTTAAGCAACGCCTTAACCTCGTCGGCTCCGCCGCCGCTCGTATTATCGCATACTACAACCTTAAAGCCGGCGTTTTTATAGATTTCCTCATATTCCTTATACGAGGAGTCAAGGTCGGTTTTTGTGAAAACAACAACGGGCTCAATTTCCTTATACTCGGCGATTGCAATAAGCTTATCAATAATAAGCGGATTCAGCTTAGGGTCAACGACGGAGGAAATTATAAACAGCCTGTCTATATTCGCAAGCGGAGGTCTTATAAGAGAATTTTTACGGGGGAGGATTTTATCTATTGAATTATACTGCTCGCCCTCATAGACGGTAATCTCAACATTATCGCCTACAAGCGGGGTGATTTTTTGATTACGGAAGCTTCCCCTTGCTTTACACTCATAAACGGAATCAGCGGATTCTACATAGTAGAAGCCGCCGATGCCCTTAATTATTTTACCTTTAATCATATATTACGGCGTATCCTCGTTTGAGGGCTCTTCGGGCGGTGCTTCAGCCGTCGTTGTGGTAGTCGTCGTATCGTTCTTTGAAGCGCTTGTAAAGTCAACCGTAAGGGTTTCGTCCTTTTCACCCTTGAATAAAACCTGCTCCTTTTCTCCGAGCTTATCAAGAGTAATCGAAATTGTTTTCTGCTTGCCCTTTTCGCCGGGTACGCTGACGGAATAGCTTGAACCGTCAAGGGTTACTGTTTTCTTTGTGTTCTGCGCGCCGTCAACTGAAACTATGATAGTATCCTTAACTGTTTTGCCGTCCTTATTAATAACGGTAGGAAGCTTAATGGATACGGTAGCCTTAAGCTGCTTTTCGGTAGTTGTGGTCGTAATTCCCGAGGAAATAACAAGCTTAATGGAATCCGTTACCTGCGCCTCGGCACCGGGCGACGGCGACTGGGACATAACGGTATCCTTAGGCATCGTACTGTCCTGAGTTACGAATGAAATATTAGTAAAGCCGTACTTCTCAAGGAATGCCCTTGCGCCGTTCTTATTAAGTCCGTAAACGTCGGGAACCTTAACGGTTTCAATAACCGTCGTTGAAGGACCTACCGAAACGTAAACGGTAACCTCCTTATCAGCCTCAACGGGAGTGTTAGCCTTCGGGTCGGTATAAACGACCTTACCCTCCTCAACATTCTCGCTGTTTACCGTAACAAAGTTAATATTAATAATACCCGCTTTTTCAAGCACAGTCTTTGCCTGAGACTGAGTATAGCCGAAAACGTTGGGGATAGTTATTCCGTCCTCTGCTGCAGCTACCGTGAGGATAACCTCGCTGCCCTCTTGAACCTTAGTGCCCGCATCCGGAGTCTGACCGATAACGGTACCCGGAAGCTCCTTATCTGTCTTTTCATACTCGGGAACGAGCTTATACTTATAAACGCCGTTCTGGCTCGCCTCATAGACCTCGTCCCATGAGGAGCCTACAAAGTTTTCAAGCGCATAGGTTTCCTTATGCATACCGTTAGTAATGCTCATAATAAGCAGCACTACCGCGGTAGCAAGCACGATTAATCCGATTATCACGGCGGTGATAATCTTCTTTTTCCTGTCAGGGTCCTCATACACAGGCTCCGCAATATATGGCGGAGTCTGACTTCCCGTGTCGCCCTTAGGAATTTCGCCTTTTGCGATAATCTTAGTGGGGTTCGAGTCCTGCTTAGGAGTTGCATAATTAAAGGTTGTCTGAGGATTTTTAACTATTTCCTCAATATCAAGCAGCATTTCCGTCGCCGTCTGATAACGGTCAAGCGGGTTCTTCTGCATAGCGCGGATACAAATCTGCTCAAGCCCGAGCGGTATGTCGGGATTAATATCCGTAAGCTTTTTAGCGTCAGCCTGAAGCTGCATAAGCGCTACCGAAACAGCGCTCTCTGCTTCAAAGGGAACGTCGCCCGAAAGCATTTCGTAAAGCACTACGCCGAGCGAATATATATCCGCCTTTTCGTCGGTGAACTCGCCCTTTGCCTGCTCGGGAGCAATATAATGAACAGAGCCGATTGCCTCCTCGGTCAGAGTTTTTGTATCGCTCCTTGAAAAACGGGCAATACCGAAATCGGTAACCTTTATATTACCGCTCGGAAGCAGAATAATATTCTGAGGCTTAATGTCCCTGTGAACTATTCCCTTGTCGTGAGCGTGCTGAACCGCCTTTAAAATCTGGGTCATAAAGAACAGCGCGTCGTTCCAGGTAATAGCTCCCTGCTTATTAATATATTCCTTAAGCGTAATTCCGTCGATATACTCCATTACGATATACTGGAGCTTTTCGCCGAAATTAACGTCGTATACCTTAACGATATTGGGATGGGAAAGGAGGGCGATTGCCTTTGATTCATTCTTAAAACGCCTTTTGAAATCGTCGTTTGAGAGGAATTCATCCTTAAGAATTTTAACGGCAACAATCCTGTCGTCGACATTGTCATAAGCCTTGTAAACAACGCTCATTCCGCCAACGCCGACAATCTCCTGTACCTCATATCTTCCGTCAAGTCTTTTTCCAACGTAATTATCCATTTATCTTCTCCGTAAAAAAGTATTATTTTGCGATTGCGACAACGGTAATATTGTCGCCGCCGCCGTTGGTATTCGCTTTCTTAACAAGTCTGTCCGCAAATGCGTAGTACTGACCGTCGCTGATTTCATTATATATTTCAGTTGTTGATACGTAATTAGTCAGACCGTCGGTACAGAGAAGGAGGATTTCCTCCTCTCCGAGATAAATCTGTTCAAAATCGGCGTCAATCCTTTTATCCACGCCGATTGCCCTCGTGATATAGTTCTTATTGGGGTGAACCTCCGCTTCGTCGGCAGTAATTTCGCCCTTATTAACTAAATCCTGTACGTAGCTATGGTCGACGGTAATCTGCTTAATCTCGTTCTTCTCAACGATATAAGCCCTGCTGTCGCCCGCATGGGCTATATAAGCGTCGTCGCCGCGCACGATTGCGCATACTACGGTAGTACCCATGCCCTGAAGCTCAGGCCTCGTATCCGCCATATCGTAAACCTCTATATTAGCCGCGGTTATTGCGGAATCAAGGAGATTTTTAATCGAGGAATCGCGCATTTTTTCGTTATAGCAGGAGGTAATCTTTTCGGAAATGACCTTAACCGCAAGCTTTGACGCTATATCGCCGCCAGAGGCGCCGCCCATACCGTCGCACACAACCGCCCAGACAACCTCGCCCGGAAGCTCGCCGACCGCATAAGCGTCCTGGTTGCTTTCCCTAACTATACCTCTATCGGTTTTTGCAACAATTTTCATTCGTCCACCTTCTTACGCCTTCTGAGCTGTCCGCAGGAGGCGTTAATATCTTTTCCAAGCGTTCTTCTTATTGTAGCATTTATTCCGAGTGATTGCAATACGGATTGGAATTTTCTTACCGCCTCGTCACCCGAACGGACGTTGCCCCTTTCCTCCACGTCGTTGACGGGAATCAGGTTAACGTGGGAGATAAATCCCCTAAGCTTTTTTGCAAGCTCCCTTGCACATTCCTCGCTGTCGTTAACGTCCTTGATAAGCGTGTATTCAAACGACACGCGGCGCTTGGTTTTCTCAGCATATTCCCTGCACGCTTTTATAACCTCGTCGACACCCCATTTTTTATTAACAGGCATCATTTTATCCCTTATTTCATCATTAGGAGCGTGAAGAGAAAGGGTTAAGGTAATCGGGAGCTTTTCGTCGATAAGCGCATAGATTTTCGGCACTATTCCGCAGCTTGAAAGAGTAATATCTCTCAGCGAAATATTTAGTCCCTTTTCGTGATTTACGGTATGCAAAAATTTAATAACGTTATCAAAGTTATCAAGCGGCTCGCCGATGCCCATAAGCACGATATGGGAAATGCGTATACCTAAATCCCTCTGCGCTGAGTGTATCTGTCCCTCAAGCTCGGCGGGAAGAAGATTACGCCCGAAGCCTGCAAGAGTTGACGCGCAGAAGCTGCAGCCCATTCTGCAGCCTACCTGGGAGGAAATACAGATGGTGTAGCCGTATTTATACTTCATTACCACACTTTCGATATATTCCCCGTCATACAGCCTGAACAGGTATTTTACCGTTGAGTCAAGCTTTGATTCATACTTTTCCTCAATTTCACAGACGGGAATTAAATAAGCCTCCTTAAGTCTGCTTCTTAAATCCTTTGATAAATCAGTCATCTCGTCAAAGGAGGAAACGCCGTTAACGTGCAGCCATTTATATATCTGCTCTGCTCTGTACGAGGGCAGGGCAAGAGAAGCTATTTCATTTTTCAGTTCGTCAAAGGACAATGATTTTATATCAGTCATTTTTCTTTTCAATCACGGCATAGTAAAAGCCGTCGCCTCCGTCAACTG